>SWCD01004106.1_pt1 | contig 119495 bp, 114 predicted proteins | sample 4693011 | NCBI WGS metagenome assembly SWCD01 (sample SAMN10267278, study PRJNA491770) | bioreactor metagenome | isolation source: DHS bioreactor inoculated with marine | place: Japan: Omine Ridge, Nankai Trough | reverse complement strand
GTTCACTCTCACTCTTTTCTCAACAAAACTTAGCTTTTACTTTTTTTTATTACTTTTATTATTATGATTTTAATTGTCTTGATTTTAATACTTTTTTGCTATTATTTTATATACTATTTTAGGATGATATATGAAAGAATATATAAAAGATCAAATAAAAAAATCTTACGAAACAAAACAGATTATATATGAAGATGAAGAGTTACTAAATAATATTGTAGATGTAGCGCAAAAGTGTGTGGCACTTTATCGTACGGACAAAAAAACTATTTTGGCTGGAAATGGAGGAAGTGCTGCAGATGCACAACATATTGCCGCTGAACTTGTTGGACGTTATGGTTTTGATAGACCTTCGATTCCATCACTTGCATTAACAACTGATACTTCTAATTTAACTGCTATAGGAAATGATTATGGATATGATCAAGTTTTTTCACGACAATTAGAAGGAATGGGGCATGGTGGTGATATTTTTATAGGTATTTCTACTTCTGGTAACTCAATAAACATTATAAAAGCTTTTGAGTCTGCAAAAAAGAAAAATATTATGACTGTCGCTTTGACAGGAAAAGATGGTGGTGAGATGGCTAAAATGGCCGATATCGCTTTAGTAGTTCCGTCTAACTCTACTCCACGTATCCAAGAGTCACATATATTAATTGGACATATATTATGTGATATTATTGAAAAAGAGATATTTGGTGATGGGGTAAGTGCTTAAGTAATGAACAAGGCTCTTTTTTTAGATCGTGATGGTGTTATTAATGTTGAAATAGACTATCTTTACAAAAGAGAAGACTTCGTGTTTATTGATGGTATTTTAGACTTATGTAAACACTATCAAGACTTAGGTTATATGATTATTGTAGTGACAAACCAATCAGGAATTGCACGTGGTTATTATACAGAAAAGGATTTTAATGAACTTACCTTATGGATGATAAGTGAGTTTAAGAAGCATTCTATAGATATTACTAAGGTATATCACTGTCCACATCATCCTGATATTACTGGTCCTTGTCAGTGTCGTAAACCTAAACCGAAAATGCTTTTTGATGCACAAAAAGAGTTTGATATTGATATGAAAAACTCCTTAATGATTGGAGATAAAGAAAGAGATATTGAAGCTGGTTTAAATGCTGGAATTAGTGAAACATACCTCTTTGTGAATCATGGGTGTCATGTAAATACAAAAGCTACTAAAGTAGTAAATAATCTATATGAGATATGGAAATAAAATGCTAATTTTAAATTGTGGTGGTACATTTAATAAAAGATATAATTCTCTAAGTGGAGAGCTAGAAGTTCCCTATGACAATACTGTTGTTGAAAAGATACTCTCAACTGTTGATGTGAAGTACGGTCTTGCTGGTGTTGTTTATAAAGACAGCTTGGAAATGGATGCTCAAGATAGAAAAGTACTTGCCAACATAATAATGGAATCAGATGATGATAAGTTTTTGATTATTCATGGAACAGATACTATGAACTTGAGTGCAGAGTTCCTCAGTGAAGTATTTAGTGATAAAAAAATTGTTTTTACAGGTTCTATGAAGCCGTTTGAGATTGACTCAGTAGAAGCAAGCTTAAACCTAGGGATAGCATTTGGATTTTTAAATGCTGTTGAAAATAATGGTGTTTATATTTGTATGAGTGGACATGTTAAGCCATATTATGAAATAGTTAAAAATAGAGATTTAGGAAAGTTTGAAATTGTTGGATAAAATCCCCTGTTCACACTGTCATTTACAATTTAGTGAAGATGTAATGATAAAGGATGGAGAACATCTTTTTTGTTGTAATGGTTGCCAAGGAGTTTTTCATTTACTTTCTGATGAGGGTTTAGATGGTTTTTATGAAAAAGCAAGTGGTGTAACTTTAACACCTCCAACGCAACAGTATGAAGATTCTTCAAACTTCAATGCCCCTGCATTTTATGATAAGTTTGTAAAGGTTAATAGTGAAGGATTTTATGAAGTTTCTCTTATTATAGAGGGTATTCACTGTTCAGCATGTGTATGGCTTAATGAAAAAGCTCTTCATAAAATGGATGGAGTTGTTGATGCAAGTATTAACTTTACTAATAATAAAGCGCATATTATTTGGGCAGATGATGTTGTAAAACTCTCTCAAATAATAGATATGATTCGTGCAGTAGGTTACAACGCATATCCTTACGATGCCAATTTACAAGAAGCCCATGCGAACAAAGTAAGAAAAGACTATTACTTAAGAATGGCGGTCGCAATTTTTTCTTCTATGAATGTTATGTGGATTGCCGTTGCGCAGTATGCGGGATATTTTAGTGGTATTACTCAGGAAATGAAAACTATTTTAAATATTGCAGAGGGAATATTAGCAACTCCTGTTTTGTTTTATAGTGGCTGGGTATTCTTTAGAGGTGCCTACTATGGGATGAAAAATAGAGCTGTAAATATGGACTTACTTATTGCAACCGGAGCATCATTAACATATGTTTACTCGATTTACATTACCTTACAACAGCATGGAGAAGCGTATTTTGATTCTGTAAGTATGATTATTACTTTTGTACTGATTGGAAAGTTTTTAGAGGTTATAAGTAAGAAAAATGCGGCTGATACACTTGACATCATCGGCAAACATCTTCCTAGTGAAGTAAATATAATTAAAAATGAAAAAATCATCCCTTGTAAACTAGAGGATGTAAAGATAGGAGAATTAGTTGTTGTTTCGTCTGGTGAAAAAGTTCTTTTAGATGGTTATATAGTAAAAGGAGAAGGCTCTTTTGATGAGTCGAGTCTTACAGGAGAAAGTGAACCAATTTATAAAAAAATTGATGATACTGTAACAAGTGGAACGACAAGCATTGACGCAGATATTCACTTTAAGACAACGAAGGATTTTGAGCATTCTACACTATCAAACTTAGTCACTCTTTTAGAAAGTGCAATTAATAAAAAGCCAAAAATAGAACAACTTGCGAATAAGTTGTCAGAACACTTTTCTACGGCTATATTACTTCTTTCATTTATTACATTTGCTGTTTGGTGGTTGTGGCCTCATAGCTTTGAAGAATCTCTAATGGTGGCTATTTCAGTTATAGTTATCGCTTGTCCATGTGCCTTGGGTCTTGCCACCCCTGTTGCAACATTAGTTGGACTCAGTTTAGGTGCAAAACGCGGTATTCTTTTTAAAGAGGCAGCACTTTTGGAAACAATGGCGAAAGCAGATGTACTAGTAATGGATAAAACGGGAACACTTACAGTTGGTAAACCGGAAGTCTTTTCTGAAAATGTTATAAAGGAGTTCGACTATGGGCTTCTTTACTCTCTTGTTAAATCATCAAAGCACCCAGTATCTAAAGGTCTAAGTAAATATATTTTAGAAAAGAAGAAAATACTAGAAGAGGTTGTTTTTGATACTTTTACCCAGATTCCTGCCAGAGGTATTAAGGCAAGTTATAATGGCCTAGAAATATTAGGTGGAAATTTAAAACTGATGGAAGAGAATGGCATTCTAGTAAAAGAGTTTAGTAATAAAACAATATTTTATTTTGCAATTAATAATGACTTAATATCTTTTTATGAACTAAGTGATAAGTTAAAAGATGGAGCAAAAATACTAGTTGAGAATTTAAATACAAAGAAAATTGAGACTATTATGCTTACAGGGGATAATGAAAAAAGTGCTAAAAACATAGCCAAAGAGATAGGAATTACAAATATTAATTTTGAATTGACGCCCCAAGATAAACTTGATTACATAGATAGACTCCACGCACAAAATAAAGTAGTAGTAATGGTTGGTGATGGCGTTAACGATGTGTTAGCATTAGCAAAAGCAGATATAGGAATAGTTATGGGAAGTGGGAGTGATATTGCAGTAGAAGTTAGTGATGTCGTTCTTCTCAATGACTCTCTTGAATCATTACTGAGTTCGTTTCAAATTTCTAAAACTACATTTGCTCTAGTAAAACAGAATTTTGCTATATCTTTGGTATACAATGCTATTACTATACCGCTAGCAATGGCAGGTCTTGTCATACCATTGGTTGCGGCTTTGTCAATGAGCTTTAGCTCCTTATTAGTAGTTGGGAACTCTATGAGAATACGATATAAATGGAATAGGAGTTAGATATGGATAATATGGTAGTTGCAATGATGCTAGGGGCTTCTCTTTTTTTAGGTTCTATCGCTCTTATAGCCTTTTTATGGGCAGTAAAAAGTGGCCAGTTTGATGATGAAGAGAAATTTTTAAATGCTGTAAAATTTGATGGTGAAGAAGACTTAAATGATGCTGCAAAACAAGAGAAAAAACGTGAAGAGTTAAAGAAGAAAGTTTATAAACCAGAATAATTTCTAAGGTAAAAGTGTAGAAATCAATTTAGTTGATTTCTACATCAGGCTTTAGCCTTGAATTATTTACCTATAGTTTGAGAGAATGCTTCTAAGTCAGCATCTGAATAACGTGCTACTTGACCTTTCATAACACCTTTCATTGGTCCACCGTAAGTACCAGCTTTATAACCTTTAAGTGCAGTAGCAATATCTGCATGAGTCATATCTGCAACAACTTTTGATTTACCCATTGCATGTTTTTCCCAGTTTGCACCATGACAAGCTACACATGCTTTACCATTTACTGCAGCAGTTGCAGCTGTCACTAATGCTAATGTAGCTATTGAAGCGATTACTATCTTTTTCATTTTAATTCCTTAATATAATATTTCGTTTGCATTATATTAGTTTGAGTCTTAAATACTTGTTAATGAATTAAAAGGTATTATTTTATTCAAACAAATTTACTATTAGGTGTGAAGATGCGATACATAGAGGATAGTCTTAAAGATAAAACAATTTTAATTACAGGTGGAGCGGGCTTTATTGGTTCAAATTTAGCATTTTATTTTCAAAAAAATCATCCCGATGCAAAAGTTGTAGTTTTAGATAGTTTTAGAAGTGGAGAGACACTCAGTAATGGTAATCTTAAAAGTTTTGGACACTTCAAAAATCTAGTTGGTTTTAATGGTGAAATTATAAGTGGTGACATTAACGATAAAGATCTTTTACTTGATCTAGAAGTAAATTATAATTTTGACTATATATTTCATGAAGCAGCTATCTCTGATACAACGGCGCTAGAACAAGACTTGATGATAAAAACTAATGTAAATGCATATAAAGATTTACTGGACTTAGCAGTTGCACACGATGCAAATATGATTTATGCTTCTTCTGCTGCGACCTATGGAAATGCAGAGTCCCCACAACGTGTGGGTCGTGAAGCACCGAACAATGTGTATGGTTTCTCAAAGCTCTCTATGGACCATTTAAGCCGAGAATATATGAAAAAAGTGGATATAAACATCGTTGGACTTAGGTACTTTAATGTGTATGGAGCTGGTGAATACTTTAAAAACTCAACAGCATCAATGGTTTTACAGTTTGGACATCAAATATTAGCTGGAAAAAATCCTCGCTTATTTGAAGATAGCGATAAAATTCTACGTGATTTTATATATGTAGAAGATATTATTCAGGCGAATATAAAAGCAATGCAACCAAAGAAAAGTGGGATTTATAATGTTGGAACTGGAAAAGCGAGAAGTTTTCAAGATATCGTAGACATACTGCAAAAAGAGCTCAATACTTCTTTCAAGTGTGAGTATATGCCAAACCCTTTTATAGGAAGTTACCAGTTTCATACGGAGGCAGATATTAGCACTACTAAAGAGGTACTTGGGTATGCTCCAGCTTATGAGATGGAAGATGGCATCAAGGCTTATGTAAGTGAGATACAACGTATTTATGAAACAGAAGTGAAAAAGTAGATGAAGGTGTTAAAAAACGCCAAGCCAAATATTTTGGTTATAGGTGATTTGATGATTGATCACTATTTATGGGGATCTTGTGAGAGAATTTCTCCAGAAGCACCAGTTCAAGTTGTTGATATTGCTAAAGAGACGACAGTTCTTGGTGGTGCAGGTAATGTGATAAACAACCTTAATACACTTGGCGCTACAGTAAGTGTAAGTAGTGTAATGGGTGACGATGAGAATGGAGATGAGCTAATTGGCATGCTTCACACAATTGGAGTCGATACAACAAATATCATTACTCAAGAGGGAAGAAAAACTTCTAAAAAAAGCCGTATTATAGCGGTAAGTCAGCAGATTTTGAGATATGACAAAGAGAGTAAAAGCGACATAAAAGATGATACAGTAGCGAAAATACTTGACTCTTTACGGAATAAGATGAACTCTTATGATATGGTGATTCTCTCCGACTATGGGAAGGGCGTGTTGACTGACTCTCTATGCGAAGGTGTTATCTCTTTGGCAAATAGTGTAGGTGTAAAAGTCCTTGTAGACCCAAAAGGAAGTGATTTTTCAAAATATCGCGGAGCATATCTTCTGACTCCAAATAAAAAAGAGGCAGTTTTAGCGACGGGTATAGAGATTAAAGATGAAGATAGCCTTGAAAAAGCTTTACTTCAACTCAAAGATGAGTGTAAGCTAGGTGTTTCTCTCATTACGCTTTCAGAAGATGGGATAGCAACTTATGACAAAAAAGTTGAGATTTTTCCAACTGTAGCAAAAGAAGTCTTTGATGTGACGGGTGCGGGAGATACTGTTATAGCTTCTATAGCATTTGCTCTGAGTGCTGGAAAAACGATACAAGAGAGTGCTGCATTTGCTAACCTTGCTGCAGGTGTTGTCGTAGGAAAAATTGGTTCTGCGACTGTAACGCTTACAGAGATTGAAGAGTATGAAGCCTCTTTACATAAAAGTACTTCTGATGCTCATATTAAAAGCTTTCATGACATAGAAGCGATAGTAAGTCGTTATCGTTTAAATGGAAAAAAAGTTGTCTTTACAAATGGTTGTTTCGACATACTTCATGTAGGACACGTGAAGTACTTGCAGATTGCAAAAAGTTTTGGTGACATCCTCATAGTTGGGCTTAATTCAGATGAGTCTGTATCTCGTTTAAAAGGGCCTACTCGTCCAGTAAATATTGCCGAGGATAGAGCATATCTTCTTGCTGCGCTAGAAGCAGTTGATTTTGTTGTACCATTTAGTGAAGACACTCCTTATGAACTTATTAAAATGATTAGACCAGATATTTTGGTAAAAGGTGGAGATTATGAAGGTAAAGAGGTCGTCGGAACAGAATTTGCTAGGGAATTAAAACTTGTTGATTTTGTCGATGGCAAAAGCACAACAAAAACAATTCAAAAAATACAGGGAAGTACATGTTAAAAAAAATAGCACTTATAGCTGCTTCTGCAGCATCTGCGTTTGCAATGCATTCAGGTGAGATTAATATAAATGAGTCAGATTTAGAAGTTTCAGCAAAGTTTGATGTAGGTCAGTTCAATCAAAATGTAGAGCCTAATACAATGTTTATCGGTGGGAAGTTTTTGAATGCTGATAATCAGCACTCTTCTCACAGAAATGCCAATATAGATCCTTATTTTGAAGCGAATTTTAAAATGCAAAAAGAAGTTGGAAATGCTGGAATGACTATAGGAATGGGTGTAAAACTTAACTATACTAAAGACTATTCTACACTTCCATTGGGGCTTGAATTTGCATATAAAATTCCTGCAACAGATTTTGTTCCAATGTATCTTCATGGTTCTTTATATTATGCTCCAAGTGCATTGGCTTTTAGTGATGCAAGTGATTATTTAGAGTATCGTATCGGTTATGATGTTGAAGTTATAGACAATGGGCGTATTACTTTAGGGTATAGACATATGGACACTAACTACGACGGTTATGATTTTACGTACAACAAAAGTTGGTATGTAGGATTTAAAATAGGATTCTAGATCTCTCTACACATCCAAGCTTTTAATCGCAGCGATGACTTCATCCGCTGTGATGCCTTTCATGCAGTCATGATGTTTGAGTGGGCATTCGCGTTTCATACATGGACTACACTCCATTTCATGTCTTACAATCAGGCCTTTTTTATTCATCCATTGTGATGTCTCTTTATACCTTGTTGGTCCAAAGATAGCTACAGTTGGAACTTGGTAAGCAGCGGCTATGTGCATGGGTCCACTGTCGTTTGTCACAAAGAGTGAGCAGCCAGCGATGTTGGCGCAAAGCTCTTCTACAGTTGTCTTTCCTGCAAGATTTGTGAAATTTTTTACTCCTAAAGAGAGTAGGTTTGATTCTATCTCTTGAGAAATTTCCACCTCATTTGGTCCGCCAAATATCACAATGTCATACTTCTCACAAAACGCGGCACCGACTGCTGCAAACTTTTCAGGATACCAACGTTTTGCACTTCCGTAGGTTGCTCCTGCATTTATACCCATGGTTGGTTTGAAAAAATTTTGTGGCTTTATAAATAGTTTGAGAGCAGGAATTTCTCCATCAAAACTATCCGTATTTATCATAGCGAGTTGGGAATACTGTTTTACAAGATGCTGTTTCGAGCTTATCTTGGGTGTATGTGAGAGTAAAAGTCTTGAGTGCCATGAATTTTTTGCTAGACACAGAACGGTATTTGTAAAACGGAGGAGAAGTGTAGAGTAAAACTGGTTCCTAAAAGTAAGTGCCAGATGAAAGTCACCTAACTCTTTAGCAAGTTTGTATGTAGCGAGAAAACGTGAAGAGGCTTTTTTTGTGTTATCGATTATGGCTACTTCACATTTAGGATGATGTTTGAGTGCTTCGATGCTAACATGGCTTCCAACAAAAGTAAAGCTAGCACTAGGATAGTGTTTGCTTAGTAGTTCTATAGCTGGTGTAGTCATAACCGCGTCACCGAGCCAGTTGGGAAGAATTATAAGTATCTTCATTGTTTTTTCTCGATGATGAAATAGTAGAGCATATTTGTTGTGATATAGACTAAGAAAAAAGAGGTTACAGTATCACTTAGAAAGTGACCACCTGCAGCTACTCGAGCTACACACATACCAAAGCCATAAGCAAGTGTTAGATTTATCCAAAATTGACGTCTACGTTTTGCTAAAAGTGCGAGCCCATAAAGTGAGAATGCAGCTGCAACATGACCTGAGCTAAAGGATTGTCCATTTTGGTCAGAGATGACAAATGCAGGCGTAAACTTTTTTTCTCCGTGAAATGTTTTTATTTCTATAGGTCTTGCTCTATCCCAATTGATCTTCAGACCTGCATTTACTATAAGCCCAGGTGCGAGTGAAAGAACTAAAAACATATATAAAAAGACTCGTTTACTTATACCAAATATCTCACGTTTTTTTACAAGGTTAAATACAAATACAGCTATAAAAACTACTGCGGTAAAGATAATGATAGGACGGACAGAGTAGTAAAAAAAACTTTCAATAGGTGTGCGTTTTAAGTACCACTCAGAGTTTTCATAAAAGAGACTCGACACCGCTATATCTATCTGAGGATAGAGAACAAAAAGTATAGAGAGAACTAAAAAAGAGAGCCAGACATACACCCTTGTGTTATAGAGCTTTGTATTTATAAGTGCGATAATATTTTTCATTTCTCTTCTTTTATCATAAACAATTTACTTTTTGTGGAACTTCTCTCAAAATATAAATATAGACAGGAGCAGAACCAATAGCGAGTTTATCCTCTTTTATAAGATTTCCATCACGTGAGTATACCTCAAAAAAGTCCTCGTTTTTGAGTGTTGTTGGTTTGAGTGTCCAATGAATTTGTAAAACTCTATCGTCTATTAGGCATTGAAGAATATAGTAGTCACGTTTAATGTCAAGTCTGAGAAATTGTGCACTTTGCAGTGTTTTATACATAAACTTGTAGGTCTCAAATGCAGCTCGTTTCTTGAGTCCATCACGGTTGTCTATAAGTCCATATCCCGGAGCTATAAGCTGATGCCAAGAGACAGAGTCAACTTGCTGGGAAGCAAAGGCTAAAAGGTAATAACGTAACATAAAGTCAGCGTAGGACGCTTCATCTATACACTCATATTCACTCGTTGGTGCATAGGGTGCTGTACTCTTGAGCGGCCAGTTTGTTTCTGTAATATAGAGCTTTTGCTCTGTTTTTTTACTCAGCCAAGTCATAGTGCTTAAAAGTGCAATCTTGTCTGAGAGTGCAAAACCCATCTGCATGTTTTCAGGGGCACCGCGTCTATCTACATAGAGTAGTGATGAGACACCATCAAACTTGTACTTTTCTAGGTTAAAAAGTGTATGCGCAGTGAAGTGATACTCAAAGTCAATGACACCGCTCCCTATAAGGGTGATATTTGGAAACTCTGTTATTTTTAAATCGTAAGCAACTTTGTAAAAACTGCTGTACTCTTTTACTGAGAAAAAGCCCCATTTTGTACGGTTTATGGTAGTACCTATCTCAAAGATGTCGATATACTCACTGAGTTGACTAAACACAAGAGTAAGGTTATCCTTGAGGAGTGTATGGTCTTCTATATTTTCCCTGTCTTGCATGACTTTTAGAATGATTTTTTTCTCACTGTTTTGTTTTACAAAAGCTTTGAGGCTCTCAAGTTCTTGCATCTCCCAAAGTTTAAAACGTAGAAGAATAGCGCTGACACCAAGCTCTTCTATGAGCGCTTGTGTTTGCTTTGGCTCTCGTTGAAAATCAACACCAAGTGAAAAAAAATCTTTTGAGACTATCTCTCTACGTTTTACGAAAGGCATCATTATAAGTGAAAAGGGAAGTAACACGAGTGCAGTAATGATTGTTTTTATGAGAGAGGGTAACTCTTTTTTCTTCATCATTTTTTTGTAAGCTTTGTCTTGTAGTAGTGCTGGTTGATCGGAGAACTCGTCCCATTTAAAAGGTAATTTCATAAGGCGGATTATATCCTTTTTAAGGTAAAATCTTTCTATGAATATATTAGTAGTTCGCACAGACAAACTTGGTGATTTTATAACAGCACTTCCGGCGATTTATGTCCTTAAACACTATAATCAGCAGAATAAAATCATAGTCTGTGTAGCACCAATCAACGAAGAACTCGCTAAAAACTGCGACTTTATTGATGAGGTGATTGTCGATAAAGCGCAGGAATCTATTTTTACTTTGGTAAATAAGCTTACAAGTGCGAAGATAGATGCTTCAATTACTCTATTTTCAAATGTGAGAGTAGCACTTGCTCAATTTCTGGCAAGAATTCCAACTCGAATAGCTCCTGCGACAAAAATCGCGCAAATCTTCTACACAAACAGAGTGAAACAAAAACGTAGTCAAGTAAAAATGGCAGAGTTTGAATACAATCTTGCACTTACTCAGGAACTTTTTGAAAACATAAGTCTAGAGTATAAAAAGCCGCTTCTATCATTTAGCAACTCAAAAGAAGTGTATGAATCATTTTGTAGAAAAAATAAGATCTCAAGAGATGTCCTTGCTTTTCATGTCGGGTTTGGTGGTTCGTCAGATGCAAACTTTAACACAGTAGAATATGAAAGTCTCATAAGAAGTCTGTTAGACCAGCAAAAATATCAAGTCTTACTTACCTTTGGACCTGATGAAGAAGAACTCTGTGAAGAGATGAAAGCTAAGCTTGAGGGAGAACGTGTTCTATTTTATCTCTCACGTGACGGACTTATCCATTTCGCAAAACTCATAAGTCACTTAAAACTTTTTGTGAGTACTTCAACAGGAACATATCACCTTGCATCACTTGTTGGAACACCAACGATGACTTTTTTTGGAGACTCCCTTTTTGCCAGTTCTAAACGCTGGAAAGGGGTAGGGGAAGAGAAGTTACAGATGCATTTTATGTTACCACGTGATGAAGAGAAGCGAAAAGAAATTCTTGAAGATGTGAGAGAAAAATTACTTTCGTTTTAATTGTCTCTCTTTTTGTATAAAAGGTAATAATTTGGCTTGTCTGGACCAATATAAAGATATTTCCGTTCATCTACTGTACATTTCTGTAGAGAGTTTTTAGTGGTTAGGTAGTACTCTTGCTTACTAGTCTCTTGTGTTATTTCAGAATTATAATAACGTTTTAAATTTGCTCTAAGTCCGATATTATAATAAAATTTATCTCTATCAACTGGGTTGTTTACACAAGTACCTATTGTGCTCCCTTGCTGTATTTGAACTTTTGGATTAACAAAATCACTATAGAAGTATTTATATCGGCTATTTGTATTGAATTTGTCATAACTTAAAAAGAGCCCGACAACTAGTAAAATAATATTTAAAGCACTAATAAGACTATATGAATAAAACTTCTTTAATAGAGTCGTAACAGGCTCTACAAATAAAACTCCTAAAGCTATAGAAAAAAATGCTAAAGATGGAAAGATATAATAATCATGTTGTCTAGGACTTACCTCTAATGGTAAACTTCCACTTAGTCCAATGAGTATAAAGAGCCAAAAATATTTGGAGAAATTCAGTTTAATAAGTTTTTTTAGACCCACAATAATGGCAATATATGAAACTAAAAAGATAGCACTAAAATCGATAAGTAACTGTTTTGCCAGTTTAAATCTCTCATCCTCACCACGTGAACCATCTATGGAACTCATTATTTGTTTGTCAAAGTAGGTAGAAAGATAGTAGTTTGATGAAGGATATAAATAAAGTAAAAAAGAGAATAAAATACTAAATGAAATTACTAAACAATAGAACTTAAGCATCTCTTTGAGAGAGTAAGTTCTGTTAAAAACTATTGCATAGAAAAAAGGTAATACTAGAGGAAATAGAGTTACAGGGCCTTTGACTAAAAACGCAGCTAAAAGGGATAATGTAAAACCAAATGAGTATAGTGTTATATTCTTTGGATTTAAGGCGTACTTTAAAAAAATATAAACACTGAGCAAGATGAAAAAAGTAGCTGGAACTTCTAATAAGTTATTTTCTAAGGTGTTTCCAGTTATTGGAAATGCTAGAAAGTAAAAAAGTGCAAGTAAAAAGGCATTTCGCTTATGTACTTTGAGTATTAAGCTAACTATTTCAGAAATTAAAAAAGCTATTAGTATTCCAAAACAGACCCCATAAAATTTGTCGACAAAAAGGTTGTCGCCAAATATATAAAATGGAAGAGACATTGTGTATATACCTAGAGGAGGATGTTCATAAAATTCAGAAAATAAAGAGTCAGTAAAGTGCAAATGCCAAAAACTTGAGTCACCGAGTGCTGTATCAACAGCCATACTCATATAGACTAAACTATCTGGATGAAACCCATCAGGAATTACTCTTACAATAGTTGTAATATAAAAGAGTAAAAAAAGCAGTAGGTAAAGATTAAGTTTTTTCATTCAGCTCCAAGTTTTTTTCATAAAGTTTCATGTATTTATAAAAGTTTGTGGCCATATGTGAAAAAGCTATGATGAGCCCCGCATACCCATCTAAAAAACCACGTTTTAAAAAATAAGTTTTGAAAAATGAGAAGAGCCCATTAGAAAACGCTTTTACTGGCGAAGAGTTTTTTTTACCAACGTTGTCCTCGGCGTATATACTTGAATATCTGTCAAGTTTTACTATAAAATCCGTGATTGTTGAATATGGATAGTGTTTTACGCTCCCCGGTATCTTGTTAACTTTAAAGTTTTTGTCTATAACGCATTCATGGACTTGCTTATCGGTAAATGAAGTTTGTTTTTTGTTGTAAAGCCTTATTATGAAGTCTTTACCCCAGCAGTGTTTAATCAGTCTGTTTTTATAATAGTTTTCACGCGTAATGGAGTAAATCGCGTTATTCTCCAAACTAAGCTGTTTTAGCTCTTTTACAAAATCGGACGAAAGTACTTCATCGGCGTCCAGCGAAAGAATCCAGTCATTTTTTGCAAAGCTGGCAGCTTTGTTTTTCGTAGGTCCAAAGCCATGAAAGTCACCATTTATGAGGGTTACATTTTTGTATGTGTGAGCTATGTTCTCAGTGGCATCTGTAGAGTTGTTAGAATAGACAAGGACGTTTTCAAACTCTTGTAACGAATCTAGTGTGGCATTGAGAGTAGCTTCCGCATTTTTAGCGATGATAACGCAGGAGATGGAGGTGATTTTAGTCATTTGTCATCTCTCCCTTTATCCATTTTTTAAAGTTTTTTATCCGTTTGTTTTTATTTGAATAATATAGCACTCGTTTTGTAAAATCTTCTTTAGAAGGATAATGTTTTTGATACTCCTCGGCGATGAGGGTGAGAACTTCATCATTTGCCCAAAGTTTTGAAAAGTTTAATGCGCGATCGCGTTCAGTAAGTTTGAAAAATTTCATTCTGTTTATGTCTACTATTTTAAAAGTTAGTGTGGCGTTTTCTTTTTTAATCAAGATATTTCCAGGAGAGTAATCTTTATGAAAGATATTTGCGTTGTGAAGTTCGAGAGTAAACCTTGTAAAAGCTTTAAAAATTTCTTCTCTATTTTCGAAGTTTTTGTCTAAAAGAGGTTCTCGTATAGTAAAGTCATATTCAAACTGTTCACTCACGAAGTAACTCTCTTCAAGCAAGCCAGTATGATAAAACTCTATAAAGCCAATAGGCTTAGGTGTAAATGTAGCTATCTTTAAAGAGTATTCGAAAGATTTTTTTGCTTTGGACTTTTTAAAGTATGTGTAAACTATGCGGTTGAGAAGATGAGGTACTTTAAAAGATTTGACAACTGTGGAAAATCCTTCATAGTCAATTATCTTTAACTCATTTCTTGCTTTATGAATTGTCTGTGTATTTGCAGTGAAAAAAGATTGGATATTTAGCAAAAAATCTTTGAAATTTTGGCAATCATTGCCTAGTTTGAATTTGTAGTTCATTAAGTGTACCTAAATTAAATAATGGCTATTATATCGTATTTAAGGTGGATTATGAAGAAAAATATTTTAGAAATTTGTCTCTCGCCTGACTTGGGCGGGCTTGAGTTGTGTGTACTTGATTACTTTAATTATTTTCAAACACAGACTCTTGCTTATCTCTGTATTTCACCTGGTAAAAAGTTGGATATGCATTCTGAAAGTGAAAATAAATTTCGACTCAAACATAACAAATTTTTCCCATTTATACCTGCGATTAAACTTGCACGGTATATAGATAAAAAAGAGATAGATATCATTCATTTTCACTGGACGAGAGATATTGCGATTGTTGTCTTAGCAAAACTTATCAGTAAAAAAAAACCAAAGATAATACAATCACGTCATATGACTATGACACGATTTAAGGATGATTTCTATCATAAATGGCTTTACAAAAATATTTGGATGATTCATGCTGTAACACAGCAAGTAAAAGAACAGTTAGAGAAGTTCATTCCAAAAAGGATAATACCTAAAGTGAAGATGGTGTACCTAGGTGTAAATGAGCCTGAGGTTGACACAGTGAAATGCGAAGAACTGAAAAAGAAGTATGGACTTGAGAATAACTTCGTTGTAGGCATTATCGGTCGCATTGAAGAGGGGAAAGGGCAGTATCTCGTAGTGGAAGCTATTGCAAAACTCAAAGAAAAAAGTATAAAAGCTCTCATAGTGGGCTCTAGTATGAGCGAAGAATACTTTTTAAGTCTTAAAAAAAAGGTACAAGAGTTAAAAGTAGAAGATAGAATCATTTTTACCGGTTTCACAAAAGATGTAAACGAGCATATCCAGCTCTGTGACGTAACTGTATTGGCTACCCCAAAAGAGACATTTGGACTAGTAGTGATAGAGTCAATGGTCAACAAAACACCAGTAATTGCTACTAATAAAGGTGGACCTCTAGAGATAATAAAAGAGGGAGTTGATGGACTACTATTTGACAGAACGAGTGAAGACTTAGTAAGAAAGATAGAGTTGCTTTTGAGTGATGAAGGACTAAGAGACAAACTTGCAAGTAATGGATATGAGAAAGTGAAAACTAAGTTTGATAAGGAACAACAGATGAAGAAGATGTATGAGGTACTAAATGAAAGTTAGTCTTATTATCGCTGTTTATAAAGATGTTGAGGCATTAAACCTTATTTTCAAATCTTTAGAAAACCAAACTTATAAAAACTTTGAAGTTGTTGTTGCCGAGGATGGAGAGTCTGATGTTATGGCTAGTGCTATTAGACATACTAGATCTAAGTATTCATTTGAAATTTTGCACACAACTCAAAAAGATAATGGTGTCCAAAAATCAAAAAGTCAAAATAACGCAATTAGAGCTAGTAAAGGTGAGTATCTAATTTTTATAGATGGTGACTGTCTACTTTACAGTAAGTTCATAGAAAACCATGTTTTTCTTTCTGATAAACAAAATATTATCACAGGAAGAAGGGTTAATCTTGGACCGAAGTACTCTGCTTTATTGAGAGATGAATCTATTTCTTCGTCATGGTTAGAAAAGAATTTCGTTTGGAAGTACTTAGATGTAAAAGAAGATGCCAAATTGGAACGACATAGTGAAGAAGGTTTTGAGATAAAGCCAAATGGGTTTATCTGTTTTTTAATGAAAAAATTAAGAAAAAAAGAGTTCCCTTTACTTGGGTGTAATATGTCTTTTTACAAAGCAGCAATCCTAGAAATAAATGGATTTGATGAAGGGCTTGGTAACTCTGCAATGGCGAGTGATACTGACTTGGAATGGCGTTTTAAAGGCTTAGGCTATAAAATAGTAGCGGCAAGATTCATATGTAATCAGTTTCATCTTTATCATAAACGAAGTCCTAGTGACTATGATCGCAGTTTAGACATGAAAATGACAAAAAATATAGAGAAGAAGATTTATAGGTGTGTAGATGGACTTGAAAAAGCAGACAATAGTTGAACTTAAAGACATTCATAATATAACTCTTATTATGTTCGGACTTCTTGGTGACGTTTTTATTAGAACACCTATTTTGAAAGCGCTTAAAGAGTTATATCCTGATGCAAAGATCACAGCTGTTGTAGATGCCGTAGGTGTTTTAGTTGTTCAAAGGAATCCTTATTGTGATGATATTATAGTAGCCAAACGCTCAAAAGAGAGTAAGCTGGATTACTATTTAAATAAGATAAAAATAGTGAGTGATATCCGTAAAAGTCATCCTGACTTAATTATTGATTTATATAATGGCGGTTCTAGCCCACTTACTGTATTTCTCTCAGGTGCAAAATATAGACTTGGCTATGCGCATCAAAAAGATAAGCAGTTTTATAATTTAAAAAGTGAGTATATTCCCTATTCAAATGGTGTGATAGATTCCTATAATAAGCAGATAGTCTCTATCCTTCAAGTGATTTCTGAAAGAATATTTTCTATTAAACCAATATATAAAATTAGCGATCATGCTAAGGAGACTATGAAGTCTTATTTAGAGAGTATAAATGTAGACTTTAGTAAGATATATACACTTAATTTGGGTTCAGGCGGTGAAGAAAAACTTTTAAATAACAAGCTCTACTTTGAACTTATAAAATATATATATGAAAAATATGGTTTCGCTCCTGCAATAGTGAAAAATCCAGGACAAGAGTATCTTCAAGAGAATTTGATTTTTGAGCATCTATCCCCTACCTCTACTATTCCCTTTGTCGAGTTAAAGGCTTTGTCGATTGATGAGGTAGCTGTAGTTATTGATATGACTCAATTTATAATCACTCCTGATACTGGTCTAATGCATTTAGCGTTTGCACTTGACACCTTTGTTCTAACTGCTTTTACCTATACAAATCCTAAGCTTGTAGATATTGGAAGTGAAAAGTTTATACCAGTTTTTCAGAGCTTTGAAGATATGCAGATACATCAAACTCAAAATATCACTTTTGAGCTGATGAGAGATGGAGCTGAAAGAGTTTTTGAAAAACTTAACTCTTAATATTTTCCTTCTTTTCAAGATATGATATAGCATTAAAGAGAGCTCCAAACACACATAAAAAGACCAAAGAATCTAAGATATGAAAGGAGAAACCACCCATAGAGTGCATCATATATATTGTTCCAAATGCGATACTAAGGGCTTTATATTGCTTTGACCTAAAGCTTAGTGTAAAAATGGTGTAAAAAACAAATATTGGAATCAAAAAGCCTATAATTCCTAATTGGACACCATACTGAATAAAACTGTTATGATAATCAGTAAAAGTAGATAAATTTTTAAAGCCATTTTGATTCGCATACTCAGTTATATGGGTTGTTTCACCGCCAATTCCAGTACCAATGATTGGATTGTCTAAAAATGTTTGCAGGCCTATTTTCCATAAGGCGATTCGGATTGACAAAGAACCTTCAAACTTGTTTTCCTCGTACATATGAGTGATATCAGTTTGAACTTGATTAACTCTCTCATGGAAGTTCGGACTAAAGTTATAAGCTAGTAATAAAACTAAGGATAGGGATATGATAAGCCCTAAAATATGTTTGATTGAAAGCTTAAAGTAAAAGATTGTTATGACAAAAAGTGTAACAATAAATGTTACTTGTCCTGTTCTTCCACCATTAATAAAGAGATTGCTCAAGCCAGTGATAAAGTAGAGAGCATAAAGAATTCTCCATGTGAAATCTTTAATTGTTAGAAGTTTACTTAATATGATGATTAGGGCAAAACTTAAAAAAGTACTATAGTCAGTATGGTTCATAAAAGGAGATGGATCCCACGGTGGTACATTTTTATATGTCCATATCTCAAAAAAGATACCATAAGAGACTATTTCACTTAACAACATACTTAGTAAAAAAGCATTAAGAACATATCTTATATATTTTGTCTTAAAAGAAGTTAGGATCATAGGAATAATAAGGTAGTGCCAGTATTTAATAGAGATAAACTCAATGGCATGCATGATATTCGGAGACCATAAAAGAGAAAAAATACTAAATGCAATAAGAAATAAAAATATTAAACTTAACCTATCTTGTTTGATAATCTCAAATTTATTTTTAAAATTCCCTTCTAATAACCAAGAGATAATAATTAAAGCAGCAAAAAGGCTTATAAGCGCTTTTGAAATTGGAATAGAAAAAGCCAAAGCAATAAAAAAATAGTTTGTCCAAGTTCTAGTACTGGTCTGCTTTAAATTTATAAGGAAAGTTTCTTGCATTATCTAGTTCTGGATGTTAAGTGTTTTTTTTAATAATGACAAGAATTTGTGCTAATGCTTCAGTATGAGTCTGATCAATTGGAAGTCGAAATAGTTTAGATAAGAAGTTATTCACACTGTCTCGTGCGCCTAATCCCTTAAAAAGAGATGAGATTCTTCTGACAATATTCATACCTTTATATGCTGTATCTCTTGAATAAACAGAATGAAAAAGTAAGCTTCTGTCGTACCCTTCATCATTGAGTTCGATTTTTATTAATTGTGAGTTTTCGAGTTGATTCACTAAATCTATAAGGTTGTGCGAAACGTTTGACCAACTTTTGTATTTGTTGATTGTAAAAGTGTTTTTATGGTCGTCATTAAAGAGACTTGGAAAATAACCTTGTTCATATAAGTCCTCATCGGGAACAGAAAATATTAGGTGACCACCATCTTTCACTAGTTTCCACCACTCTTGAATAGCAGACTCTGGATTGTGCATATGTTCAAGACAGTGAGATGAAAATACATAATCAAACTGGGTGTCAACATACTTTGTTATCTCATTCGCATCACCATCATCCATGTCAAATGGTTTTGCATTTGGCATAATAGGGTCAAGTCCACAACCAATATCTATTCCATTGCCTTCGAACAAAGATAATTCTGTTTCATTTAACATTTGTTTTGTCTTTGATGCTTCATAACCCATTTTAATTCCTAAAATATTATTTCAATTTTTATATGTAAGTCTATTATAACTTTGCTGATTTTATACTGTTATATACCATCTCAACAGAAATCTTTTTCATACAAACATTATCTTTACAGTTCCACATTACCTCTGTTTTATAGCAAGGTGCACACTCTTGGTTTGAGCTTATTATGTGAACTTTATTGTATGGGCTTTGGTATGGTCCTGTCACTTCTGCGGGAGTTGGTCCTATGAGGGCAAAGACTTCCGTGTTGAGAGCCGAGGCTAAGTGTGCTGTTCCTGTATCTGTGGCTACTAATGCACTTGCATTTTCTATGACACCTATTAAGTCACTGAGTGGCGTTTTTGCTACAAGATCTAAGACATTTGGAGGGTAGGGCTTGAGTTTATTAAAGAACTCATCTTCATTTTTGTTACCTACTATCACTACCTGTATTTCTTGGCTGAGTTTGTTTATAAGTTCTATCCAGCTTTCATCTTGCCATGCTCTGTAGTTCATTCTATTGCTTTTTTGGTGGGAGTTACTTGGACTTATAATGATGTACTTTTGATCTAAAGCATATTTTTCATAGACTTCTTCTTTAGAAGAGCCAACAACTCTTGGAAAGCTTTTTTTATAAACGTCTTCACAAACTAAAGATTTAAAGAGATACTTTGAGATATCAACCATGTGTACAACATCGTTTGGAATGTTTACATCCTCGCAGAGTGCACCAATTTTTTTGTTTGCGTTTATTTTTTCTACAAGGGTTCTAAATTGCTTGCCGAATTCAAAATTTATCAAAATATCATAAGAGTTTTGTTGTGAAGCCTTAACAATCGCTTTTTTATCAGAGCTAAGAAGTAAAGGGATTTTTTTATGTTTAAGAGAAAAAACGTGGTTTACACGTGAGTCATTTGCAAAGAGTGTTTTACTTCCTAGTGTACAAACAAAATCTATGAGAGTCTCTTCACCGAACTCCATTTGAAGAGCATCTATAACACTAGTAGCATAGACTAAATCCCCTAAAGCACCACAACGAATAACAAGAACTCTCTTCAATAGTAACCCACTTCTTTTATAATTGTTAGTATTATATCAGTTAAATTATTATAGAATCTTTTCATACATTAACGGAGATAATTTGAAAAAAGTTTTTAAACGCTACATTCCTTACATAAAAGAGTATAAAGTACAATATTTTATTGTACTTATCGGAATTTTATTGACCGTTGCCGCGACGATTGCTACAGCTGAGATTATGAAGTATGTCATGGATGATATGCTTATAGAACAAAAAGAAGAGATGCTGACTCTTATACCTCTAGCGATGATAGGTATTTACTTCTTAAAAGGTATAGGTCGCTATATCCAGTCAGTATATATGAACTATATTGGACAGCATATAGTATCACGTTTTCGTGAGCTTCTTTTGGATAAGATTATCAATCTTGATATGAGCTTTTTGTATATAAACGGAAGTGGAGAGATGATATCACGTGTGACAAATGATATCGCCCGTATTCAGTACTTTGTCTCTAACATGCTTCCTGAATTGTTTCGTGAGGGTTTAACGGTTGTTGGGTTGGTGGGGTATATTATATATCTCAATCCCAACCTTGCATTCTTTTCGTTAGTGGGAATACCCCTTATCATTTATCCTCTTGTCCTCATTGCAAAAAAATTAAAGAAATATTCCCACCGTTCACAAGCAAAAAATGCGGATGTTATTACAAGGTTGACAGAAGTTTTTAACAATTGTGAAGTCATTAAAGCAAACGCTACTGAGAAGTTTGAGATGAATAGGTTTTCAAATCAAAATTGGCAGTTTTTTAGAATAAACATGAAGTCGACTTATGTGGGTGAGATAGTTTCTCCTCTAATGGAAATCATAGGTGCCGCTGGACTTGCAGCCGTTATCTTTCTTGGTGGACGTGAAGCTTACAATGGAGAGATAACTCCAGGGGAATTTATAGCATTTTTAACAGCCGTTGGACAGGTGTTTCAACCGGTACGACGAATAGGCTCGATTTATGCGAAGATACAAGATGCAGTTGCGGCAAGTGAGAGAGTTTTTGAAATTTTAGATACACCGAGTAAAATCGTAGATGGTGAAAAAGTGCTAGATGAGGACATCTATGAGATTACATATAAAGATGTAGTTTTAAAATATGAAAACTATAACATTCTTGACGGGGTCAACTTAAAAATAAAAAGTGGAGAAAATATAGCACTTGTAGGTGACAGTGGAGGTGGAAAATCTACTTTTATGAACATGATATTACGTTACTATGATCCAGATAGTGGTGAAGTATGTGTGAATGGTACAAATATCAAAGAGTTTACGCAGAAGTCCCTGAAACATCATATCTCTTTAGTGACGCAGAGAATTTATATTTTTCAAGACACTTTGGCGGCAAATGTGGCCTATGGAGAAGAGACGATAGATGAAGAAAAAGTTCATGAAGCACTAAGATTGGCGGATGCTACAGAGTTTGTAAACGGATTTGAAAATGGTATAAATACGATGATGAGTGAAGCCGGAACAAATCTTTCAGGAGGACAACGCCAACGTATAGCGATTGCAAGAGCCATCTACAAACACTCATCTGTCATACTTTTTGATGAAGCGACATCTGCACTTGATAATGAGAGTGAAAAACGTATACAAGCAGCTCTTGATGCCTACACAAAAGATAAAATAACCATGACAATAGCTCATAGACTTTCAACAATCGAGCATGCTGATAAGATTCTTGTTCTACAAAAAGGCAGAATTGCAGCGCAAGGAACACATACAGAGCTTCTTGAGAACTCTGAAGTGTATCAAAGATTAGCCGGAACATTTGCAAAGTAGCTTTTATCCCTTTATTAGAAACTTTTAGAGATAATCGCGTTTATAAAGTGTTTGTGCCGTCTTTATTTGCATATAAATCTTAGGACAAATCCTCCCTTATGGTCTGAGCCTAAAATCTACATACAAATAAAGACTACTGCAAAGAATAGCGAGATTAAAATGTTAAATAGGAGAGAAGAGAATGGAATTAGACTATTCAAAATTTTTAAAGTACTCAAAACCAGGACCACGTTACACCTCCTATCCAACTGCTTTAGAGTTTAGTGATGCGTATGCTTATGATCAGTACATACAAAAGCTGGAGTCACAAGACCCATCTCGTCCTTTGAGCCTTTACTTCCATCTCCCTTTTTGTAAAAGTGCTTGTTACTTTTGTGGGTGCAATGTAGTTTTTACTTCTAAAGAAGCGAAGATGACTCGTTATATAGACTATTTAAAACGAGAACTTTCTATATTGTCAAAACATCTTGATTGTTCACGTGAAGTTATTCAGATGCACTTTGGTGGGGGGACTCCCACTTTTTTCACAGCTGAACAACTTAAAGAAGTAATTGATGAAATCAAGTCTTATTTTCCCAATTTTATTGACGGTGCTGAAATATCTTGTGAGATAGACCCACGTCATATTGATGAGGACCAGATGATAGTTATGAGCGAAGCTGGTTTTAATCGTGTGAGCTTTGGAATTCAGGATTTTAATGAAAAAGTTCAAGTAGCGGTTCATCGTGTACAACCTTATGACATAACGAAAAAGGCCATGGATTTAGCTCGTAAATATAATATGATTTCTGTGAATGTAGATCTCATATATGGACTTCCTTTTCAAACCTTAGAGACTTTTAAAGAGACACTTGAACTTGCATTGACACTTGATGCAGATAGGTTTGCGGTCTTTAACTATGCACATGTTCCTTGGCTTAAGAAGACTATGAGAAAGATTGATGAGACAACGCTTCCTTTACCTGATGAGAAACTTCAAATCATGCAGTACACCATAGACTTTTTGACTTCAAATGGATACAGAATGATAGGAATGGACCATTTTGCAAAGCCTGAGGATGAGCTCTTTAAGGCCATAGAAAAAGGCGAGCTTCATAGAAACTTTCAAGGGTACACGACTAAAGGTGGTGCGGACTTGATTGGAGTAGGGCTTACTTCCATAGGCGAGGGCGTAGACAGTTACAACCAAAACTTTAAAGAGATGTCCTTGTATGAAGAGGCTATTGATGCGGGAAAACTTCCATTTGAACGTGGGGTTGTCCTTAATGAGGATGATCAGATACGACAGTATGTAATCATGGAGCTTATGAGTAACTTCAAGATAGATATAGAGCGTTTCAACAACTTGTTTGATGTTGATTTTAGCACTTATTTCGCGGATGCTTTAGAAGCTCTTCAGCCTTTTAAAGACGATGGGCTTTTAACTATGGATGACAAACATATAGCCTGTTCACAGACAGGAACGCTCCTCATTAGAAATATTGCAATGCCTTTTGACGCATATATGCATCAGCATTCAGGTTCTAAAAAAACATTTTCAAAGACGGTATAAAAACATGGATAATAATTTAGCAAATATATTTAATTTTGATGAAACACAAGATGATTGTGTAAAGTGCGGGAAGTGTATACCCGTTTGTACTATTCATAATGTAAACCCTGATGAGGTTACATCTCCTCGTGGTTTTATTGACCTGCTTGGTGCTTATAAACGTGGACACTTAGATTTGGATAAAAATGCAAAAGACATTTTTGAGTCATGCTTCTTATGTACAAACTGTGTTGAAGTATGTCCGAAGTCTCTTCCAGTAGATATGATAATAGAGCAAGTACGTTCAGATATCGCAAAGAAGTTTGGTATCGCTTGGTATAAAAGAGCTTTCTTTTTACTGCTTCGTCACCGTTGGTTGAATGACCTTGCGTTTAAACTTGGTTGGGCATTTCAAACATGTGGCTTTAAGATTAAAGCGGACATAGACTCTATGCACTCAAGGTTTAATCTCCCTATGATAAAAACAGATAGACTTATGCCAAGTTTGAGAAAAAAATCATTTTTAAATTCACATCCCGAAAATATCGACAATGGTGGAAAACGTAAGGTTGCTGTGTTTATAGGTTGTTTGGCAAACTACAACTTTAAAGATGTTGGAGACTCACTTTTAGACATACTTGAAGCGCTGAATATTGACGCATTTTTAGCCAAATCACAGAAGTGTTGTTCCGCTCCTGCATATTTTACTGGAGATTTTGATACGGTTGACTCAAACGCAAAGTTTAACATCGAGTACTTTGAGAGCTTCTCTAAAGACGTAGAGGCAATCATCGTTCCTGAAGCTACATGTTCTGCGATGCTCAAAATTGACTATGAGCATTACTTTCACGATCAGCCAGAGTGGAAAGCTCGGGCTAAAGCGATAATGAGTAAAGTCCATATGGCGACAGAGTGGCTTCAGAACAATACTGAGTTAGAAGCAGTACTTGCGGCTAAAAAGCAAGTTCCAAAACTAGTAACCTACCATGATCCTTGTCATGCTAAAAAAATGCAGGGTATACATGAAGAACCTCGTAACCTTATCCGTCAAAACTATAATATGATAGAGATGAGCGATCCAAATGCCTGTTGTGGATTTGGCGGGATTACTATGCAGACTGAGAAGTACCACTTTGCAAAAGCGGCAGGTGTACCAAAAGCTGCTATGATTAAAAAAACAGGTGCTGAGATAGTAAGCGCGGAGTGTTCAGCATGCCGTATGCAGATTAACAACTCTATGGGGGTTGAGAGTACAACAGTCTTTAAAAACCCTATAGAACTCATTGCAGAGGCTTTAAAAGCTTAATATGGAATACTTTATCTGGGATGCTTCACCCATAGCTTTTTCTATAGGAGGCATGAGAGTCTTTTGGTATGGGATACTCTTTGCTACTTCTATCATAGCTGGTTTAGAGTTTATGAAGTGGGCATTTAAGATTGAGGGTAAAGATGAAAGTTTTATAGACCCTCTTTTTATATACACTATTGTTGGAATTGTTGTTGGTGCGAGACTTGGGCACTGCTTTTTTTATGACCCTGCATTTTATCTTGCAAACCCTATGAAAATATTTGCTGTTTGGGAAGGAGGCTTAGCTTCTCATGGTGGTGGACTAGGGGCTATCTTAGGACTTTGGTTTGGTACAAAAAAGTACAAGATGGAGTTTTTGTGGCTTATTGACAGACTCGTAGTCCCTACTGCCCTTTTTGGCTTTTTAGTTCGTATGGGAAATTTTATGAACTCTGAAATAGTTGGTCTACCTACTACTGTACCTTGGGCTGTCGTGTTTACAAGAGTCGATGAACTTCCTCGTCATCCTGCACAACTTTATGAAGCATTTTCATATTTGGCTATTTTTATACTACTTTTGAGTATATATAAGATATCGAAGGCTAAAGTAAAAGTTGGCTTTATGTTTGGACTCTTTTTAACCCTTGTCTTTAGTGCTAGGTTTTTGGTTGAGTTCGTCAAGGTAAAACAGGCAGATTATGATACAAGTTTTTTGATGATGAGTACTGGTCAAGTACTAAGTATCCCATTTTTCATAGTTGGATTAGGGTTTATTATCTGGAGTCTTAAAAAGTAGTGCAAAAGGTAATCTTTGCTTATTTTGTCTTTATAAATATAGCGGCATTTGTGGTCTATACTTTTGATAAATATAAGTCACGTGTTGGAGCACGAAGAGTTTCTGAAAAAGAACTCCATACATTTTCTCTTCTGGGCGGTTTTTTGGGCGCTTCACTGAGTATGGCACTTTTTCATCATAAGGTAAGTAAAACCTCTTTTCTTCTAAAGCATATTTTTATAATGTTACTCTGGATAGCCGCTGTTGTATACTACTTCTTAGAAATCAATCAGCTGAGTTTTCTTCGCTGAATTTTTAACTTATCTATCGTGACGATGTTTTTTCTTGTCTTTGTGTACAGAAGACTTCCAGAAGTGATTAACTGCCCAGTAGCCTAAGAATCCAAAAACGAGTGAAAAGATTACTGCACCTGTATAGAGTGGGATAAATATATCATCTATATTGTCGCTAAACCACTCAAGTGTGAGTTCCACAGGTTGTGCCTCCATCCCCAACAAAAAAGCCCCAAAGTGATACTCCGTATAGTACATTGGAGGCATTGTAAATGGGTTTGTTATCCAGCACATAGCGAGTGCTATGGGAACGTTAAATCTAAAAAAAGGCATAAAAAGAAGTACGGCAGCCATCTGCATAGGCATTGGTATGAAGGCTATAAGTAGTCCAAGTAAAACTCCACGTGATATCATTCTGCGATTTGCAGCTAAAAATTCAGGGGGAACTTTGGATTTTTTTATAAAGGCTTTGAGTTTTTCACTTTTGGAAGTTTTCTTTAGTGTCTTTCGTATCATACTTCATTCGCCTTTTTAATTTGAGTGATTATATCTACTCCATGATTTAATTATGCTAAAATTAGTTATTACAATTTTGGAGATTTATATGAAATATTTAGCATGGTTTGGTGGGATTTTTGTGAGTGTTTTAGCCCTCGTGTATGTAGTGGCGTTTACAGGCTTTGGAAACTCGCTACTCAAGCCTATAATAGAAGAAAAAATACAAGAAGAAACAAAGTTAGAGAGTAAACTTACTACATTTTCTCTTAGCATGAGTGATTTTGAGATACTGTTGGAGCTTAATAAAAATAATACTATCTTAGTGAAAGGAAACTACTCTCTTTTCTCACAATCTTTTAATATTGCTTATAAAGTAGACTTGCAAGAGCTAAAAACTCTTAAAGCACTTACGAAAACACAGCTTCAAAGTTCATTTGCTACTGAGGGAACTGTGGTTGGCGATATGGATTTTCTAACTGTAGAAGGGAAGAGTGATGTTGTAAAAAGTGCTACGACATATCATGTAGAACTTACAGAGTTTAATCCAACGTCCATCATCGCAAAAGTAAAAAATGCAGACTTAAAATCACTTCTGTACTTAGGTGGTCAAAAAGAGTATGCAAGTGCAACTATCAACCTTGATGTGAACTTTAAAAATATCACACCACATGAACTTGATGGGAATATACTTCTCACAACAAAAGAGGGAAGTCTCAACTCACGTGTAATGAAAAAAGACTTTAATATTAGCATACCTTCGACAGCATTTAATATGAACTTAAAAGCAGTTTTAGCGGGAGATAGTGCTGATTATATGTATATACTAAACTCAAATCTTGCAAAAGTAAGTTCATCTGGTAAAGTAAACCCAGAGCCACTCTCTCTTGACATAAAGTATGGAGTGGACATCAAAGAGTTGGCGGTACTCAAACCAATGACAAATGCAGATATTCGAGGACCCTTACGTTTGTCTGGAAGTGCGAAAGGGGATAAAGAGAAGTTACTTGTTGATGGAGTGAGTGATATCGCTGCTTCAAACACTACATTTAGTGCAATTTTAAAAGAATTTCAACCAAGAAGCGTTAAAGCTAGTATCAAAAATATGAAACTTCAAAACGTACTTTACATGGTAAAACAACCGCACTACACAGACGGATATTTCTCTTTAAGCGCAGATATTTCAGACGCAAGGGCAAAGAGTCTGCAGGGTATTGTTACTACACGTGTGAAAGAGGGGCTTCTAAATTCTAAGTTTCTTACAAAAGAGTATGAATTTAAATCTAAGATGCCAGTAACGAGATATACTCTTAAAACAGAGACGAAGTTAGATGGCAACATAGCAAATACGAAAGTTGATTTACTTTCTAATCTTGCAAATCTGAACATTAAAGAAGCAAAACTTGATCTTAGTGATGCCTCTATAGTGAGTGACTACCTTGTTAAAGTGCATAATCTTGATAACTTATATTTTATAACGGATAGACACCTTAAAGGCTCTATTACAGCAAATGGTGAACTGCACAAGGCAAAAGACTTAGACTTTAGTGCTTACTCGAGTATTGCAGGTGGAAAACTTGTGGCTAAACTTCACAATGACGACTTCAAGGCTAATATAAACTCTATGCAGACCCTTGATATTTTAGACATGCTCATCTATCCGGAGATTTTCAAATCATCTATAAATGGTGTAGTCGACTATAATCTTGCACAGAAAAAAGGGACATTTAAAGGTGAACTAAAAGACGGGAAGTTTACAAAAAACCAGGTCTTGGACTTGGCAAAACAATATGCTAGCACTGATCTTTACAAAGAGACTTTTTTAGGTGATATAAATGCAGATATTAATAAAGAGCACATTACTGCTTCTCTTGACTTAAAGTCAAATCGTTCATATATTAAAACTAAAAATACAAAACTCAACTCTAAAACAAAGCGTATTAGTTCAAAACTAGATATTAACGCAAACGGAAATCCTCTCATCGTTACACTGAGTGGAAATGCGAACGCTCCAAAAGTTGGAATAGATGCAGAAAAACTTATCAAAAAAGAGGCAGAAAAAGCAATAAATAAAGAGGTAAATAAACTCTTTAAGGGACTCTTTTAAAAGTTACTCTTGCGATACGTCACACAGAGTCAGACAAAAGAGTACTTCCTTGTCTGCTCTTTGCAGTTTCTCTATTGCTTGAAGCAGGGTGAGTCCTGTTGTGATAATATCATCTACTAAAATCACATCTTTTTCTTGAAATTTTTTGACTTTAAAGTTGCGTGGATTGAGAAGACGAAACTCTTTACTCTTACCAGAATAGGAGATAGTATTTGTAGCTCTTATACGACTATAAAGTGGTTTTATAGTGTGGGATTTTAACTCTTTATTTAAGATTCCAGTATGAGAGTATCCGCTTGTGATGTTGTCATCTATTGCAAGTGAGACGACTCTATGAGAAAACTCAAATGTATGAGCAAATTTTTTAAAACTCAGTTCTGCTAAGATGTTGTAGATATAAAAACCCAAGTCGGTATGTTTTGTAAAAAGGAGTTCTTTAATCTCTGCATATCTGTAAAATGAGATGACTTCGATATTATTTGAGAGTTTTCTTTTGTAGAGTGAAGGAGTGAGAAAAGTTTTTTGACAAGAAGAACAGATGTGTTTGAGTGAAAGATTCTCACACATCAAACACTTCACAGTCTGCTCGAGGACTAATCCATCTTGAGTACAGACATAAATGCTTCTTGTGGAAGCTGTACTTTACCGATGGACTTCATACGTTTTTTACCCGCTTTTTGTTTCTCTAAGAGCTTACGTTTACGAGTGATATCACCACCATAACACTTAGCGGTAACATTTTTACCCATAGACTTTACAGTCTCACGTGCAATGATCTGACTTCCAAGTGAAGCTTGAACGGCAACTTCAAAAAGTTGACGTGGGATGAGCTCTTTCATATTTTTTACCAAAACACGACCACGAGGGAGAGCTTGGTTACGAGGTACAACAACACTGAGTGCATCAACCGCTTCTCCGGCTACTTTTATATCTAGTTTCACAAGGTCACCAATTCTAAAGTCTATAGGTTCATAGTCAAATGAAGCATAGCCTTTAGAGATTGACTTTAAAGTGTCATAAAAGTCTACAACTATTTCATTCATAGGTATTTCATACTCAAGGAGTACTCTATCTTCGTTTAGGTAGTTCATTTTTGATTGAATCCCACGCTTGGAAACGAGGAGTGTAATAATATTTCCAAGATAGTCACTTGGCGTAATGACAGTCGCTCTAACATAAGGTTCTTCGATTCTGTCTATTTTGTTCACTTCTGGAAGTTCTGAAGGGTTGTGAACATCAAGTTCTTCACCGCTGTTGAGGTAAACTTTGTATATTACTGATGGAGCGGAAGCTATGAGGTCAAGATTGAACTCGCGCTCGAGTCTCTCTTTTACTACTTCCATATGGAGCATGCCTAAGAAACCAACGCGAAATCCAAATCCAAGAGCCACAGATGTCTCTGGTTCATATGAGAGTGAACTGTCATTTAGTCTCAGTTTGTCAAGGGCGTCACGTAGGTTTTCAAACTCATCCGTGTCAATAGGGTAAATTCCCGCAAATACAAATGGTTTTGCAGGTTCATATCTTCCAACAGGTTCAAGTGTAGGATTTTTAGCATCAGTGATAGTATCACCAACATTTACAACACTTACCTCTTTAAGTCCTAAAACGACTATTCCGATTTCTCCAGTACTTATTGCCTGAGTTTTGATCTTCTTCTTAGGGTGTGGGTACATCAAGTCAAGTACTTGGTGTTCTTCTCCATTACTCATAAGTTTGATATTTTGACCTTTCTTTATCTCTCCGTCAAAAACACGGACAAGTGCTAAAGCACCAAGGTAAGAGTCAAACCAAGAATCATAAATAATGGCTTTTGTCGTTGCATCTGGATTACCAACTGGGGCAGGAACTCTCTCCACGATTGCATCGACAAGTTCACGAATCCCGATACCAGTTTTTGCAGAAACCAAACAAGCATCAGTTGCATCGATACCGATAGATGTCTCTATCTCTTCTGCTACGCGTTCTGGTTCAGCAGCTGGAAGATCTATCTTGTTTATAACAGGAATAAGCTCAAGATCATTTTCAAGTGCAAGATAAACATTTGCTATTGTTTGTGCTTCAACACCCTGTGCCGCATCTACGATAAGAAGTGCTCCATCGGAAGATGCAAGTGACTTACTGACCTCATAAGAGAAGTCAACGTGACCTGGAGTGTCTATGAGGTTTAAGATGTAGTGTTCGCCATCTTTTACATAGTCAAGTCTTACAGATTGCGCTTTGATAGTAATACCGCGCTCTTGTTCGATGTCCATAGTGTCCATCATCTGTTTAGTAAGTTCGCGTTCACTGACAGAACCACACTCTTGAATAATTCTATCTGCTAGAGTACTCTTACCATGGTCAATATGTGCGATGATAGAGAAGTTTCTAATATTTTTCAAAAATTTGTCCTAGTTGGAAATAATTGTGCGATTATACTAAAAGAGTGCTGATAGAGAGATAATAGTAGTGAAGTTAGATTAGTTTAATATCGATTCCCATCAGAATGATGGGAATAAGAAAAATTTCAATGATTAAGCAAAAAGTGAGTTAACACTCTCGTTGTGGTAAACACGACGAATTACTTCTGCGAAAAGTGGAGCTACTGTGAGTACTTTTATATTTTTATGTGGCTTAGTCTCAAGAGTGTTTGTGATGATGAGTTCATCTAACTCTCCATGGTCTAGGTTCTCATAAGCTTTCCCACTTAAAACACCATGTGTCGCACAGGCCATAACAGATGCCGCACCTTTATTTTTAAGGGCAGTTGCAGCTTTTACCATAGTCCCGGCAGTATCAACCATATCATCTATCATGATGACATCGTGACCTTCAACATTTCCGATGATACCCATTACTTCTGCTTCATTTGCTTTTTCACGACGTTTATCAACGATAACCATATCAAGACCCATACGTTTTGCAAAGTATCTAGCACGAGCAACACCACCGATATCCGGACTTGCTATGATTGGATTTTTGAGGTTTTTACTTTTGATATATTGTTCAAATGTGATGGAACCGTAAAGATTGTCAACTGGAATATCGAAGAAACCCTGAATCTGACCAGCGTGTAAATCAATAGTAACAACTCTGTCAATTCCAGCAGTCTCATACATGTTTGCTACAAGTTTTGCAGTGATAGGAACACGTGGAGCGGCTTTTCTATCTTGTCTTGCATATCCATAGTAAGGAACAACGGCTGTGATACTTTGAGCTGATGAGCGTTTAAGCGCATCAGTCATAATGAGAAGTTCCATAAGGTTATCGTTTGATGGAGCACCAGTTGACTGGATGATGAAAACGTCACGACCACGAACTGATTCGGAGACTTGTACAGAAATCTCTCCGTCACTAAACTTTTTAACATCAGCTTTTGCCAATGGAACGTCTAAAATTTGACAAACCTCTTTTGCGAACTGCGTACTGGCAGAACCAGCAAAAATCTTATAACCGCGCATAATAATTCCTTGAGTTGGAGAATGTAAATATGGAAATTATAGTTCAAATGTGCTGAGAAAGAGTTGATGCGCTTTGATGAAAGGGGCTTTGGTTGCATTGTTAATGTAAGGTTGCTATACTGAAATCAATTTTAATATAGGAGAAAGATAATGAGAAAATATGAATCATACAGATGTAATAAATGTGGCAATATAGTAGAGGTCTCTAATGTAGGTGGAGGTGAACTTCACTGTTGTGGACAGGCTATGGAGATGATAACGGAAAATCTTACTATGGTAAATCTTATGAAAGCAGTTGCTGGAGAGTCAGTTGCTAGAAACAAGTATGAGTATTATGCAAAGGTGGCGCAAAAAGAGGGTTATAGAGATATAGCTGAGCATTTTCAACGTGCTGCAAATAATGAGAAAAGACATGCAAAAATGCAACTAGCAATGTACAACAGAATGACAACTGGTAGTGAAAATGATTTTGGAAATACACAAGAGAATTTACAAGATGCTATTGATGGCGAGTCTTATGAAAATACAACTATGTATCCGGATTTCGAAGAGATTGCAAGAGCAGATGGTGAGAAAGAAGCTGCAAAACTCTTTAAAGGAATAGGTGGTGTTGAGATTGAACATGAGAAGATGTACAAAAGACTTCTAGAGAGACTCTCTTCTGGTAAAGAGTTTCAAAGCGATGATGAAGATGAAGCTTGGATTTGTGAAGTGTGTGGACATATTCACTATGGTAAAAAAGCACTCAAGAAGTGTCCGGTCTGTGACCATCCACAAGAGTACCAGTCCCGTCTTAATTCAAAGAAGTAGTTTCTTCTTTGAACCACTTAGAACGATTATGGCAGTAAGTAATGCCCCTAGAAATACAATGGTATATCCAGTTGGTAAGTCATAATAGTATGAAGTAATAATTGCAACGATACTAAAAGACCATCCAAAAAGAGAGCTTGTAAGCATCATTTTTTTATTTTTGAGGGTTGTTGCAACTAGGGCAGGACCAATCAGTAGCACAAAAACAACTAAAACGCCAGCTAAATGAACAGAAGAACTTACTGTAAGTGCTAAAAGAGAGAAAAAGAGAAGGTCTTTTAAAAAACCTTCTACTTTTGGGTAGAGTTTCCAAATGGCGAGTCCTATGACCGTATACAATAGAGCTCCCTTGATAACATCTCGCAGGGGTGTAAAGAGGATGTCGCTTGCAAGGAGTGACTTAAAGTGCTCCATCCCCTCTGAAGAGTCTGCAAGAACCATCATTATTCCACTTGCACCAAGAACATAGAGTATACCAATAAATCCCTCAACTTTTATCTCTCTTTGGGATGCAAAAGCGATTAAAAAAGCACTTAAAAGTGCAAAAAATAGTGTGATTGGGTAAAAATAATCACCATGAAAATAACCAAGACTGATAGCTGATCCAAGAGCAGCAAATTGGGCAATTGCAAGGTCAGTAAAAATAATTCCTTTCTCTAAGACTTTAAGACCAAACCATGCATGAATCATGACAAGAACAACAACTAAGAAGATAGGGATAAGGAGAATGTCTATCACTTTATTGCCTCTGTGAGATAATCAAACAAAGAGCTGAGGTCTTCTATGTCATCTAAAGCACCAATATCATGAGGCATAAGAATGATTTGTATACCAGTTTTATCGTGGAGATACTCAGCCGTTTTCGTCGAGTGATATACATCATGTAAGATACAACATGGCTTCTCATCTTCTATGATTTCTAATAAGGAGAGTGTATGTCTAGAAGAGGGTGGAATACCAGGAAGCGGTTCAATCGTTGCTATATTTACAAGTCCGTAGGCTTTGTTGAAGTATGCCAGATTGTCATGAAACTGTATAACTTTACGACCTTTTTTATCGGCCATCTTTTTATTCCACGTGACAAGCTTCTTTTTCCAAGACTCTGCAAAAACTGTATAGTTTTTTTCAAATACTTCTTTATGTTCGGGTTCTAAAGAGGAGAGAAAGTCTCTAATCTTCTCTGCAAGCACAAGAATATAGTTTGGGTCTAAGTGAAAATGTGGGTTTCCTGCTGGATGGACATCTCCACCTGAGCGATCTACCGAGAGTGGTTTATTTATAAGTTCTACTTTGTGTGCAAGGTTTAAAAAGGTCTTTGTACCTGGCATAACTTTTGAGTTTCCAGCACGATTTATAAGTGGTGGCAACCATCCTATTTCAAGCTGTCCACCATTTATGATGAGTGCATCTGAGTTTCTTGTTTTTGTGATAAGTGAAGGACGCGGGACAACAAAATGAGGGTCCCAGTTTCCTTTTGCAAGTGTCTCTATCTCTACAAAATCACCACCTATTGTTTTTGTAAGTGCTCCGATGTAAGGGTAGGTTACCGCAACTGTGAGCTCTGCGAAAAGCGAAAGTGGTAAGAGGAGAAGATAGAGATACTTTTTCATTGTTTTTCCTAGAAACTATGTGCAGCGTGTGCACCAATAGCGATATTTGCTTGAAATATGATTGTATCTATATGCTCCTGTTGACCAGCTTCATTATAAAGTGCATTATTACGGTTATACTGTAGTCTAAAACGTGCAAATTCACTTGTGTGGTACTCAATCATAGCAGTGTATTTGTTCATGTTTGTGGGCTTATCTTGGTTCACACCATCTATAGTTACATCATTTTGTGTAAATCCATCATAACGAAGACCCGCTCCCCAATTTACATCATGCATGTAAATGAGTTGTGTATAAAAACCAGCTTGCTTGTTTGTGAGTGGTTCGCTTCCTGTTAATGCACCAGCTGCATCTATATCAAGTTCTGTCCCATCCATATCTCTATAGAGATACTCACTTTGCCACTTCAAAGAGCTATATGAATCAAAGTAGTGTTTTACAAGAAAGTCTGCACCATAAATTTGGCTTGTTCCGCTAAAAGCATGACCTGCTTGGCCGTCTTCTATATGACTCACTCTTGATTCTCCATACGCATATGATACGCCTCCAAGAAGAGTAGTGTCTCCAATATCAAAAGATGACTTAAGATAACCAACATAGAGTGATGGAGGGGTTGCTCCTTTTGCTTCTGGTGCAATTAAATTTTCTGGATCACCTATAGTTGCATTCCCAAACATTTGCTCATTGTCACCTTGAAGCACCTCTACACCTGCCATAAGATAAAATGGAGTTGGTGCAGTCCATTGAAGTTGTGCACCAATTTCATTGATACCATGCATACCTAGAAATGACTCATATACAAGAGGCATATCTGCAAAGTCCCAATGATGGTGGTGTTGTTGATTTAAGTAACCAAAGTTTGAATTAAACTTACCACCTTTAAAACGTAAACCATGTTCAAGTACAGTAGATGTAAAAAATGCTTCTTCTATAGCGAAACCATTTTCAGATATATGAAAAACTCCCTGCATAGCAAAATATGGATCAACATTACTGGAGAGTATAAGCTCTGCATAGTTAAGGTTAAATCCTTCATTTGAATTGTAGGTAGCATGAGCATGTTCATCATGTGCATCTGAACCTAAAAGTCCTTCAGCGATTCCCGGTACTTCTAAGTGTGCAACTTCATCACGATCGTAACCTCTATTGACATAAGAAGCATCAAGTACAACTGAAATATCTGGAATGTATTGTGATTGAGAAAAAGTTCTTTTCTCTACTGGAAGCAACATTGCCCCTACATAATCAGCCGAAGCACCTGGTCTAACTTTTTCAATTTCTGTATCTTTTGTTTCATCTGCATGGAGATTTATCAGTGTTGCACAGAGTGCACTTGCAAGTAATATTTTTTTCATAATTATCCTAATTAATATAATTTTATTTTTATAAAGTTGTTTAGTTATTGAGTTTTAGGAAAATTTTGGAGGTGCACGAGCGTTCAGTGTGGAGTTAACTTGTGTGTTTACTAAAGTGTAAGATGCAACTAGAATTGATTCAGAGTCTATCTCTAGTTGGGTAAGATATATTTGTTCACTTGGAGTGTCAGCATTTGAAATTTTAGATGTAATAGTACATATTTGACAGTCGTTGTGGGGTTTTAAATCATGATGCTGATGGAAAACACCCATAAGTGTTGCAAGTACAAAAACAATGGCAAGATATTTTTTTACAAACGCTTCAATCATAATTCGAATACTAGCATAAAAAATTTTAAAGAAGCTTTTGTGCTCGAATTAGTGTAGAAAAGAGTATGGCATTTTTGTCTACATTAGAGCTTTTCATCTTGAGCTCAGCCTCTAAAAAAAGTTCATGAAGTTTCGAGTAAGTAAGTGGTTTAAACTTTAAAGAGAGTTGTGATTTTTCATTTACAACAAACTGTGGTGCAGGATAACCTAAAATATCAAGTGCATTTGGCGCACCATTTACCCGTATGTAGATGTTGAACATATAGAGTTGTGTGATGTACGCTGTAATTGCGGTGAGAACTCGTATCTCATCCTCACCATGTTCTAGTATGTTTTGTAGGTCTGCTTTAAAGTCTTTTTTGTTTAAAATCTTTTTAATGAAGTCATCAAGATTTACCTCTGCAAGTCCAAAGACAAGATTGTCAACATCTTTAGTCGTTATAGCGCGGTCAAAGACTCGAAACTTCTCTATTTCGTTACATGTAAGAGCTACATCGCCATTATGGATTTGTAATATATGAGCGATTGTATATTTATCGATATTTATGTTTTTCTCTTGTGCTACACTCAGGACAATATTTTGAGCTTCATAGTCTTTAGGGTGAAAAAAACGAACAGCCATAGTCTGTTTTCCAGCAAAAGCCTTTTTGTTGTTGTAAGTTTTGTGGTCACTACCATAGTAAGAATAGACAAAAATATTGTCACTATTTTTTTCACAAAACTCGAGAAGTACATCTAACTCTTTTTTAGGAACTTTTTTCTCGCTTTTGATGACAAGAATATTTCTGTCTCCAAAAAGAGATGCCTGTGAGAGATGAGACTTAGCCGAAGAGAAGTCATACTCATCATGGTAAAAACTCAATATATTTGCTTCTTCAACATTTGTAAGCATTTTTGTGTACATATCGATAAGAAAAACACTTTCTCCAAAAAAGACAAAAGAGTTTGAAACACTCTGTTGTGAAATATGTTTGTCAAACTCTGCTTTATACATCTAGTTTTTCAACAATACTTGCAAAGATTTGGGCACGAGGGATATCTACCCTCTCTATCTTAACTGTAACATCTTCAAAAAGAACTACTGGGGAGCTTGAAACAATGTTGAGTCTAGCACCCTTTATCTCATCATGTAGTTCGGCTTTTACCTCTGGGTCAGTAGCACTGATACGGGCTTTAAACTCTTTATTTATATTTAGTGCTGCCCATCGTGCATACTTTCTGTGTTTAAATTCTACTTCAATCGTACTTGCTTCTCTCTCTTTTTCACTGATAGTCATACTGAGAGCTTCTATGTTTCTAAGCACATAGGAACCCTCTTTTTTATCTCCCGCATTAATTGCCTTTAGAAGTCTGTGAACTATAAGATCAGAGTAACGACGGATCGGCGATGTAAAGTGAGTATACTCTTCAAATCCTAGACCAAAGTGTCCAGAGTTAAGGGGTGCATATCTTGCTTGCATCTGTGAGCGTATAATAAGTGTATCTACTTCTGAAACTAAGTCCATATCTTCAGCTTGTCTTTGAATGTCACTTATGGTCTCTTTAATCGTCTCTTTAATGTCTATATTCATTCCGATTCCAGCGAGTTCTTGGTAGAGTATTTGGAGTTTATTTTGAGAGGGTGCTTCATGAATTCTAAATATACCACGCTCAAACTGTTTGGCTGCTTCTTTATTTGCCAAGAGCATACAATCTTCTATGAGCGCATGTGAAGGTGTCTCTTCTGCTTCTTCAGTTGAGAGGAGGTTCAAATCCTCATCGAGACGCATATCTATCTCCGTTGAGCGGAAGTCGTAGCCGATTTTGAGACGTTTTTCTCGTAATGCATCTGTTACGACTCGTAGTTTTGTCAAATCATCAAATATTTTTTTCTCTGTCTCATTTTGTGCTTCGAGTTTTCCTTCAAAAAATGCGTCAACTTCGGCATAGTTAAAACGTCGATCGGAATGTATGATGGCTTCATAAACAGATGATTTTTCTACTTCAAGAGTACTCATATTGAGTTTTATCTCAAAAACATAAGCGAGTCTATCCACGTGAGCTTGAAGTGAGCAGAGTGTTTCACTGAGTTGGCGAGGAAGCATAGGAATTGATCTGTGTGGAAGATAGATAGAAAAACTTCTATAAATAGCTTCATTATCAAGTGCACCAAAAGGTTGCACATACTCACTCACATCTGCGATTGCTACATACAGAGTGCTGTTTTGATTATCCCAGTAGATGGCATCATCATAATCTTTTGCGGTAACGGGATCTATAGTACAAAAGGAGAGCGCTCGTAGGTCTTTGCGCTTTGGATGTTTTGAAGCATTTACAGCTTCAAAAGAGTTGGCAATCTCCAGTACATCTTCATCAAACTCATCATGCTTGTTAAATTGTGCAAGAACTATTTTTTCATCAACTTTTGGATCGTCTATATTTCCGAGTTTTTCTAAAACTTTGTTCTCTTGATTATCAATCTTAAAAACATCACCAATATCGTAGCTTTTTAGTTCATCGGATGTAAGCTCCGCACCTATAGGATATTGAGTTTTTAAATCAACGAGAGACTTGTGAGACTCTTTCTCAATGATATAAGCGATACTAAAACTCTGTTCACGTCCTACAACCTCTGCAATCTTAGCGGATGGAGTACCTGGTTTTCCAAGGAGTCTTTGAGCTATGATGAGGTCACCTTCTCTTGCTTCTCCTAGTTCACCTTCACCTATATAAAGATCACGAATATTTTCACCTATGACGTTTAAGTAAGCCGTACCTTTTTGTACAAGACCAAGGGTACCAGCACGATATTTTGAGTTAAATTTATATATATCGTCTTTTTTAGTGAGGTATTTTTTTAGAAGCCAGTTTTGGACATGAACCATCTCTTCACTTGAGATGTCCAACTCACTCAAACCGAGAGTGAGCCTTATGAGTAGAGATTTCAAGTAGTTAGAGTCTCGCGTTTTCTATTGCCGTGTCAAAACTCTCCATATCTAATGAGTATTTAGATACGAGCTCTTTCGCCGCTGCAACACTTTCGTCAGTGAGAAGCCCATTCATAGTAACAGCAGTACGTACAACATGTAAGATGCTTGCTGCTCTCATGTACTCTTCTTGAGCTTTTTCAGGATGTTGGCAGTTCTTGATTACATCAACAAGTCCCTCTTCAAATTTCCATTGAGCGAAGATAGTAGCACTTACTTCTGGCGTGTCTACATTAGTTATCTTTCTTTCAGCAACTTCTACACTGTCTGATTCTTTTAGAGCATCTTGAAATTCATTTACCTTGCCCTCAGACATTATTTGCTGGGCTATGAGGACCTTACCAATCTCGACTAAAAACGCGGCCGGAGAAAGGATGCCAAGGAGTTTGTTCTCTTTTCGAATACACCAAGAAGTCATAAGCCCATGTTGCTTTTTTGAGAGTAGTGAGAACATATCGTTGCTTAATCCATAAGCGGATAGGTCAAGAGAAAAGCTTTTCTTTACAATAGATGCGAGGGCAAAACCACGAACAGTCCCCATACCAAAAAGACCAACTGCCTGACTGATAGCATTTATCTCACGAGAAAAACCATAAAGTGGAGAGTTTGCTGCTTTTAAAATATCTGCAGTTAAGAGAGGATCTTTTTCTAAAATCTTTACCATATCGTTGAAACTACTATCTGGATCTTGATAGACTGCTTCAATCTGCATCGCAGACTCAGGAAGTGGTGGAAGTTGTTTAATTTTTTTGAGTATCTCATCAGTCATAGCTGTCTCTCTCTTATTTTTGAGTTATTAGTTTATCTTACAATTATAGTCTCAATAGAGTAAATTAATACTGAATATTTACAAATAACTGATATTATTTTTTAAATTAAAATAGAACAAGGGTAGAAGAGATGCAAAGAGAAGCGATGCTTATACAACTAGGTTATGCTCCTAACGATGCTTTAATTAAGCAATTAGAAGAGATTGAAAAGAACACGTCGGGATATGAAAAAATACAAAAACACATCATGGATTTACATGACCATTTAAAAGTGAACAACGCGTATGTCGCTCTTTCTAATTCGAACAATTATTTTAAAATAAAAATAGATTCTCCAACGCCAGAACTAGCGCAAGAGGCACATGAAAAAGTACAGCATTTTAGTGAAAAATTTAAAGTTTCTGTTAATAAACTAGAGAATAAAGAGACATATTACATTTCGGGTTTTAATCATTAAGGAAATTCATTGATAGAGCCGATGAGTATAGAGGGGTATGACCTTTTGGTAGAAGAGTTTAAGTATCTTCTTGAAAAAGAGAAACCTAAAGTGGCACATGAAAAACTTGTCGCTGCCGCTCAAGGTGATAGAAGTGAAAATGCAGACTACCATGCTGCAAAAGAGAAGCTACGTTTTATAGATAAAAGACTCTTTTATCTCAACAAGATGATACAAAACTCCAAAATAATTGACCCCTCTCTTCACTCCCATAATCATGTCTCTTTTGGAAGTACTGTTAGTGTTGTAAACATTGATACAGATGAGGAAGAAGTTTATACTATATGTGGAGTTCTAGAAAGTGAGCCTGAACATGGGCTTATCTCGGTTCACTCACCAGTAGCCAAAGCACTTCTTGGAAAGTCAGTTGAAGATGAGTTTAAGATACGTCTTCCAAAAGCTATCAAAGAGTATGAGATACAAAAAATAGAGTATTTCAATATCTTTTCTCTCAAAAAAAACATCCGCACTCAAAGTGATTTTGCCTTTCATTAAAAACTAGGTGTAAATATGCTAAAATCGCATATTAATTATAAGGGTAGAAGATGTCATTTGAAAAACTAGGTTTAATAAAACCATTAATAAGCGCTATTAAAGAGCTAGGGTATGAGGAGCCGACGACTATTCAGACGCGCGCAATCCCTCTTGTCCTTTCAAAACATGATATTTTTGCAACAGCACAAACTGGTACTGGAAAGACGGCTGCATTTGCACTTCCCATCCTTCAAAGATTAAGAAAACCACTTGAACATAATGGTATTAGAGTTGTTATCTTATCTCCTACACGTGAGCTTTCTATTCAGATATATGAAGATATCAATGCATACTCGAAACATATGAAAGTGCGTACTATGATTCTTGTCGGTGGAAAAGATTTAGAAAAACAAAAACATAAGCTCAAAGAGGGCGTAGACATTGTTATAGCTACACCTGGACGTCTTTTAGAACATATTGAGAGTGGACTACCTCTTACAACTGTTGAGGTAATGGTTCTTGATGAAGCAGATAGAATGCTTGATATGGGTTTTACAAAAGATATAAGAAAGATACATCCACTCCTTCCTAAACGCCATCAAACATTACTCTTTTCTGCAACATTTAGCGATAAGGTAAGAAAACTCTCAAAGCTAATACTTACAAAACCCGCATTTATAGAAACAGCAAAGAAAAATACTACGGTAGATACGATAAATCAAGTTGCTTATATGGTAGACACTGATAGGAAAGCGGAACTTCTTGCATACTTGATAGGCTCAAGAAACTTTCCTCAAGTCCTTGTTTTTACAAAAACAAAAGCGAGTGCGGATGAACTTGTAGTAGAGCTTAAAAAAGATGGACTTAAGTGTGGTGTTATACACGGCGACAAAACAAAAGCAAATCGACTTAAAACGCTGACTCAGTTTAAAGAGGGTGTTTTTAGAGTTCTTGTTGCTACAGATATTGCCTCACGTGGACTCGACATAGAACATCTTCCATACGTTATAAACTACGAACTCCCTTCGATACCAGAAGATTATGTGCATCGTGTTGGAAGAACAGGAAGAGCTGGTCGTGAAGGTGAGGCAATAAGCCTTATAGACATTTACGAGAAGTATGACATTAAAGATGTTGAGAGACTCATAGGGCAAAAGATACCTCAAGAGACAGTAGAAGGTTTTGAGCCTGACCCAACTATACGAAGAAAAGACATTGATGAGGTAAAACTAAAAGCTGAGCATAAACGTCCTACGGCAAAAAAAGAGAGAAGCTACAACAAGAACACAAGCAGCACTCCAGCGACTAAAAAACAATTAAAAGTCTCAAAGAAAAAACGCAAGACTACAAAACGCGACTAGATTTCCTTTAAAATCAACACCACATTTGCTTGAAAGAAAATAAGTTTGCTTTATAGCGAATGAGTGTAAAATAATTTCACTTAAGTAAAGGATGAATGATGGCAACTGTAAAATCATATGGAGCGACAGAGGAGGTGACTGGTTCTTGTCATTTGCTTGAAATTGAAGGTGTGAAAATCTTAATAGATTGCGGGATGTTTCAAGGTAAAGAAGAAGATTTAAATGAAAAACCTCTTGAGTTTGTGCCCTCAGAAATTGACTATCTTTTTTTAACACATGCACATTTAGACCATGTGGGACGTGTTCCTAAGCTTGTAAGAGAAGGCTTTCGTGGTAAGATTTATGCGACATCTGCAACTATGGACTTAGCTTATATCATTCTCCTAGATAGTGTCAAGATAATGAACGAAGACTTTTCAACACGTTACAAAAAAGCAGTAAGAAGAGCCGAAGAGAAAAAGCTAAAAAAACCACTCTATGAGCCTATAGACGTACAAAACGCTTTTAATCAAATAACATGGGTAAACCCAGAATATGACGAGTATCATGATTTGTGTGAGGGTATAAGCTTTAGATATCGTAATGCTGGGCATATTTTGGGTGCTGGCTTTATAGAGTTCTCTTATGTAGACGCAAATGATACACATAGTATCGTGTTTTCTGGAGATATAGGAAACAGTAATGGACTTGTTCTTCCTGGTTTAGTGAAGTGCACAAATGCTCAAACACTCTACATTGAGTCTACATATGGAGATAGAGACCATAGACCAATAGAGTCAACTTTAGCTGAGTTTAAAGAGGTTGTTCTTGCAACTTTAAAACGTAATGGGAATGTTATGATTCCCTCTTTTGCTATAGAGAGAACGCAGGAGATACTCTGCATACTTCGAGATATGTACAACAATGGGGAAATTCCGCACACAAAAGTCTTTCTTGATAGCCCAATGGCGAGTAAGGCAACAGATGTATATACAAACTATGTAGAGCAGTTAAACGCCAAGTGTCAAGCAAATGTAAAAGAGAGTGGCAGTGTGTTTGACTTTGATGCTCTGATGTATGCACTTACGCCTGAGGAGTCTAAGGCTATAAACAACATCGAAGGAAACGCCATCATAATTGCAGGGAGCGGGATGTGTAATGGCGGTCGTATCACGCATCACTTTAAGCGCAGAATATGGGATGAAAAAAATAGTGTTGTTTTTGTTGGATTTCAAGCAGAGGGAACTATAGGCAGAGAGATAGTAGAGGGAGCTGAGTGGATAAATCTTTTTGGTGAAGATATAATCGTAAAAGCTTCTATCCATACTATAAATGGATTTTCCGCTCATGCGGATAAAGACGCGATGATAGAGTGGATGTCAAAGATAAAAAACTTGAAAAAAGTGTGTATAGTTCATGGCGAAAAAGAGGCACAAAAAAACTTTGCACATGAGATAAAAATGCAGCTCAACATCGATGCTCACATCGTAAAACATGCACAAGAGATTACTCTTTAGTGTTTGAAGATTATGAGTTAGAGATACTCTATCAGGATGAGTATCTAGTCGCTATAAATAAACCCAGTGGACTTTTGGTTCATAAGTCGATGATAGACAGACATGAAATTTACTATGCGATGAAGATGTTGCGAGATCAGATAGGTGCATGGGTTTACCCTGTGCATCGTTTAGATAAACCAACATCTGGTGTTTTACTTTTTGCACTTGATAGTGAGACTGCACGACTTCTCTCAGAGCAGTTTAAAGCACATACTATACAAAAAACATACATTGCAGTTGTGAGAGGATATGCACCTTCGAGTGGAGTGATTGAGCATGCCCTCAAAGAGAAGCTTGACAAGATAAGCGATAAAAACGCGAACAAAGACAAAGAAGCACAAGATGCAATCACCAAATATAAATGTTTAGATACCGTAGAGATAAACGCGAGTGTAGGAAAGTATGCAAAAACGCGATACTCTCTAGTAGAACTTAAACCTCAAACAGGAAGAAAACATCAACTTCGTCGTCATATGAAACATATAAATCATCATATTTTGGGTGATACTAAATATGGAAGAGGGGAGCATAACAAGTTTGTAAGAGAAAAATATGCAATGAACAGAATGTTGCTTCACTCTACTTCTTTAGAAATTCTTCATCCTTATACCCATGATAAACTCTCTTTAAACGCCACTGTAGACGACACTTTTTTAAACATCTTTCGCGAATTTAACTGGAAACTATAAGCCTCATTTTTAGTGCATGCTTTAAAAGAGTAGTTAAAATATGATACTGATTATCAATATAAAGTTATTTTAAGCTTCATTACACTACTATTCTAATAACGATTATCAATTGAAACCCAAAAGGGAGGTATAAAATGTTTGAACTTAACAACAAAGATGATATGAAACATTTTACTGGCAAGTCTTGTTAAGCATTATTTTAAAATTAATATCGAGGAGACAAATGAAAGAAATAATCTTAATATACAAACTATGACACTAATGAAGATACGAAAGTATTGTGTTACACATATGTATCTATGAAGAATACTAAAAGGTATTGATACATAAAACTAAAAATACGAAAAATACGAAAAATGGCTATATATTCTCCTAAATAATAGTCAGATAACTACTCCTAATACATAGATTTAAACATGAGACTTTATAGTACTGACATTCTATAAAGTTTCAAATTTTAGGTAACTACTTTTAGATTCAAAAAAAGATATAGAGGGTGTCGTTTTTTTGAGTTTAAAAAATATTTTAAAGGACAATAATGTCAAAAATGGGATTGTTTTACACAAGCTCTAGTTTAACTGTGGAGGATGTGGCATCTAATATACAAGAGAGAATGTCTGGGGTTGATATAGATTTGCAAAAGGTAAAAAAATGTGTTGAAAATACTCTTCAAAAGTATGATTTACTTATTTTTGGTGTTCCATCATGGAAAGATGGTTTACTTGAAGATGATTGGGAAGATTACATTGCAAACTTGGATGAGGAGACTCTTCTAAGTAAAACAGTGGCAATTTTTGGTCTTGGTGAAACTGAAGTTTATTGTAAAAACTTTCTTGATGCAATGCAAACTATATACAAAAAGATAGTTATAAGTGGCAGCTCAGTTATTGGTTCATGGCCAAGCGAGGGTTATCTTTTTAAAACGCCACACCCACTTCTTCTAGGTAAGGGCAGAGAAAGTGAGCTTGTTCACAAAAACATAGAACAATGGATAGAGTTTAGTACTCCTTATTTTAGTAAATAATCATTTTATTTAAAGAAGTCTTGAGAAAAAAATCTTTGGCAGAGATGAGTTACTCCTTATATTCAAGGCTTCTTTAAGTAAATTTAATCTATTTTAAAAGTTATAGGCATCTCTGTGCAGTTAGAACAAAGTAATGCAAAAATATCTACAAAAAGCAAACTTAATTAACAGAGAACTTAATCCTGTAGATTGATATCAATAATGATTATTATTTTAATAGTTGTTTAAGAGATGATGATATATTATTCTACTTATGATTATATTAACTAAAAATTATCATGATGAGTTAAGATACAACTCATTACTGTTGTTAAGTATTGTAATGGTTATTGTAAGTATATTTTTTGTGTATAAAAGCACAAAAAATATAATGCTAGCACCAGCGATAGAACCTAAGGTAAAGATACAAAAGAGCACTCTTAGTGTGGCAATGAGATCTCTTGCTCCTGTACCAAGCATAGTCAAAGAAGAGATAGCCCCTCCTAAGCAAAAAGTACAACCGGTTGTTAAAAAAACAATAAAACCTATAGAAAAAAAGATTGAGACTCCGGTTATAAAAAAACTTTCAAAAGTACCAGCAAAAGAGCAGGAAGTACTCGTGCCTACCAAAGAAGTTACAAAAGTAAAGGAGCAAACTACTCCAGCTATTTCTTCGGCTGCGACTATACCAACACATGAAGAAAGCTTAGTGCAAGAAAAAACTATGCCCGTCGATGAAAATATAAAAGCAGAGTACATGGCAGGATTATATAGAGTTTTTGCTCAGCATAAACATTATCCGAAAATGGCTAAACGAAGAGGTATTGAAGGTGTAGCGCATATACATTTTCGATTACTGAAAAATGGGAAGATAGAAAGTGTTTCTTTGGTCAAGGCTTGTGGGCATAAATCTTTAGATAAAGCGGCCATAAAGTTAGTTAAAAGCATAGAATCATACAAACCTATACCTGATGAGGTTAGTAAGTTTGCTATGAATATTAAAATCCCTATCACATACTCACTAAAGGAGAGTCATTAATGAATATAAACACGTATATAGAACAAGGTGGAGTCATCGTACTGATTTTAATAGCTATGTTCGTACTTGGAATGATACTTATAGTTTGGAAGCTTTTGACAATAACATTTGTTAAGCTGAAACAAGAAGATATATATGAAAAATACTCCTGCTCACTTCCTCAGAATAGTGATATTACAGTTGTTGAGCTAGTGGTACATAGTATTATGCATAGGTTAGAGCGAGGCTTAGATACGATTAAAATTATCGCGACAGTCTCTCCTTTGTTGGGTCTTTTGGGAACAGTTATTGGAATATACTCTGCTTTTGTGAGTATCTCTGAGCATGGACTTGGTAATCCTAGTTATTTTGCAGATGGTATTTCAATGGCAATGATAACTACTATAGCTGGACTTATTGTAGCCATCCCTCACTACATAGGTTACAACTATATCGTGGGGATGATGGATAAGCTTGAACTTTACTTTACTGCAGAGATTTATGCCCGCATAAAGAGTGAAAATGCGTAAAAAACGCGAGATTATCACACCTGACTTAACACCTGTTATTGACATTGTGTTTATCTTGCTTATATTCTTTATGGTGACCTCTGTCTTTAAAAAAGAAGATGTTGTTATTGATCTGAATCTCCCCGATTTACATTCAAAAGCAATTTCACAAGAGAAGAAACCTGTAATTATTGAGCTAACAAAAGGAGAACTAGCGATAGAGAAAAAAATTTATTTCATGGATACAATTTCAGGTGTACTAAAAAAGTACAATAAAGATACAAAAATAGAGATACGAATAGATAAGGATGTGGAGTATTCAAGGGTTATGGAACTTTTTGATGCTTTGCAGCTTCATAATTTAACATCGTTTTCGCTTGTAGCTCAAAAAGCACAATAAATAAAATTAAAAAGGAAAAATATAAATGAAAAAAATAGCTATTAGTACTTCTGCTGTAATGTTGTTGAGTACTCTTACATGTGCATCTGAAAATATGCAAACTTTGGATGTTGTTAGTATTGCTACAAAAACAGAAAAAAGTATCGACGGCGTAGCAGCGACAGTCGAGGTTATCACTCAAGCAGAAATAGAACAAATGGGTGCAGAGAGTTTAAAAGATATCATTGAAAAATCAGCAGGACTTACTGTGCAGTATGGAACATTTCCAAATGCAGCATCAAAAAGTAAATCTTCTATATCTATACGCGGTATGAGTTCAAATGGTACACTTTTTTTACTTGATGGAAGACGTTTAGCAGGAGAGGTGAGTAATCCATATGATCTTGATAGAATTCCAGCTTCCATTATTGAAAGAATTGAGATAGTTAAAGGTCCTATGAGTTCACTTTATGGAGCAGATGCCGTAGGCGGCGTTATAAATATTATCACAAAACGTCCTACAAAAGAGATGCAAGTAGATGCAAGTGCTCGTTATGGTGTAAATGAAAATAGCGATGCACAAAATGTAAATCTTGGTTTGTCTGTTCAAGGTAAAAATGAAGGTTTCGCCTATAGTGCTTATGCAAATATGACAACGACTGAGCCTTATACTCAAGGGGAGACTGCTGATGTTTGGGCAAAAAATCCTGGCGGAGCAGGAAAGATAAAACCATCAACATCTGCTAACCCACTAATCAGTAAAATACAAGATAGTTATCCAACAGACGTAAGTTATAGAGAAGAGAGTACGATATATACTCTTGGTTCTCGTCTAGCATATGATTTTACACCTGATTTGGTACTTGGATTTGATGTAAATTATTTTACTGAAGAGAGAGATGGAACTTATATAGGTTATTTCCATCCTGCAAATATAGGCACTGGACTTCCAATATTTAATGTTCCAGTAAATTCAAAAGATGAAAACGAAAGAGTTGATTTAAGTGTGGACTTATCTTATTCACCAACAGAAAACTTGGCACTTAAGACTCGTATATATAATAGTAAATATACTAAAAGAAATACAACAACTGCAGAAAAATGGTCAGATATGAGTTATGCTAGTGAAGCTGATTCAGCGGTCAATGGTATGAATGCAGATGTAGATTTAAGTGTGGCTGAACTATCTGCTACATACCTTGCTAATGAAGCCAATCTCTTAACAGTAGGTGCTGAATATAGAGATGAAAGAAGGAATGCTACAGTTTTTACACAATCAAATGATATGAGTGAAGCAAAAATGGATTATCAATCTATTTATTTTCAAGATGAATTAGAAGCAAGTGAAAAACTTAACTTAATTATAGGTGCTAGATATGATGCCATTAGTAATGCTGAAAATAAGCCAACATTCCGTTTAGGAGGTATATATACATTTAATAAACTAGCAAAATTTAGAGCAAACTTTGCACAAGGGTATAGAACACCAGATATAAGAGAGATGTACATCAATAAGCAAACAGCAAATGGAATTCAGATTGGGGCGGATGTTATGGGCTATGATTTAAAACCTGAATCTACAAACTCTGTAGAAGTTGGTCTTGGTGGACATGCTGAGAAGTTTAAATACGATTTTGTAATGTATTATAATCAAGTAAATGACATGATAGATCAAGTTACAGGAACCTATGGCGGAAATACAGTTTATACATTTGAAAATATTGCAAATGCGAGGACTTACGGTATGGAACTTAGTTTAGCATATCGGTTTACAAAAGAGTTCAGTGGTGATTTTTACTGGAGTGAGCTAAGGACTGAAAATGAAATAACAAAGCAAGATTTAGAATTTCAGCCCGATAGAACGCTAAGAGTAGGGCTAAATTATGAGCCAGTAAAATATTTTAATCTTGGGGTTATTGCAAAATATATAGGAGCGCAGCACTATACTGAAGTTATAGATAGAGGCACACCAACAGAAACTACAGTACCAAACTCTTTAACAGACAGCTATACACTTGTTGATTTAAACATAGATTATAAGCTAAGTAAAATGTTTGAAATATATGGCGGAATTAACAATGTTACAGATGAAACAGTAGATGACGTGCTTGGTTCAAATGTTGGTAGATACTACTTTGCAGGTGCGAGACTGCATTTTTAATATAAAGGAAAAAAAATAATGAAAAAAACAATACTAATCACACTTATCGCACTCTCTATGAGTGTAAACGCAATGGCATGTAAAAATAGTTCTGGAAGCTGTAAAGAGAATAAAGGAAGTTGTAAAGGTAAGTCAAATGAACAGCATCAAGATGGTGTCGTGGCTCTTCCACATTTAATGAAAGTAATCATAACAAACAGTGAAGCACTAAAAATAGATAAAAAACAGCAAGAGCAATTTGACGCTATTATGCAAAAAGTTCCAGCAGATATGCATACTATGATGGATGAGGCGGGAAAATTAGAGTTTTCTATAAAAAAAGCTGTCATGAAAAACAAAAAAACAAATGCAGATGTAAAAGCTGATGTTGAAACACTTCAAATATTAAACGCTAAGATTACAACGCTTCAAATTGGAACTATAAACAAACTTCAAGAGATTCTTTCAGATGCGCAATATAAACAACTTTTAGATATTCTTCATTCTAAGAAAAAAAGTAAAAACAAAAAGTCTTGTGAATAGACTAAGATTAAGGAAAACGTTAAATGAAAAAAACAGCCCTTAGAGTTATAGCACTATTTTTAGTGTTTACTACTCTCATTCAAGCACAAGAGAAACGCGACAAGATAGTTATAGCAGGTCCATTTGCAAGTGTTACACATCCTATTTTAAGAATGATCGAGACAAGCGCTTTATCAGATGTAGCCAAAGAAGTAGAGTTTAAACTTTGGAAAAACCCTGATGAGCTTCGTGCTCTAGCCCTTAATGGCAATGTTGATTTTTTAATTGTTCCTACTAATACAGCAGCAATTTTACACAACAAAGGTGTTGATATAAAACTACTTAATGTATCCGTTTGGGGAATTTTAGGAATGATTAGTCGTGAAGAGAATTTAAAAACGCTTAAGGACTTTAAGGGTAAAAAGATTGCGGTTCCTTTTAGGGGAGATATGCCGGATATTGTATTCTCACAACTTCTGAAACGCCAAGGCTTAGATCCTAAAAAAGATTTTGAACTTGTTTATGTGGCAAGTCCTATAGATGCTATGCAGATGCTTATAATGCGACGAATTGATCATGCGCTTTTGGCAGAACCGGCTATCTCTATAGCACTTCGTAAAACAAAATCTTTTCCTATAAGTATAGTTGCACCTGACCTTTATAGAAGCGTTGACCTGCAAGTTGAGTGGGCAGAAGTTTTCTCTACAGATGGTAATGTTCCTCAAGCTGGTGTAGCTGTAATGGGGCAGATGAAAGATAAACAGATAATAGAGCGCTTTGAGCAAGAGTATGACAAATCATTAGCATGGTATGAAACACATCCAAAAGAGGCAGGCGAGCTTGTTGTAAAAACATTAGATATGCTCAGTGCAGAGGGCATAGCAGACTCTATTCCTCATGTTAGACTCAAGAGTGTAAACGCAGTGGACGCAAAAGAGCAACTAGAGTTTTTCTTTAATATCTTAAAAGAAGAAGACCCAAAAAGTATAGGCTCTAAACTTCCAGAAGATAGCTTTTACTACGGTTTATAATTATTTAAATAAAGAGAAGGAGAGCGAACTCCCTCTTTATGCACTGTACTGCAGAAGTGAGTAGTACCAATCTTCATTTACCAAATCGGTATTTTCTCAAAAGCTTAACAGATAAATGAAAAGAAACTTGATGTAAGTCAATGATAATTAATATCATTTCAGATATAATCCGCTCCATGAAATTTATACTAAAAATAATAAAAGATTTTCCAGCATACTTATGGAGTGGATGGGGCGCTATAGCTTCCATTTTACTCTTTATAGCGTTTTGGGATATGGGCAATCAAATTTACGGTGACTTAGTACTGCCCTCACCACTTGAAACGTTTAAAACTTTAGAGCTTATGCTTCAAGATGAGAGTGTATTAGAGGAGATTAGTATTACACTCTATCGTGCTTCTATTGGTTTTGGACTCTCTTTGGCTATTGGAACTTCACTTGGACTTTTTGCTGGTTTTTTTGCTACGGCTTCTATGATGAGTCGTCCTATTGTGACTATCTTGGTTGGTATGCCTCCAATCGCATGGATAGTTTTAGCAATGATTTGGTTTGGTATGGGAGATGAGACCGTTATATTTACGGTTACTATTGCCTCTTTTCCTATCATCTTTGTAGGTGCGCTTCAGGGAACTCGAACACTTGATGGCGATTTAAAAGATATGGCACAGAGTTTTAAACTTCCTTGGCACATGCGTTTTTTTGATGTTTACTTTCCCCATATATTTTCTTACGTTTTTCCGGCTTGGGTTAGTGGACTTGGCATGGCATGGAAGATTGTCATCATGGCGGAGTTACTTGCTACTAGTACGGGTATAGGAGCTTCTTTAGGTGTTGCTAGAAGTCAGCTAGACACTCCAACCGCATTAGCGATTGTTGTCATCATGATAGGTTCACTTATGTTTATAGAGTACATTATCTTAGAGCCTATAAAAAGGGAGGTAGAGTTATGGAGAAACTAGAAGTAAAAGCTCTCAACCATCATTTTGGTTTTACTGAGATACTCAAAAACATAAACTTTACTCTCCAAAAAGGGCAGGTTCTCTCCATCGTTGGTCCAAGTGGTGGTGGAAAAACAACACTCCTTCATCTGTGTGCAGACATCTTAGATGTGCAAGAGGGAAGTGTTACTAACACTTTTACAAGTAGTGCCTTCGCGTTTCAAGAGGCAAGACTACTTCCATGGAAAAATGTTATCGATAACATCGCATTAGGACTCTTAGCGAGAGGGGATGCAAAAAAAGAGAGTATAGCAAAGGCAAAAGAGATAGCCTTGAAATTTGGACTTGATAAAGAGGACTTTACAAAGTTTCCAAAAGATTTGAGTGGAGGTATGAAACAGCGTGTAAGTTTTGCGAGAGCTTTAGTACTAAAGCCTTCTCTTTTGTTTCTTGATGAGCCTTTCTCCGCCTTAGACATAGGACTCAAAAAAGAGCTTCAGAGCATACTCATTGAGCTAATCGCAAAAAAAGAGATAAGTATTTTGTTTATTACACATGATCTTATGGAAGCTATTCGTCTGAGTGATACTATGTTGCTCCTTCAAGCAGATCCTGGGCATATAGTAAAAGAGTTTCATTTTGACAAACTACATAAAGAACGCGATGACAAGTATGTTTATGCAAAAAGTGCAGAGATACTACAAGATGAAGAGATAATCCACACTTTTGAATTGGAGTTAAAATAATGAGTACACAAGATAAAGAACAGCTCCATGCAACGAGTCATTACCTTTACTATCCTGATGAAAAAGATATTCCCCCTTATCTAGCATATGGATTTCGTCCCTTATTTTTACTTTTAGCACCTTATATGATTCTATCTATGCTTCTATGGGGACTTGTCTGGAGTGGCGTTTTGAACATAGCATTTACAGACAATCTAATAGTTTGGCATGTTTATGAGATGACATTTGGAATTTTAACAGCCGGTGTTATGGCGTTTTTGACCACAGGACTGCCTGAACTCTTTCCTGGCATGGTTCCTTTTGTTGGCAAGCGTCTAAAGTACATTGTTGCTTTATGGGTTTTAGGACGTGTTAGTTTTTGGCTTATAGATTTTACAGGCGTTTATCTTGCTGCATTTCTCAATCTCGCAATGCTTGGATGGATACTTTGGTTTGCAAAAGATACTGTTTTAGATAAGCTGCAAAGACATGCTTCTCTAGGTTATGCTGTGCTTGCACTTTTGCTCATAGAGATGTGGTTTTTCGCATCTATGGCAGAACTTGTTAGCACAAATCCTATGGATATACTTAAAGTTGCTCTAGGTGGGATTATAGTGCTCATTCTACTTGCCCTGCGTCGTGTAAATATGGAAGCAGTAAATGAACTTATGGAAGACAAAGGCATAGACGATGTTTATATCTCACGACCACCTTTGACTAATCTTGCTATCTTTAGTGTCTGTGTTTTTACAGTTGTTGAGTTCTTTTATCCACAAAACTCAGCACTTGGATGGCTGGGACTTGCAACAGGTGCTGCTATACTCGCAATAACTTCGGACTATATCTTAAAAGATAAGTTCATTTTAAATCAGCCCTATGTAGTCTACTTGGGGCTTGTTTATGTTCTTCTTGGACTTGGCTATGCACTTATGGGTTGGGCGATTTTAAGTGAGAAGTTTGAGTATGTAAGTAGTCTTCGCCATATTCTTACAACGGGAGGTTATGGACTTGCTTATGTGATGGTAATGATAATTATCTCATGGATACATACAGGGCGACATCTTACTTCAAACATATACACACACCTTATGGTGGCGTTTGTAATTATGGCCGCGTTTATGCGAGCGAGTGTGCCTTTTTATCCAGAGTTTGCAAGTGAGTTGTATCTTTACTCGGCAATTATATGGACTTTACCATTTGTAATTTACATCAAGGTCTTTTACAAATTCTTACTTAACCCTCGTGCAGATGGGATTAAAGGCTAAAGCACATTTTCTTACGCTATGATTTCTTAAAAAGAAAAGAGAAATCATGAGCGAAGCACAAGCGATATATTTAAAAGATTATAAGGCACCGGCGTTTAGTATAGAAGATGTAAACCTAAGATTTGAGCTTTTTGAAGAGTATGCTCTTGTTACAAATGTTATGAACATCCAAAAAGTAGACACAGGTGTCCAAGAGTTAAGCCTTCATTGTCGTGATTTAGAGCTTTTAGAGTTTTGGATAAACGACTTGAAACTTCAAGATACTCGCTATGTTCTTGAAGAAGAAAAACTTACAATTCTTAATGTTCCTTCTGTGTTTAGTATAAAAATCATCAACAAAATTTACCCACAAAACAATACCGAACTTGAAGGCTTATACAAGTCTGGTTCTATTTTTTGTACACAAAACGAACCTGAAGGTTTTAGAAGTATAACGCCATATCTTGACCGTCCTGATGTTATGAGTGTATTTACCACTACTATTGTTGCAGACAAAGAGAAGTACCCAGTCTTACTTGGAAATGGAAACAAAAAAGAGAGTTTTGACTTGGGTAAACGTCATAGTGTGACTTGGCATGATCCTCATCCAAAGCCTTCATACCTTTTTGCTTTAGTTGCTGGAGACCTTGGAAGTATTAGTGATGAGTACATCACTGCAAGTGGAGAAAATGTTGAACTCAATATCTATTGTGATTTGGGAAATGAATCAAAATGTCATCATGCGATGAAGTCACTCAAAGAAGCGATGCTTTGGGATGAAGAAAAATATGGCAGAGAGTATGACTTAGAAATTTACAATATAGTAGCAGTTGATAGTTTCAATATGGGTGCAATGGAAAATAAAGGGTTGAATATTTTTAATTCAGCTTATGTTTTAGCAGACGAAGATAGTGCGAGCGACGCTAACTTCATGGGTATCCAGTCTGTTATTGCACATGAGTATTTTCATAACTGGACAGGAAACCGTATCACGTGTCGTGATTGGTTTCAACTCACTCTAAAAGAGGGTCTCACCGTTTTTCGTGATCAGTGCTTCTCGGCAGACCTAAACTCACAAGAGGTACAACGTATAGAAGATGTTAAGTCGCTCCGCGAGCGCCAGTTTGTTGAAGATGCTTCTCCCACTGCTCATCCCATTCAACCAAAGTCATACATTTCAATGAACAACTTTTATACAGCGACTGTATATGAAAAAGGTGCTGAAGTGATTCGTATGATACACACTCTTTTGGGTGAAGAACTCTATCGTAAAGCAACCGATTTGTACTTTGAGACTTTTGATGGACAGGCCGTTACGACTAAGGACTTTTTATGGGCTATGAGTAGTGCAAGTGGAGTAGATCTGTCAGCATTTGAACTTTGGTACCATCAGAGTGGAACTCCGAAACTCAAAGTTGAGGAAAAGTTTGAGAATGGTGTTTATACCTTAACTTTAACACAAGTCATACCAAATACAGTAGAGGGAAGAGCCCAGAAACCATACTTCTTTCCACTCAAAATTGCCTTACTTGATGAAGATGCCAAGGAAGTAGTGACAGAGACTCTAAAAGTTTCAAAAGAGAGTGAATCCTTTCATTTTGAAGGTTTCAACCTGAAGCCTGTTCTATCAATCAATAGAGATTTCTCCGCTCCTATTATAATAGAGCAAGAGTATAATAATTTTGCATTTTTAATGAAACATGATACAAATGGTTTTGTCAAATATGAAGCAGCACAAATTTTTGCCATAGAGACGATAGAAGCCATTATGAGAGGAGAAGAGGTAAACCCTAGGTTTTCTGAAGCCTATGGGCATCTACTAGACTTAGAGGGAGACCTTTCATATAAAGCTCTTCTATTAGAACTCCCTACCGTATCGACTCTGATGCAACGCATGAGTGACATTGATTTTGATGTGATATATGAAGCCAAAGAGAAGTTGAGTCAGCATTTGGCTCAAAACTTTCAAGAGAAGCTATTAGCTATATATGAAGTGAACCACGAGCCAGGTTCATTTGGTATGGACGCTCTTGCAATATCAAAAAGAGCCATTAAAAATAGAGCACTCAAAATATTGTCTGCACTTGAGACACGTGATGTAATTGAGATAGCTAAAAGGCAATATGAAGAGTCTGTAACAATGACAGACAGAGTTGTGGCACTTGATGTATTGGAAAATACGGATCCAGAGTATGCTGAAGTTACTTTAGCAGACTTTTACTCAAAATACAAAAAACAAACTCTAGTGATGAACAAATACTTTTCTATTCTTGCTGCTTCTCACAGAGAGGGAACTTTAGATCGAGTGATGGCTCTGCAGAATGATGCTGTTTATGATGAAAAAGTTCCAAACTTAGTTCGCTCGTTGATTGGTGTGTTCGCGAGAAACTATAAACACTTTCATGCAAAAAATGGTTATGGCTATAAATTTGTAGCTGATAAAATTATAGAGATTGACAAGATTAATCCGCAGATGGCCTCAGGCTTGTGTGGAGCCTTTAAAATATATAATAAGATGAATGAGAAGAATAAGAGTATGATGAAAGTAGAACTGTCACGTATCATTTCTACACATGAGTTATCAAAAAATTCATTTGAAATAATTAGCAAAATTTTAAAATAAAATTAACTAAAGAACTTAAGTATAATTTAAAATGGCTAAATAAGGCTTTAGGAGAAGAAGGGAGTATATATTTATAAATAATATAAGTTATTTTAATATATGTTTGTGATACTTTTGTGATACTATTTTGATAAAGTTTTTCTAGAACATAAAAATGAGGATATATAAATGGCAAGATTAGTTGTTTTAGGTGGAGGGGTTTCAGGTCATACTGCAGCTACTTTCGCAGCAAAATGGTTAGGTTCAGCTCATGAAGTTGTTGTAGTAACTCCAAATGCAAAATGGAACTGGATTCCATCAAATATTTGGGTTGGTGTTGGTCAAATGAGTAAAGAGGAAGTTACTTTTGATTTAGCTCCTGTGTATGCTAAAGCTGGTATCACATATAAGCAAGCAAAAGCGCTTTCTTTAAATCCAGAAGGGAACGAGTCGAGTGATAAGCCTTTTGTGACAGTTGAATTCACAAGTCAAGACAAGTCAGGTCAAACTGAAAACATAGAATATGATTATATTATCAATGCTACAGGTCCAAAACTGAACTTTGGAGCAACTCCAGGTCTAGGTGAGGGAAGTAATCTGGGTGAGCATACAGTTTCTGTATGTACAGCTGATCATGCTGAACATGCCGCAGATGAATTAGAAAAATGTATAGAAAAAATGAAAGCTGGCGAGCGTCAAAAATTCCTCATTGGTACAGGTCACGGTATGTGTACATGTCAAGGTGCAGCATTTGAGTATATTTTTAACATTGAGCATGAGTTAAAAAAAGCAGGTGTTCGTGATATGGCAGATATCAAGTGGATATCAAATGAGTCATTTTTAGGTGACTTTGGTGTTGGTGGACTTCATATGAAATCTATGGGATTTGCTGTTAGTTCTAAGATTTTTGCAGAATCGCTTTTTACAGAACGTGGTGTTGACTGGATTATCGGTGCCCATGTGGCTAAGGTAGAGTCTGGTTCTGTTGACTATGAGCTTCTTGATGGTTCGACTGGAAAAGAGGAGTTTGACTTCTCTATGCTTATCCCTCCTTTTGCAGGCGTTGGATTAAAAGCCTATGGCAAGGATGGATCAGATATCACGGATACTATTTTCGCTCCAAACGGATTTATGAAAGTTGATGCGAAGTATGATGCTGGAGCTTATGAAAACTGGAAAGCATCTGATTGGCCTTCAACATATCAAAACCCAACATACTCAAACATGTTTGCTTGTGGTATCGCATTTGCACCACCTCATGCCATCTCTAAACCAATGAGCTCCCCAAGTGGAACTCCAATCAACCCAACACCTCCTCGTACAGGTATGCCATCAGGTATTATGGGTAAAGCAGTTGCTCACTCTGTATGTGACTTAATCAAACAAGGTCCAGATGCACCATTACACAATGCTTCTATGGCTGACATGGGTGCTGCTTGTGTTGCTTCTGCTGGTAAAGGTATTTTCACTGGTACAGCTGCAGCGATGACAATTTATCCTGTTGTACCTGACTTTGAGAAGTACCCAGGAACTGGTCGTGATGTTGATTATACTTTTGGTGAGATTGGTCTTGCGGGACACTGGATAAAACATATCCTACATCACCTGTTCCTCTACAAAGCGAAACTTAATCCAGGTTGGACTCTTATCCCTGAATAAGGGAGAGTCTAAATAACTAAAAACACAAGTGTTTTGGGCCTTACGCCGAGTAAAACCAAGTGTTAGCGTAGGTAAAAGGATTACTCCTTTTATCGTAATTAACGAGTGGAACAAAGGTTCCCTTGAATTTATCTTATAAATTAAAGGAAAAAATATCATGGCAATAGAAGATGAAAAAAATATAAAAGCGTATAGTCAAAATTTTACTACAATGACTCCAGGTTCGTTTCAAAAGAAACTAAGAACTTGTGTTATATATCAGTTTATTAGATTTATCGTAATTAATATAAAAATGATAATCGTTGTAGGTAAAAGTCACTAAAATACTCTCTAATCTCTCCTTTTTGGAGAGTTTCCCACAAAAGGTTTAGTCTTTATGGTAAAAGAAATAATTACATACCCAACACCACCAAGTACGGAGTATGCAACTGATGTAAGAGTATTTAACGAAAATATTTTTTCATTGATTGATGATTTAAAAGATACCATAGAAGCAAACAACCTTGATGGTTTGACTGCATTTCAGATAGGAAGTTATTATAATGTAGTAGTGATTAAGAATGACGATGGAACATTCTTAGAACTTTTAAACCCTAGACTTTTAAGTACAGATGGAAAAATAACAACAGTTGAGAGAACAGCTTACTTCCCAGGACTAAGTGCGAAGGTGACACGTTATGACAAGATAAGTATAGTCTACCAAGATAGAAATGGTAATAACCACTCTTTAAAGGCTGAAGGGGAGAGAAGTATTTTAATCCAGAGAAAAATAGATTATACTTTTGGATCTACCTTTTTGCAAAAACTTTCTAAAGAGGAGAAAAAACTTTTTGAATCAAAACTAGAATATGGTTCAGATATTTCAATTTCAGAGAGTTGTCCGACTACATTTGTTCGAGATAAAATTCTTAAGTTAGTTAACTATGTCATGATAGCTATGGTTTTAGTTGTATTAAGCTCCTTCTTTATTGATGAGGAGATAAGAAAAACAGTATGGGAATACCAACTTTATAGTTCTTATGGCATTTTAGTTTTAAACATAGTCTATTTCTTTTATGCCCAGTATGAGGGTAAAAAATACACCTCATGCACTTCATGTCAGATTGGAAACATCTTAGGGACAACTCTTATCTCTCTTGTAAAGTTATCTCTTTTAATGATCCTTTCTTATCTCATAGTAAGTCCATAGTAGAGTAAGCATATGAAAGAAAAAGTACCTTCACTCGTAAGACATCAAACTCTTTTTATAGAAGCAAAACAGCAGATTTTAGAGCAATGGCTCTCTTATAAATCTCCAAAAGAGATACTTGAACTTCATGCAATCAATGAGAATGTTTTTATACAAAAGTATGCTTCTGGTGTTTTTGATTATTTTATGGGTGTTATAGCTGGGGAGACAGAGATAGGAGATTGTCCTGTAATGCAAGAGTTGCTTTCTTACTTGAAGTTTCGTGAGATAAGCGCAGATGAACTTTTTGAAATATGTCGTCATTTTCGTCGCTCTATGATTGACTTTGCCTATGATGCAAACCTGAACTCCAAAGAATTGTTTGATGAGATATCTTATATATTTGACAAAAACTTTACGGGAATACTGAAGTACTATACAGATACCATTTTTCAAAAACTTATAGATGCGAGACAAGAGGCTCTTCAGGCGGGACAAGCAAAGGAGTACTTTCTTTCGAATATGTCTCATGAAATTAGAACCCCCCTTAATGCAATATTAGGCTTTGTAAATCTACTAAGAGAAGAGGGTGTATCAAAAAAACATAAAAATTATTTAGAAATCATCTTAAATAGTGGTGAAAACCTTCTAAGTATAATAAATGATATTTTAGATTTTTCAAAACTGAGAAGCGGAGAGTTTACGATAGAACCCAAAATATTCTCTTTGCATGATGAACTGAACCATACTTTAGAGCTTTTTGTTGCGAGTGCGAACTCTAAAGAGATAACAATCAGCTCTTTTATCGATCCTAGTATACCTAGAGAACTTTATGGAGACTCCCTACGTATCAAACAGATAGTCTCAAACCTTTTAAGTAATGCCATTAAGTTTACTCCTGTAAACGGTCTTATAGAAGTTGAAGCACAATGCTCTAACAAACTTCTGAGAATTAGTGTAAAAGATAGTGGGATAGGAATAGCAGAGGATGACATCGAGAATATTTTTAGTGCATTTTCTCAGGCGCAACATACTGAACAAGAGAGTGGCGGTACGGGACTTGGACTTTCAATATCGAACCAGTTGGCAGAACTTATGGGGGGAAAAGTGAACGTTAGCTCTGTCGTAGATGAAGGAAGTACATTTTATGTAGAAATACCAATAGAAGTTCATCATGAAGAGTGTTTGGTGTTTGATGATATAGAAGAGTTTCAAAAGCTTAAAATGCTTGTGTATGCTAAAGAGAAAAAGCCAAGTTTTAGACATAAATCTTTTTTACGTTATGCAGAGTATTTTAAGATGGATGTGACTATCTCGGATAGCATCGAAAATATAGATTTTGATATAGCGATCTTCGCAGATGCGGAGTGCGACATGGAGTTTAAGAAGAGTGTTCTAGATTCAGACAAAATGTTTATGGTCTTAATGAGTCGAGAAAATGATTTTTACACGGATTATAAAAATATAAATTATCTTTGTTTCCCCCTTTATTGTTCAAAAATTCATGCTGCTTTTTATGAACTTATGAATCCTGAAGCATATATACCGACTAGAAAAATTGCTTCTCAAAAGTTTTTAGGACATATTCTGGTTGCCGAAGACAATGAAGCAAACCAGGAACTCATAAAGATTCTTTTGGAGAAGTATGGACTTACATTTGATCTGGCTGAGAATGGACTTGTGGCGTTTAACCTTTATAAAATGAACAAGTATGACCTTGTCTTGATGGATGAACAGATGCCTGAAATGGATGGGAATGAAGCTGTTGCAAAGATTCTTGAGTATGAAAAGATGAATAATCTTTCCCATACACCAATCTCCGCTTTAACAGCAAATGTGATTAAGGGAGCAAAAGAGAGAGGTCTTTTGAGTGGTTACGATGCTTTTTTAGGTAAGCCGATAATTTTAAAAGACCTCGAACGAGTACTTGTATCTTACTTACCGTTTAATGAGTCCTCTATGAAAAGTTATACTCAAGGAGAAGAGGAACAGATTATAGAAGGGCTTGATGCAAAAAAGCTTCAAGTAGAGCTAATGCTTAGCAGTGATGAGTTGATAATGTTATTAAGTTTGTTTTTGAAGAAAATGAGTACAACTATCCCGGAGCTACAAAATGCAATAATTCGTAAAGATTATAAAAAAATTGCACTTATGGCACATAGCATAAAAGGGTCAAGTGGAAACTTTAGGATAAAGTTTTTACAAAAAAGCGCGAGTGAGATGGAACAGATGGCCAAACGTGAAGAGAGTAACTACGCTTATGAATCAGTGTGTGCACTGATGAAGAGTAAACTAGATTCTATTAAGATAATCTAGTTTACTCTTCTATATAGTATCCTATTCCTGAAGCATTTTTAATGATGTCTGTTTCAAGTTTGTTCCGTAGACGCCATACGAGAGTCCTCACACTATTTTCCGTAGCACCACTCTCTTCCCAAACATAGTTCATAGCCTGCTCAAAACTTACGACAAGTCCAAGTTGTGCAACGAGTAAACGTAAAAAAGCATTCTCTTTTTTTGTGAGTTTAATTTTTTTACCTTTGTAAAAAGTTTCACAAACACTGATATCTAAGTGGTATTGACTACCAAAAGGAACGATAGGTCTATCTGAGGCACGTTTAGAATAGAGAAGTTTTTCGAGATTAAGTTTATCAACTTTAAGAGAGTCGATATCTTCTTTTCTTTTGTTCTCTACCTGAAACTTAAAAAGAGCCATTTGAATGGTTGCATGTAGTGAACCTGGGTCAAATGGTTTGACTATATATCCGTACGGTTCGGTTAGTTTGGCTTGGGATATGATTTCATCATCACTATGTGATGTGAGATAAATAAAAGGTATATTTTGTTGTTTTCTTATACTTTTTGCAAGTTCAATCCCGTCGTTACTCTCTTGTAAAGAGATATCAATAATCACGACGTCTGGTTCGTGCGTACTAATCTTATTTTTTGCCTGTGCGATGTCGTCACACACGGCGACAACACTATATCCATGTTTTTGTAATGACATATTTAAGTTAAGCGATGTGATTTCATCATCTTCAACTATGATGATTTTATACTTTTGCATTGTGAACCTTTGAGGGTACTATCAAAAAACTGTAATAAGTTTGTGATATATTCTACTTAGATTATAATATAACTTTTTATTATTTACAATAGTAAATGAGGAATCGTCAATTTGTTGTTACAAATTGATACGAGAGATATGATATAGTTTTAAAATGATATTTGTATATAAGGAATGATTATTGTCATATTTTGTTTATATTGTAAGGTGTAGTGATAAAACGCTTTACACAGGAATAACTACAGACGTGGATCGACGTATAGAAGAACATAATAGCTCTGATAAGGGGGCAAAGTATACAAGTCTACGACGACCGGTAGAACTTGTTTATAGTGAAGCATCAGAAGATAGAAGTAAAGCTTCAAAACGTGAATATGAGATTAAAAAATTGACAAAATTAAAAAAGTTAGAGCTTATAAATGCTTGACATATACATAGATGGAGATGCTTTTCCTAATCTTTTGAAGCCTATAGTCTTGCGTTGTATAGAGCGTTTGTCGATTAGAACCTTTGTCATAGCAAATAAAAAGATACATATAGGTAAGTCACAGAATATTAATTACATTATAGTTCAGGCAGGGGCTGATGAAGCGGATAACAAAATAGTAGAAATGCTTCAAGAAGGTGATCTAGTAATTATGGCAGATATTCCTTTAGCAGACAGGGTAATCTCTAAAAATGCACATGCAATTGATCATAGGGGAGAACTCTATAGTGTAGATAATATCAAACAGTACCTAGCTATGAGAAATCTTATGGAGAGCATTCGTGAGAGTGGAGAAATTACTGCTGGGCCAAAAGCTTTTTCTCAAAAAGACGCAGAGATGTTTGCAAATCAGCTCAACAGCTTTGTCATAAAATACTACAAGGAAAAATAATGTTAAAGTTTTTTATAATCATAAGCCTCTGTATAGGTGCTTTCAGTGCTAATAGTGTCGAAGAATTGCCCAAGTTGGAGCTAAACCCTCTAACAAGTCAAGAGGCTGCAGTTATTTTAGGTAAAGGAACGGAGAGACCATTTACTGGAAAGTATTATAAATACACGAAAGATGGTACATATCTTTGTAAACAGTGTGATGCGCCTCTTTATAAATCAAATAGTAAGTTTGATAGTGGATGTGGGTGGCCCAGTTTTGATGATGCAATCGTTGGTGCTGTAAAACGTATCCCAGATACAGATGGAAGACGTACAGAGATAGTATGTACGAGGTGTGGTGCTCATCTTGGCCATATTTTTGAAGGGGAAGGGTATACTGCAAAAAACACACGCCATTGTGTAAATTCTATCTCTCTTAAGTTCGAAAAAGAAAAAGTCGATGCGATTAAAAAAGCATACTTTGCAGGTGGGTGTTTCTGGGGAGTAGAGTACTATCTTGAAAAAGAGCCTGGTGTAATTAGTGTCGTTTCAGGTTATATGGGTGGGCATGTGAAAGATCCCTCTTATAAAGAAGTAAGTAAAGGTCAGAGCGGTCATTTAGAACTAGTAGAGGTAGTTTATGACTCAAGAAAAACTAGTTATGAGACATTGGCAAGGCTTTTTTTTGAGATTCATGATCCAGAGCAAACCGATGGACAAGGTCCAGATATAGGTTCACAATATCTTTCTGCTATTTTCGTTTCAAATGAAAAAGAGAAAAAAATAGTGGAGAAGCTTATAAAGATTCTCGAAAAAAATGGTTATAAAATTGCTACCGCGATTCGAGAGAAGAGCGAATTCTATAAAGCGGAAGGGTACCATCAAAACTACTATGATATAAAAGGATACAAGCCTTACTGTCACGGATATGTAAAAAGGTTTTAAGCTGGGATATCCAAGAGAGGCTTCTCTTGTTGGGATGAGCTTTTATTTAAAGAGTTTTGGGCATCTTTGTAGCTAGATTGACCTGTCATCTTTTCCAACTCTTCTTTCGCAAGTTGTTGTTGTGCTTTCATCTCCATCACTCTTGCTGAGGCTGCTACTGCAAAATCTTGAGGAGAAGGATCTCCTGCTGCCATAGCTGCAGCTGCAACTTGTCTCGCATTTTTTATCGCTTCTTGGGGAGTTGATGCTGCTGGTGTAGAGATGGAAACTTCACCACCGATTGCATACATCTTTCCATCGGGACCTTGTTGGTAGGTAAAAGAAGCAGCTCCAATCATACCACCACCTGCAGCTTGGTGTGCAGACTCATGCCCTTTTACTTCCGCATCGCGAGCCGCCAAATCTTTTACAAGCCTTTTTTCATCCTCACTGAGTTCGTCTGGTCCAGACTTCTTTTGAGCTTCTTGAATTTTCTTCTCTTCTTGTTCTTTCTTTTTTTCTGCTTTCTTTGCTTTTGCTAGAGAAGCCGAGACTGGATCTTCTTCGGAGACAAGTACTTCTTTGTCGTTGAGTCTCATTATATAGTTTGTACCGATATCGTATGAGTTTGACATTCCTACATTCATAATCTCTATTATAGCACTTCAATGTTATGATTGCAATACATAAAATATGGAGCCCCTAGATGAGCCTAATGAAATTTGAACTTGAAGATGAGTATATAGAACTCTTTAAACTACTAAAAGTACTAGACCTCGTAGATACGGGTGCACAAGCGAAGATGATAGTCGCTGATGGTTATGTCATAAGAAATGGCGAGCTTGAGACTCGTAAACGTGCAAAGATTGTAGTAGGTGACTCTCTTGTTGTTGGGGGAGACGTGAGTATAGAAGTTGTAAAAAAAAGTTAAGTAAGAAGTCAGCTCTTACGAATACTTCTAATTGATTAAAATTTAATCAATTAGAAGTATTGATAATATTCATTATTTTGTACAATTATCTGAATAAAACATGACTTGAGCTGTAAGGTCGTAAGACTTTATATTATTTAAATAGATGACTAGGGTTCCGACAGAATTTTCTGTGACAGGTCCGAGAGTCGTCGACCTTAATCAAGGTTACACGGAGGGATAAAAGCCCGGGAGACTAAAAGTCTTTTGACGTGTTTTAAACTTAAATTGTCCAGGAGATATAATGAAATTAGCAAAAATGAGTTTAGTTACCGCACTTTTACTAGGTGTAAATGCATATGCAGTAGAGAATGTAGAAGTGAGCGGAGACGCAAAACTTTTTTATGGAACGCAAAGTGAAGCTTTAGTTGGAACTGATGGTGGGCTTTTTAAGAAAGATTCATCATATGCAGATTTTGGTGTTAGTGTAGGTGTGACAGCTGACCTTATGGAAAATGTAAAAGCTGGAGCTAAAGTGCAAGTTATATCTACCCTAGGGATGGAAAATGACATTGCTTCTAGCACTTGGTCGAATGGACACCTTAGCGATAGCGGTTTGCTAAATACTACAGAATGGGTTTCAGAAGGATGGCTTGAGGGTAAACTTGGAAATACAACAGGTAAAATTGGGCGTATGACACTTGATAGTCCTCTTGTTTTCACTGAAACATGGAGTATGGACTACAATACATTTGAAGCAATAACAATAGTGAATGAAGATATACCAGATACAACACTTATAGGTGGAGGTATAGCAACATCAAATGGTTTTGCCGCAGATCCTGGAGCAGCGATTGGTAATGTTATGTCAGCTGGTGGTGTGTTTAAAAGATTAGGTTCAGACGGTGCATATATGGTCGGTGCAATCAATAACTCAATTAAGCCACTAACAGCACAAGGATGGTACTATAACCTTCCAAATACTGCAGATGCTTTTTGGTTACAAGCTGATGTAGATTACGAAGGTATCATTGCGGGTGCTCAATATACTACTATTGACTTAGATAGTGGTACCGATAGTGATACTGCTTATGCTGTTAAGCTTGGTTATGCAATCCCAGATATGGTAACAATCACTGCGGCGTATTCATCTGTTGATGATAAAGGTTCTCGTGGAGGTGTTTACAACCTGGCTACAGATGGTCAAGTTGCTGGAACAGCATCGTCACTTTATACAGAGTTCTGGTGGTGGTTTCAGACAGCAAGTGTTACAGGTGCAGATACTATGACTCTTTCAGCTGAAGGCTCAGTTGCTGATGTAGACCTATTTCTTGGACTATACAGTGCAAAAGTTAAACCGGCAACTAGTACTACAACAGATGAAACTGATGAAATAACTTTTACTGCAAGTAAATCTTTTGGTCCTTTAGATACTTCTGTTGCAATTATTTATGATATGTTTGATACAGATGCGGTAAAACCTGCAAACTATGTTGATAGTTTAACAACTGTACAATTATACTTTACATATAACTTCTAATCCCACAAAACAATATTCTCCCTAATCTCCTTCTTTTAGAAGGGGATATTCTTATACTCCTTTTGATCTCTTTACTTTTTCTTCACAATTTTATAACTGATACAGTAGCCTCTATTATTGTATAAAAATTAATCATATAGTTGTATATACTTGTTCTTGAAAATGCTATACTTATATCAGAAAACATATCGTAGGGCTGTTAGCCTCACTGCTATAAATGGACAACTAGGGTTCCGATGAAGTTATTTCATGTCTGGTCCGAGAGTTGTCAACCTCTTGAGTAGAGGTCACACGGAGGGATAAAAACCCGGGAGGCTTTCAGCCTTTTGGTGTGTTTACCTTAAACCTACTCAGGAGTCTCTAATGAAACACATACTTCAATCTACATCGAAAATTTTAGTTGCCACATCACTGGTTATGGGTCTAAGTGCATCATCACTTATGGCAGACGTCAAAGAGAAGTTTCAAGTCTCATGGACTATATATGTTGGCTGGATGCCATGGGATTATGCGCAACAACAAGGCATAGTTGATAAATGGGCCCAAAAATATGGTATTGAAGTTGAACTTGTCCAAGTAAATGACTACATCGAGTCCATTAATCAATACACAGCAGGGAAGTTTGATGGTTGTCTTATGACAAACATGGATGCTTTAACCATTCCAGCTGCAAGTGGTGTTGATTCTACCGCTCTTATAATGGGTGACTACTCAAATGGGAACGATGGAATCATTCTTAAAGATAAAAAAAGTTTAGCTGACATAAAAGGTCAAAAAGTAAACCTTGTTGAACTTTCAGTTTCCCACTATCTTCTTGCACGTGGACTAGAGACTGTTGGACTTAGCGAAAAAGATGTAACTGTTGTAAATACTTCAGATGCGGATATGGTTGCCGCTTACACTTCTGATGATGTTACAGCAATGACGACGTGGAATCCACAGTTAAGTGAAATCCTTTCAAATAACGAGAGTGCAAACTTAGTGTATGACTCAAGTAAAACTCCTGGTGAGATTGTGGACATGCTTGTTGTTCATACAGAAACACTAAAAGATAATCCAAAGTTAGCAAAAGTATTGACTGGTGCTTGGTTTGAAGTAATGGCACTTATGAAAAAGGGAGATACAAAAGCTCTTACAATGATGGCAGAAGCATCTGGAACTGATTTAGCAGGTTACAAAAGTCAGCTTGATTCTACAATGATGTTTTATGATGCCAGTGAAGCAGTGAAATTTGCAACAAATGAAAGTCTACCTGCTACTATGAAAAAAGTAAGTGAGTTTTCATTTGATCATGGGATTCTTGGAGAGGGCGCACCCAATGCTGAGTTTATAGGTATGGAATTCCCAGGCGGAAAAACATATGGTGATACTAAGAACATTAAACTTCGTTTCATTGACACATATGTAAAAATGGCTGCTGAAGGGAAACTGTAAGGTATTAGCATGAAGCGATTAATGAACTTACGCCCATCAAAGGCGACAAAATTCTTTTTAGGACTTCTTCCGTTTTTAATGGTGGGTATTTTCTATATCGTTGCGTCAGATCTTCGACTTGCCCAAAATCCAAACGACAAGTTGCTGCCATCTCTTTCTAGCTTCTCTGAAGCTATTGATAGAATGGCATTAACGCCAAGTAAACGAACAGGTGAGCTTCTTTTTGTAAATGATACTTCCGCTTCTTTGCAACGTTTGGGTCTTGGAATTCTCATAAGCGCTGTATTGGCAATGCTTATCGGGATTCCACTCGGGTTTATTCCCTTTGTGCGAGCTGGTTTTTCACCTTTTGTAGCGGCATTTTCAATGGTGCCCCCAATGGCAATTCTCCCAATACTCTTTATAGTTTTTGGGATGGGAGAATTTGCCAAGGTAGGACTCATAGTTATTGGTGTTACACCTCTAATCGTTCGAGATTTGCAACAGCGTGTATCTGAGATACCAGCTGAACAACTCATAAAAGCGCAAACACTAGGAGGTTCGACATGGACTATAGTTATCCGTGTGATACTTCCGCAAATAATGCCGAGATTGCTTGACTCAGTACGTTTAACACTTGGAACGGCTTGGATCTTTCTTATCTCTGCTGAAGCGATAGCCGCAACTGAGGGTCTTGGGTATCGTATATTTTTAGTACGTCGTTATATGTCGATGGACGTTATCTTACCTTATGTAGTTTGGATAACGATTTTGGCCTTCTTGTTTGACTACTTGTTAAAAAAAATAACATATAAACTATTTCCTTGGTATAGCGGTGCGAAGGATAATACATGAGCCTCATAACAATTAAAAATCTCTGGAAAGAGTATGGTGATAATGTTGTTTTGGAAAAACTTTCTCTTAACATTGAGGAAGGGGAGTTTTGTACATTAGTAGGTCCATCAGGATGCGGAAAAACTACTTTTTTAAAAATGTTTCTAGGTCAAGAGATACCAACAAGAGGAACATTCTTGCTCGATGGTGAACCGTTTCCAGAAGAACCAAGTCTTGAGAGAGGTATTGTTTTTCAACGCTACTCTGTGTTTGAAAACCTGACAGTGCTTGGTAATGTTCTCCTTGCTATGGAGTTGAAAGATTCTAAATATTTCGGTTATCTTTTTGGAGCCAAACGTAAAAGAGCAAAAGAAGAAGCAATTGAAATGCTCAATGCTGTCGGTCTTTCAGAGTCGCTTTATAAATATCCTAGCGAGTTGTCCGGAGGAATGCAGCAACGGCTCTCAATTGCACAGTCTTTGGTAAATAAACCAAGGATATTATTACTTGATGAGCCTTTTGGAGCCCTTGACCCGGGTATTCGGTCTGATATGCATGCTCTTATATTAGACCTATGGAAAAAACACAATCTTACGGTTGTAATGGTTACGCATGATTTACATGAGAGTTTCTATTTGGGAAGTCGTCTCCTTGTCTTTGATAAAGTGCGACACGACCCTCATGCCCCAAATGCATATGGGGCGCAAATTACTTATGACATTCCGGTTGGAGACCAGGGCGCAATCATGACGAAAATTGATAAATCTATAAAAGAAGGAAACAAATGATAATAGAACATACAAAAATAAAACCAGAAAATATACTACTAGAAGAGACGCTTCCAGGAGGAGCGAGATGGTCGAAGATAATTCGTCGTGGAGATAAAATAAGAATCTCTACTAAAGATGGACTGGCTTCTCTTTCTGCTATGTTTTACAATGCGGACAATACAGCAGAACGTTTTAATTCAGCAGATACAGTCAAAGTACAGCACAATGCTTTTTTAAAGAAAGGAAACTCTCTTTACTCTGAGCAAGGTCGAGTTCTTTTGTCTATAACTGATGATACAACAGATGGTCTTTTTGATGCAATAGCCGGTATTAGTAATCCTCGCATTGTAAAAGAGAACTTTGGTGACGGTGTTTATGGGGAACTTAGAAATCGTTACTATAAAAGCGACCGTGAAAACTTTCTTGTAGAACTTGGCAAGTATGGAATGGGTAAACGTGACATGGTTCAAGCTGTTAACTTTTTTAGAAGAGTAGATGTAATAGACGGAAACAAACTAGAGCTCTCCACTACAAGAGCACAGCCTGGAAGTTACATAGATTTGCGTGCGGAGATGAATGTTCTTTTGGTTCTCTCAAACACACCTCACGTAATGGAAAAAGGTGAGTATAACCCAAGCGATGTACAACTTACACTTTTTAAAGCTTCTCCAGTTACTGAAGACGATCTTTGTAGACATTTCAGCCCACAATCACAACGTGCATTTATAAATAATGACCGCTATTTTGCATAAGGAGAAAAAATGAGTTTAAATATTGAAAATGCGATTTATAATGAAAAAATTCCAGCAGGAGTTCCTTGGAGCCATGTGGTAAAAAAAGGGCAAACTCTTCGTATAGTCGACCTTGAGGGTTGTCAAGCAGTTGATACACTTTTTTATAATGCGAATGACCATGAAGAGCGCTATTCTGCTAATGATACAGTTAGAGAACAAGGAAGCATCTTTGTGAGTACAGGAACAAAACTCATCTCTACAGATGACAACGTAATGATGGAAGTGGTAGCAGATACTTGTGGTAACCACGATACACTAGGTGGTCACTGTAGTGCCGAGAGTAACACGGTGAGATATGCCCTAGACAGAAAGTATATGCATAGTTGTCGTGACAACTATCTCTTTGAGATTGGTGAGCTAGAGATGGATCCAAGGGACTTGACGAATAACATCAACTTTTTTATGAATGTTCCAGTTGAAAAAGATGGGCACCTTATTATTGTCGATGGCATCTCTAAACCTGGGGATTACATAGACATGAAAGCAGAAATGGATACTTTAGTTTTAGTCTCAAACTGCCCACAACTTAACAATCCATGTAATGCTTTTAATCCAACTCCAGTGCAAATGGTAATCTGGGAAGATTAATATTATGAAAAGCGTCGTAAAACTCTTTAGACATGATGATGCCTTGGTTCCAAATATATTGGCATGGATGTATATGTTGTTTACATATGTATCTGGTTTTATGGCGATTTTAGCTGATAGTTTATGGATAAATGCATTAGGTATTGTCGTTTTAGCACACTCAATGGTTATAGCCGCATATTTTATTCATGAGTGTGCTCATGAGGCAGTTTTTAAAAAAAGTTTTCATAATCAAATCCTTGGTGAAATTCTTTTATGGATTAGCGGTAATTCTTACAGTGACTACAAGTTAATAAAAAAAAAGCATATTCGTCATCATATGGATAGAGCTGACATAGTCTCATTTGATTTTAGAACGAGATTGCAAGAGTACCCAAGAACACTCAAGTTTATACAAAAACTAGAGTGCTTTTATATTCCGGCTCTAGAAATAATGATGCATGCTCTAGTGATAGTACTGCCATTTATAAAGCAAAACCGTAAAGGACTTCGTTTTAGAGTAGTACTTGTTGTAGCACTTCGTGTGGCTTTTTTCGTGTTCTTGGCTTCCATTTCATTAAAGGTACTTATTTTATATCCTTTAGCATACATGGTGTTTTTAACTGTCATGCGCTTTATGGACATGCATCAACATACATATGATTTGTATGAAACACTAGACCAGGAAAGAGGAGATGAGGTTAAAAAGTATGATGCCTCTTTTGAAGCTGCAAATACCTACTCAAACTTAATCTCACAACGTTTTCCTTGGCTGAACTTGCTCGTGTTGAATTTTGGATACCACAATGTTCACCACCACCAACAGATGCAACCTTGGTACCGTTTAGCGAAGTTACATGACGAGCTTTATGGAGAGGACAAGACTCGAGTCTTATCTTTTTATGAACTTCTAAAGAGTTATCATAAGCATAGAGCACAACGTGTAGTTAATGCTGATAAACCTTACTCTAATGTACATTATGGAAAGAATTTTATAGGGGTATATGGCGTTTCATTTTTAACGGCGCATTAAAGGAAAAAATATGACACAAGTGAAAAAATTCTGGCCTATATTAACCGCTACACATCGCTATGAAAAAACGATATCAACTCGTGGTCATGGGAAAGGAGTTATCATAGAAGCGCCTATTTTGGCTTATCTTATTGAGACGAGTAATGGACGTATTTTATATGATGTAGGGTGTGACTACAATAAAATTACCGACAGGGTAAAACGTAAGAAGTTCTATGAAAATGATGGTTTTGAATTTGGAGCACCTACGATGAAAGAAGAGCAAAAACTTCCAAACCGTTTGTCCGAACTTGGTCTGGTAAAGGAAGATATAGACCTTGTTTTTTGCGGACACCTTCATTTTGATCATGCTGGTGGACTTTGTGAAATGTGTCATGCTGATGTGCATGTACACACAAAAGAATTAGAAGCGGCAAAAGCTTTAGCCGATGAGGCTTACTTCGCCGAAGATTTTGATTGTCCTATAAACTGGAAAGTGTATGAGAGTGAATACGATTTAATACCAGGGGTAAGAGCTATTGAAACACCAGGTCATACTGCAGGGCATATGTCAATGCTCATAGAGCTTCCAAAAGGAAAACCAATTCTTCTCGCAGGTGATGCTGCAGATTTGAGTGAAAACATTGAACAGGAGATTCCTCCTGGTCTTTGTTGGCAAGAGAATGAGCAGATGGCTATAGAGAGCATTCGTAAGCTTAAAGATATCGCTAAACGCTCTAATGCTCAAATATGGCCAAATCACGATATGAAGTTTTTTCAGTCGAAAAACTGTTTTCCACAGTTTTTTTCTTAAATAGTTTGAGAAGAACTCCTCTTCTTCCTCTCATAAGACGACTTGTGAGAGGTAATCACCCGGGACGGCCCACAAATTTTACTAAATAAGGAAAAGATATGTTTACTAAAATATTAATCGCTAATCGCGGAGAAATTGCTTGTCGTGTGATAAAAACTTTAAAGAAAATGAATATTAAATCAGTTGCAGTTTATACGCATGCGGATATAGACTCACTTCATGTAAGTTTAGCTGATGAGGCTTATTTGGTTGGAGAAGGCCTCGCTAGCGAGAGCTACCTGGATACAAACAAGATTTTACAAGTTGCACAGGAAAGTGGCGTTGAGGCTATCCATCCTGGGTATGGTTTCTTAAGTGAAAACGCGAAGTTTGCAAATCAGTGTGCAGACTTAGGCATAGTTTTTATAGGTCCAAGGACGGAGCATATGAAAAAGTTTGGTCTCAAGCATACTGCACGTGACTTAGCAGAGTTAAACAGTGTACCTTTACTCCCGGGTTCTTCTATATTGAACGATTTGGAAGAGGCAAAAAAAGAGGCAAAGAGAATTGTGTATCCCGTTATGCTAAAAAGTACTGCTGGTGGTGGTGGAATTGGTATGCAGTTGTGTTACAACGAAGAGGAGTTGTCTGAAGCTTATGAGTCAGTAAAACGTCTGAGTGAAAACAACTTCTCTGATGGAGGTATGTTTTTAGAGAAGTATGTAGCACAAGCTCGTCATATAGAAGTTCAGATATTTGGTGATGGAAAGGGCTATATAGCAGTTCTTGGAGATAGAGACTGTTCAGTTCAAAGACGTAATCAAAAAGTGATAGAAGAGACGCCTGCTCCAAATCTAAGTGATGAGACTAGAGAAGCACTCTATGAAGCTGCAAAATGCTTAACATCATCGGTTGCTTATCTTTCTGCTGGAACGGTTGAGTTTGTCTATGATACGACAACAAGCGAATTTTACTTTCTTGAGGTAAATACTCGCCTGCAGGTAGAACATGGGATTACTGAAGAAGTAAGTGGCGTTGACTTAGTGGAGTGGATGGTAGCTCAAGCATATGGAGACAATCCAGCTCTTTATGCATACCAACATGCTCCAAAAGGTCACTCTATAGAAGTGCGTATCTATGCGGAAGACCCTGCTAAAAACTTCCAACCAAGTTCAGGAACACTTACACATGTAAGTTTTCCAAAGAGTATTCGATGTGACACTTTCATCGAGACAGGTTTAGACGTTTCTGCCTTTTATGATCCTATGATTGCCAAACTTATCATCAAGGCTAAAAACAGAGAATTGGCACTTGAAAAAATTTCTCAGGCGATTGATGAAACAAGAGTGGACGGTATAGAGACAAATCTTCGTTATCTTGGTGCAATAGTTCAATCAGAAGTATTTCAAAAAGGAATACAAACAACAAAATATTTAAACTCTTTTGAGTATCTTATTCCAAGCATTGATGTCGTTCGTCCTGGTACACAAACAATGATTCAAGATTATCCGGGGCGTTTAGGGTATTGGGATATTGGGGTTCCTCCTTCTGGACCTTTTGATATGCTCAGTTTTCGTTATGCCAATCGCATTGTTGGTAACTCTCAAGAAGCCGCAGGTTTAGAGATAGCTATCTCTGGGCCTACATTAAAATTTAACTCAGATACGGTTATCGCTCTATGTGGTGCGACTATAAGTGCCTTTTTAGATGATGAAGTAGTAGAGATGAACAAGGCTATCATAGTCAAAGCCGGAAGTACTTTAAAACTCAAAAAAGTGACTGAGCATGGTTTTAGAACCTACTTGGCTGTTCGTGGTGGTTTTGATGTACCAAAGTATCTTGGGAGCCGTTCTACCTTTACTCTTGGTCATTTTGGAGGTCATGCAGGACGGACACTTCTTCCTGGGGATGTACTCCACATAGATACTCTCTTTGAACACGATATTACTACGAAAGTTATAGTACCACGTGAGAACTATTCAAGGTCATGGAAAATAGGTGTACTTTATGGTCCACATGGTGCACCTGATTTTTTCACACAAGAGGATATTGAGACTTTTTTTGCAACTGAGTGGGAGATTCACTACAACTCAAACCGCACAGGTATCAGACTTATTGGACCTAAGCCAACATGGGCACGAAGTGATGGTGGTGAAGCTGGTCTACACCCTTCAAACATACATGACAATGCTTATGCAGTTGGAGCGGTAGATTTTACAGGTGATATGCCAGTTATCCTAGGTCCTGATGGTCCTAGTTTAGGTGGTTTTGTATGCCCTGTAACTATTGTAAGTGCTGAACTTTGGAAGCTAGGACAACTCAGAGCTGGCGATAAAGTGACTTTTGTGCCCTTAGAGCATGAAACAGCTATGGAGATGCTTGAAGTACAAGAGGATGCTATTGAAAACTTAAAAACTTATGATGAGAAGAGTTTTTTAAATACTACTCCTATAAAGAGCCCGATTTTGTACAGTGACGAAGGAGAGAAAGACCTTCCATCCATAGTCATGCGTCAATCAGGTGATAGTTATTTACTCATAGAGTATGGAGAGATGCAACTAGAAATCTCTCTACGTTTTCGTGTACATGTACTTATGGAAGCAATCAAGAATGCCAATATTGATGGGATGATAGATATTACTCCAGGGATTCGCTCTTTACAACTTCACTTTGATCCAAAAGTGTGTAAACGTAATGAACTTATGGAGCGTGTGAAAACTATAGAGCTTACACTTCCATCGGTTGACGATATTGAAGTTCCTGCTCGTATAGTACATCTACCTCTCTCATGGGATGATGAGTCAACACGAGTGGCAATAGAGAAGTATATGAGAACAGTTCGTCCTGATGCACCTTGGTGTCCAAGTAACATTGAGTTTATTCGTCGCATAAATGGACTTGACTCTATACAAGAAGTTAAAGATATACTCTTTGGTGCGAACTACCTTGTTATGGGACTTGGTGATGTCTACCTTGGAGCTCCGGTTGCAACGCCACTTGACCCAAGACATAGACTTGTCACTACAAAGTATAATCCTGCCCGTACATGGACGCCAGAAAATGCCGTAGGTATTGGTGGTGCTTATATGTGTGTTTATGGTATGGAAGGTCCAGGAGGGTATCAGTTTGTAGGTCGTACGGTTCAAATGTGGAATCGTCACAGACAGACAGAAGACTTTATAGAAGAGAAACCTTGGTTGCTGAGATTTTTTGATCAAATAAAGTTTTACGAAGTGAGTGCTGAAGAGTTACTGCAGATGCGTGAAGACTTTCCAAGAGGTAGAATAAAGCTCAAGGTTGAAGATACTACATTTTCACTCAAAGCATATAAAGAGTTTTTAGAGACAAACGACGAGTCTATAAAAGAGTTCAAAAAAACCCAACAAGAGGCATTTGAAGAAGAACGCCAAATGTGGGAACGCACGGGATTGGCAAACTTTAACATGGAGAGTGCCGATACTCAAGTTGAAGCAGAGAAACAGGTAGAACTTGCAGAGAATGCAGAAGCTGTAGAGTCACCAGTCCAAGGAAGCTTATGGAAAGTGATGGCAAAAGTAGGCGACATAGTAAAAGAGGGTGATGTTCTTGCCATTGCAGAGGCTATGAAAATGGAAGTAGATATAGAAGCGCCTGAAGATGGAAAAATAACACAAGTTTTATGTAATGAGGGTGAAAATGTTAAAGCAGGTAAAACACTCTTTATTATAGAAACGCTCTAAAGGTTTAGCAATGGAATTTCAAAGCTATAAATCACAACTTCCTACCATAATCCTTATAGGAGCTTCAATTTTATGGGGACTTACTTGGATACCACTTAAGGCGATTAATGCAAGTGGAATCGAAGGCATAGCTCTGATATTTTTCTCCTATGGAATTCTGACATTAACCCTTCTGCCTCTTTTATTCAAAGAATATTCATATTGGAGAGAGCATAAGCGAATGATGCTTTTGATTGCATTTTTTGGTGGTGGCGCAAATCTTGCGTTTACTTACGCCCTTATCAACGGTGAGGTAATTCGTGTTATGGTACTTTTTTATCTTTTACCTGTTTGGGGTGTAGCTGGTGGACGTATCTTTTTAAAAGAGAGCATTGATGCTTGGCGTTATCTAGGTGTTACTTTGGCTATTGGTGGAGCATTTATCATTCTTGGTGGTTTTAAAGTTTTTGACACTCCACCTTCATGGATAGACCTTATCGCTTTAGTCTCAGGTTTTTTCTTTGCTATGAATAACCTACTTTTTAGAGCTGCTCAAAGGGTTCCCGTAAGCTCAAAACTAGGCATCATGTTTTTTGGTTGTTTCTTTATAGCTGCAGGATTTTTAGTAGTTGGTATAGAGTCGTTTCCAAGTGAAGTTACAGGAAATGGTTGGTTGATACTCATAACATACTCACTCTTTTGGCTTCTTATGGCAAATATAGGTTCGCAATGGAGTGTAACGCATATGGAAGCGGGTCGTTCTTCTATTATTATCATCTTAGAACTTATAACGGCAGTTATTTCAGCTACATTTATCGCTCATGAAAGTATGACACTTCTTGAGTATATGGGAGGGGCGCTAATCATGACTGCCGCGTTAATAGAAGCTTTTCGTACTAAAGACGACGATGTACCTACTACAGAAATAGACTTATAAAGGATAAAAAATGACTATAGAAAATTTAAAAAAATTATATAAAACTCAAGAGATAACACCTCGTAAACTTATCACGCAAATAATGCAGACCATTGAAAAACATAAATCAAATCCTATTTGGATATACACTCTCACTCTTGATGAGTTAGAGCCTTACATAGCAAGACTTGAAAAGTGCGACTTAAATGCGCTTCCTCTTTATGGAGTTCCTTTCGCCATTAAAGACAATATTGACTTAAAAGATGTGCCTACAACTGCTGCATGTGAAGAGTATAGTTATACTCCTAATGAGTCGGCTTTTGTAGTAGAGGCACTTATAAAAGCAGGTGCAATTCCCATAGGAAAAACAAATCTTGACCAGTTCGCTACGGGTCTCGTTGGAACTCGTTCACCTTATGGTGCATGTAAAAACAGTATAAATCCTGAGTATATCTCAGGAGGTTCTAGTTCGGGAAGTGCCATCAGCGTTGCACTCGATATGGTGGCATTTTCACTTGGAACAGATACAGCTGGTTCTGGTCGCGTGCCAGCTGCATTTAACAAGCTTGTAGGATTGAAACCTTCAAAAGGAGTTTTGAGTACCTCAGGAGTTGTGCCAGCCTGTCGTAGTCTTGATTGTGTCTCTATCTTTGCAAATAACACACAAGATGCACGAGCGGTTTTTGACGTAGCGGCTTCATTTGATGTGAATGATCCGTATAGTAGAGAGATGCCAAAAGTACAAAAAAGCGCACTCACAAGCTTTACCTTTGCCATTCCTCAAAAAGAGCAGTTGAAGTTTTTTGGAGACAGTGAAGCGCAAGCACTTTTTACGAAGGCTATAGAACGGTTTGAGTCCATGGGTGGAAAAGCTGTTCCCCTTGATTTTTCTCCTATGTTAGAAGCTGCAAACCTTCTCTACTATGGTCCTTGGGTAAGTGAACGCTATGTCGCACTTAAAGAGATGATAGAGCAACAACCAGAGAGTTTTATGGAAGTTACACGTGCTATCGTAAACTCTGGAAAAACAAAAACTGCTGAGGATTATTTTAATGCGGAGTATAAACTCAAAGCGTATAAACGCCAAGCTGATTTGATGCTTGCGGATATAGATTTTGCGCTGACGCCTACGACGGGAACTATCTATACGATAGATGAGGTAAACGCAGACCCTATTGAGCTCAACACAAATCTTGGCTACTATACAAACTTTATGAATCTCCTTGATTTTTCTGCTTACGCGGTTCCCGCTGGCGTTAGAACAAATGATCTCCCATTTGGTATTACACTTTTTTCTGAGGCATTTGAAGATAGAAAACTGATGGATATAGGAGAGAGATACATGAAAGGAGAAACTCATGAGTAAGTTTATAGATGTAGCAGTGTGTGGTGCACATATGAGAGGACTTCCACTGAATTATCAACTCACAGAACTCGATGCAAGGTTTGTAAAGGCGACATCTACAGCGAAAGGCTATAGACTCTTTGAAGTTCCAAATAAAGTGCCTCCTCGTCCGGGAATGATTAGAGACATGAGTTGTGATGTATCTTTAGAGCTTGAAGTATGGAAGATGCCTTTGGAAAACTTTGGTGCTTTTATGATTCAAATAGCCTCTCCTTTATGCATAGGTTCTGTAATACTTGAAGATGGAACAATTGTATACGGTTTTTTATGTGAGAGTGACTATATTAAAGAAGCAGAGGAGATTAGCTTTTTTGGTGGATGGAAAGCTTATTTGGAGAGTAAAACTATAAGTGCTACCTAGGTAGCAGAAATTTTTCTGAGTATTTTTTATAATTTCGGTGTAAATATAAAAAATATAAGGAGAACAGTATGTTAGTTACAAGATACAATCCAAATATGCAAATGAGAGATTTTAGAAAAGGCTTTGACCTTTTAAACTCTATGTTGGACACTATGAACGAAAAGAGAGTTGTCTCAGACGAGTATGATTTTATTCCTAGTGTCAATACACGTGAAGGGGAGTTCGCATATCATATTGAAGTAGATCTTCCGGGTGTAAAAAAAGAAGATATTTCTGTATCCGTTAAGGATAACACTTTAATTATCTCAGGTGAGAGAGCTTATAAAGAAGAGCTCAAAGAGGAAAATTACTATAAAGTAGAGAGTAGATTTGGGAAATTCTCTCGCACATTTACTCTGCCAGAAGAGGCAGATATAGAACAGATTCATGCAGAGTCAATTGATGGTATTTTAGAAGTTGTCGTGCCGAAGTTAGAAAGTGCCAAAGTTGATAAAGTCAAAAAGATAGAGATAAAGTAAGGAGGCAAAGATGGATATCGTTAAAAGCGCAAAAGAGATTGGTTCAGATATCGAAAAAGGCGTTGAAGTTGTGAGTAACAAACTTTCTGATGTTTATGATAACTTAGCTTCGCATCTTCCTTTTTCAAACTTAGCAAAAAAAGCGGATAGCAGTTTTCATCTTGAGGTTGATCTCCCAGGTGTAAAAAAAGAGGATGTTGAGATTAAAGTTGAAGATGGTGTTCTCTCTATAAGTGCTACAAGAAAGTATAAAAATGAGTTAACACGTGAGAGTTACTATGTATGTGAGAGTTCGTTTGGAAAATTTGAACGTAGATATATACTCCCTGAGAGCGTAGATACTGAGAAGGTTGATGCGAGTTTCAAGGATGGGCGTTTAACCATAGAGTTACAAAAAACAAAAAAAGCGAAGCCAAAAAGCATAGCTATCAAATAAAACACGAGGAAAGTTTAATATTTTATAGTACTATTGTGTTATGGATAATAACACTGTAGTTGAAAAAGTTTCAAATCAGCAACTCATACTAAGTGAGATTCAAAAGTCTCCCCTTGTTTCAAAACATAGTAAACAAATATCTTTAAAAAGAGGGGAAGACGCTTTAAATAGTCTCGATACTACAAACTACTTCTACTTCGTTATGAGTGGAAAAATCAAAATTTACCAGATAGATTTTCAGACTTCAAAAGAGCAGATTTTGTACCTGCTCTCACGGAGTGATATGTTTGATGTCCTCTCTCTTTTGGATGGTTCACAAAATGAGTATATTTCAGAAGTTTTAGAAGATGCGGAACTTATATCTGTGCCGATGGAGGATATGAAAGAGATGATATTGCAAGACAATACCTTTCGTCACTACTTTTATGCGTATCTTGCTGAGAAGTTACGTTCTATGGAAAACTTGGCATTAAGCCTCTCTTTTTATGATGTATATCAAAGAGTTGTCCAGCTTTTTACAAAGTTCACATATATGCAAGACAGTAAACCGGTACTTAAAACAGTAGATAATTTAAAACATGAAGACATAGCTTCCATGGTAGGTAGTGTTAGAAAAGTAGTAAATAGAACTTTGCAGAAGTTGAAAAAAGATGGTGTTATAGAGCTCTCAAGAAAAAATATTCGTATTAAAAACTTTCAAAAGTTACTTGATAAACTCAATGTGTAGAAGAGTCATTTATTGAAACAGGAATTAGTAAAAATATTTTATGAAACTTTAATATGATGACGATAATATAGGTTTTAAATTTAATTCAAAGGATATAAAATGTCAGTTCGTATTACAGACGTATGTATTTCGTGTGACGCTTGTTTAGATGAGTGTCCAACAAGTTCAATAGTAGACGCGGATGATAATCCAACCGGTGAGGATATCTACTATGTAAATCCAGCTACTTGTACAGAGTGTATAGGTGACCATGATACTCCTGCATGTCAGGCTGCTTGTCCTACTGATGGCTGTATTGTATGGGATCTTCCATATGATGATGATAACAAGGCTCATTTCGAGGGAAATGAGTGGTATGTACTAGGTGATGATGCGGACAATACGCAACCACACCGTAGTGAAATATCGATGGATATCAGAAAAGCCGGAGATGTTGACGCAGAGTTATAGAGTAAAGCTCTAAAAGTAGAGATATAAAGAAAGAGCTTCTTTCTTTATATCCTCTAACCTTCAATTACCTTACAAGAAAAAATCACCACACCTTATATAATCTGAAAAACATTTAAAGAATTAATTAAGCTTATATGCTTATGATTAGTGATGTAATCTACTTTACAAGGAGTTTTAAAATGAAAAGTTTATTTATGATTGTTTTGTTTACAATGGTCTTACAGGCTGAAATGATTGGAATTTTAACTAAAACTGATCGAGTCTTTACTATTAAAACAGAAGGAAAAGATTTTAATATTACACGCCATGTAACTCCATGTGCAAAGAACAAGGGGTGGCTTCAACCTTTAGTTCCAGTAAAAGGTGTTACTCCTGTGACTGAACTAGAAATTTTAGATGCTTTAAAAAATAAGAGTGCAGTTTTGGTAGATATGAGGATGGGAGAAGACTTCTTTGATGAAACGATTCCCAATGCGATTAATATACCCTTTAATTTTAGCTCTTCAGAACTAGAACAGTTGGGATGCAAATACAATAAAAAATTAGACTGCTCTAAAGCAGTAAAAGTCATAGCTTTTTGTAATGGACCCGTTTGCCCTCAATCTCCAATTGGAATACAAAAGATGGTTGATTATGGTTATCCAGCTCAAAACATTTCATACTATAGAGGTGGAATGTTAGACTGGAGTGCCTTAGGACTTACAACTGTAGAAGGGAAGTTTTAATTAAAAAGTATATAGCCTTGTTGAGGGCTATATCAAGAATGAAGAGATTAATCCAATAAGCCCACCAAAGACTCCACCCCAAACGATGAGCCACTCTAAGTGTTCACGAATGAGTTTTTGAACTATCTCTTTGACCATTTGTGGTGTGAGTTCGTCGAGACGTGCGTCTATGACTGATTCAATAGAGTGAAGCATATCGTCATTAAGAGATGACTTTTCTAGGTGAGTTGCTAAAGTTGCATTGAAAGTCTCAGAGTTTACGATATTTATGACGGCATTTTTCATTTTAAGTGAGAAGGGTTCTTTTAAACCTTCAAGAGCCTTCTCTCCTCCAAACATACCAAGCATACCGCCAAACGATGACTCCATTACTGTTTTACTCAAAGCATCAAATGCAGGTGAGAAGTCGGTACCTTCTATAATAGGCTCAAGATTTATCTTCTTCTCTTCGTTAGCAAAAAATGTTTCAAGTTGCTCACGAGTGAAAAATTCGTTCATCATAAGATTCTTGATAGCATTTTTAAAAGCTTCAAAGCGTAAAGGAATAACACCTGAACCATATAGAAGAGGAACTCTCTCAAAAAGCATATGAATGGCAAGTTGGTTTGTCAATGCTCCAGAGAGTGCAAAAAGTCCTGTAAATAGTAGAGCATTTTTAAACTCTAAAAAAATAAATGAGAGTCCTATTAGAAAGACTGATAGAACGTTAGTTACTAGTGATTTGTTCAATTTCAAAATATCTCCTTTTAAAAATGCGATTATATACTAAATTGTATTATAATAAAAAAAACTCAAACTAATAGAGCCTAAATGATTAAAATAATCCAATACTTTATAGACAATGCGAGACTAAACTATGCAATGTTGTTTTTCTTGCTATATATGGGTATTAACGCATACCTAAACATTCCTAAAGAACTCTTTCCTGTAACTGAGCTTGACAAGATAAGTATTCAAGGTTCGTACCCTGGAGCGAGTGCTGATAACATGGATAAAATGGCAGTACGTGAACTTGAGGATGGTATAAGTAATATCAGTGGAATAGATAAGAGTGAGACCACTATAGCACCTGGCTATTTTTCAATGATCTTAACACTCAATGAAAATGCCAATAAAGTAAGTATCTTAAACAATGTAAAAGATGCTATAGCCCTTTCAAAACAGTATTTGCCTTCTGATATGAACGAACCGACAGCTGTCATTCTAGATAGAAGTAGAGCACTTGTTAAGCTCTCTGTTTCTTCCAAAGAACTTTCTCGGGGAGAGCTGACAGAGGTCGCAAAAGAGATAAAAAATAAAATCTCCAAGATAAAAAATATTAGTGAGGTCAGCATTCGGGGAGACTCAAATCAAGAGCTCTCTATCAAAGTTAATTCTGATGCCATTCTCGCTTACGGACTTAATCCTGTGAGTGTGGTAAGTGCCATTTCTAACCTCTCTTACATCTTTCCTATCGGTGACATTGAAGAGAAAGGAAATTTTGCTTTTATCTCAACCGTGAATGGGAAAACGGATGTGAAAGATTGGCAAGAGAGTATTTTGGAAGTTGATTCAAAATACATTAGACTTGGAGATATAGCTACAGTAGAGATAAGTTATCCTCAGACAAACACGCTCTCCTCTTTTAACAACAACGCAACGCTTACTCTGGTCATCTTAAAAAGTGAAGAGGGGAGTTCTATGGAACTTTCAAAAGAGTTGCGTAGTTACATTAAGAAAATTGCTCCAAATTATGACGGTGTTATATTTGATTTTTATCAAGATAGCTCTAAACCTATCGACAGCCGCTTAAACACGGTTATCTCAAATCTTATGTTCGGACTAGTTCTAGTATTTACCTCACTTTTTATACTGATAAATCTTCGTATCGCATTTATCGTAGCATTAGGAATACCATTTTCTTTTATCATCGGTCTTTTGTTTATCTATTATATGGGATATTCAATCAACATCGTCTCTTTACTTGGTGCTTTGATTGTAATCGGGATAGTGGTCGATGATGCCATAGTCGTGAGTGAGAACATACAAAGGCACATAGATGAGGGTATGGATGTACAGGAGGCTTCTATTGTAGGTGTCAAAGAGATGATGCTTCCTGTGACATTGGCCACACTTACAACAGCAGCGGCATTTCTACCAATGTTTTTGATGCAGGGTGAGATAGCTCTCTTTTTGATTTTAGTGCCTATAGTAGTGGTGATGATACTTTTAGGCTCACTCATAGAGAGCTTTTTCTTTTTACCTCTACATGCGAGAGAGGTACTTAAAAAGAGTCATAATTTTGTTGACTGGACACCTTTACAAAATTTTTATGAGAGAGTACTCTCTTTTCATATTAAGTATAAAAAACTCTTTTTAATTACTTTTTTGATTTTGATTCCTTTGTTGACAGTTGTGACAGCAAAATCGATGAAGTTTCAGTTTTTTCCAAACTTTGATGGAAACAACCTTTACATCTCGGGTAAGCTTGACATCAACACACCTATAGAAGAAACCTTTGCTATAACCAAAGAGATAGAAGCTGAACTCATGAAACATGGTGAAGAGTTTTCTCTCAAATCAAGCTCTTCAACAACTGGTTATAGACGAAGCTTATCCGGAGAGACAGAATTTAACAACAACGTCTTTTATATAACTTTAGAGCTCTATGATAGAAAAGATACAAACTTCATAAACGAGTATCTCAATCCAATTTTGAACTTTACTTTTGATTTTAATAACCCGGATAAACGTAGAGATTTAAGAACCTTCGAACTCTCTCCTCGTGCAAGTGAAATCATCGAACCGTTCCGTGAGAAGTATGGACTCTTAGAGCTTGGAGTGATGGAAGATAAACCTGGACTTATAAGAAGTGATATTCAAGTGAACCTCTCTGGAAACGAGGATGCTCTTCTTGAAGAGTCTATCAAAAAACTCTCAAGTGCTCTTTCAAAGATTGAGGGTGTCTCAAACTACAGTGATAATATAAAATATGGAAAGCTAGAGTATAAGATAAAGATAAACTCCTTTGGAGAGAGCTTGGGTCTCAGTGAGGCTTTCATATCTAAACTCCTGAGTGATTACTTTTTAGAGAGACGTCAATCGACTACTTTTAACAAGTATGGAATTATGGAGATAAAGACAGAAGATATTGCGAAAGATAAGACGGTGACGCTTATGAATTTCAATATCTCTCTAGCTGATGGTCGTTATGTGAAACTGACTGACGTTGCAGATATAGTAAGTATACGTGACTATGAGAAGATTGATAAGCTCAATGGTAATAGAGTCAAAACTGTTTTTGCAAATGTTGACAAAAGAGAGATAACAGCTGGAGAGGTTCTAGAACTGTTAGAACCAACTCTTGATGAGATAAGTGCGCTTGGTGTTGAGGTGAACCTTCTTGGAGAAAAAGAGAAAAACAAACAGCTTCAAGGCGATATGAAAAATAGTCTTATTTTAGCACTGTTCCTTATCTTTTTAACGCTTCTGCTCATCTTCTCCAAGGTAAAGTATGTTTTGATGCTTATGAGTGTTATCCCTCTCTCTGTTTTAGGAGCACTCTTGGGGCATAAGCTTTTAGGAATGCCACTTACTATGCCTTCAGTTATAGGGATACTTGGATTAGCGGGAGTTGTAATTAACGATGGAATCATCATGCTTGACTTTTTACATGGAACACATAAGTCAGAGGAGTTTTTTAAAAGAGCGAAGCAGAGACTACGTCCTATTCTTATCACATCCCTTACGACATTTTTAGGGCTTTTCACCTTGATATTTTATGCGACGGGACAAGCTGTTATTTTGCAGCCTATAGCAATTTCTATCGGGTTTGGACTTGTTTGGGGAACGCTACTTAATCTTGTCTACTTGCCAACACTTTACGCTCTTGTAAATGGTATCAAACCACTACGCTAGTTTTTTAGCTTTGAGTAAAAACAGGATACCTACAAAAAGGATAAATGCTGTTAAGTAAAGTGTCGTATCATAGTTCCCAAAGTGAGCTATGAGCGCCACGCTATATAAGGGTGCTCCGACTTGTCCTATGCCATAGGCTGCAGTCATCGCACCCATAAGTGTTACAGGATTTTTTTGAGATATCTGTCCGCCAAGGTTCATAAAGAGCGCCACAAGACCTATGAAAGTGCTTCCGTAGAGAGCCGCACTCAAAAGAATCAGATACATATTTGTACTAAACGTAGGGATAAGAACGCCAATCATCTGTAAAAACATTGCAAGGATGATGACATTGACATTGTTGTATCTATGCGCGAGTCGCATCCAGAATATGGATGAGGGAATACCTGCTACTCCCACTATCAGCCAGCCTAGATTCCCAAAACCATTAAGTCCCTCAAGCGAGTTGATGATAGTGGGCAAAAAAGTACCCTGAATCACAAAACCAACTCCCTCAGTAAAGTAAGCCAAAACAAGTAAGATAACATAAGGCGTAAAGATTGAAAAGTCGACCTTTGGTTTAGTATTTTTTGTTTTTATTTGCTTCTCAAAAGAGAGGATGTAAAAAGAGTAAAATGCGAGGATAAATGCAAGGAGTGTGAGTCCAAGCCAAGCATCACTCCACTGGGCATACAGAAGTATAAGCTGTGATAAAAGTTCACTAATGATTATCCCAAGACCAATTCCGCTAAAGTAAATGCCCATAGCCCTTGTTTTATGTTTAAGAGTAAGTTTAAGCATCACGATAGAACTTCCCACAAGAAACGTCATGGCTGAGCCAAAACCTGCCAAAGTTCGTGCAAGTAACCAAACTGTTTCATTTTGAGTTGTTGCTAAGAGTAGGGTTGTCAAAACACTAAGGATAAGACCAATCCTAAAAAAGAGTACTTTTGTTTCTATCTTTTTTAAGGAGATGGAAAAAAGAGCTCCTCCAAGATAACCTGCAAAGTTAAAAGAGGCAAGAACTCCTACCTGCGTCACACTCAGATAATCCTCAAGCATAGGAGGAAGGAGTGAAGTGAATGCAAAGCGTGCAACACCCATACTAATGATTATGGAGACGATACCAGCTAGTAAAATAGCTGTATTGGAGTTTTTATTTAATAAAGATGAGATAGAGGATTCCCCATAGTAAAAAGATAATGAGACCCAACACCGCAAAAGTAATTACTAGGCGTAGAGTCAGATAAAAAAGAAATTTGACAAAAGAGGGGATTTTCATTAAAAATTATTTCTTCGCATATGGGTATGTTGGAAGTTTAAGGGCTTTCGTCGCATAATCCATACCACCAGAGATATTGATAACATTGTAGTTAAGCTCTTTTGATAACCAAGGTGCGATAACAGAAGTTCTGCTTCCTGTATGGCAGATGATGGCAAAAGGTTTTGACGTGTCAACTTTTTCATTCAGCTCTTTTAAAAAAGAGTTGATGAGTGGTTTTCCTTGTTCGCTAAAAAATACGATTGGAATGGCCTCTTTTAAGAGTCCAGTCTCTTTCCATTCAGGTGCTGTTCTTACATCTACGATAGGAATATCAGAATCAAGCAGTTCTTGTGTCATATAAGCATTTTTATACTCTGCAAAAAGAGAGATGGATAAGAGCATAAGTAGTAAAATTATTTTTTTCAAAAGAGTCTCCAGAAATTTTTAGAATTCTTCTATCACTAAGTTATAAGGGATGATGTAAGAAATCTCTTGTATAATTGTAGCAATAAATAAGTAATGAGGTAGAAATGGCGGCATCAAAAAAGGCTATAGATAATGCGCAACGCCTGCGTTACATTAGGGCACTTGAGCGTTTTCATAAAGGAATGGTCTCGTACTTAATGAATACACCAGAGTTAACGCATAAAGGATATGACAAAAAAATAGACAACAGTCTCAAGCTATTAAACCGAATTGAAGAGATAGATCTTTATAAAGGTGAACTCAAAGACCTCCAGACTCTTGTCAAAAAGATGATTTCTTACAAAGAGTCCCAGAATGATATTCAAAGTATCAAAGAGGAACTTTTACATAGTTCAAACCAGCTTGACAAAAATAAAAATGCAAGACGCTATAAAAAAGAGAAACACTCTAGTTCTGTGTACGACGACTGGGCTTAAAATGGCTAGAATACTGCTTGTGGAGGATGACCCTGTTCTACTAGAAACACTCCATGAACTTCTTCAAGAACAAGGGTATGAACTCACACTTGCAAAAACTGCGAACGAAGCACTCTCTTTTTCGTACGAGAAGGGTTTCGATTTGATGCTATTTGATGTCAATATTCCTGATTTTAGTGGTTTTGAACTTCTGAAGATGCTTCGAGATTCTGGAAATAGTGTGCCTTGCATTTTTTTGACCTCTTTGAATGACATAGCATCACTCTCTCATGGCTTTGAAGTAGGTGCTGATGATTATCTCAAGAAACCATTTGATTTTGATGAGTTACTCATCCGTGTTCAAGCACTTTTGAGAAAATCTTTTTCTGCGCAAAGTAATGATGTTATTTATAAAGACTTAACATATAGGATTTCTACAAATGAACTTTACAGAGATGATACACTGCTTCTTTTTACACCGCAGGAGACAAAAATTGTAGCACTGTTTTTTAAAAGAGTAGGAGAGACTATAACAAAACAAGAACTTCTACACGAACTCGACTCAGTGAATGAGTCGAGTGAAGGGGCACTTCGTGTATATATAAATAAACTACGAAAGAGTGGTTTAGAGATACAGACCATCAAAGGTATAGGATACAGACTTGTTAAAGCATGAGAAACTAGCATTTTTTAAGTTTTTTAGTATCTATTTTGGAAGCGTTGCTTTACTTATCTTAGCTTTAGGTTTTTTTTACTTCCAAGAACAAAAGAAGAGTATACTCGAAAAAGAGCACTTCTCCATGATAGAGTATACACGGCAACTTAAGATGAACATGCATCCTCAAAGTGAACACATTAAACACAGAAAAGTCGAGATAGAGATTCAAGATTTTAATATGGATAATTTTTATATTAAAGAGCATCAGTTTGAAAAGTATATGCCGTACAGTTGGGAGGGTGGTTTTTTACTGGTTACAAAAGACAAAGTACACTATGAGAAGAAACTTTTTGAGATAAAGACTTATATTATGATTGTACAAGTCATACTACTAATGCTCTTTGCTGGTATCAGTTTCTTTTTGGCTCTCAAGGCACTAAAACCGATGAAAAATGCCATCATTAAGCTCGATAACTTTTCAAAAGATTTGATACATGACCTAAATACACCTATAACTTCTATACTGTTAAACATTAATCTTCTAGAAGCGAAAGAGAAGTTTAAAGACATAAAAGCACTTTCTCGTATAAAACGCAGTGCTGAAGATATCTCAGAGCTTCATACCAATCTTACGCATCTGTTGTATGAAGAGACCTTAATAATCTCAAATGAGTCAATATTTGAAATTGTAGAAGAAGTTGTAATAACACACAGAAAGATATATAAAAACCTTCACTTTTATGTTGAACATTGCTACTTTCAAGCAGACATAAATCCAGAAGCATTTAGGCAAGTCTTGAGTAATCTTGTATCTAATGCTTGTAAGTATAACAAAGAGAATGGTTATGTGAAGATATATAAAAAAGATGATGCATTATGCATTGAAGATGAAGGAGTAGGAATAAAAAACCCTGAAAATATTTTTCAGCGTTCTTACAAAGAACATGGAAGTGGACATGGAATCGGTCTTGATATTGCAAAACGTCTCTGTGACGCGATGAATATAGATATAAGAGTTACTTCAGAGGTAGAGAAGGGAACACTTCTCTGCTTAAAGTTTCATGAGACATACTCCTAAAGTTTTGTAGACTCATCTAACATTGAGTCCATAAGCGTGAAGAGTTCTTCAGATGCTTTTTCCATAGTTTCAAAGTTATTTAAAATTGTTGTGGCATTTTCGATTGTACTTTTTTCAGCGTCATCATGATTGAGGTAGTCGATATTGATATTTGCATTTTTATGAACTAGGTCATGTGGTAATGCCATCTTTGCATAAGATGAAGTTTTTGAGAATCTCTCTTTTCCTTCTCCGTCATACCAGGTACCAAGATTACACTCATGTGTTTTGAGTGTTTTAAGTATCTTATTTAAAGAGATGATAGAGTTGTATGCACGTGACTTATAGAGGATATGATCGATTTTTGCTAACACAATAAATACACTGTTTTCCATGTGGTAAGAGTAGTCAACAATCTGAGTGGAGTTATCACTAAGCTCCACAAGTGTTCCTTCAAACTCTTCTATTTTTTGAGTGGAGTCATTTACGGTTACTTTCATGCTTTCTGAGCTTGATTGAATTTCATTCATCCCTTGCTGGAGAGATTTTATAGATACCGATATTTCGCTTGTTGCTTTGTGTGTTCTCTCAGCAAGCTTTCTTACTTCATCTGCAACAACAGCAAAGCCACGCCCATGTTCACCCGCACGAGCCGCTTCTATCGCAGCATTGAGAGCAAGGAGGTTTGTTTGGTCAGCTATGTCTGTGATAAGCTCTATGACAGAAGTGATGCTAGTTGTTTGACTAGCTAGCTCTTCTATACTTGAGTTGTTTACTTCCACTTGTTCATTCAGAGTATGAAGGTCATTTACCACGAGCGAGATGTTATTTTGAGACTCGTTTGCCAGAGTAGCAGCTGATTTTGTGGCAGAAGTTATATCTTTAAGATTGTTGATATTTGTTTTTAAATCGTCTTGAATTAGTGAAAGAGATTCTGAGACATTGACGCTTTTTACACTTAGTTGTGCATTAAATGCATCACGTTTTACTTTTTTGTCTTGTTGTTTCATGAACTCTATGCTTTTTGCGACATTGTTTATGGCAACAACAAACTCACCTTCCATACCATCGGAATTCATTTGGTGTGTAAACTTTCCTTGTGAAGCATCTGTGATGGAAATGTTAATTTCTTTAATGAGACTACTTACATGACTCAGTAGTGCAGTTAAGTTTCTACCCATGATACCCAGTTCAGTATCACTATTACAGGAATCACACTCATGAGAGAAGTCACCTTTTGCAGAGTGTGCTATAAGTTGTGTGAACATTTCTATGCCATTTGTAATGGAACGTCTGATGAGTATAGCTATGATAAGAACAACTGTACCGATAATTGTACCGGCAACAAGAACAAGGTATTTGTAAAAAGATATCTCTACACCTAAGCCCTGAGAATCTCTGTCTAGCTCTTCACGTTTAAGTTTTACAAGTTTTTTAAAAGATGATCTTGACGCATTTGCATAAGGTGTCAAGTCAGTTTTATATTTTTTGTAGATTTTAGAAGTGTCATTTTTAATTTGTTCGCTCGTAAGCGATTTCATCATTTCATTAGAATTATCTAGAAACAACATAGTCGACGATTTAGCATCTTTAATAAGCTGTAGTGAGCTATCATCTTTCATCATATTTTCAAGCGTATTAAAGTGGTTTCTGATTGCTTCTATAGAGCTGTCGAGCTTTTTCAAGTCTTTACTGTAGTCACCACCAAGCATTATATCTCTTGTGGTACGACTTACATAGTTAAGGTTTTTTTCAATCTCAAGTGTTATAAGACCAGCCGTCATAGAATTTTTGTGAAGGTGCTCGTATTCATTTTCTATTTTTGTCATAGAGACAAAAACAAAAATAGTTGCTGAAAAAATTGAAAATGTAGCCATTGTTATAAGGTAGTACATTTTCTTTTTTATGCTCATGTTGTCAAACATATAGATTCCTTTGAAATAAATATTTCTAATTCTAACACAGGAAAAGAAATTTTAGTGTGAAACAGAAAAAAATATCACATTTTAATTACAGATACTTTTGCCTCGTCACAATTAGAAACTGTATGTGATGTCGGCAAAAAGTCTGTCATTATCGCTGATAGAGTTTATAAAAGGCTTTTCTTCCTCTTTTGGAGTATCAAGATAGTCAATGATACCAAAGTTAGCAACGACTCCATCGGCTATGTCATATTCGAGTGAAGCTCTAAAAAAACCTCCATATTGCCAGCTACTTCCGAACATATTGAGTAGAAGTGTAGTGTTTATTGTGTCATTAGAAAAAGAGCGGGTTGCTCTTATAGCTGTTTGGACTTCATCTTCTTGTGTATAGTCTGGAACGACTCCGGGTGTAGACCCTGACATTTGTGATTCATAAGAGAAGATATGTCTATTTGCTACCTCAAGTGAGAGAACAGTATCTATGACCCCCATATAGTCAAACCCTAGAAGTGTATCTAATCGTGCTTTGTCCTCTTTTGTCGAGTTGTACTTTAGTCCACTTACATAAGCAACTTCACTCTTTATAAGCCAACTTCCATAGGCAATATTTAAAGCAGAACCAAGCATCTGAATTTTTGAGACAACACGTTTTGCAGCTGGAAGAGTGCCTTCTAGATGCCACCTTGAATCTAAAACATCAGCAGCATAAAACGACAAATCCCATCCAGAGAAGATACCATTAGCCGCTAGAGCATACTGCATATCATCAAAAGAGCTATCAGGTTGGGATAGCTCTATAAAGGGAGTCGGAGCATTAGCAAAAACAGCATCAACAGGGAAAAATTCTCCTCTAGGAGCAGCTTCTAAAAAAATACGTGATTCAAAAATTGCCATAGCGGAGAGACTCCAATCACCAAGATAATAGTCAAGCTTGGCCATTGTGGTACTTAAACGTAAGTCTTCTATGTCAGTCATTCCTGGAAGACGATTATCCAAAGGATTAATGACATCGGTAATACGAATACTATCAGATTTTCCCCAAACTACGATTTGACGACCGAGTTTGAAGTCTAAGTCTTGAGTGAGTCTACCTTGAAGATACGTGTCATCAAAACGTAATTGCGTTTCATAGGTATTTAAAACATCTTGATTGTACTCTTTGTCACTAAGCGTATAGATGGCATCATAAAAACCATCTCCACTTATGCGAAGTTTCCAGTTACTATTTATCTTATAATCAAGCTGAAGATATAATGAGGTCTGTGCTTGGTTGAAACCGCTATACTCTACACCATCAACCATATGCTCTCTATACCCATAAGCCGTTTTAAATGCTAAGTCACCATTGATGGAGAGTTTACTTGGTTTAGTTTGAACTTCAGGCTCTTGCATAGAAGATATACTCTCACTTGTAAAGCCGTCTAAGTCGTTTTCTACTTCACTCGTAAAAGAACTCCCATCTTCAAAGCCACTTAAGTCATCAGTAAAATCAGTACTGGCGTGTAAAGTGCCTATAGTAAGAAGAGATAACAGTGCAGTAGATAAAAGTTCTTTTTTTAACATATTTTAGAGTCCTCTTTGCAGAGTACGCGTACTAAAGAGTGATTCGTCTAAATCTTGGTTGTACTTATAGTCTGTGAATTTAAAAACTGTTTTGTGAAGAGTTTTTCTCCCTTTTTTTGTAACCATCTGCATCTCAAGCGTAGTCCAAATACCATCTATAAGCTCTAAGTCATTTACCATCATATACTTAAGTTTATTTCCAGACTTTACATAGTTAAGTGCTTGGACTATTACGAAGTTGTCTTGGCGAACAAAGACAATACTCTTTGTATACCCAGTCTCATCAATAGTCTTTTCATTTTTTGGGGTTACAAGCATCTGCCAAGTCTTATGTCCTTTGACCATAGGCTCTTTCATGATTTTGTAGGTGTAGTCTTCGACATTTCTTGATGTCATATCTGAGTAAGTAAAATCACTTCCCATAAAGGATGAACTTTTGTCACTAGAAGCGATACGTTTGACTTTTTGGAGTTCAGGTAAGTAGAGCCATTGGTCATCATCTTTACTAGAATCTTCATAGTCATAGGTTAAAAATGCAGTATTCTTTACATCTGCCGGTGTTAGAAAGAAGAGTAGTTTGAGTGTATCCTCTCCTTTGTCTTTTGTGAAAGTTTTCAAGTCTCTGACTCTGGTATTGCCATTTTTATCAAATAGCACCATTTTCATTAAAGAAGTGGAGTTGTCACCATCTTCTCTATCATGGACTTTTTGTGCTATCTCCTGCCCCGTTAAAGCGAAGAGTGAAGTGAGTGTAAGTGTTGTAAATGCAAATATTTTAAGTAGCATAGTGTCTCCTTTATTGTTTTGTGTCTTTTGTTATAAGAGTAAGTAGAGCAGGGCCTAGAATTATGTTTGAGATAAGTGCTATGGTTATTGCTCCTCCTGCGAGTATTCCAAAGTTTATGAGGTTGCTGAGAGTTGCAAACATATAAACATAAAAACCAAGACTCAGAACTATAGTCGTAGCGACAAGGGCACGACCAGTTCCAACCATGGTCTTCTCAACAGACTCTTTAGTAGAGTAACCTTGATGATGGTACTTTGCAAAGTTATGGAAAAAGTGTACAGTGTCATCAACCGAAAGACCAATGACGATAGCACCAACAAGCATGGTAAACATATCTAGAGGCATATCTATCATGGCCATAAACCCGAGTGTCATAATGATTGGGAGAATGTTTGGTATCATACTCATAAGACCAATTTTAAAACTTCCTAAAAGTATAATCATCATCATAGCAATCAGTATAAACGCAATCAGATATGAAAGTGCCATAGAATTCATAGCAGCAGAGAGCGTACGCTGAAAGAGAGGAACCATTCCTGTTACAGTGATTTCAACATCATTTCCAAGACCTTCTTCGAGCATGGAAGTGAGTTTATCACTTATTTGTGAGTATTCTCCAGCTTCCATCCAAGGGAGTTTAAAAGTGATTCTAGCTTGAGAAAAACTTGCATCTACAAAATCCTCCAAGTCATCACTCCCACTGTTTTCAAAGAGTAAAAACTCTTGAGGAATGAGTCTGTCATTATCTGTGATTTTATAAAAACTATCTTTATTTTCATGGAGAGCTCGGTGAATCTCTTTGAGGACATCGCCAACACTCCATCCTTTACCTATAAAGTGCTTTTGTGTTTGGAGTGCTTGCGCTTCTTGTACAAGTTTGTCGATATTGTTTAAAAGAGTGGCATCATAAAGACCATTCTCTTTTTTTGTGTCTATGATTACTTCCATAGTAACACTTCCACGAAGTTCTGTATCGACCGTCGCTGTAGCTATCTTTATAGGAGAATCATCAGGTTGCCAGGAGAGAGTGTCATGTTTAAAGTCTACATGTGCGGCAAAATATGTCCAGACGACAATGACAACAATACTGACACCAACAATTTTTTTCGCATTTTGTACGCTGAAGTCAGCAACAGAGACTAAAAGTGCATCCATCTTCGCAGTTTTACCAAGGTGTTTCTCTTTTGCGGGTTTGATAGGAAGAACAGCTAAGAGTGCAGGGAGCAAGACAATCGTATTTATAAGAGCTATCATTACCCCAAGTGCTGCAAACACTCCTAAGTCTGCGATAGGTGCAATAGACGCAGTAGAAAATGAAAGAAGTCCGGCTGCAGTAGTGAGTGAAGTCATGATAATGGCAAGCCCTGAGTGACCAAGTGAATAGCTAATAGCTGCATTTTTATCTTTATGTTCGTTGAGATGTTTAAAAAACATAGCGAGCAAGTGCACAACAGCACCAATCCCAACAGCGAGAAGAAAGGATGGTAAGATTTGTGTCGGTATAGTTATAGGCGTACCAACAAGAGCCATCACAGCTATGGTAGTCAGCAGAGAGATTACTACGATAAAGATAGGAAGAAGTACTGCACTTACTCTACGAAAGACGATAAAAAGAAAAATCATCATCATGAGTAGAACTAGTTTTATAAACTTTTGCATATCTTTTTGGATAGACTGCTTATTGTAGTCATTCACTGCAAGTGAACCTGCCATAAATACCTTGAAATCTTCGGTATTGAACTCATGTGCGATTTTATCTGCTTGGCGAACCATCTCGCTTTTAGAAGGATCGCTTAAAAATTCTGCTTCTTCTTGTGTCATGTCATCACCGAAACCTTCGAGGGCGTTAAGTCCCTCAACAGCTTCATAGGCACTTGGTTCCAAAATGATAGTAGTCATAGTTAGCGCTTCGTTATAAAGTAGATTTTTATACATAGGATTGTTAAGAGCTGTATTTTTTATGAGTTGCAACTCCTCTTCATTTTGAGGGAAGTTTTCAAAGAGGTCTTCTACGATAAGTCTATTAGTCTCTCCACGTGTGTTTCTTGCATTTATGAGAGAGGTGATGTCATTGAGGTGAGGGACTTCATTTTGCAGTTTCATATGGAGCTCTTGGAGCTTTTTAAGACTCTTTAAGTCAAAGATATCTTTTGTTTGAACGACGACTAAAATCTTTTCATCTTGACCAAACTGCTCTTTAAACTTTTCATACTTTACAAGTGCGGGATCATTTTCGTGTAAGAAACCTTCAGTGGAGGTATCTATAGTTATTTTTGTGATATTTGAAATGATTACAAGGCTTAACAATAGCATAAGCCCTAGTATCTTCTTTGGGTGTTGTGTGATTATCATACCCATTTTTTCTAAGCGAGATTCGCTTCTTGTTCTCCAGTTCATTGTAACCCCTTGTGTCTGATATAAAATAGTATCTTTTTAACATTAGTGCAATGTTAATAAAGTTATAGGTTACAAGAAGCATTTTTACTTAAATGAGGTCTTTATCATCATACGGCGAAGGTAAGCGATTTTACTTTGAAGAGGGAGATCCTTTGGACAGACATCTTCGCATCCTAGCAATGTCATACAACCAAAAACACCATCTTCATCACCTATCATCTCATAGTACTCTTCATCACTTCGTGTGTCACGTGGGTCAAGATGATAGCGAGCTACTTTGTTCAGACCAACCGCTCCTACAAAATCTTCTCGCATCTGGATAGTACCGCATCCAGCAACACAACATCCACACTCAACACAACGGTCGAGCTCATAAATCTCATCTGCAAGTTCTGGCTCCATTCTCTCTTCGAGTTTATCTACTTGAAGTTCAGTTGATTTATCATGTATCCAAGTCTCAAGTCTTTCATTGAGTCCTCGCATCCATTTTCCAGTATAGATTGAGAGGTCACCTATAAGCTCAAAAAGTGGAAGTGGTGCAAGTGTAATGTGAGAGTCGAGTTTTTTTGTAAGTGTACGACAGGCAAGAGTCGGACGCCCATTTACAAGCATAGAACAGCTTCCGCAAATTCCAGCACGACATACGAAGTCAAATTTGAGTGAGTTGTCATGGTGCTCACGTATCTCGTTTAAAACGATATAAAGGGTCATTCCATCAGCTTCTTGAATCTCAAAAGTCTCTATATGGGGGAAGTCATCAGGGTCATGCGGATCAAAACGCAGGATATCGACTTTTAGTTTTCTATTTTCTTCTTGACTCATATGTTCTCTCCAAATCTTTCATTTCTGCCTTGATATTTTTTTGGCAATTTGTTTATAAAAGGCATCAGCGCATTTTGTATCTCAAACCTATCTTTACCTTGAGACTCAAGCTCTTTTGTGATGGCATCGACTGTTGATTGTCTCATCGGAGTGTCAGGATGATGAGAAGTTAAATCTTTTCCATATCCACGAAATCCCGGAGGCATCTCCATCTCTCCTATGGAGATCTCTTCATAACTCATGCTTGGCATATCATCCTCTTCATTTGGCCATGAAGTGATACTGCGTTTGAGCCAGTTTGCATCATCACGCTCAGGATAATCCTCACGTGAGTGTGCTCCACGACTCTCCGTCCGAAGAAGTGCTCCAAGTGCAACCGTGAGTGCTACTTTTATCATCTTTTGCGTTCTATAGGCATTGACAAGTGCAGGATTTGCGGCACGGCTTTTTGAGCGAAACACTTCTATGTTTTTAGCACGTTTATGAAGCTCTTTGAGCTCATCTACAGCTTTTTGTAAGTCTTCTCCGTTTCTAAAGATACCTACATCGTCCATCATGATTTTCTCCATCGCACGACGAAGTTCGTAGGCATCTTCACCATTCTCTTTTGCTAGTAAGGCATCGAGTTTTGCTTGCTCTTTTTTCATGAACTTTTCAACAGTCGCGGTATGTATGTTGAGGTGTGCTTCTGGTCCCTCTAAGTAGTCGCTGATATACTCGGCTACTAACATTCCAGCAACGACGGTCTCACTTACTGAGTTTCCACCAAGACGGTTAAACCCATGCATATCCCAACACGCTGCTTCACCTGCAGAGTAGAGTCCTTTAAGAGTCTGTGACTCACCAGTATACTTAGTGCGGATTCCACCCATAGAGTAGTGTTGTGTTGGACGAACAGGTATCCAATCAACGGCAGGGTCGATGCCCAAAAAGTTTTCACAAATCTCTTTTACTTCACGAAGATTTTTTTCTATGTGTTCACGTCCTAAGATAGTGATGTCAAGCCATAAGTGGTCTCCATAACGACTTTTCACCCCTTTACCTTTTCTCATATGTTCGGTCATTCTACGACTGACTACATCACGTGAGGCAAGCTCTTTTTTCTCAGGCTCGTAATCTGGCATAAATCTGTAACCATCTTTATCTAGAAGTATTCCACCATCACCACGGCACCCCTCTGTGGTAAGGATTCCGACTGGTACTATAGCAGTAGGATGAAATTGTATAGCTTCCATATTTCCTAGTGTCGCAACTCCAGTTTCAAGGGCAATGGCCTGACCAATACCTTGACAGATAATAGCATTTGTAGAAACGCTGTAGATACGACCATATCCACCTGTAGCGATAGTTGTGGCTTTACTTACATATGCAACAAGTTCACCATTCATGAGATTACGAGCAACTGCTCCATAACAGCGACCATTCTCGTGAATAAGGCTTATAGCTTCAAGGCGTTCGTGAATTTCAACCTTATCTTCATGGGCTTTGTTGTCCATAGCATACAGCATTGAGTGACCTGTTCCATCTGAAGTGTAACAGGTTCGCCATTTTTTTGTACCGCCAAAGTCACGTGCAGTTATAAGTCCATGAGCATCATCTTTTTCTGTGATAGTCACTTTCTCGGCATTTATGATAGCTGTTCTGTCACCGCGTTTTACTCTTGTCCACGGTACACCCCAGTGAGCGAGTTCACGGATGGCTTTTGGAGCACAGTGTGTAAACATGCGAGCGACCATTTGGTCAGCTCCCCAGTCGCTTCCTTTAATGGTGTCAGAGAAGTGCACATCTTCATTATCTCCTTCACCCATGTGAGAGTTGGCAAGTGAGGCTTGCATACCGCCTTGTGCAGCTGAAGAGTGAGAGCGCTTTGGAGGAACAAGAGTGAGTACTACGGCATCATGCCCTCGCTCTTTAACGCCTGTGGCGACTCTCAAACCAGCTAAACCACCACCAACTATAAGCACATCTGTATATATTACTTTCATAGTACTGCTCCTTGTTTGTCATTAATCTCTACTGGATGGTATCTCTGACCAACCTTACTCTTATGTTCTAGGCCTATTTTAATATATGCGGCAAGGGTTAATACACCAAGAGTAAGAAAAAATATGGTTATCATATATTTTAATCTTTTTAATTTTATTCTACTCTTCTTAGCATCCTTTCCTTCAAACCATCCCCATTTAAGGGCTAGTCTATACATTCCGATAGAACCATGTAGTTCAACCGCTAAAAGTAGGAGTATGTATAGTGGCCACATCCATTCGCTTACAACCCTGTCTGCCGAAGCATAAGGACCAATTTCTGAAGGGTTTGTCATGATTATGTAGAGATGAACAGAACCTAGGAAAAACATCGAAAAACCAGAAAATATTTGCCAGAACCATAGTTTTGTATCGCTATGTTTAAAGGATGCAATGTGTTCTTTCATAATCTTGTATTTTTTATAGTTTGAAGGAAACTTTCTCATAGCTACAGCTGCATGAGCTATAAAAATAAAAAAAATGGCTCCTGCTACGATACTTACAATACTAGGATAGGATTCACCAAAAAAGTAATACCCTTCAAAGAATCTAGTCACATTGTACATGACATCTTTTCCAAGGAGTATCGTTGATACAAAAAACATGTGAGCCCACATAAACAGAGCTAGAATGAGACCTGTCGCACTTTGAATCAAGTCCAGTCTAGCTGGTGTTCTGTCTATTTCATTTTTTTTCATTTTTTCTCCGTTGTTTAAATAGTTTGTGATTTTATTGGGGTCAGATTATATAAAGGGTTTAGCAGAACAGAGAGTTCCACTAATTGTTAGTTGGGTTTTTTAGAAGCTCTAATTTTCTTTTTAGCTTTGGCTTTTTTCTTCTCTTTTTTCTTTTTATCTAGTTTTTGTTTTATCTTTTTTTGTTCTTCTTTTTTAGCTTTCTTTTTCTTTTTTTCTTTTTTCTTCTCTTTTTTCTTTTCAGCTTTTTTCGCTAATTTTTTTGCGAGCTTTACTTCTTCTTTTGATTCTTCTTTTTTTGTTTTCTTTGCCATTTTTGGCTCCTTTTATTTAACTTGAAAACATTTTACTATGATAAATGCTAAAGTTCCCTTAAGTGAAGGGTTCGCTCGGCTTTCACTACTTCATCATAGAAATAATGCTATACTTAATTAAAGACTGACACATTTAAAAAATGATATATGTTGGTTTAGATTGAATAACTTGGAATTAAAATGAAGAAAAAGACTGTCTCTCTAGTACTAGGAAGTGGTGGAGCGCGTGGATTAACGCATGTTGGTGTAATTAAATGCTTAGAAGAGAGTGGATATGAAATCAGTTCTATATCAGGCTGTTCCATAGGTGCTCTTATAGGGGGGTTTTACGCAGCAGGTAAACTTGATGACTATACACAATGGTTAGAGTCTTTAAGTATTTTTGACATGTTTAAACTCTTAGATTTTAAGGGAAGTGGGGGACTTGTCTCAGGAAATACTTTGATGCAAGAATTAGAGAAGATGCTCAAAGATTGTAATATTGAGGATTTACCTATAAAGTTTACTGCAGTTGCTACTGATATAGATGGAGAAAAAGAGGTTTGGTTGAATGAAGGCTCACTTTTAGATGCGATACGTGCTTCCATTTCTTTGCCTTTTTTCTTTACTCCACATCCACACAATGATAGGTTTCTTTTGGATGGAGGAATTTTAAATCCAGTTCCAATAGCACCAACTTTTCATAATTCAACAGATTTGACTATTGCAGTGAATCTAGGAGCTGAAGACACGGATAAGGTACGCCTTAAAGAGAGCAAAAAGGGTGAGGATATCATCTCAAAAGTGAAACAGTACTTCATAGATGCTGCACTTACTAATCCTCTGGAAAAAAATGGACTATATTCCATTTCAAATAAATCATTTGACACTATGCAGAGCACGATTGCGAGAATGAAATTAGCGGCTTATCCACCAGATATAGAGGTGAAAATACCAAGAAGTTTATGCGGAATATTGGAGTTTAATAAAGCACATGAACTTATAGAATATGGTTATGAGACATGTAAACAAACTCTAAAAAGCTATAAGGACAAATAAATTGTTATAAAAAGTATAAGCATCGAATTTGAAAGATGAAACTGGTTTGTGATTTTATAAAAAAAGGAGGGTGGAGAATAAAATGGATATTGAAGAAGAGATAGTCTATTTAAGAGAAGAAAACGAAAGGCTAAAGGATCTTCTAAAGGTGGAAGAAACTATTTCCAGTGATATGAATTCCCTTAAGGATTTAGTGGATGTTAAAAAACTTGAAGATATTTTTGCACGTTTTACAAGGATTACAGGTTATCCAACTGGTTTGATTTCAGAAGAAAATCACGAAATACTTGCCTCCTCAGGTTTTAATGATATTTGTCAGAACTTTCATAAAAACTCTGAAACTTCTCTCAAAGTCTGTACTACTAGTAGTAAAATTTTAGCGAAGGATTTGACGGAGTTTAAAACCGCAAGGCTCAACAAGTGTGATCATGGCATGATGGATGGAGCCACTCCAATCATCATAGACGGAAAACATCTAGCAAATATATTTACGGGTCAAGTTCTTTGTGAAGGTCCAGATGTTGATTTCTTTAAAGAAAATGCGCAGGAGGATGGTTATGATGAAGAGGAGTATCTTAAGGCTCTTGAAAATGTAAAGGTCGTCTCAGAAAAAAAACTTGAAGATGTACTAGATTTTTTAGCAGCAATCGCAGGTATGATTACACAGATGGGAAAAGATAAAAAAGCATACATCGAACTTAACGCGACTTTAGAACATAAAGTAGAAGAGAGAGTAAAAGAATAAAATAGCCTCTTATCTCTCTTTGATAAAAGTGACAATGTCCTGTTTAAATGGAATAACGACGAAGATTGGAGTGTATCGTTTGTATCAAAAAGCGTTGCAAAACTTTTGGGGTACACTAAAGATGAGTTTGAAAATGATTCCGTGACTTTCGCATCATGTATACATCCAGAGGATATTTCAACTGTGATGAAGGAAGTAAAGACGCACACAGCTGAAAATAATAATTTTTTTACGCACCGCCCTTATAGAATAATCACAAAAGATGGCGAGGTGAAATGGGTTTTAGATAATACCGTTCTTATAAGAGACGATGATAATAAGATTACACACTATTTGGGCTATCTTTCAGATGTTACAATTTTTAAGGAGCATGAAAACAAACTAGAGTACCTCTCAATCACGGATCAACTTACAAAGGTACATAACCGTCTACACACGGATGAAGTTTTACAAACACAGTACTATCGACATTTTAGAAATAACGAAGAGTGTGGTGTAATACTCATAGATATTGACTATTTTAAAAGTATAAACGACACTTTTGGACATATTGTAGGCGATCTATTTTTAGTTGAGTTTGCAAATCTACTTCAGATGAATGTTAGAGAATCGGATATAATCGGAAGATGGGGTGGTGAAGAATTTCTAATTATTCTTCCTCATACAAATCTAGATGCCACTTGTATTTCAGCAAATAAACTCAAAGAAATTATTGAGAAAAATGACTTTTCAAAGGTTGGACATAAAACAGCAAGTTTTGGAGTGTCATCCTTTGGAGTTGGTGTAAGTGTGGAACAAGTTATTGAAAATGCAGATAAGGCCCTATATACCTCAAAAGAGAATGGTAGAAATCAAGTTACATGTTGATATAAAAGTGAGTAAAAAATATGAGTAGATTTTGATACGTTTAAGTGCTCTTACATAGCTTTTAAAGTAGTATTGTTATAATTCATACAAGATAAATACGAGGTAATTTTATGAATGATTCTCTTCTTTTAGCATCAATGATGATAGTGGCTTTAGTCATTGTTCTTCCGCTGCTTTTTCATCTCACCAAGTACCTTGGAGTCTCTAGTGATAACACTCGTAAAAATGAACCTGTAGAGGGTGGTATTCGTGCTACACATAAAGATTCAAATGATGCTTTTAATGTAAAGTTTTTTCTTGTGGGTATTATTTTTATCATATTTGACGTGGAAGTACTTTTTATGTTTCCTTGGGCTTTAAATCTTCGTGAGTTTGGGATTTTTGCTCTGATAGAGATGTTTGTGTTTATAGGTCTTTTAGTAGGTGGACTCATCTATGTATATAAATCAGGAGTGCTCAAATGGACGTAAGTAATACACACCTTTTAGATGAAGCGGTTGTAACAACAAAAATAGATGCAGTTGTAAACTGGGGGAGAGAGGCCTCGCTGTGGCCTTTTGTTTTTGGAACGGCTTGTTGCGCCATAGAGTTTATGTCTACAGCAGCCTCGCGTTATGATATCTCACGTTTTGGTGCAGAGGTGTTACGTTTTTCTCCCCGTCATGCAGATTTACTTATAGTCGCTGGTACGGTAAGCTACAAACAAGCTCCAATTTTAAAACAGATATATGACCAGATGCCAGAACCAAAGTGGGTGGTAGCCGTAGGTGCATGTGCTTCTACGGGTGGATTTTATGATAACTACACAACTTTGCAAGGCATAGATGAAATCATTCCTGTAGATGTGTATGTTGCGGGCTGTCCACCTCGTCCTGAGGCCATCATAGATGCTGTTTTAGACATTCAAAGACAGCTTAAACGTGAACCGAAGTTTGAACTTCGTAACACTGAGTACAAAGGCAAGCTTGATGATGTCTAGTGTAGAAACACTTGCACCTTTAGAACTTTTTGAGACTCTAAAAAAAGCAAAAGAGGAGTTGGGCTTTAGCCTTTTACTTGATATCACAGCAGTTGACAACTTACATAAACCACGTCCAAGTAGCTCACGTTTTGAACTTGTATATATCTTGCGACACTCTGAGTTTGAAGAGACCCTTATCTATAAAGTAGCAGTAAGCGATCCCGAAATTGGAGTAGATAGTATTGCTTCACTTTTTGCTTCGGCTGACTGGGCAGAACGTGAAGTGTATGATCAGTATGGTATCCACTTCATTGGACATAAAATGCTTAAAAGACTCCTCAATCACAATGAGTTTATAGGACATCCTTTAAGAAAAGATTATGATATTACAAAAGGGCAGTACTGCACCACTTCGCAAGATTTAATGGATGAAATGCGACCACTTTTACAAGAGCGTGATTTAGATATGAATAGAGATGATTTAATGGTTGTAAATCTTGGACCTTCTCACCCCGCATCTCATGGAACTATAAGAACACTTGCAGCTCTTGATGGAGAGACTATTGTTGCGGCAGCTTGCGAGATAGGCTATCTGCATCGTGGTTTTGAGAAGAGCACAGAGAACCATAACTACAACCAAATCATCCCCTATACAGACCGTCTCAATTACTGCTCTGCTATCATGAACAATGTAGGGTTTGCAAAAACGGTTGAAGATATGATGGGTGTGACACTTCCTGATAGAGGAATATTTATACGTGTCATAGTCTCTGAACTCTCACGTGTTATAGACCATCTTGTATGTTTAGCGGCAGGACTTCTTGATATGGGTGCTCAGACAAACTACTGGTATCTCTACAATCCAAGGGATGACGCCTATGATTTTCTCTCAAAACTTACAGGAGCGAGACTTACAAACTCCTATATGCGAATCGGGGGTATGACACATGACCTATATGAGGGTTGGGAAGCTGATCTTAATGATGTTCTTACAAAAATAGATAAGGGCGTTACAGACTCTCTTAAGATGATAACGCACAACCGTATTTACAATGATAGAGTCACAAACATCTCTACTGTGAGTGCTGAAGAAGCACTTGACTATGGATTTACTGGACCAAACCTCCGAGCTTCTGGAGTGCCGTTTGATTTGCGTTTTAGTAATCCTTACTACTACTATGACACTTTTGATTTTGACATGGTAGTAGGAAGCGTTGGTGATACCTATGACAGAATGATGGTACGCTTTGATGAGATACGTGAAAGTATGAAGATAATCGCTCAAGCAATGAAACGTATTCCCGGTGGGGATTTTAACATAGATGATAGAAGTATCATCCTTCCAAGTAAATCTTGTGTTTATGGTGGAATAGAAGGGATGATGAATCAGTTTAAACTCGTCATCGACGGAGTAAAAGTTCCAGCAGGTGAGCACTACGGTTCCATAGAGGCGGCAAATGGCGAGCTTGGATTTTTCATCGTGAGTGACGGAAGTGGAACACCTTACAAGGTGAAGGTGAGACCCCCATCTTTTTACCATATGTCAGCCTATCCAAAAATCATAGAAAGTTATCAAGTAGCAGATGCAATCATGACGCTTGGTAGCCTCAATATCATAGCGGGGGAAATGGATAGATGAGTTTTACTTTTACACAAGAAAACCTTTTAAAAATAGAAGAATTACAAACGAAATACCCAAGTCCCAAAGCCTTGTGTTTACCTCTTCTTTGGATGACTCAATACCAAGAGGGATTTATCTCCATGGATGCAATAGATGAAATTTCAAAGCATACAACGCTTCCTGCTATGGAGATTTACAGAGTTGTGACTTTTTACACGATGTTCCATCTAGAGCCACAAGAGAAACTTCAAGTAGATGTCTGTAAAACAATCTCGTGTAAATTATGCGGAAGCGATGAGATTTTAAAACATTTAGAGTCTAAAGACGTAAAGATAAACCACGTGGAGTGTTTAGGCTCTTGCGGAACGGCTCCTGTGATACAGATAAATGATAAAAATTATGAAAATCTTACATCTGAAAAAGTAGATACTATCTTGAAGGAGCTCTTATGAAAGAGTGCAAAATAGTATCTGCAAGATTTGAGTTAGAAAATAGTTACACCCTAGAAGTGGCAAAAGCAAATGGTGTTTATGACTCTTTGGCAAAAATGCAGGAGTATACCCCTATTGAAATCATCCAAATCATAAAAGAGTCAGGTTTACGTGGAAAAGGCGGTGGTGGGGCACCTGCCGGAGAGAAGTGGGAACTTATACCACAAGAGTCAGAAAAACCGCGTTTCTTGGTAGTAAACTGTGATGAGAGTGAACCGGGAACTTTCAAGGATAGACAGATAATTTCTAAAGATCCTCATCTATTTATAGAGGGCATTCTTTTAAGCGCTTATGCAATTCAAGCAAAAGTGGCGTATGTCTATATTCGCGGTGAGTATAAAGAGTACCAAGATATTTTACAAAATGCCATTGATGAGGCCTATGAAGCGGGGCTATTAAAAGGGTGTGATATTACTATTCATCGTGGGGCTGGTGCCTATATCTGTGGAGAAAAGTCAGCTCTTTTAGAGTCTATGGAAGGAAAACGTGGACACCCAAGACTCAAACCAAAACAGAAAGAGCCAGAGTGGTACTTTGGTAATCCCACACTTGTAAATAATGTCGAAACCATATCTTCTGTGCCATTTATCGTACAAAATGGAGCGGATGCTTACAGAGCTTATGGGACACAGAGAAGTCCTGGGACTCTCCTTTTTTCTATGAGTGGTCACGTGCAAAAACCTGGAGTATACGAGGCCGAGTTTGGTACACCGATGATGGAGTATATAGAGCATTTTGGTGGGGGTGTTAAAGATGGGAAAAAACTTAAAGCCCTTATACCAGGTGGTGTTTCATGCGGTGTTTTAACAGCTGCGGAGTGTGAAAACCTTACACTTGATTATGAAGCCTTACGAGGAGTAGGAAGTTCTTTGGGAACCGGTGGCATGATACTGATGGATGAAGATACAAATATGGTCGAAGCCTTGAAAAACATCTTAGAGTTTTATCATGAAGAGTCTTGCGGGCAGTGTACCCCATGTCGTGATGGAAGTGGTTGGAGTGATAAAATAGTAGGGAAAATATTAAATGGAGAAGGAACAAAAGCAGACCTCGAGAAACTTTTTGAACTTGCAGGTACGATGAATGGAACAACTATCTGCGTTTTTGCACCTTCTATTTCGCAAGTATTAGTCTCTTTTATTACGAAGTTTAGAGATGAGTTTGAGGCGGTGGTTTCATGAGTGAAATGGTAAATATAATCGTTGATAGCAATATGTATGAGGTAAAAAAAGGTTCACTTCTTATAGATCTTCTCATCAAAGAGAACATAAAAGTACCTTACTTCTGTTACCATGAATCCTTAGGTGCAGATGGGAACTGTCGTATGTGTATGGTTGGTATAGAGGGACAAAAACGTCCACAAATCGCTTGTGATACTTTCGTGAATGAAGGTATGGTTGTAAACACGCAAACAGAGACTATAAAAAATGTTCGTACAAATATACTTGAACTTGAACTTATCAATCACCCTGTGGATTGTCCGACATGTGATCAGGCAGGGGAGTGTTCCTTGCAAGATTTCTATATGGATTATGGATTACATACTTCAAAAATCAGTATTGCTGAAAAGGTGAAGCATAATAAAGCCGTCGACTTAGGCTCAAACGTCATGCTAGATCAAGAGCGCTGTGTTTTATGTGCACGGTGTACGAGGTTTACAGAGCAAATTACAAAAACAAATGAACTTGGAATAGTAGGACGGGGTGATGAGGCAAAAGTGACAACGATGCCAGGTCGCCCGCTCGATAATCCTTATGCTATGAATGTGGTTGACTTATGTCCGGTTGGAGCACTTACGTCTAAAGATTTTCGTTTTGCCCAACGTGTTTGGTTCCTTAAAACTGCAGAAGCTGTCTGTCAAGGATGTGCAAAAGGGTGTAATATCTACATCGACCATAACAAACCAAAGTACCAAGATGATGTTGTGTATAGATTTCGTCCCAGAAGAAATGATGAAGTAAATGGCTTTTTTATCTGTGATGAGGGGCGACTCAGTTATAAAGAGTTGCAAGAAAATCGTTTAGAAACAACACTTCTCAATGGTGTGAATATTTCTCAGGAAGAAGCACTTCTTAAGGCAAAAGAGACGATGTTTTTATATAAAAACAATATCGCTGTCATTATAGATGCAAACCTATATACTGAAGAGATAGAAGCGATACTAGAGTTTGCAAAGAGTTTAAACGCCAAGGTCTACTCACCTGAAGCTGTGTACATAGATGAAGAATTTGGGGATGACATGCTGAAGAGCTCACATAGAGGGGCAAATTATAAAACCATAGAAAAGCTCTCTATAGATACATCTGAGCCAGAAAAAGTAGGACTCATCATAAACTTTAATCATCCTCAAGATTTTGCATCGCAATCGAAGATAAACCTTTTGACGCATACACGTGAAGATTCAGGTTTAAGCTTTCCTATAGCTGCATATAGTGAAAATGCTGGAACACTTCTCAATGAGGATGGTATTTCTCAGTTTTCTCAAAAAGCGGTAGAGAAAAACTCTCCAATGCCTACGATAATAGAGTCTATTTTAAGGTTACAGGCATGAGTAGTGCAGCAATAGTCGTTGCCTTGGCATCTTTTGTTTTAGGGACTCTTTTAGCACTACTGACGATTCCTGTTTTGGTTTGGTTGGAACGTCGTATCTCTGGGCTTACTCAAGATAGATTAGGGCCAAACCGTACAAATATCTTTGGTTTTCGTCTTGGTGGTGTCGTACAGTCTTTCGCAGATGTAATAAAACTTTTACTCAAAGAGGAGTACTACCCATCACACATAAAAAATGGACGATGGCTTTTTATGCTCGCCCCAATAATAACCTTTACATCCGCACTACTTGCATTTATGGCAATCCCTTTTGCCGATACTCTTATCATAGATGGTGAAGCCCTCCGTGTTGCAGCCCTACCTATAGATTTTGGTGTTATATGGTACTTAGCTATTGGTGCGCTTGGTGTTTTAGGAGTAATATTTGGCGGTTGGCTTTCGCATAACAAATACTCTCTGCTTGGAGCAGCGAGGGCGGCCTCAATGGTTATCTCATATGAGTTACCTTTAGGTTTGAGTGTTTTAGCGTTTATCATCACATATAACACTGTTGACTTTAACGCAATGGTGGCGTATCAAAGTGGCACTTTTTTTGGCTTTTTGCCCTCTTGGGGGATTGTAATCCAGCCTTTAGCATCTATCATACTCATAATATCGCTTTTTGCTGAGACAAATCGTAACCCTTTTACTGTAGCAGAGGGAGAGAGCGAGATTGTTGCTGGTTTTATGACAGAATACACTGCTATGAAATTTGCTATGTACTTTATGGGTGAGTATGTTGCGATGAACACAGCATCTGCCGTTATCATCACTATGATATTTGGTGGGTATAACCTTCCATGGCTAAGCACACAGATGATGCTTGAAAACTTCTCTGTCTTTGCTCTGAGTTTAATGCTTGGTCTTCCTCTAGTCGTTGCCATTTTAATTGGCTGGATGCGCAAGAATAATGCGGTAAGACCAAGTATCTCAACAGATGCTGGACGAAACTTTGAAACGAAAGTACTGAGCATCGCGATGATAAGCATGACCCTACTTATTGAGTTTATCTTAGTTTATCTTGCTTTTATAGGTGAGAATGCCTTGTCTCAAAGTATTGCAATCACACTTTTTCAGATAGCGGTTTTTATTATAAAATTGATGCTTTTTAATATCTTTTTTATCATTATCCGCTGGACAGTACCACGTTTTCGTTATGACCAAGTCCAGAAACTTGGTTGGCACTATCTTCTGCCTTTAGCACTTTTAAACATTTTTATAACAGCTCTTGTAGTTGTGGGAGTATCATTATGAGTCAAAATACATGCGTGAGTGGCATTGCCAGCCACTCTGTAAAAGTCACTGCTCGTCCGAGCTCAAGTTTTAGAGATAAACTCTACCTTCCTGCCATAGCGGATGGGATTAAAGTAACAACGAAGCATCTCTTTAAAAACTTAACAGATATAAACTCGGTAGAGACTCTGCGTTATCCAGAGGAACAACCAGAAGATATCACTGACAGGTACCGAGGACTTCATAGACTTACTCACAGACCCGATGGAAGTGAGGCTTGTGTGGCGTGTTTTATGTGTGCAACTGCATGTCCGGCAGCGTGTATATTTATTGAAGCGGAGGAGAGAGAGGATGGACATGATGAGAAACGTCCAAAGAGTTTTGATATAGACACCCTTGAGTGTGTCTTTTGTGGTTACTGTGTTGAGGCTTGTCCATGTGATGCCATACGTATGGATACGGGTATTTTTTCACTCACGGGAAATAAACGTGAGGACTTTGTAATGGATAAAGAGAAACTTTTATCTCACAAAGGTGCCTTTGGCGAGGAGATTTCATGTGCCAGAAAATAAGTGATACATCTTTATGTATCAATCTGTTGGAGTTTCGTTGTGCTAGAGACTAATATGCTACAAGTCACTCTTTTTAGTATTCTGAGTCTTTTTATTCTTGGTGGCAGTATCGCGATGATAACAAATAAACAGACCATTTTTAGTGCTTTTGGATTTTTGGTGGCCATGATAGGTGTGGCTGGAGTCTTTGCTCTGCTTGACAACAGGTTTTTAGCTATCGCTCAAATCATGGTGAGTGTCGGAGCCATCGTAGTCTTAAGTACACTTACCATTTTGACTATTAACATGAAGGCTTCGAGTCTGCCTCATGAACCGCAAAAATATCTATGGATAGGACTCAGTACTCTTTTGGTTTCACCTTTTACATATCTTTTGTATAAAAGTCTCACGTGGGCCTCTTTAGAGTTTTCAAATGTGACGGTAATAGACTCTAGATTAGTTGGGCATACGCTCTTCTCTTCGTGGGTACTTCCCTTTGAGATAATCTCCATTTTACTTCTCACCGGAATGCTTGGTGCTATAGTTATAGCCAGAAAAGAGAAGGGGAAAAGAGTATGAATCCAGAACTTTTTTTTGCTTTAGCATCTCTTCTGTTTAGCATAGGCGTGGTTGGAGTCGTAAGTAGAAGAAATCTCTTTGTAGTATATATGTCTATAGAGCTGATGCTTACTTCTGTCTCTATCATACTTGCGACATTTTCCAAAATTACAGCAGATGCGAGTGGCTCGGTTATGGCTCTTATGCTCATAGGAGTCATAGCAGCAGAAGCGGCTCTATTTTTGGCGATGATAGTACATCTTTATACAAAGCACAGAAGTGTCGATAGTGATGACTTTGATACAATGGGAGAGTTGAAACATGCTTAGTCTCATCGTACTTCTTCCTCTCTTCTCAGCCCTTCTCATAGGTCTTGTGTATTTGAGTGATACAAAGAAACAGAGGTATCTTTTTTACACTACTCTGGGTGTCACATCTGTCTCCTTAAGTACAGTTCTTTCTCTCTACTTTACATATCTACTTATAGATGGAGGAGAGACTGTTCATGAGACTCTTTTTACCTGGATAGAGGTAAGCGAGTTTAAGATATCACTCGCATTTATGGCAGATAGATTGAGTGTAGTGATGATAAGTTTCATTACGCTCATCGGAACACTTATCCATATTTATGCTGCAGGATATATGAAAGGTGATGAGGGGTATGGAAAGTTTTTTGCCTACTTCAATCTTTTTATGGGAAGTATGCTTCTACTCGTTTTAGCGGATAACCCAATTGTGATGTTTATAGGCTGGGAACTTGTGGGACTCTCTTCGTATCTTCTTATTGGTTTCTATCATAAAGAGTCTGCAAATATTACTGCTGCTAACAAGGCATTTATATTAAACCGTGTTGGAGACTTTGGATTTATCATGGGGATTGCATTACTTTTTATCTCCCTAGAAGGCAGTGGCTTTACATATGAAAGCATAAGTCTTAATATCTCAAGTATAAATAGTGAAATGCTTACGCTCATTGGCGTTTTACTTTTTGTTGGTGCTATGGGAAAATCGGCTCAGATACCTTTATATGTTTGGTTGCCAGATGCGATGGCAGGCCCGACTCCGGTTTCAGCACTCATTCATGCTGCAACTATGGTCACAGCTGGTGTTTATATGGTGTCACGTTTTAGCTTTTTGTATGAGCAAATTCCAGATGTTGGGCTTTTTATAGCTTACATTGGAGCTGCTTCGGCACTTTTTGCAGCCATCATAGCTTCCTACCAGAGTGATATCAAGAAAATTCTTGCTTACTCCACTATGAGTCAACTTGGCTATATGTTTATAGCGGTTGGTCTTGGTGCTTACAGCGCGGGAGTTTTTCATGTTTTTACGCATGCTTTTTTTAAAGCACTTCTTTTTATGGGAGCGGGTGCGGTTATTATCGCACTACATCATGAGCAAAACATCTTTAAAATGGGTGGACTTAAAAAGCACCTGAAACTCGTTTACATCACCATGTTAATCGCTACACTCGCTATAAGTGGCATACCTCCTTTTGCAGGTTTTTTCTCTAAAGATGCAATTTTGGTAGCGGCATTTGCATCAGAGCAGTATCTTCTTTGGGGTATTGGCTCTTTGACTGCCGCACTTACGGCATTTTATATGTTTCGACTCTTCTTTACTGTTTTTCACTCAAAAGAAAAGCTGAACAAGGAGTTGCACTCACTTCCATCAAGTATGACAACTCCTTTGCTTATCTTGGCGTTTGGAAGTACGACTGTAGGTTTTCTTGGAGTAAATGCGGCTTATGGAGGGGATTCTTGGATAAACAACTTTTTATCTTTACCTGATGTAGCACAGGCTCTTTCACACTCTACTGAGTATATGATTGGTGGATTGAACGTCTTTCTCGGTCTTCTTGGTATGGGGCTTGCCTACAAGCTTTTTGCAAAAGCGACACAAGAACCAGAGCAAAACACACTGTTTAAAAAAGTAGTAATAAACAAGTTCTATATAGATGAGATGTATGAGTTTTTCATACTCAGACCAATTGTAACTTCTAGTAGAGTTATCGCAGAAGTGATTGATCCGAAGGTCTTTCATGGTTTTATTAAACTCAATGTTTTACTCTATACTAAATCAGCATATATTTTTACAAGAATGCAAAATGGAAAAGTCCGTTACTACGCTCTATATATTTTAATGGGTGTAAGCGCAATCTCTTACTATCTCATTTATAAACTAGGAGTACTGTAATGTTAGAGAATATACTTACTTATATTATATTTTTACCACTCTTTACTGCAGTACTTTTAGGTCTGTTTAGAGCTTCGCTCATAATGTTAAAAATTGGAGCGATGCTCTCAGCAATCCTTTCATTAGGGTTGGTTTTAGTTGTTTTGGTAAATTTTGATGCCAATGTGGGAATGCAGTTTGTCAAAGAGACACCTTGGATTGTAAATGCGGGGATTAAGTATCTTGTAGGGGTGGATTACCTCTCTTTAGTTCTACTTCTTCTCATAGTTTTTTTAATGCCAATCCTTTATGCCTATATGTATCATGAGCAAAGAAAAGGGTACTGGTACAACATGATGCTTTTACAAACTGGTGTCACAGGAGCGGTACTTTCACTTGATCTGATTCTCTTTTATCTTTTTTGGGAGATAATGCTACTTCCAATTTTTATCATGATAGGCAAGTATGGAAACGGTATGAAACAGTACAACTCTATGAGAATAGTTCTTATGACTATTTTAGGTTCTATGAGTATGCTTTTCTCGATTTTGTATATTGGTTTTGTTTACTTTGAGACAATGGGGTTTTGGAGTTTTGCACTTTCTGATTTGACACTTATGGACTTTAATGTCAAAACTACTATTTGGCTTACAGCAGGATTTCTCCTTGCCTTTTCCATAAAAATTCCTCTGGTTGGATTTCACACGTGGATGGCACCGGCTTATGGTTCTGCCCCAACTCCAGCTGTTATAATTATGTCGGCTATTATGGCAAAACTAGGCATTTATGGAATCTGGCGTTTTGGTTTTGGACTTTTTGAAGAGAATCTCATCTACTACCAAAACATCATTATAGTTTTAGCCCTTATTGGGCTTTTATATTATGCTATTCGCGCTATTACAGAGGATAATTTACGTAAGATGTTCGCTTACTCTTCTGGCTCACACCTCTCTCTTATAGCCCTTGGAGTATTTTTACTCAATGAGTATGCCTGGAGCGGAAGTCTTTACTTCATAGCGACACATGCGATTGCTTCAGCGGGCATGTTTTTGATGATAGGTTTAACATATAAACGCTTTAAAACGGTCAATATCTCAGAACTAGGTGGTATTGCCCAAAAGGCTCCAAAATTTACCTTCTTCTTTGCTTTTTTTGCTCTGAGTATTGCAGGACTTCCTGGTACTGGTGGTTTTGTAGCAGAACTACTCATAATCATAGGTGCTTTTAAAGCTTCCATTCCTATAGGGGTTTTAAGTGCGACAACTGTACTTTGTGCAATGCTCTATATCTTTTGGATGCTTCAACGTACACTCTTTTCTCAGCCTAACAATACTACGACATACAAAGATTTAAGTGCTAGAGAGATTGCCATGCTCTTACCCTTAGTGCTTATACTCCTTCTTACGGGTATAGCTCCATCTCTTTTTACCCCTCTATTTGAGCCACAGTTAACTGCCTCCTTACATGAGATACTTCTTTTAAGCGGAGGTGCAAAATGACACATGAAATAATTTTCGCTTTACCAATGGTAACGGTGATTATTGGAGTATTTGTACTTATGCTTTTGAGTCACTCTTCTCGTTTTGGCTTAAAAAACCTAAATATAATAGCAGTTGCATTTTTAAGTGTAGCCTTTATTTTAGAGTATTTTACCTTCTCAACAAGGGAGAGTTTTTATCTTTTTGAGTCTGTTTTTGCTGAGAGTTTTATTTTAGATGACTTTTCTATACTTTTTGACTTAATGTTTACTGCCGGAGCGATATTAACACTACTGATAAACAATGATTATATAAAGAGTCGTGACTATTTTACGGGTGAGTATTTCGCACTTGTTCTCTTGAGCGTTTTTGGCATGATGATGCTCTCTCACGCTCATGAGCTACTTACTGCATTTATAGCATTAGAAATTGCTTCACTCAGTATCTACACACTTGCAGGGTACCATAAAAATAAAAAGTCCTCTTCTGAAGCGATGATGAAGTATATGGTTTTAGGATCACTGACAGGAGCTTTTTTTATCTTGGGAATAGCACTTATTTATGGAAGTGTAGGTTCGACATCTCTGAGTGAAATTTCTATGTTTGTTGCATCTCATGAGATGCAAGAGATGAAAATGCTTTTAGTTGGAGCCAGTTTTATCATGATAACCATCATGTTTAAGATAGGTGCAGTACCTTTTCACTCTTGGGTTTTAGATGTGTATCATGGAGCACCTTACCCCATAACGATGTTTATGGCATCTACTTTTAAAATCGCTATTTTTGCTATTACAATGCGTTTATATATCGTCAATTTTTCATCAATAAATATTTTTTGGAGTGAGCTCCTTCAAGTTATAACTATTTTAACTCTTATAGGTGGTTCTTGGCTTGCGATTTCTCAGACCTTAGTAAAGAGGATGTTAGCAGGTTCTTCGATTGTACACAGTGCTTACTTGCTTATTGGAGTTTCAAGTATAGGTTTTGGGTCAGAACTTGCAGAACCTGCAATAATGTTCTATCTTATCGCGTACTTTTTATCTGCTGCTGGCTCTTTTGGCATACTTAGTTTTATAGCCTCACAGGGTAAAAAGCAGATGCATTTTGAAGACTTTAAAGGCTTTGCAGAGCGGCGTCCTTATATGGCGATTATGATGAGTATATTTATGCTCTCTCTTGCTGGATTTCCTTCAACTATTGGTTTTTTAGGAAAGTTTTATATCTTTAGTGCAGCTATAGAGTCGGGGCAGATACTACTTGCAGGTCTTGGAATATTAACAGCTTTTATCTCAGTCTACTATTATTTTAAGCTTATAGCTATGATGTACTTTTATCCTGCAAACGAGGAACAAAGAAAGTTTCCTATGGGTTTGAGTACAAGCCTCATAGCGCTTATGGCGGCACTAGTTGTCTGGGGAGGTATTGGGACAACTTTGATTCCCTTTATTCCAGGTGCAGACACCTTTATAGATCTTGCAAAACAAGCTATAATATCACTAAAATAAAAGAAAAATAGGAATAAACATATATGTCATTAGCGGAACAAGAGATAAAGAAATTTGAAAGAGGGGATTGCGATGAAAACAAAGTTTTTTATCAAGCAATGGAAGAAGTGATTTACTCAATAGCACCACTACTTGAAGCCGATGAGAAGTATGCTAAACATGCAATTTTAGAAAGACTTGTAGTACCAGACAGAGTTATCAAATTTAAGGTTACATGGTTAGATGATAAGCAGAACATTCAAGTAAATACAGGGTTTCGTGTTCAGTTTAACAATGCTCTTGGACCATATAAAGGCGGTTTGCGTTTTCATCCTAGTGTAAACGAGGGAATATTGAAGTTCTTAGGGTTTGAGCAGATTTTAAAAAACTCTCTTACTGGTTTGCCTATCGGTGGGGCTAAGGGTGGAAGTGACTTCGATCCTAAAGGAAAGTCTGATTTTGAAATAATGAAGTTCTGTTCGGCATTTATGACAGAGTTGCATAAATATATAGGGTCTCGTATCGATGTTCCAGCTGGTGATATAGGGGTTGGTGCTAGGGAAATAGGCTACCTTTTTGGAGAGTATAAAAAAATCACATCTACATATGAGGGTATGCTTACCGGAAAGCCATTTGTTTTTGGTGGTTCACTTATGCGTCCTGAAGCGACGGGATATGGTGCAGTCTATTTTACAGAGACTATGTTGGAGATAGAAGGAAAAGAACCTCTTAATGGAAAAGTTTGTACAGTAAGTGGAGCTGGAAATGTTGCACTCCATGCGATAGAAAAACTCCAACAAATTGGAGCAATTCCTGTAACATGTAGTGATTCTAGAGGTACTATCCATGACCCTCGTGGTGTAGACTTGACTCTACTCAAAGAGTTAAAACTAGAACGTCGTGCTTCACTGGAAGAGTATGTAAAAGCACATTCAGATGCTAAGTATATACCAGTAGAAGAGTATCCAGATGGGGGGCATGCAGTATGGGATATTCCATGTTATGCAGCATTTCCATGTGCAACGCAGAATGAACTTACGGACATAGATGCACAAAACTTAATCGTCAATGGTGTAGTAAGCATAACAGAAGGTGCAAATATGCCTTCAACGCCAAAAGCTATAAATGACTTTCTGTCACATAATATATGTTTTGCCCCAGCGAAAGCGGCAAATGCAGGCGGTGTAGCTGTAAGTGAGTTTGAGATGGCTCAAAATGCCTCTATGAGCAGATGGAGTTTTGAAAAAGTAGATGAGAAACTAAAAGAGACTATGCAGCAGATTGCTAAACGTGTAGCTCTGACTGCAAAAGATTATGGCGTAGAGGGTAATTATGTTGATGGTGCCAATATTGCAGGATTTAAAAAAGTAGCAGACGCTATGATTGCTGAGGGAATATAGAGAATTTTATGAAAAAGTTTTTGGCGATATTTCTATTTTTATCTGTAACTCTTTGGAGTAATGATATAAAGTATACAAGTTTTGTAGCAACACAAATTGACTTGATAAATCAGATGAATGACAATAATGTTACGCAAGATGAGATTAAAAGCTTGCTTCAAAAACAGAGCCTTCTCTATGAAAAAGCACTGAATCGCATGATGTCAAACAAAACAGATTTCATACAAAATTTAGACCTTTATGAGAGTGAAATGTTCTCCATAAAAAAAATCATAGCTATAAATAAGCGTGCTGGAAATGAGTATGCTGTTTTGAGAGATGAGGTAAAGCTTAAAATTTATGAAGTTTTAAAAAATAAAAAGATTATGCTGAAAAAGATTTTGCAATCACTTGATGTTGATAGCTTAGCCGAGTATGAAACACTCTTAAACCAACATGTTAAAGAGAACCAAAATAAAATTGAAGAGATATATAAGGAAGATTACCACTCTTATTTAGAGATAGATTCAAAATCAAAAACTTTAGAAGATGCACAGCAAAATATAAGAGATTTTTATGCTTTATATGATATGAGTAAGGATATTGTAAGTTATATATATAAGCTTGAAAAAAAGATGTATAGCTTAAACAACTACTCAAAGTACCATCTTATATCTTTTGTCGTGTATGTAAATTCCTTTGCTACTGTACAAACAGTCGACCATATACTTTATGAGTATGGACTGAGTGTTATGAAACTTATTATCATTACTTTTATAATTATAGCGGTTTATTTTTTTAGAAAAATAGTCTATGTACTTTTAGAGAATTATATCCTTAGAATAGATTTACTTAAAAAGTACTCTGAGCAAATTTTAAAGGTAGAAAGAAGGCCGATAGAACTTCTCATCCTGATCATAAACTTAAATATGATTCTTTATGTTTACAATAGTTTTAGTACATATGAAGAGTTATCAAGGGCGTTTGATATCATATATGTATCTATATTTACATTTATGCTTTATAAAGGTGTAAATACTGTTGCAACGATTAAGCTTTGCGATGTTAGTAATTCAGATGAAAAAATGAAAAATGACCTCATAAATGTAGGGATTAAAGTTTTAAATTTTATTATTTTTATTATAGGTCTTCTTTTTGTCTTATATTTTGCGGGAGTGAATCTTACAGCAGTACTTTCAGGACTTGGAATTGGTGGTTTTGCAGTGGCGTTTGCTGCAAAAGATACTATCTCTAACTTTTTTGGGACTGTTTCGATTTTAGTAAGCGATATTTTTTCACAAGGGGACTGGGTCGAAGTTAACGATAAAGAGGGTGTTGTAGTAGAAATAGGGCTACGAGTTACTACTCTTAGAACCTTTGATAATGCTCTTATAGCCATTCCAAATGGAACTTTTGCAAATGCTGATGTAAAAAACTGGAACAAAAGATCACTTGGAAGAAGAATAAAAATGGATATTGGCATTAAATATGACTCAAAGCCCGAGGATATCAAAAATGCCGTGCAAGATATCAGAGAGATGTTGGCAGAGCATCCTGGAATTGCAACAAAAGGAACCGAGCATGAGTACAGAAGTGCAAATATGGCAAAACTCGTCTCTAAAGATGACTTAGAGGGTGTGAAAAAAA
>SWCD01024309.1_pt1 | contig 120198 bp, 99 predicted proteins | sample 4693011 | NCBI WGS metagenome assembly SWCD01 (sample SAMN10267278, study PRJNA491770) | bioreactor metagenome | isolation source: DHS bioreactor inoculated with marine | place: Japan: Omine Ridge, Nankai Trough | reverse complement strand
GGCGTAGAAGTCCGGCCCCTGCAGCGGGATCCAGTCCTCCGGCGCGGTTCCCGCCAGGTAGTCCTTGGACAGGTTGGGCCGGTCGTAGGGCGCCGAGGTATCGGCGCTGAGCATGCTCAGGCTGCCCTCATGGCCCAGCTCGCGCAGGCGCACGGCCGCGGCATATCCGGCGGCGCCGCCGCCGATGATGACGATGCGTCCGGGCTGTCGGCGCGGCCGCGGCGGCGGCGGCGGCTTCGCCGTGTCTTCGCCGCGGACGAAGACGGTGTCGCCGACGATTTCCACCTGCCACCTCGCCAGCGGCGCGAAGGCCGGCGCCCGCAGCGCCTGGCCGGTGCGCAGGCTGAAGCAGGCGTGGTGCCAGGGGCAGCGGATCTCGCCATCGGCCACCAGGCCTTCGGCCAGCGGCGCGCCGTAATGGGTGCAGGTGCCGCCGAGCGCACGGATCCCGTCGTCCACCCGCACCAGCAGCACCGCCGCGCCATCGACGTGCCCGGCCAGCACGCCCTGCGCCGGCACCTCGTCCAAACGCACGCCGCGCGCCAGGTCGGGACCGGGGGGAAGCGAGTCGACTTGTGCCATGACCGGACTCCTGCTGTGCGTAACGGACATGTCGACCATGCCGCCCTCGCCGTTCGCGTTTGGTGAAGCACGCAGCGCGACGCGCGCATGCAAGCGTCGAATCGCATCCGACGCAGGCATTGGATGCAGCGAGCGACCGCGAGGTTCCCGCACCGCGTGCGATCGCAACGCGGGAACCTCGCGGCCCGTACTGCATCTGTCTTTGCAGGACCCCGCCAGAGATGACGCCATGCTCGACCCCGCCCTGCACATCGTCGATACCGATCCTCCGGTTCCCGACCGCCGTGAGACCTGCGCACGCCCCTCGCGACAGGAAGCCGAAGCCGCCGTGCGCACCCTGATCCGCTGGGCCGGAGACCAGCCGGCGCGCGAAGGACTGGCCGACACGCCGGCGCGCGTCATTCGCGCCTACGAGGAATGGTTCGGCGGCTATGCACTGGACCCGACGGAAATCCTGCGCCGCACCTTCGAGCGCAGCGGTTACGAGGACACCGTGCTGCTGCGCGACATCCCGGTGCGTTCGGTCTGCGAGCACCACATGGCGCCGATACGCGGCGTCGCGCACGTGGCCTACCTGCCCGGCGAGCGCGTGGTCGGCATTTCCAAGCTCGCCCGGCTGGTCGACGCGTACGCGCGCCGGCTGCAGATCCAGGAACGACTGACCATCGAGATCGCCACCACCCTCGACCGGGTCCTGCAACCGCGCGGCGTCGCCGTGGTCATCCAGGCCACCCACGAGTGCATCGCCTCGCGCGGCATCGACATGCAGGGCGTCAGCATGGTGACCCGGCACCTGACCGGCCTGTTCGCGCAAGAACCGCACCGGCGCGAGATCCTCGCCACGCTCACCGCCTGAAGCGCCGCTCCGCGGCCGCGGAAAATCGCGTGGGCACGCCAGCATCGGCAACGGGCCGCATGGCTCGCACAGCGTCCTCATCGCCGCCCTTGGCACGTCTACGGCGACGCTTTGCGTGTGTGTCATTTCAGGTCGCCGGCGCCACCGGTCCAATGCAATCAACGCGTTGGCGCCTCGATATCGGGGTCCTTACGCCGCGATATTTCTTCTCGGGGTCCCGCTGCCCTCTATTACAGCCTTATCCAACCGCGCCGCCGCACCCACGATCAATGCAACCCCATGATCGACGGGGCAGTTTCCCACTTGCTTGATCCGCCCGCCAGTCGCAAACTCCGACAAAAGCCCCTCCAAGGGGTCTATTAGGCGTTAGCCCTTACTGGAGTTCCAAGTGGATCTTGAGGATTACATCGCAGAAACACTTCGCCAAATCGTAAGCGGCGTCGCAAAAGCCCAAGAGCTGGCCGGTTCGCACGGCGCAGACGTAAATCCTCATATGCGTAGTAATGCCACCGTCAATTCGGCGCTTGGCATCATCCCAACGGCAACTAGTGGCGTGTACGCGCAGCTTGTACAGTTTGACGTTGCGCTAACTGTCAAAGAAGGCACAGGAACAAAGGGTGGTATCGGCGTCGCGTCCGGCATCGTCAACCTTGGAAGCAGCGGTCAGTCCTCAAACGAGAACACCGCAGTCAACCACGTAAAGTTCACGGTTCCACTGGCCCTGCCTCACAAGGGTAAGGGCTAACAATTCATTCAAGCCGAACCCGCTTCGCGGGTCGGCTTAATTCTGGCGTTAGGCCGCTATGGGCAGATCCGTAGACATTCTTTTCACTGCCTTCCGCGGTTCCCGCTTGGTCTTTCTGCTCGCGTTCCTCTGCGTTGTGATTTTTCACGGCGCATGGTGGTACCACCGCTTCCACCTTTCCGTAGCACTTTGGCTAGTTCCTGCCTGGTCCATGCCTTGGTGGCCTTGGGCATTGCCGTTTATTGACAACGCTCCACGCTATCTGCAGCCTTCCTTGCAAGCTGCAGCTATGGCCTTAGGTTTTGCCATCAATACGGTTGCCGCTTACACAGTTGTTCGGGTTGCTCTGCTGGCTAAGCGGCCTAACAATTCGTTCAAGCCGAAGCCGCTTCGCGGCTCGGCTTAACTCAGGCGTTAGAGGGCTCTATGCAATTTCGCACACTGATAGCTGCTCTCTGCATAGCGTCTTGCACTTCCACGGCGTTCGCCGACTGCCGAAACGCAACTCCTGACCAGATTGAAACGCAGAAAGCAAAGGCACTTGCGGACCCCGCGGCCGAAGTAGCTGAGGAAGAAGGCTATTTGAAAGTTACACTTCCCCAACCAAGCGGCGACATTGTCATTTCCTACTTCGCGCTCCCGGACCATCCTGCCTATCCATCCAACGTAATTTCCGTAATCTACCGGCATGATGGCAAGATTTGGCTCTATTCGCGTGGCTTCAATGCCGGAGACTGTGCAGCGTTTGAGTCCTGGATGCAGGGATTTGCTGCACAGCACGAGAGGGTTCGTAGCGAGATGCAAGAGCGGGTTCGTGAACACTAGCGGGCAGCCCTCTAACAATTCGTTCAAGCCGAACCCCCATCAGGGCGGCGCCCAGGTGCGCGCCTTCGGCTATATTGCACCCGGTCGCCGCCCTGCTGTGGGTCGGCTTAACTCAGCAACTGTCTTGTAACCGCAGCGCTCAGGTCACCCGCAATCCCTCCTCGCGCAGCTCATCGCGGCGCCTTGCATTGACGATCCCGAGCAGTTTTCGCATGCACGCCACGAGCGCGACCTTGCCGAGTTTCCCGCGCGCCCGCAGCTGCTGGTAATGGGCGCGCATGGTGGGGTCCCAGCGCACGGCCGAGAGTGTGGCCATGTACAGCGCCACGCGCACCGGCGCACGACCGCCGCGGATGCGGCGTTTGCCCTGGCCCTGCCCGCTGTCGCGGTTCATGGGGGCGACCCCTGCGAGCTTGGTGATCTGGCGACGGTCCAGGTGGCCCAGCTCTGGCAGCAGCGCCAAGGCCGTGGCCTGGAACACCGGACCGAGCCCCTTGCTGGAGCGCAGGGCGGGCGTGGCGTGCTGCTTGAGCAACGCCTGCATCGCGCGATCGATGGCTGCCAGTTCGCGCGTGAGCGCCGCGATGGTGCGCCTGGCCAGCACACGCACCGTGGCCGGCGCCATCGCCGCCTGCTGCTTCTGCATCTGCAGCACGGTCACGACCTGGCCGCGCCGACGCAGCCAATCACGCAGTTCGCGCTGCCAGGCCGGGGCGGCGACGTGCGGCCGCAGGCGGTCGGCGAACAGCCGCGCCATCAGCGCCAGCAGGCGCGCATCGATGGCATCGGTCTTCGCCAGCTCGCCGGTGGCGCGGGCGAAGTCACGTGCTTGGCGCGGGTTGACCCGGGCCACCCAGAAGCCGGCGTCGCAACAGGCATCGAGCAGCGGTTCCTCGTATCCCCCGGTGGCTTCCATCACGATCCTGGGGGCCGGCAAGCGTCGCAGCCGCCGCACTAGCTGGCCAATTCCCGCCCTGGTGTTGGCGAACCGGGCCACGTCCGGCTGTCCCGCCACGGCCACGTCCAGCGCCGCCTTGCCCACGTCGATTCCTACTGCCGTCATGTGCGTTCTCCGTTACAGTTGGCCAGTCGAGAGCATCGCGCCCGAGGCCCACGCTTATCGGTACGAGGCTTGCCTCGTGCAACTGTCCGGGCGCAGGGCGCGAGATCCGGCGTGCGGCCCCTGCTGAATTACGGTGGTCTGACACCGAGGCGTTACCGGGCGCGCACGCCGGGCTCTCGGCTCTTAGGCTAGGCGAAACTCAAGACATAAGGCGTTAGAGGGCTATCCAATTGTCTAGCACTCCTCAAGCAGGGCGTCTCACTGCCCTTCTGCGCCAGCGCGGCGCTGGAGATCAATCCGCAACAGGCCAGACTGCTTGGGCAGCTTTTAAAGATTTCGGCCGCGAGATCCACGGAGCACCGAACATTGGCTTGCTATTTCAAGTTGGTACTTTCAGTTTCACAGGCAAACCGCTTTTCTACTTCGACGCAGTGTGCCAATTCGAGATCACTGGCCCAGGCGGAGAACACGACCACTTTGAGCAATTGCATTGTGAGTTGACTTGCATCCCTGACGAGTCAGTCCGTGAGGTAGAGGCAACACTCTGGTCCTTCGACTACCCTACTGCAGATGCATTCTTTAAGGCAGTGGAGGCATTGCCAGCCTTTCAAATTGCAGTCGAGCGCCTGGACTACGCGCTTTCCGTTAGTCATGAGGTCGTCTAGTGCGCCCTCTAACAATTCGTTCAAGCCGAACGCGCTTCGCTACACCAACAACATGGCAGGTAAAGCTTGCCATGTTGTTGGCTCCGCTACGCACGTCGGCTTAACTCAGGCGTTATGCCTCTCAATGGAGCCCTTGATGACCGAAGACATCCAGAGCATTCACTCAGTACTGCGTCGGATAGACGAGCTCGAGGACTCGATTCGGAATTTCATCAACACCGGGCGTCATCAAACTGAACTGTTAGACAAAAGCGAAACTTGGAATCAAATATGCAGCTCTCTCGATGTGATTGGAGACACCGCATTATCAATAAAAGACTATGTCTCAGAGCCGTACCCAACAAGTGACGGGCTCAAGTATATTTTTACATATGGCATTTTGCAGTCACTCTTCCTTCAACAAGATGCAGTGCGTCACCTTTCAGAAGCCTTTGCGCTTCCGTACACACCAAGTGAGAACCTAGCTAAAATTCGCGGCATACGAAATTCCTCGATTGGGCATCCCTCAAAGCAACACATCAATAAGCAAACGGTTTACAACTACATATCGCGCATCACCTTGGCAAAAGGTGGCTTCACGTTGATGCAAGAGTGCGCCGGTTCCGACACGCGCTTTATTCACGTTAGCCTCAATACAACAATTGTTGAACAGCTTGCGGACATCGAGACTGCGCTTTCTTCCATATCGGAAAAGCTCAAAGAGATAGATCATATTCACAAGCATAAATTTGGTGCCCATATGCTCGCCGACATCTTTCACGCTTCAACCGGTTATCTTTTTGAAAAGGTGGCGCAAGGCATTCACTCTCCGTCATACGGGAATTCATCGTTTGGCCTCTCTATGCTCAGCTCCATAGAGGAAATGTACGAAAAATTCGAGTCCGCGCTGTTGGAACGCCGCGAGCTAAACGACTATACACGCTACGATTTGAAAGAATACAAACACGCTATTGGCGTGCTCAAAGGTTATTTGTCGGGCAACCCGCAAGGGCTCAGCGAGAGCGACGCCAACGTCTACCATTTCTATCTTCGGGAGCAGCACAAACACTTCGTCGCAATCGCAAAGGAAATTGACGCAGAATATGAAGAGGCATAACAACTCGGTCAACCGGACGCAAATCCCGCTACGCGGTCTTTGCGCCGGTTACCTCGGGCGTTAGGCCGCACTGGGACATATGCCGCATCTACTCATAGCGCTATGCATCGTCCTTGCTCTGGGAGCTTGTGATCGGTCGAAAGACAATTGCGCAAAGATCAAACCCGGCATGGACGTTTCGCAGGTCATCGAGATCATGGGTGAGCCAAGTGACTCCTATTTGACAGGGCACCCTCCCAACGGACTGATGCTTCTTTACGGTCGCGGCAAGCTCAGCGAGTGGCCGCATGAGCCAGGTGGCCCGATAGGCATCGCGTTGCATGATGCGCCCTCACGGGATGTGGCAGACCGGACGGTCAGTGAGACGCACTGTGGTTCTCGCTAAGGTGCGGGGTGAATTAACAATTCATTCAAATCGAACCCACTTCGTGGGTCGGCTTGACTCAGGCGTTGGATGGCATGGACTTTCTCTACACGAGCACCCTCTTGGTTTCGCTCGCTGCAAGCGGCATCGGGCTGGTAATCGGCGTGCTCGCAACGCTCAAGGACTCGCTTGGCCTGACTTCCCTCCGTGCCGGCCTGACCGCCACTTTTATCGCCGCGCTTGCCTTGTTGGCGTCGGTTGCCGTCCACTGGCACGCGGGGCACGGCGCCACCAGCGCGGAGCCCATGGGCCTGGCGCGATTTGCCTGGTCGCATCCAGCGTTCCTGGTGGCGGCGTCGGTTGCGGCCATCGGGGCATATCTACTGTTGCGCGCGCGGCGGCGTCGGCTTGTCGGCTGACCGTCCCCGCTAGCCTGGATGGTGGCCCGACCGGGTGATCCCGGCGCTCACACCACGAACTGCTCGCTCAGGATCCGTTCCTCGAGGTTGTGCTCGGGATCGAACAGCAGGGTCACGGTGCGGTCGCGCGACTCGCGGATGGTGACTTCGACCACGTCGCGGACCTCGTGCGAGTCGGCGGTGGCGCTGACCGGGCGCTTGAACGGGTCGAGCACGCGGAAGCGCACCTCGGTGTCGGCCTTGAGCAAGGCACCGCGCCAGCGGCGCGGGCGGAAGGCGGCGATCGGGGTCAGCGCGACGACGCTCGAGCCCAGCGGCAGGATCGGGCCGTGCGCGGAGTAGTTGTAGGCGGTGCTGCCGGCGGGCGTGGCCAGCATGACGCCGTCGCAGACCAGTTCCTCCAGGCGGACCTGGCCATTGAGCTCGATCGCCAGGTGCGCGGCCTGGCGCGTCTGCCGCAGCAGCGAGACCTCGTTGTAGGCCAACGAGCCGGTGGTGGCGCCCGATTCGGACTGCGCGATCATTTCCAGCGGCTTGAGCACCGCGGGTTCGGCGCCGGCGATGCGCGCGACCAGCCCGCCGTCGTCTTCGTCGTCGCGGTAGTGGTTCATCAGGAAACCCACGCCGCCCAGCTTCATGCCGTACACCGGCTTGCCCAGTGCGCCGTGCCGGTGCAGGGTCTGCAGCATGAAACCGTCGCCGCCCAGCGCGCACAGCACCTCGGCCTCCTCGGGCGCGTACTGGCCGTGGCGCGCCGACAGCCTGGCAAGGGCCGCCAGCGCGTCGTCGGTCTGGCTGGCGAGGAAGGCGATGCGCGGAGGGGCGGTCATGGCGCGAGGATAACCCGGGCTGCAGACGGATGCGCGGCGTTGGTTTCCGTAACTCTGCCCGGTAGAAGCGGCTTACAGCCGCGAGCTTTCCGCACAACCTTCGCATTCATCAGAAGCTCGCGGCTATAAGCCGCTCCTACGGGCGGGTTGCCAGGTCATCGCTTCACGCCCCCGCCGCCACCAGCTGCGCCAGCCTGCGCACCGCTACCGAGACGGTCGGGTAATCCAGGGTCTTCTGCGCCGCCAGCTCGTTGAGCATGGACATGGTGAAGCGCAGCGCGGGATCGTCGCGGCCGAGCCAGTAGATCACCTTGGCGCCGGCATCGCCGCCCGGCATCTTCAATACCTGCCCGACCAACGCGCGCTGCTGCGTCGACAGTTCGTCGCGCAGCACGCCGCGGGCGACTGCATGCCAGCGACCCTCCACCGGCAGCACGTCGATCTGTTCCAGCAACCACGGCAGGCGCAGCGCGGCGCCGAGGCGGAAATGCACCTTCGCCACCTCGACCGGTCCGAGCTTGCGCTCGCGCGCCAGTTCGATGATGTCGCAGCACGGTTCCAGGTAGGGCAGCGCCGCGAGCTGCGCGCCGAGTGCGGTCGGCACGTTGCGCCGTTTCCACTCCAGCAGGCTGGCCTCGTACGCGGGACGCTGCGAGTCGGGGAGGATGTGCTCGCCGGCGCGGATGTCACGGAAGCCGTCGTGGTAGCGCTCCACCGCGGCGGTGATGCCGGGGATCGGGCCGGGCCGCGACAGCAGCCAGCGCGTCATCGAACGCTGCAGCGTCCAGATCACCTGCAGGGCGTCGATCTGCACCGACTCGGGCACCTTGCCGTCGAGCGCGTCGATCTGCGCCCACAGCTCCCGCGCGTCCAGCGTTTCGCGGCTGATGGTGAAGGCCTTGGCGACCTCGCCCGGACTGCGGCCGCTGTCCTCCTGCATGCGCAGCAGGAAGGTGGCGCCCATGCGGTTGATGGTCGAGTTGGTGACCGCGGTGGCGATGATTTCGCGCTTCAGGCGATGCTGTTCCATCGCCTTGGCGTACTTCTTCTGCAACGGTTCGGGGAAGTAGCGCACCAGCTCCTTCGACAGGTACGGATCCTCCGGAACGTCCGATTCGACCAGCTGCTGGTAGGCCACCAGCTTCGAGTACGACAGCAGGATCGCCAGTTCCGGCCGCGTCAGCCCGGCGCCGCGCGCCTTGCGCTCGGCGATCTCGGCGTCGGTCGGCAGGAACTCGATCTGGCGGTCGAGCAGGCCCTGCGATTCCAGCGTGCGGATGAAGTGCTGCTTGGAGCCCAGCCGGGTCAGGCTCATGCGCTCCATCAGGCTCAGGGCCTGGTTCTGGCGATAGTTGTCGTTGAGCACCAGTCCCGCGACCTCGTCGGTCATGTCCGCCAGCAGCTTGTTGCGTGCCGGCAGGGTGAGCTTGCCCGCCTTGACCTGGCTGGTGAGCAGGATCTTGATGTTGACCTCGTGGTCCGAGGTGTCGACACCGGCCGAGTTGTCGATGAAGTCGGTATTGAGCAGCACGCCGTGCAGCGCCGCCTCGACCCGGCCGCTCTGGGTCATGCCGAGGTTGCCACCCTCGCCCACCACCTTGCAGCGCAATTCGCGGCCGTCGACGCGGATCGCGTTGTTGGCGCGGTCCCCGACGTCCGAATGCGACTCGCTGCTGGCCTTGACATAGGTGCCGATGCCGCCGTTCCAGAGCAGGTCGACCGGCGCGCGCAGGATGGCGCTCATCAGCTCGTTCGGGCTCAGCGCGGTCGTGCCTTCCTCGAGCCCCAGCGCCGCGCGCACCTGCGCCGAGACCGGGATCGACTTGGCCGAACGCGGATACACGCCGCCACCCTTGCTGATCAGCTTCTTGTCGTAGTCTTCCCAACTCGAACGCCGCAGCTTGAACATGCGCGCGCGCTCCTTCCAGGACGCGGCTGCGTCCGGGTCGGGATCCAGGAAGACGTGGCGGTGGTCCATCGCCGCGACCAGGCGGATGTGCTTCGACAGCAGCATGCCGTTGCCGAACACGTCGCCGGACATGTCGCCGATGCCGACGCAGGTGAAGTCCTGCTTCTGGCTATCGCGGCCCATGGCGCGGAAATGGCGTTTGACCGATTCCCAGGCGCCGCGCGCGGTGATGCCCATGCCCTTGTGGTCGTAACCGACCGAGCCACCCGAGGCGAAGGCGTCGTCGAGCCAGTAGCCGTGCTCGCGCGCGAGGCCGTTGGCGATGTCGGAGAACGTCGCGGTGCCCTTGTCGGCGGCGACGACCAGGTAGGGGTCGTCGTCGTCGTGCCGCACCACGCCGGCAGGGTGCACCACCTCGCCGTCGACCAGGTTGTCGGTGATGTCGAGCAGGCCGTTGATGAACATCTTGTAGCAGGCGATGCCTTCGGCCTGAACCGCCTCGCGGTCGCCGCTGGCCGGCGGGCGCTTGACGATGAAGCCGCCCTTGGAGCCGACCGGCACGATCACCGTGTTCTTGACCATCTGCGCCTTCACCAGGCCCAGTACCTCGGTACGGAAGTCCTCGCGCCGGTCCGACCAGCGCAGGCCGCCGCGCGCGACCGGCCCGAAGCGCAGGTGGATGCCCTCGACGCGCGGGCCGTAAACGAAGACCTCGCGGTACGGGCGGGGTTTCGGCAGGTCCGGCACCTGCGCCGAATCGAACTTGTAGCCGATGTAGTCCTTGTAACTGCCGTCGGCATTGGTCTGGTAGTAGCCGGTGCGCAGGGTGGCGTCGATCACGCCCTTGAAACCGCGCAGGATGCGGTCCTCGTCGAGGCTGGAGACGCGGTCGAGCAGTGCATTGATGGCGGCGCGGGCCGCATCGTATTGCGCGCTGCGATCCAGCCTGCGCGCCTCGAGCACCGGCTTGACCAGCTTGAGCACCTCGGCGTCGCCGCCGGCCAGCACCTGCAGCTGGCGGGTGAAACGCTCGATGCCGTCGCTGATCTCGGCCTTGCTCTCGTTGCCGGTGCTCGGGTCGAAGCGCGCCTCGAACAACTCCACCAGCATGCGGGCCAGCAGCGGATAGCGCGCGAAGGTCTCCTCGACGTAGCTCTGCGAGAACGGCACGCCGACCTGCAGCAGGTACTTCCAGTAGCCGCGCAGCATCGCGACCTGGCGCCAGGTCAGCCCGGCATCGATGACCAGGCGGTTGAAACCGTCGTCCTCGGCCTTGCCGTGCCAGAGCTGCACGAAGGCGTCCCGGAAGGCGTCGCCGATCGCGTCGACTTCGAAGTCGCACGCGGACTCGACCTCGAAGTCCTGCAGGTAGACCGTGGTACCGTCGATGTCCAGCCGGTAAGGGTGCTCGGTGATCACGCGCAGGCCCATGTTCTCCATCATCGGCAGCGCGTCGGACAGCGGGATGTCGTGGTTCTGGCGGTAGAACTTCAGGCGCAGGCCGCCGCGGCCCGCGTGCTGGCGATGCAGGCGCAGCGAAAGGTCGTCCGGTCCCTGCAGAGAGGCGATATGGCCGACGTCGGCGGCGGCGGTCTCGGGGGTGACCTCCTGCAGGTAGGCCGATGGCAGCGCGCGGCCGTAGCGCTGTGCCAGCGCGAGCCCCTCGTGTTCGCCATGGGCCGCGACCAGCGCGTCGCGCAGGTCGTCATGCCGGTTGCGCACGATCTCGGCCAGCTTCCGGTCGAGTACATCCTGCCCGACTTCCACCTTCTCGCCGGGGCGCGGGCGCACGATCATGTGCAGCTGCGCCAGCGGCGAATCGCCCATCTGCACGTTGGTGTCGACCTGGTCGGATTGCAGCGCCTGCCTCAGCATCGCCTCGATGCGATGGCGCACGTCGGTGTTGTAGCGGTCGCGCGGGATGTAGACCAGCGCCGAGTAGAAGCGGCCGTAGCGGTCGCAGCGCAGGAACAGCTTGCTGCGCACGCGCTCCTGCAGTTCTAGGACGCCGGTGGCCAGCCGGAACAGGTCGTCCTCGCTGGACTGGAACAGCTCGTCGCGCGGCAGGCTCTCGAGGATGTGCTTGAGCGCCTTGCCGCTGTGGCTGTCGGGCTTGCGCCCGGATTCGCGCATCACGTATTCGAAGCGCTCGCGCACCAGCGGGATGTCCCAGGGGCGGCGGTTGTAGGCGCTGGACGTGTACAGGCCGAGGAAGCGCTGCTCGCCGGCGGCGCGGCCTTGGGCGTCGAACTCGAGCACGCCGATGTAGTCCATGTAGCCCGGACGGTGCACCGTGGAGCGGGCATTGGTCTTGGTCAGGATCAGCGCATCGACCGACCCGGATCGCGGCATGTAGTGGGCCGCCAGCGACTTGAGCAGGCGCGGCTTGCCGACGTCCTGCACGCGCAGCAGGCCAAGCCCGCTGCCTTCGACCGCGCACAGCGTGCCTTCGTCGCCCTTGCGCTTGACCTCGTATTCGCGGTAGCCGAAGAAGGTGAAATGGTCGGCCGCGGCCCAGCGCAGGAATTCCTGCGCCTCGTGGCGGTCGGCGTCGCTCAGGGGCATGATGCTCGTGGACAGGTCTTCCGCGACTTCCAGCATCTTCGCGCGCATCGCCTTCCAGTCGGCGACGATCGCGCGCACGTCGGCCAGCACGGCGCGGATCGAAGCCTCGATGCCGGCGCTGGCGTTGCCAGTCTGGCGGTCGATCTCAAGGTGCATCAGCGATTCCGGAGCGCCCTTGCCCACCGTGACGAGCTTGCCGCCCTTGTCGCGGGTCATCGACACCACGGGATGCCCGAGCACGTGCACGCCAATGCCCTGTTCGGCCAGTGCCATGGTCACCGAATCGACCAGGAACGGCATGTCGTCGTTGGCGATCTGCAGCACCGTGTGCGGCGTCTCCCAGCCATGCTGCCTGGTGGTCGGGTTGAACAGGCGCACGTTGGCGGTGCCGGGCTTGCGAATGCGCGCGAAATCGAGGAAGTCGTTGGCCAGCGCGGCCCAGCCGTCGGCGCTGTGCATCGGCACTTCGTCCTCCGACATGCGGACATAGAAGGCGCTGGCGAAAGCGCTGGCTTCCTCCTGGCGCGCCTTGCCGGCGCGCTTGCGGATGGCGGCGAAGATCGGTTCGAGCAAGGTCGCCTCCGTGCGCTTCTGTTTGCGGCGGGCCGCGGGGTTGGCGCCGGTCTTGCGGGCCGAGGTGCGGGTGGTCGAGGTCTTGCGCTGGGTACTCATGGAAGCAGGTGTCCGGTGGCAGGGATCCCGTCGATGTACGGGCTCCGGATGGAAGATCGCCGCGAAGGCAGTGTTATGCGCGCCTGTGCCCGGCCATCCGCGAATGGATGGCCGCTGGCGGCGCTGCGATCGTTGGTTCGCGGCGATCGCGGCCGCGATTGCCGGGACAGGCGGTCTTGTCCGATCCGGTAAGCACGGGCCGATGGTTCATTTCAGCGCAATCCGGTTTCGTGGCGGGCGATCACCAGCCGCTGGATCTCGCTGGTGCCTTCGTAGATCTCGGTGATCTTGGCGTCGCGGAAGTAGCGCTCGATCGGCATTTCCTTGGAGTAACCCATGCCGGCGTGGATCTGCACCGCCTGGTGGGTGATCCACATCGCCGCCTCGGACGCGGTGAGCTTGGCGATCGCGGCCTCGGTGGTGAAGCGCTTGCCCCGGCCCTTGGTCCACGCCGCGCGCAGGGTCAGCAGCAGCGATGCGTCCAGCTTGCACTTCATGTCGGCGATCTTGGCCTGGATCATCTGGAACGCGCCGATCGGCTGGCCGAAAGCCTTGCGCTCGCGCACGTATTCCAGGCTGGCCTCGTACGCGGCGCGCGCGATGCCGATGGCCTGGCTGGCGATGCCGATGCGGCCGGCGTCGAGCACGCCCATCGCGATCTTGAATCCGTGGCCCTCCTCGCCCAGCACCTCGTCGGGCTGCACCACGTAGTCCTCGAATTCGATCTCGCAGGTGGCCGAGGCGCGGATGCCGAGCTTGGGCTCGGTCTTGCCGCGGCGGAACCCGTCGCGCGCGGTGTCGACCAGGAAGGCGGTGATGCCGCGTGCCTGCTTGCCGGGATCGGTCATCGCGAATAGCACGATGTACTTCGCCACCGGCCCGGAGGTGATCCAGCTCTTCTTGCCGTTGACCACGAAACTGCCGTCGGCCTGCTTCACGGCGCGACAGCGCATCGCGGTGGCGTCGGAGCCCGACTGCGGCTCGGTCAGCGCGAACGCGCCGATGCTGGAGCCGTCGGCGATCGCGCGTACGTATTTCTGCTTCTGCGCTTCGCTGCCGTTGGTGAGGATGCCGTTGCAGAACAGCGAGTTGTTCACCGACATGATGGTCGAATGCGCGGCGTCGGCGGCGGCGATCTCGATCATCGCCAGCACGTAGGCGACCGGGTCCATGCCGGCGCCGCCGTATTCGGCCGGCACCTCGATGCCCATCAGGCCGTTCTCGCCCAGCAGCTGGATGTTCTCGAGCGGGAATTCACCGCTCCTGTCGAATCCCTCGGCGCTGGGGGCAATCTTCTCCTGCGCGATCCGCCGGGCCACGTCCTGGATCATCAACTGCTCTTCGGTGAACCCAAAATCCACGTCGCGCACTCCGCAAATCGAGACAGAAGCGGAATTGTATCGCGCGCCGCACCCGGAGCCGAGGCCGGCGCGCGCGGCAACGCCCGCCGGATGCTGGTCGACGCAGCCATCGGGACGCCCCGTCGCCGGCTTGACCTGCAGCGCGCCCGCGGGAGACACTTATCCTTATATCGCGATAAGGAGATATTGATGGATCTCGAAGGCTGGTCGGCACGCCTCAAGGTGCTGGCCGACGCGACCCGGGTGCGCCTGCTGGCCCTGCTGGAGGGCGAGGAACTGACCGTGGCCGAGCTTTCCGCCATCACCCGGCTGGCGCAACCGCGCGTGTCCACCCACCTGGCCAGGCTCAAGGAAGCCGGCCTGGTGCGCGACCGGCGCTCCGGCGTATCCGCCTATTACCGCTTCGACGAAGCCGCGCTCGATCCCGCGCAACGCAGCCTGTGGCAGGCGCTCAGCGCCGGCAGCGACGACCCGCTGCTGCGCCAGGACGCCGAACGCGTGCCGGCGGTCCTCGCCACCCGCGCCGCCGACCAGAACTGGGCCGACTCGGTGGCCGGCGACATGGAGCGCCACTACTCGCCAGGACGCACCTGGGAGGCGCTGGCGCGCTCGGTGCTGCCGCTGTTCGAGACCGGCGACGTGCTCGACATCGCCTCGGGCGACGGCGTGCTGGCCGAGCTGCTGGCACCGCACGCCAAACGCTATGTCTGCATCGACGCCAGCGCGCGCGTGGTCGCGGCCGCCACCGAACGCCTGAAGCGCTACCGCAACGTCGAGGTGCGCGAGGCCGACATGCATGCCCTGCCCTTCGATGCCGAGCGCTTCGACCTGGTGGTGCTGATGCACGCGCTGACCTATGCCGCCAGGCCAGCGCTCGCGGTGGCCGAGGCCGCGCGCGTGCTGCGCCCCGGCGGCCGCCTGCTGCTGTCCAGTCTGGCCCGGCACGAGCACCGCGCCGCGGTCGAGGCCTACGGCCACGCCAACCTGGGGTTCAGCGACAAGGAATTGCGCCGGTTCGTCGACAAGGCCGGCCTCGCCCTGCAGGCCTCGGAAACGGTGACGCGCGAGAAGCGCCCGCCGCACTTCGAGGTGATATCGCTGATCGCCAGGAAGCCGTGAGGCGGGCCTAGACCCGCCCTGCAAGCTCCACGAAGAGAGAAATGCCGATGAACGTGCTTCCCTGGCTGGATCCGCAACGCGTCGCGGCGCTCGAAGCCGCCCTGGCCGAGCGCATCCTGGTGATCGACGGCGCGATGGGCACCATGATCCAGCGCCATCGGCTGGAGGAAGCCGACTACCGCGGCGAACGCTTCGTCGGCGGCTTCGACGGCCAGCACGAAGGCGGCACCCGCGAAGGCCGCGACCTCAAGGGCAACAACGACCTGCTGTCGCTCAGCCGCCCCGAGCTGATCGCCGACATCCACCGCGAATACCTTGAAGCCGGCGCCGACCTGGTCGAGACCAATACCTTCAACGCCACCGCGATCAGCCAGGCCGACTACCATCTCGGGCACCTGGTGCGCGAACTCAACCGCGAAGGCGCGCGCATCGCCCGCGCCGCCTGCGACGCGATCGAAGCAAAGATGCCGGGCCGGCCGCGCTTCGTGATCGGCGTGCTCGGCCCGACCAGCCGCACCGCCTCGATCAGCCCGGACGTGAACGACCCGGGCTTCCGCAACACCAGCTTCGACGCGCTGCGCGAAACCTATCGCGAGGCCGTCGAGGGCCTGGTCGACGGCGGCGCCGACACGCTGATGGTCGAGACCGTGTTCGACACCCTCAACGCCAAGGCGGCGCTGTACGCGATCGAGGAAGTGTTCGAGGCGCGCGGCGGACGCCTGCCGGTGATGGTGTCCGGCACCATCACCGACGCCTCCGGGCGCACCTTGTCGGGACAGACCGCGGAAGCCTTCCACACCTCGGTGGCGCACGGCCGCCCGTTCTCGATCGGCCTCAACTGCGCGCTCGGCGCCAGGGACCTGCGACCGCACGTCGAGACCCTGGCCAAGGTCGCCGGATGCTTCGTCAGCACCCATCCCAACGCGGGCTTGCCCAACGCGTTCGCCGAATACGACGAAACGCCCGAGGAAATGGCGGCCACGCTGAAGGAATTCGCCGAGTCAGGACTGCTCAACCTGGTCGGCGGGTGCTGCGGCACGACCCCGGCGCACATCCGCGCCATCGCCAACGCCGTCGACGGCATTGCCCCGCGGGAAACCTGCGCGGCAAGCGCCATGGCCGACGCGGCATGAGCGCAAGGTCCCGCCCCACCCGGCTGTCCGGCCTCGAGCCGTTGGCCATCACCCCCGACCTGCTGTTCGTCAACGTCGGCGAACGCACCAACGTCACCGGCAGCGCCAGGTTCCGCAAGCTGATCAAGGACGACCGCTACGACGAAGCGGTCGAGGTCGCCCGCCAGCAGGTCGAGAGCGGCGCCCAGATCCTCGACGTCAACATGGACGAGGGCCTGATCGATTCCGAGAAGGCGATGACGCGCTTCCTCAACCTGATCATGTCCGAGCCGGACATCGCCCGCATCCCGGTGATGGTCGATTCCTCGAAGTGGAGCGTGATCGAAGCCGGGCTGAAATGCCTGCAGGGCAAGAGCGTGGTCAACTCGATCTCGCTCAAGGAAGGCGAGGACGCGTTCGTCGAGCACGCGCGCAAGGTACTGCGCTACGGCGCCGCGGCGGTGGTGATGGCGTTCGACGAGGACGGCCAGGCCGACACCTGCGCACGCAAGGTCGAGATCTGCACCCGCGCCTACCGCATCCTGGTCGACAAGGTCGGCTTCCCGCCCGAGGACATCATCTTCGACCCCAACATCTTCGCCATCGCCACCGGGATCGAGGAGCACGACAACTACGCGGTTGACTACATCGAGGCCACCCGCATCATCAAGCAGACGCTGCCGCACTGCCACGTCTCCGGCGGCGTGTCCAACGTGTCGTTCTCCTTCCGCGGCAACGAGACCGTGCGCCAGGCGATCCACGCGGTGTTCCTCTACCACGCCATCGAAGCCGGCATGGACATGGGCATCGTCAACGCCGGCGCGCTGCCGATCATCGACGACCTCGATCCGGAGCTGCGCGAACGGGTCGAGGACGTGGTGCTCAACCGGCGCAGGGACGGTACCGAGCGCCTGCTCGAGATCGCCGAACGCTATCGCGGCGGCAAGGGCCCGGCCAGCACCGAGGACCTGTCGTGGCGCGAGAAGGACGTGCGCGCGCGCCTCAGCCACGCGCTGGTGCACGGCATCGACAAGTACGTGGTCGAGGACACCGAGGAAGCGCGGACGCAGGCAGCGCGCCCGCTGGATGTGATCGAAGGCCCGCTGATGGACGGCATGAACGTGGTTGGCGACCTGTTCGGCGCCGGCAAGATGTTCCTGCCGCAGGTGGTGAAGTCGGCAAGGGTGATGAAGAAGGCGGTCGCACACCTGCTGCCCTATATCGAAGCGGAAAAGGAAAGGACCGGCGATACCGGCAAGTCCAACGGCAAGATCGTCATGGCCACGGTCAAGGGCGACGTGCACGACATCGGCAAGAACATCGTCGGCGTCGTGCTGGCCTGCAACAATTTCGACGTCATCGACCTCGGCGTGATGGTGCCGGCGCAGAAGATCCTCGACACCGCGCGCGCCGAGAACGCCGACTTCATCGGTCTTTCAGGCCTGATCACGCCATCGCTGGAGGAAATGGGCCACGTCGCGCGCGAGATGCAGCGCCAGGGCTTCGAGTTGCCGCTGCTGATCGGCGGAGCCACCACTTCGCGCGCGCATACTGCGCTGAAGATCGACCCGCACTACAAGTCGCCGACGATCTGGGTCAAGGATGCCTCGCGCGCGGTCGGCGTGGCGCAGTCGCTGATCAGCCCGGAACTGCGCGGGAAGTTCGTCGCAAGCAATGAAGCCGACTATGCGGAGATCCGCGAACGCCACCGCAACCGCGGCTCCGGCAAGCGGCTGGTGTCGCTGGAGAAGGCGCGGGCGCAGAAATTCGATGGCGGCTGGAACGACTACACGCCGCCGGCTCCGGCCAAGCCGGGCATCACGGCATTCGACGACTATCCGCTCGACGAGCTGGTCGAGCTGATCGACTGGGGCCCGTTCTTCAACGCCTGGGAGCTGGCCGGCAGGTACCCGGCGATCCTCGACGACGAGATCGTCGGCAAGCAGGCGCGCGAGCTGTTCGACGACGCACAGACGATGCTCAAGCGCATCATCGACGAGAAGTGGCTACGGGCCAGGGCCGTGTTCGGACTGTGGCCAGCGAACAGTGTTGGCGATGATGTGATCGTCGATGTGGGAGCGGCGGAAGCCGCGACAAACTCTCTCCCACCGGGCCGCCCGGTCGCGACTTCCGTCGCTCCCGCAGGGGAATGCACCCTGCATTTCCTGCGGCAACAAGTCGACAAACCGGTCGAACGCCCGGACTTCTGCCTCGCCGACTTCATCGCACCGCGGGATTCAGGCAAGCAGGACTGGATCGGCGCGTTCGCGGTCACCGCCGGCATCGGCATCGATGCGCACGTCGCGCGCTTCGAGTCCGACCACGACGACTACAACGCCATCCTGCTCAAGTCGCTGGCCGATCGCCTGGCCGAGACCCTGGCCGAGCGCGTGCACCAGCGCGTGCGCAAGGAATACTGGGGCTATGCGGCAGACGAATCGCTCGACAGCGCCGACCTGATCGCGGAAAGGTACCGCGGAATCCGCCCCGCTCCCGGTTACCCGGCCTGCCCCGAGCACAGCGAGAAGGCGACGCTGTTCCGCCTGCTCGACGCGGAGTCCAACGCCGGCATGACCATCACCGAGAACTTCGCCATGCTGCCCGCCGCCGCGGTCTCGGGGTATTACTTCAGCCATCCCGGCAGCCAGTACTTCGTGGTCGGCCGCGTGTCGAAGGAGCAGGCCGCCGACTACGCCAAACGCAAGGGCGTCACCCTTGCGCAGGCGGAGCGGTGGCTGGCATCGAACCTGGACTACGATCCCGAATAAGGCCTTCCTGGCCTCCGCAAGGCCGCTTGCCGTGTACTTACCACAACCGATCGGCTGGCGGTCCGCCTCCGATCCTGCGGCTGACATCCACGATCACGGTTCCGTGATTCGAAAATTTTCACCTACCGCGGGAAGTTGATGATTCTGGGGTCAAGAACAACAGGAACCCATACCGCGTAATTGTCGTAGGTCCGCGCCATCATTTTGATCGTATAAAAGGATATCTGCGAGCCTTGCACGGAGGAATGGATGATTGCCCATGTCGGCGTCCTCATCTGGACACCGAAATTGCTGTCATGGGCCGTGTCCGGCAGGCACTGGTCATATGAGGATGGTTCAGGGCCGATCAGGATCGCCCCCGTGCCGACGGGGTCATACTTCACGTCCCATACCCCCTTGCCGGGCGCCAGGGTTACCCGTATCGCCCACTTCTTCGCGCTTCCATTCGTCCAGGTGTAGATATCTCCGTTAGCTGATACATCGCCGCTGAACTTGAAATGAAAACCGTTATTGTCATGTTCGACGGTAATCGTGACGCTTGAATCGCGTCCGGCCACCAAGGTAGGCCCGAACTCTCGCCATAGAACCGATTCATCACTTTCCGGGGTAATGCTGGACTTCTCGACCATCTTCATTCTCCTTTTTGGTTGGTTGTTGCGCGTGCTTTCTTCTTGCAGCGATCGCCCCCGTGGCAGTTAACGCGGTTCCTCCCCCCCAGCTCTTGATGTGAAGCTCAGCAAGTCATCCGCATACCCGGCTTCCCGCAATTTCCTGGCCAGTTTTTCCGCCTGAACCCGCTGGCCAAGCTCCCACCTTGCGCGTGCGATCCAGCAAGCGGTAGCTCCATCGAAATGGGCTGCATCGGACCCCGCCAGCGTAGCGACGGATTCCCAATGCCGTCGTGCCAATCTGCTATTGCCCCGACGCTGCTCCAGCTCCGCCGACAATCCGGCAGTGGAGATCCGGAATTGCAGGATTCTCGTCGCGAGCTGATCGCCAGATGCAGATGTCTGCAGACGCGCCGACATGAACTGCAGCGCCTGTTCGGCCTGGCTCAGTTCGTTCATTTGCAGCAGCAGCTTGATTCGCTCGATTGCCACCGATTCCTGCAAGCCAAGCCGCCAAGCCACCGCCTCTGGATCGATGGCCAGCTGTTGCGCCACCTCATCGTCGGCCTTCGCGATGTAAGCGTGAGCCTCGCTCAATGCGCCACTGCGCCTTGCCTGCTCCGCTGCCAGCAGCCAGGAACTGGCCAATGCCCTGCGCCAGCTCTCGTTGTCCCTGGAAATTGCAAGCAATTGCCCGGCCAACGCGATGGCGGCATCGATGTCCTGTTTTGCCGTCACAAGATCACCTGTCGCCAACCGCATCTCGCCCAAGAAACGATGCGCCAGCATCAGGCGTTCCTTCACCTGCGCATCGTCAGGGGATGCCTTGAGCAGGCGCAAATAGATCTCCAGCTCTGCCTGGCGCTCCAGGATCGCGGGCTTGAGTTGGCGATCGGCGAACAGTGCCGAAGACAACCATGAATGGTCCTGGCCGATATCGAGCTGGATCGCCGCGACATCGCCTGGCAAGATGGCGCGCTTGCGATCGATCTGCAGCGACTGCCGGAACTCACGGATCGCTGCGCCATTGCGCCCCTGTTGCAGCAGCAAGGTGCCCAGGTTGGAATGCGCGGAACCCACTTCGGCCAGCCAGCCGGGATTGTTCGGATCCTTGGCGGACAGCGTATTGGCCAGGCGGCCATACTCGACGAAAGCTTTTTCGGCGCCTGCCGTGTCGCCGTATTGCCAGTCGATGTAGCCATTCCAGAAGACGCTCTGGGCATGGTTGAACAGACGTTCGGGATCGTCCGGCGCGCGCGCGAGCAATTCCTCGGTGGATTTGCGGGCGCGGGCGAAAGCGGCGCGGGCGTCCTTGGCATCGCCGCGACGGTCGGCGATCTCGCCGATCAGGTGCAGGGCGCGGGCGCGGCGGCCCAGCGACTCGGGATCGAGCGACTTCAACGGCTGCCGGTCGTAATAGCGCAGTGCACGGGAGCCGACAGCAGCCATGGCGTCCAGGCCACCGACTGGTTCGAGCTTCTTGCGCAAGTCCACCAGCATGAACTCGATCAGGCCCTCGGCCTGGGCGCGCTGGGCCTGCGCTTCGTTGCGCGCCTTGTAGGCGAAGACGGTCAGTGTGCCGAGCGCGATGACGACCGCTGCCAGCGCCAGCGACAGCCAGGCCATGCGCACATGCCGCTGGTGGGCGTCACGCTGCACCAGCTGGTCGAGCGGCAGGCCGGTGAGGCCGGCGACGATCTGTTGCACGCCTCGATGCCAGCCGTCGCCATGGGCGCGCAGGTCCACCGCGATCGGTGCGGCCTGGGCCATGCCCGGCTGGCTGGCATAGCGCGCCTTCAGGATCGGCGGCAGGCATTCGGCGGCAGGGTCTTTCGCCAGCGGTTCACCGCCAAGGATGACGCAGAACAGGGGTGCGTCGGGCTGTTGGGCCTCGAACGCGGCGATCTCCGCCTCCACCCAAGTCGAGCCGGCTGCGGCGGGGGAACACAGGACGATCAGCGAACGACTGAGCTCCAGCGCGTGTTCGACATCCGAACCCAGGCGCCCGCCGGGCTTGAGTTCATCGCGATCGCGGAAGATCGGCCACAGGCGCTGGGGAATCGGTCCGAACGGGCTGTCGAGACCCACCAGGCGGCGCGGCACGACGTAGTTCTCCAACGCGCGGTGCAGGCGCACGGCGGCTCGGCTGTCCTCGTGGCTGTAGCTGAGGAATGCCCAGTAGCGGAAGTTGTGCGGCATGCACCCTCCCCGTCCGTTCGATCGGGAGTCCCATCCGAACAGTTACCAGTCCCTGAACGGGGATGACACGCGTTTTCGGCCAGACGGCCCGATGCTTACCAGACCAGGTCGTCAGGCACCTGGTATTGCGGATCGGCGTACGGGTCGTCTTCTGGCGGCGCATCCGGATCGACCTTCAGCGCGATCGCCGGCGGGAAGATCGCATCGGCCTCTGCGAGCAGGGCGGCCGTCACCAGCAGGTAGCGGCCGTCGAGCTGCACCACGCCCAGTTCGCCGGCGTTGAGCGCCTTGAGCTGGTCGGCATTGACGTGGATGCGCTTGATCTTGCCGCCGTACTCGAAGTGGCGGGCGATCGCGGCGTCGGCGTCGTTGAGCGCCTTGCCCTGCAGCAGGCTGGCCAGCCTGGCCTTGGCCTCGCGGCGCCGGCGCGCGTCTTCCTGCTTCTCGCGCTCGGCGGCGATGCGTTCGTCCTTCTCGCGCTGGGCGCGGATGGCATAGGCCCTGGCGAGGTCGATGTCTTCCCGCGTGCGCGGCTTGTCGTTGCGCGGTTTCGGCGCCCGCGTTTCCGCGCCGGGGCGCTGCTTGCCTGCGGCCTGTTTGCGGCCGTGCGGTTTCGCACCGTCACGCTGCTGCGGCTTTCCCGGGCGCTGCCTGTCAGGCTTCGGCGCGGCCTTGAAACCGAGGCCCAGCAGCTGGTCGCGGAGGGTATCGCTCATCGGTCGTATTCTGCCATGCGCCGACCGTGCGACGACCTCTCCCCGCGACTCAATAGTGCGGCGGGGGCGGCTCGTCGCCGGGGTCGGCGAAGAAGTCGCTTCGCGCCTGCTTCATGCCATCGAGCGCGCGCTGCAGCAATTCCGCATTGCGGGCCGCCTCGATCCGCGATGCGGCGAGCGCCTCGCTGAGTTCGGCCATGGCCTGCTCCTGGAACGCGAGGCGCGTTTCCAGTTCCACCAGACGCTGTTCCAGGTCCGATGCCATGCTCAATCGACGCGGATGGAGCGGCCACGGCCGATGCCGTAGTACGCAAGGCCTGCGGCTTCGACGTCGCCGGGTTCGTACAGGTTGCGGCCGTCGAACACCACCGCGTCGCGCAGGCTCGCCTTCAGCCGGGAAAAGTCCGGGCTGCGGAACTGCTTCCACTCGGTCACCACCACCAGCGCATTCGCCCCCTGCAGGGCTTCTTCGGCGCTGTCGCAAAGCACGAGGTCGTCGCGCTGGCCGAAGATGCGATGGGTTTCCGGCATCGCCTCGGGGTCGAAGGCGCGCACCTGCACGCCCGCGTCCCACAGCTGCTGCAGCAGTCGCCGGCTGGGCGCCTCGCGCATGTCGTCGGTGTTGGGCTTGAACGCCAGTCCCCACAGCGCGACGGCCTTGCCGCGCAGGGCCCCGGCGCTGCCGTAATGGCGCACCATCAGTTGGAACAGATGGCTCTTCTGGCGCTCGTTGACCGCCTCCACCGCATTGAGCAGGAGCGGAACGTGGTCGTGCCGCTGCGCGGTGTGCGCCAGCGCCTGCACGTCCTTGGGGAAGCAGGAGCCGCCATAGCCGGCGCCCGGGTAGATGAAGTGCCAGCCGATGCGCGGATCCGAGCCGATGCCCTGGCGCACCATCTCGACGTCGGCGCCGACCCGCTCGGCGATGTTGGCGATCTCGTTCATGAAGCTGATCTTGGTGGCCAGCATCGCGTTGGCCGCGTACTTGGTCAGCTCGGCCGAGCGCACGTCCATGGTCACGATGCGGTCGTGGTTGCGATTGAACGGCGCATAGAGCCGGCGCAGCTTTTCAACCGCATCGGCACTGTCGGCTCCGATCACGATCCGGTCCGGACGCATGCAGTCCTCGACCGCGGCGCCTTCCTTGAGGAACTCCGGGTTCGACACGACGTCGAAAGCGACCTTGGCCCCGCGCGCAGCCAGGGTGTCCGCGATCATGGCGCGCACCTTGTCGGCGGTGCCCACCGGCACGGTCGACTTGTCCACCACCACCGCCGGGCGCTGCAGGTGGGTGCCGATGGTCCTGGCCACCTCCAGCACGTGCTTCAGGTCGGCGCTGCCGTCCTCGTCGGGCGGGGTGCCGACGGCGATGAAGACCAGGTCGCCGTGCGCGACCGCGGCCGCGGCGTCGGTGGTGAAGCGCAGCCTTCCCGAGGCACGATTGGCGTTGACCATCGGTTCGAGTCCCGGCTCGTAGATCGGGATCACGCCCTTGTTCAATCCCGCGATCTTGCCCTCGTCGATGTCGGCGCACACCACCTCATGCCCGACTTCGGCCAGGCAGGTGCCGGTGACCAGGCCAACGTATCCGGTACCGAAGATCGCAACGCGCATTGCCGCTCCCGTTGAGAGTCCGGGCGGATCCCGGACCGATGCGTCCAGTCGACGCGAATCCCGTCATTGCCGGGATCCGTCATCCCGAATCGTACGCCCGGGCGCCGGACATGCAGGCGCGCGGTCCATGGCGCGCGCGCCCTCCGCCCTGACCAGGTGGTCGGGGTGGAGGAAAACCGCAAGCCTTACTGCTTTTCGTCGGCGTCCGGCTTGACGATGTCGAGCAGTTCCACCTCGAACACCAGCGTGGCATTCGGCGGAATCGGGCCACCGGGTGTGCCCTGCTCGCCGTAGCCGAGCTTGGCCGGGATCCACAGCTTGTACTTGCTGCCCACCGGCATCAGCTGCACGCCCTCGGCCCAGCCGGGCGCGACCTGCTGCAGCGAGAACACGGCCGGCTCCTTGCGATCGTAGGAACTGTCGAAGGTGGTGCCATCGAGCAGGGAACCCTTGTAGTGCACGCGCACGGTGTCATCGGCCTTGGGCTTCGGGCCCTTGCCTTCGGTCACCACCTCGTACTGCAGTCCGCTGGCGGTGGTCTTGACCCCGGGCTTCTTGGCGTTGGCGGCGAGGAACGTCTCGCCATCGGCCGCATTCTTCTTGGCCGCGGCCTCCATCTCGGCCTGCTTCTTGGCCTGGATGCGCGCGCCGAATGCCTGTCCGACCTGCTGGGCCTGCTCCTCGGTCATCAGCGGCTTGCCGTCGTCCATCACCGTCCTGGCGGCCTTCATGATGGTCTCCAGGTCGATTTCGTCCTTGATCGGCTTGAGCGACTTGCCCATGTCCATGCCGATCATGTAACTGGCCTGCTCCTTCTCGGTCTTCAGGCCGGTGCTCTTGGCGATGTCGGTCGCACCGGCGCTGGCATCGGCCGCCTTGTCGTCCTTCTTCGCATCCTTGTCGATCGGCTTGCAGGCGGCGAAGCCGAATGCGAGGGCGGCGGCCAGCAGGCCGGCGGTGGCATAGCGGGTGGGGGATGTCATCGGAACGTACTCCAGGGTCATGGGGTGGGCCGCTGCGGCTAGCGGGCGGCGGCGAGTGGCAATCACAGGATGTCGAGCAGTTCGACATCGAACACGAGGGTAGAGTTCGGGCCAATGCCGGGACCGCCCTTTTCGCCGTAGGCCAGCGTGCCGGGGATCCAGAAACGGTACTTGGCGCCGATCGGCATCAGGGTCACGCCTTCGGCCCAGCCGGCGATGACCTGGTCGAGGCCGAATTCGGCCGCTTCGCCGCGGTCATAGGAGCTGTCGAACACGGTTCCGTCGATCAGGCTGCCCTTGTAGTTGACGCGGACGCGGTCGCCCGGATGCGGGCGACGGCCCGCGCCCTGGCGCAGCACCATGTACTGGAGGCCCGATGGCGTGGTGAATACACCCTTGACCTGCCTGTTCCGGGCCAGGAATGCCTTGCCTTCGGCGGCGTTCTTCTCGCCCGCCTGTTTGGCCTCGGCCTGCAGCTTCACGCGCATGCGCTCGCTGAAGGTCTTGCGGATGGCATCGGCCTCGGCATCGGTCAGCAGCAGCTTGCCCTTGGCCAGCGACGTGCGCAGGGCCTGCATCACGATCGGCAGTTCGAGCTCGCCCTTCAGGGTTGCCAGCGAACGGCCGATGTCGGCACCGACCAGCAGCCCGGCCTTGGCCTTGTCCACCGCAGGCGGCTCGCTGCCCGGCGCCATGCCCGGCACCGGCCGGCCGCTGCGGGCGGCGACGCGCTGCATCAGGGCCTGGCCGGTCGCCATGGCCTGCTTTTCGTCGATCAGCGGCTTGCCGCCATCCATGCTGTTGCGCACCGCGCGCTCGAACGCGGCGAGGTCGATGTCCCCGGCCGCGGGGGCCAGCGACCGGGCGATGTCCATGCCGACCATGTAGCTGACCTGCTCGCGCTCGCCGGACAGCGCCTGCCTGTCCTGGGCGGCTGCCACGGGCGGCAGGATCAGCACCGCAAGCAGCAGTGCGGCGAGGGTGCGCAGCAATGACTTCATCCGTAACCACTCCTGATACGGCGCCAGGGGAGCGAGGCGCGAAGCCGGCTATTGTCGCGATCGCGGCCAGTGCGGGCAATCGCCGCGTCTGCGGCAGCCACGCGCCGCGATCACTTGCCGTCGGTCCCTCGGCGCGGCGCCGGCGCTGCCAGGGCCTGCTCGATCGCAGCCACGATCCGCGGATCGTCCGGCGCGACCTTGCTGGCGAAGCTTGCCACGACCCGGCCATCGCGGCTGATCACGTACTTGTGGAAATTCCACTCTGGCGCCTGCCCGGTGGCTGCGAGCAGGTCGCGGTACAGCGACGTGGCATCGGCACCGACCACGTGCACTTTCTCGAACATCGGGAATTTCACGCCATAGGTCAGCGTGCAGAACTCGCGGATCTGCTTCTCGTCGTCGAATTCCTGGGCCTTGAAGTCGCCGGACGGGAAGCCGAGCACCGCGAAACCCCTGCCCCGGTACTTCGCATGCAGCGCCTCGAGGGCATCGAATTGCGGGGTGTAGCCGCACTTGCTTGCGGTATTGACAACCAGCAGGACCTCGCCCCCATAGCGCTTGGCCAGGTCGACCTGCCCCTTGCCCGCCAGGGGCCGGTAGCTGTGATTCAGCAGGCTAGGCGCTGCCAGAGCCGTACCTGCCGTCGCAGCAAGCATTAGAAGTAATCCATATCCTATTGATTTAATTGACATCTTATCATTCTGTCGGCCATGACCGAGGCCAGTATGACTTCAGTTGGGTCGCCGCGGCGTGGAAAGGTGTTGACATCGTGTGTTCTGGTGTTATAGTTGCATACAACACCGGTCACCCAGCGCAGGACGTTCCCATGAACCGCAAGCTCCACAACTCACTGCTGGCCTTCTCCGCAACCGGCCTCATGCTGGTCTTCGGCCTGATGGCGGCAACACCGCTGCAGCCCGCCAGCCTGGATCAGGATCAGGACCTGCAGGCTGTCCTGCCGGAACCGCCAGCCGCACCCGTGGTCGCCGCCGGACAGGCCGATATCGCTGCCGTGCGCGAACGCGCCGAGGCCGTCAACGCCCGTATCGACGCCAGGGCGAGCAGGCTGCAGGACGAACTCGGCCGCAGCCGCTCGCTGGGGGACACCATCGCCAGCGTCACCGCCTTCGCCGCGGAGGTCTCGACCGACGCCGCGTTGAGCGCCGTGATCCAGGCGGCCGACCAGGCGGCCGTGGAGCGCGAGGCCGACAGCGAGGAAGCCCGCCACGCCAAGCGCGTGCGCAGCGTCCTGGCCGTGCCCTACTTCTCCTTCGCGCAGGGTCTGCGCCGCAACAGCCGGAGCTGAACCATGAACGGAGTCCAGTGGGCCGATGGGGCACCCATCTACCGTCAACTCAAGGAGCGCGTCGTGGCGATGATGCTCGATGGCGAACTCAAGCCCGGCGACGCGCTGCCCTCGGTACGCCAGGTCGCGGCCGAATACCAGCTCAATCCGATCACCGTCTCGCGCGCCTATCAGGAGCTCGCGGACGAAGCACTTGTCGAAAAACGCAGAGGCCTGGGCATGTTCGTCACCGAAGAAGCATCCAAGAAGCTGCTGTCCAACGAACGCGAACGCTTCCTCACCGAGGAGTGGCCGCTGGTGCTGGAGCGCATCCGTCGCCTGGGACTGGAGATGGACGACCTGCTCAAGCCACTGCATAGCGGAGGTGCGGCATGAATGCGACCACCCACCCCGTCGCCGCCGTGCATGACCGCGTCGTCAGCGCGCGCAGGCTGCGCAAGGCCTACGGCACCACGCTGGCGCTCGACGACGCCAGTTTCGAGATCGGCACCGGCAAGATCATCGGCCTGATCGGCCCCAACGGCGCCGGCAAGACCACCGCCTTGAAGGCGATGCTCGGCCTGACGCCGTTCGAGGGCGAACTCGACGTGCTCGGCCGCGACCCCCGCCACCAGCGCGACGAATTGATGAACGACGTCTGCTTCATCGCCGACGTCGCGGTGTTGCCGCGCTGGATCCGGGTCAGGCAGGCGATCGACTTCGTCGCCGGCGTGCACCCGCGCTTCGACCGCGCCAAATGCGAGCGCTTCCTCGCCAATACCCAGCTGAAGATGTCCTCGCGCGTGCGCGAACTGTCGAAGGGCATGATCGTGCAGCTGCACCTGGCGCTGGTGATGGCCATCGATGCGCGCCTGCTGGTGCTGGACGAGCCGACCCTCGGCCTGGACATCCTGTATCGCAAGCAGTTCTACCAGCGCCTGCTGGAGGACTACTTCGACGAGCAGAAGACCATCGTCATCACCACCCACCAGGTCGAGGAGGTCGAACACATCCTCACCGACGTGATGTTCATCCGCAACGGCAGGATCGTGCTGGACGCGCCGATGGATGCGGTCGGCGAGCGCTTCGTCGAAGTGCTGGTCAACCCGGACCAGGCCGACAGCGCGCGCGCGCTCAAGCCGATCGACGAACGCGCCCTGCCCTTCGGCAAGACCGTGATGCTGTACGACGGCGTCCCGCAGACCGCGCTCGCCGCACTCGGCGAAACCCGCACCCCGGGCCTGGCCGACCTGTTCGTGGCCACCATGAAAGGAACCTACGCATGAACGCGATCGACACACCGCAGCCGGCCGCGCCGCGCACCGCCGTGCCGGTCCACCCGACCCACAAGTTCACCCTGCTGCTCAAGCGCGAGCTCTGGGAGCACAAGGGCGGGTTCTTCTGGGCCCCGATCGTTACCGGCGGCATCCTGGCGCTGCTTTCCCTGCTCGGCACCATCACCAGTTCGATGCTGTTCCAGCGCGCCGTGCGCAGGGGCGACATCGATTGGGATGGCATGGCGATCAACGGCAAGCACGGCCTTGAAGCGGCGAAGCAGGCCTTCGGTTTCGCCGGCGACGTCACCCTGCTGACCGGCGTCGGTTTCACCTGCGCCGTGCTGGTGTTCGTGGTGTTCTTCTATTGCCTCGGCTCGCTGTACGACGAGCGCAAGGATCGCAGCGTGCTGTTCTGGAAGTCGCTGCCGGTCTCGGACACGCAGACCGTGCTGTCCAAGGCGCTGTGGGCGCTGGTGCTGGCCCCGGTCATCGCCATCGTGGTCGGCCTGGTCGTCGGCATCGTGCTGTGGCTGATCTCGGCCGCGGCCATGATCGCCAACGGCATCCCGGGTGCCGGCGCGATCTTCTCGCAATCGCATCCCTTCCGCGTCCTGTTCCATGTGCTGACGGTGATCCCGGTGTACGCGCTGTGGGCGCTGCCGACCGTCGGCTGGCTGATGCTGTGCTCGGCCTGGGCGCGCAGCAAGCCGTTCCTGTGGGCGGTCCTGATCCCCGTACTCGGCAGCACCGTGATCAGCTGGCTGGGCAGCCTGCCCGGCATCACCATCGCGCACGCCAAGCTCTGGTACACCGTGGTCTACCGCGGCCTGTTCAGCATCGTTCCAGGCAGCTGGTACGCCAACCCCCACGTGACGCCGGAAGTCGCGAGCCATATCAAGGGCCCGGAAGACCTCGCCAATGCCATCAACCTCAGCAGCAGCTGGCAGGCTTTCGCCACGGCCGACCTGTGGATCGGCGCCATCCTCGGCGCGCTGATGATCTATGGCGCCATCCTGCTGCGCCGCCGGCGCGAGCTGGCGGATTGATGGCAGCGACTGCGCCCGTCATTCGCAGAGCGGAGCTTGCTCCGCTCCTCGCCGGGAACAAGGCAGCCGAGTCAGCTCGGCCCTGGATGGCCATCCCGGCGGCTTCCCACGCAACCAACCATGGAATCCAGCAATGAAATCCTTGCTCCTCGCTTCACTGCTCCTGCTCCCCCTGGCCGCGCAGGCCGATAACGACAGCAGCCGTTGCGCGCATTCGCAGCCGCGCAACCTGCAGCTCGACCTGGCCGGCGTGAACACCGTGGTCTTCGATATCGGCGGCAACGACCTCGACCTGCGCGCCGCCGCCGGCGCCGCCGGCAGGATCGACGGCCGCGCCTGCGCCTCCGACGAGAAATATTTCGACGACCTGGTCCTGGAACAGAAGAAAACGGGCGCAACCCTGGTCGTGCGCACCCGGCGCGATGGCGCATCGACCTCGAATTTCAATTTCAGTTTCCTCGGGATCGGGTTCAACCGCTACGCCTACATGCAGCTGAAGGCGACCCTGCCCGACAATCTCGCCGTGAAGCTGAAAGTCGGCTCCGGCGACGCCAGCGTCGCCGGGGTGCACGCGCTGGACGCCACCATCGGCTCGGGCGACCTGGTCGCTTCCAGCGTCCGGGGACAGTTCAGCGGCAGCGCCGGCTCCGGCGACATCCGCGCCAGCGATATCGGCAGCCTCTACCTCAGGTCGATCGGCAGCGGCGACGCCACCATCAGGCAGGTGCGCGGCGCGTCGAAGGTCGGCGATATCGGATCGGGGGATCTTGCGATCAGGGGAACCCGGGGCCCGGTCGAGATCGGCTCGATCGGTTCCGGCGATGTCGAGCTCACCGGGATCGGTGGCGACGTCGGCATCGGATCGATCGGCTCCGGCGATCTCGGCCTCGCCGACATCGGCGGCAACGTCACCGTCGGTTCGATCGGTTCCGGCGATCTCGACGTCAACGGCGTGCGCGGCAACCTGAGCGTGCGCTCGGTCGGCAGCGGCGACATCGGCCATCGCAGCGTCGACGGCCGCATCGACCTGCCGAAGAAACGCTAGCCCCCATCACCGGAAGCGCCACATGAACAAGACCACCCTGGCCACCGCCCTGCTGCTGGCATGCTCGCTCCCCCTGCTGGGCGCCTGCCAGCGATCGGCCACCGCGCCGGCAGCCGACACGGCAGCGACTGCCCCGGACGCCGGACCGCAGACGATGATCGGCCAGGCCGTCGACAAGGGCATGCGCAAGGCGCGCGAGGAGCTGGAGCACGGCAACCTCGGCCTCAACGGCGGCATCAAGGTGCGCGTCAACACCCATGGCGGCAGCGTCTTCAGCCGGGGCGAAGACCACGGCCTGCCCAGGGCCGAAATTACCCCGCAAGGCGACCTGCTGATCGAAGGCAAGCCGGTTGCGATCGACGCCGGGCAACGCGCCATGCTGCTCGACTACCGGCAGCAGGTCATCGGCGTCGCCGAGGCCGGCATGGCCCTGGGCACCCAGGGCGCCGACCTCGCCGGAAAGGCGCTGGCCGAAGGCGTATCGAGCATCTTCAAGGGCGGCTCCAGGGACGACTTCGAGCGGCACATGGAGGCCGAGGGCAAGAAGATCGAGGCCCAGGCCAGGCTGCTGTGCAACCGCCTGCCGCCGATGCTGGACGCCCAGGAGAAGCTGGCCGCGTCGCTGCCCGCGTTCAAGCCCTACGCGCGGATGACCCAGGACGACATCGACCACTGCATGGACCACGATGACGCCGACCGACCGGCCGCGCAGGCGCGCCTGCGTGACGAGATCCGCCAGGACATCCGCAAGTCGGTGCGCGATACCGTCCGCGCAACGGTCAAGGCCGGCGCAGGCGAAAGCTGACACGCACCTGTAGGAGCGCACCCGGGCGCGACGGGGTTCACCGGTGGACCCCGTCGCGTCCGGGTGCGCTCCTACAAGAATGTGTTCATTGCTTGCCGGAGTGGATACCGCCCTTGGTCAGCGCCACCGGATCGAGCAGCTTCCTCAACTCCGACTCCGGCAGGCCGGTGTCTTCCAGCGCGACCTCCAGCACCGGGCGCTGCTCCCTGTAGGCGCGCTTGGCGATCGCGGCGGCTTTTTCGTAGCCGATGATCGGGTTGAGCGCGGTGACCAGGATCGGGTTGCGTTCGACCGCGCGGGCGACGACGTCCTTGCGCACCTTGAGCCCCTTGATGGTCTTGTCGGCCAGCAGGCGCGAGACGTTGGCCAGCAGCCGGATCGATTCGAGCAGGTTGGATGCGATCAGCGGCAGCATCACGTTGAGCTGGAAATTGCCGCTTTGGCCCGCGATCGAGACCGCCGCGTGGTGCCCCATCACCTGCGCGCAGGCCATCATGGTCGCCTCCGGGACCACCGGGTTGACCTTGCCCGGCATGATCGAGCTGCCTGGCTGCAGCGCCGGCAGCTCGACCTCGCCCAGCCCCGCCAGCGGTCCGGAATTCATCCAGCGCAAGTCGTTGGCGATCTTCATCAGCGCCACCGCGACGGCGTTGAGCTGGCCGGACAGTTCCACCGCGTCGTCCTGCGATGCGAGCCCTTCGAACTTGTCCGTGGCCGATTCGAACTTCGTCTTCGCCATCGTCGACAGCTGCCTGGCCATCGCCTTGCCGAAACGCGGGTCGGCGTTGATGCCGGTGCCGATGGCGGTGCCGCCGATCGGCAGGCGGCGGACGCGCGCCAGCGTGTCCTGCAGTCGCGCCTGCGCCGAGGCCAGCTGCGACGACCAGGCGCCGAACTCCTGGGCGAAGGTCAGCGGCATCGCATCCATCAGGTGGGTGCGGCCGGTCTTGACGACCTTGCCGAGCGCGCCGGCGCGGCCATCGATGGTCTTGCGCAGGTGTTCGAGCGCCGGCAGCAGGTCTTCGAACACGGCCAGCTGCGCCGAGACCCGGATCGCGGTCGGGACCACGTCGTTGGAGCTCTGCCCGAGGTTGACGTCGTCGTTGGGATGCACGGGCTTCTTGCCGGCGCGCGATGCCAGGGTCGCGATGACCTCGTTGGCGTTCATGTTCGACGAGGTGCCGGAGCCGGTCTGGTAGATATCGATCGGGAACTGCGCGTCGTGCCTGCCTTCGGCGACCTGCATCGCCGCCGAGCGGATCGCGCCGGCGCGCGCCTTGGGCAGCAGCCCCAGCTCGGCGTTGACCGACGCCGCCGCCGCCTTGACCAGTCCGAGCGCGCGGATGAAACCGCGCGGCAAGGGCTGTCCGGAGACCGGGAAATTCTCGACCGCGCGCTGGGTCTGCGCGCCCCACAGCGCCTCGGCGGGGACCTTCAGCTCCCCCATGCTGTCGTGTTCGATGCGGTATTTCGCGTTTGCCATGCCAGCCTCCGTAGTCGCCGCAAGAGCATACCCCCGCGCGGATGATGCCTTTGTAGGAGCGCACCTGGGCGCGACCGGACTCGACCGGCACCGAGGGTTGCGCCCAGGTGCGCTCCTACGACGGTCTGGCGGGCCGGGCGCGTTAGAATCCGGAGTTGCCTCTCCCCGCACGCCGCCATGCCCGCCGAAGCCAACGCCAGACTGCTTGCCCTGTCCCCGCTCGACGGCCGCTACGCCGGCAAGGTCGACGCGCTGCGGCCGATCTTCTCCGAATACGGGCTGATCCGGGCGCGGATGCGGGTCGAGGTCGAATGGCTGCTGGCGCTGGCCGCCGAGCCGGGCATCGCCGGACTGCCTGCGTTCGACGACGGCGCGACCGCGCGGCTGCGTTCGCTGGCCGCCGGCTTCACGGTCGAGGATGCGGCGCGGGTCAAGGCGATCGAAGCCACCACCAACCACGACGTCAAGGCGGTCGAGTACTTCATCAAGCAGCGACTCGAAGACGATGCCGGGCTCGCGCCGGCGCTGGAGTTCGTGCATTTCGCCTGCACCAGCGAGGACATCAACAACCTGGCCTACGCGCTGATGCTCAACCAGGCGCGGCAGGAGGTGCTGCTGCCAAAGCTCGACGCGCTGATCCAGAAGCTGCGCGCGATGGCGCACGAACACGCCGTGCTGCCGATGCTCTCGCGCACCCACGGCCAGACCGCCTCGCCGACCACGGTCGGCAAGGAACTGGCCAACGTGGTCGCGCGCCTGCACCGCCAGGGCGAGCAGCTGGCGGCGGTGTCGCTGTCGGGCAAGGCCAACGGCGCGGTCGGCAACTACAACGCGCACGTGGCCGCTTGTCCCGACGTCGACTGGCCGGCCTTCGCTAGGCGCTTCGTCGAATCGCTCGATCTCGATTTCAATCCATACACCACCCAGATCGAACCGCATGACAGCATTGCCGAGATCGCCGACGCGCAGAAGCGCATCGGCACGATCTGCATCGACCTGTGCCGCGACACCTGGGGCTACATCTCGCTGGGCTACTTCAGCCAGGCGGTGCAGGCCGGCGAGGTCGGCAGTTCGACCATGCCGCACAAGGTCAACCCGATCGACTTCGAGAACGCCGAGGGCAACTTCGGCGTCGCCAATGCGCTGTTCGAACACTTCGCCGCCAAGCTGCCGGTCAGCCGCTGGCAGCGCGATCTCAGCGACTCCACCGTGCTGCGCGCGCTCGGCACCGCCTTCGGCCACGCACTGATCGGCTTCGACGCCCTGCTGCGGGGGCTGGACAAGCTGTCGGTGAACCAGCGGCGGTTGGCTGCCGACCTCGATGCCTCATGGGAAGTGCTGGCCGAAGCGGTGCAGACGGTGATGCGCCGCCATGGGCTGCCCAATCCCTACGAACAGCTCAAGGCGCTAACCCGCGGCCAGGGCATCACCGAAGCCTCGATGCGCGCGTTCATCGCATCCTTGGCGTTGCCCGATGCCGACAAGCAGCGCCTGCTTGCGATGACGCCCGGCAGCTACACCGGTCTGGCCGAGCGGCTGGCGCAAGACATCTAACCGCCGCTTCCAGGCGTTGCCATGGCCAAGAAACCTTCCAGCCTGCCCATCGAAATCGACGCCGCCGGCGCGGCCCCGCTGGGCATGCCTGCAGCCGACTTCCTGCGCGACTACTGGCAGAAACGGCCGCTGCTGGTCCGCAACGCCTTCCCTGGCTTCGTCCCGCCGGTCACGCCCGAGGACCTGGCCGGCCTCGCCTGCGAGCAGGCTGCGCTGTCGCGTCTGGTCGCGCACGACCGCGCCGGCGACAAGTGGATGCTGCGGCATGGTCCGTTCGACGAGGCGATGTTCCCGCAGCTCGGCGACCATGACTGGACCCTGCTGGTGCAGGACGTCGACAAGTGGGACGCCGACGTCGCCGCCCTGTTGCCGGCCTTCGATTTCCTGCCGCGCTGGCGCATCGACGACGTGATGGTGTCGTTCGCGGCCACCGGTGGCTCGGTCGGCGCGCACGTCGACCAGTACGACGTGTTCCTGCTGCAGGGGCAGGGCCACCGGCGCTGGCAGGTCGACACGCAGGAGGATCCGCCGCTGCACTTCCGCAAGGACGTCGAGCTCAAGCTGCTGCAGCGCTTCAATCCAAGCCACGAGTGGGTGCTCGGCCCCGGCGACATGCTCTACCTGCCGCCTGGGGTGCCGCACCACGGCGTCGCCGAAGATCCCTGCCTGACCTTCTCCATCGGCATGCGCGCGCCGTCGGCTTCGGAACTGCTGGGCGATTTCGTCGACACGCTCGCGGCCGAGGCCGACGACTCGCTGCGCTATGCCGATCCGGACCTCGTCCCGGCACAGGACAGCAACGAGATCGACGCAGCGGCGATGGGTCGTGCGCTCGAAGCCCTCAATGCGCTGCGCATGAACGATCCCGAGCGCCTCGGCGACTGGTTCGGCCGCTTCATCACGCTTTATCGCAGCGCCGGCGAGGCGGTGCCGTGCGACGACGGCCGCTCGCGGATCGAGATCGAATGGGACCTGCAGCAGGGATACAGCTTGCTGCGCCACCCGTGGACGCGGATGGCCTGGCGCAGGGCCGGGCGCGGCGCCCGCCTGTATGCCGCCGGACAGGCGCACGCCCTGCCCGTGCGCGACGCCCGGCGCATCGCCGCCGCCGCCGTGCTCGACGGCGACGCCTACGCCGGACTGTCGGAAGGCGGCCGCGATGCCGTGTTCGCCCTGCTGCAGGACGGGCACTATCGCCTGCAGCCGGCTGGCGACGGGGACGAAACGGCATGAGCACGCAGCGCGGCCCGTTCCGGATCGAGCTGGTCGACTACGCCGGGAACATCGACGCCCTGCGTGCCGTGCGCGAAACGGTCTTCGTGCAGGAACAGCAGGTTCCAGCCGAAGAGGAATGGGACGCGCTCGATCCGCAGTGCCGGCACGTTATCGCCCGCGATGAGCGCGGCACTCCGATCGGTACCGGACGGTTGACACCACAGCGGAAGATCGGGCGCATGGCGGTGCTGCGCGAATGGCGCGGCGCAGGCGTCGGCGACGCCATGCTGCATGCCCTGCTGCGGCAGGCGCGCGCCTCGGGCTGGGACGACGTCAGCCTCAATGCGCAGGTTTCGGCGCTGGGATTCTATGCCCGGCACGGCTTCCGGCCTTTTGGCGAGCGCTTCATGGAGGCCGGCATCAAGCACCAGGCCATGCGCCTTGAGCTCGACCGCCCGCGTGCCGTCAGCGATCGCGCCGCGGCCGTCGCCGTGACCGCCGGGCTGGTGCTGTCGGCGCGCCGGGCGCTTTACGTCTACAGCCGCGACCTCGACCCCGGCCTGCTGGACTCGCCGCGCGTGCTCGACGCCCTGCGGTGCTTCGGCACGCGCGGCCAGGGCAACGAGGTGCGCGTGCTGCTGCAGGACGCCGACGCGCCGCAGCGCGCGCACGCGCCCCTGCTGGCGCTGGCGCAACGGCTGCCCAGCGTGTTCGGGTTCCGTGCGGTCGAAGACCCCGCCGACCTCGCCTACCCTTCGGCCTGGCTGGCCAACGATGCCGGGGGCTACTACTTCCGCGACCTTGGCCACCGCTTCGACGGCGAGGCCGAGACCGACGCCGGCGGCCGCGCACGCCAGCTGGTGGAGCAGTTCCGCCCGATCTGGGAACGCGCGCGCCCCTGCAGCGAATTCCGCGCGCTGGGCCTGTGACGACCCGCGCAGCCGGGGCCGGCCAAGCGGCTCCGAGCGGTCCGGAGGCTGTCTGTCCGCACAATCTGGCGATCCCCGCATGATGCGCTGCATCACGCGCTGCGGCTATAATTCAGGTTCTTTGTCACGCCAGTCTTCGGGCCAGCGGATTTCCCGTCGAATCAGGCGTTTGCCTCCCCTACCCAGAGCCCATTACGCCCGACGTGGACAGTCTTCTGAAGCAGTTTGCGCAGACCTCGCAGCTCGGCGCCAATGCCGCGTATGTCGAGGCCCTGTACGAGCAGTACCTGGTCGATCCGGACAGCCTTGGACCGGCGTGGAAACGCTATTTCGACGGGTTCAAGGGCCGCGAGGCAGGCGACGTCCCCCACTCCGCGGCCATCGCGGCCATCGCCGAGGCCGGGCGCCAGGCCCTGCGCGGCGGCGGCGTCCAGGCGGCCAGCGGCGACGACCGCGAGCGCTCGGTCGGCCGCCTGATCACCGCCTACCGCTCGCGCGGCCACCTGGGCGCGAAGCTCGACCCGCTGGGCATGACGCCGCCGCTGGATGCGCCCGACCTGGGCCTGGCGTTCCACCGCCTGTCCGAGTCCGACCTGGACAGCGAGTTCAGCACCGGCGGCGTTGCCGGCAACCCGCGCATGCGGCTGGGCGACCTGTTGCAACGGCTCAGGGCGACCTATACCGGTCCGATCGGCGCCGAGTTCATGCACATCACCGACGCCGGACAGCGGCGCTGGCTGTATGAGCGGCTGGAGTCGGCCGGCGGCGACTTCAGGCGCAGCGACGACGACAAGCGCCGCATCCTCGAGCGCCTGACGGCGGCCGAAGGCCTGGAACGCTACCTGCACACCAAGTACGTCGGCCAGAAGCGCTTCTCGCTGGAAGGCGGCGATTCGCTGATCCCGCTGCTCGACGACCTGATCCGCCGCGCCGGCAACAACGGGGTCAAGGACATCGTCGTCGGCATGGCCCACCGCGGCCGGTTGAACGTGCTGATCAACACCCTGGGCAAGTCGCCGCGCAGGCTGTTCGACGAGTTCGAAGGCAAGTTCAAGCACGACCCGTCCGACGACCGCGCGCATACCGGCGACGTCAAGTACCACATGGGCTTCTCCGCCGACCTCGCCACTCCCGGCGGCCCGGTGCACCTCGCGCTGGCCTTCAATCCATCGCACCTGGAGATCGTCGACCCGGTGGTGGTCGGCAGCGTGCGCGCGCGCCAGCACCATCGCGGCGACAAGGCGCGCGAGCAGGTGCTGCCGGTACTGCTGCACGGCGACGCCGCGTTCGCGGGCCAGGGCGTGGTGATGGAACTGTTCCAGATGTCGCAGGCGGCCGGGTTCGCGGTCGGCGGCACCGTGCACGTGGTCATCAACAACCAGATCGGCTTCACCACCAGCGCCCGCGAGGATGCGCGCTCCACGCTGTACTGCACCGACGTGGCCAAGATGATCGGCGCGCCGATCCTGCACGTGAACGGCGACGACCCCGAGGCGGTGGTGTTCTGCGCCGAGCTGGCCTACGACTTCCGCCAGCGCTTCAAGAAGGACGTGGTCATCGACCTGGTCTGCTACCGCCGCCACGGCCACAACGAGGCCGACGAGCCGGCCGCGACCCAGCCGCTGATGTACCAGACCATCCGCGCGCACAAGACCACGCGCGAACTCTACGCCGCGCGCCTGACCGAAGCCGGCACGCTGGCCGACGGCGAGGCGCAGGAGATCGTCGACCGTTACCGCGACAAGCTCGATGCCGGCGAGGTCACCACCGAACTGGCGACGGTCAAGCCCGACCAGTACACCATCGACTGGTCGAAATACCTGTCCGGCAGGATCGGCGACCCGGTCGACACCACGGTCAAGCGCGCCACCCTCGACAAGCTGGCGAAGGCGATCAACACGATCCCGGACGAGATCGTGCTGCACCCGCGCGTGCAGAAGATCTACCAGGAGCGCCGCATGATGGCCGCGGGCGAGATCCCGGGCGACTGGGGCTTCGCCGAGAACCTGGCCTACGCGACCCTGCTCGACGAAGGCCACAAGCTGCGCCTGGTCGGCCAGGACAGCGGTCGCGGCACCTTCTTCCACCGCCACGCGGTGCTGCACGACCAGAAGTCCGACCGCCATTACCTGCCGTTGCAGCAGCTGGTGGAAAACCCCGACGACGCCACCGTGATCGACTCGCTGCTCAGCGAGGAAGCGGTGATGGCGTTCGAGTACGGCTATTCCACCGCCGATCCGGACACGCTCGACATCTGGGAAGCGCAGTTCGGCGATTTCGCCAACGGCGCGCAGGTGGTGATCGACCAGTTCCTGTCCTCGGGCGAAGCCAAGTGGGAACGCCTGTGCGGGCTGGCGCTGTTCCTGCCGCACGGCTACGAAGGCCAGGGCCCGGAACACAGTTCCGCCCGGCTTGAACGCTTCCTGCAGCTGTGCGCACTGGACAACATGATGGTCTGCGTGCCGACCACCCCGGCGCAGGCCTTCCACATGGTCCGCCGGCAGATGCGCATGACCACGCGCAAGCCGCTGGTGGTGATGACACCCAAGTCGCTGCTGCGGCACAAGCTGGCGGTGTCGTCGCTGGACGAGCTCGCCAAGGGCGGCTTCCAGCACCTGATCCCCGACACCACCAGCGACGCGAAGAAAACGCGGCGCGTCGTGCTGTGTTCCGGCAAGGTCTACTACGACCTGCTGGAGGAAGCCGGCAAGCAGGAAATCGATGACGTCGCCCTGGTGCGCGTGGAACAGCTGTATCCGTTCCCGCGCAAGCAGCTCACGGCCGAACTCAAGCGCTTCGCCAGGGTCGCCGACGTGGTCTGGTGCCAGGAAGAACCGCAGAACCAGGGCGCCTGGTACCAGGTCCAGCACCACCTCGACGCCTGCATCGGGCCGAAGCAGGTCCTGCACTACGTCGGCCGCCCGCGCTCGCCCTCGCCCGCCGTCGGGCATTTCAACGACCATGTCGCCGAACAGCAGAAGCTGGTCGCCGATGCGCTGGTCAACAAGCTCGGTGGCGGACACGCCGCCGAATAGCCCCATCCCCACAGCAGCCCGCTCCATCAACGCTTTCTCAGGACGTCGCACATGGCCACCGAAATCAAAGTCCCGGTCCTCCCCGAATCCGTTTCCGACGCCACCATCGCGTCCTGGCACAAGCAGGCCGGCGACAGCGTCAGGCGCGACGAGAACCTCGTCGACCTCGAGACCGACAAGGTGGTGCTGGAAGTGCCTTCCCCCGTCGACGGCGTGCTGAAGGAAATCAAGTTCGAGCAAGGCGCCACCGTCACCAGCTCGCAGGTGATCGCGGTGATCGAGGAGGGTGCCGCGGCCGCTGGCAAGCAGTCCGGCGACAAGGGCGAGCCGAAGCAAGACGCCGGCAAGCCCGACGATGCCGGGCAGGCAAAGGGCGAGGCGAAGGCCGAAGGCAAGCCAGCGAAGGCATCGGCGCCCGCCGCGTCCAAATCCGCCGGCAAGACCGACGACCTGCCGCCGGGTGCGCGCTTCAGCGCCGAAAAGTCGGGCGTGGATCCGGCCGACGTCGAAGGCACCGGCCGCCGCGGCGCGGTCACCAAGGAGGACATCGTCAACTACGCTTCGGGCAAGACCGGCGGCGTATCGGGCGGCGCCCGCCCCGAAGAGCGCGTGGCGATGACCCGCATCCGCAAGCGCATCGCCGAACGGCTGATGGAATCGAAGAATTCGACCGCGATGCTGACCTCGTCCAACGAGGTCAACATGCAGGCGGTCATGGCCATGCGCAAGTCGCAGGGCGAGGCCTTCCAGAAGGCCTACGGCATCAAGCTCGGCTTCATGAGCTTCTTCGCCAAGGCCGCGGCCAACGCCCTGCTGCGCCACCCGACCGTCAATGCCTCGGTCGACGGCGACGACATCATCTACCACGGCTACGCCGACATCTCGATCGCGGTCTCGACCGATCGCGGCCTGGTGACGCCGGTGCTGCGCAACGTCGAACGCATGGGCTTCGCCGACGTCGAGAAAGCCATCGACGGCTACGCCACCGCCGCGCGCGAGGGCGGGCTCAAGCTGGAGGACCTGCAGGGCGGGACCTTCACCATCACCAACGGCGGCACCTTCGGCTCGCTGTTCTCCACCCCGATCATCAATCCGCCGCAGAGCGCGATCCTCGGCATGCACGCGATCAAGGAACGCGCGATCGTCGAGAATGGCCAGGTCGTCGCCGCGCCGATGATGTACATCGCATTGAGCTACGACCACCGCATCATCGATGGCAAGGACGCGGTGCTGTTCCTGGTCGACATCAAGAACCAGCTGGAAAACCCGCACCGCATGCTGCTGGGCATGTGATACCTGTAGCCCCTTCCCGCATGCGGGAGGGGGATGGGGTGAGGGTGTGCTGTCCGGCACCCCGCCCTGCCCTCATCCGGCGCTGCGCGCCACCTTCTCCCGCAGACGGGAGAAGGGATCAAGCAAGGAACCGAACATGGCAGAACAATTCGACGTCATCGTCATCGGCGCCGGCCCGGCCGGCTACCACGCCGCGATCCGCGCCGCCCAGCTGGGCATGAAGACCGCCTGCATCGATGCCGGCCTTGGCAAGGACGGCAAACCGGCGTTGGGCGGCACCTGCCTGCGCGTGGGCTGCATCCCGTCCAAGGCGCTGCTGGACTCCTCGCGCAATTTCTGGAACCTCGGACACCTGTTCGGCGAGCACGGCATCAGCGCCAAGGACCCGAAGATGGACGTCGGCACCATGGTCGGCCGCAAGGACAAGATCGTGAAGCAGTTCACCGGCGGCATCGCGATGCTGTTCAAGGCCAACAAGGTCACGCCGTATTACGGTTACGGCACGCTGCACAAGGGCAACTTGGTCAAGGTCAAGGGCCACGACGGCAAGGTGGTCGAACTCAAGGGCACGAACGTCGTGCTCGCCGCCGGCTCGGATTCGATCGAATTGCCGTTCGCGAAGTTCGACGACGCCGGCATGATCGTCGACAACGTCGGCGCGCTCGACTTCACCGAAGTCCCGAAGCGCCTGGGCGTGATCGGCGCCGGCGTGATCGGGCTGGAGCTGGGCAGCGTGTGGAAGCGCCTGGGCAGCGAGGTCACCGTGCTCGAGGCCCTGCCCGACTTCCTCGCCGCCGCCGATGCCGAAGTCGCCAAGACCGCCGCGCGCGAATTCAAGAAGCAGGGCCTGGACATCCGTCTCGGGGCGAAAGTCGGCAAGACTGAAATCAAGTCGAAGGGAAAGGCGAAGGAAGTCCACGTCACCTATTCCGACAAGGGCGGCGAGCAGACGCTGGTCGTCGACAGGCTGCTGGTCGCCGTCGGCCGGCGCGCCGCCACCAAGGGCCTGCTGGCCGACGATACCGGCGTGAAGCTGGACCAGCGCGGCGTGATCGAAGTCGACGAGCACTGCCATACCGGCGTCGACGGCGTCTGGGCGGTCGGCGACTGCGTGCGCGGACCGATGCTGGCGCACAAGGGCTTCGAGGAAGGGATCATGGTGGCCGAGCTGATCGCCGGCCTGCCCGGCCACGTCAATTACGACACCATCCCGTGGGTGATCTACACCGAGCCGGAAATCGCCTGGGTCGGCAAGACCGAGCAGCAGCTGAAGGAAGACGGCACGCCGTACAAGACCGGCAGCTTCCCGTTCGCCGCGCTAGGGCGCGCGGTGGCGATGGGCGAGCCGGCCGGCTTCGTCAAGGTGATCGCGCATGCCGAGACCGATCGCGTGCTGGGCATGCACCTGGTCGGCGTCGGCGTCTCGGAGCTGGTGCACGAGGGCGTGCTGACGATGGAGTTCAAGGGCTCCGCCGACGACCTGGCCCGCATCTGCCACGCGCATCCGACCCTGTCCGAATCGATCCACGACGCCGCGATGGCGGTGGACAAGCGCGCGATCCACAAGGCCAATTGAATCCAAGGTTTTTCGTAGGAGCGGCTTGTAGCCGCGAGCTCTTGCGTTCGAATGTAGCGCCGGATGCGAGAAAAGCTCGCGGCTACAAGCCGCTCCTACAACGGTCGTCATAGCGCAGGGTGGATTGCCATGAGCCTACAGTTCCTGCTCAAGATCCTCGTCACCGTGGTGACGGTGCTTGTCGCCTCCATGCTGGCCAAGCGCAGCGGCTGGCTCGGTGCGCTGGTCGCGTCGTTGCCGCTGACCTCGCTGCTGGTACTGGGCTGGCTGTACTTCGACACCCGCGAACCGCGCCAGGTCGCCGACCTGGCGATGGGGATCTTCTGGTTCGTACTCGGCAGTCTGCCTTTCTTCCTCGTGCTTGCCTTCGCCTTGCGACGCGCCTGGAATGCCGGGCTGGCGTTTTCGCTGGCCGCGCTGGCCGGCTTCGCGGGAATCACACTGACGCAATGGCTGCTGACCCGGGGCAGGGCATGAAATCGATCTGCGTCTACTGCGGCTCCAACGCCGGCAGCAAACCGGCTTTCGCCGAACGTGCTGCCGCGCTTGGTACGCGCATCGCCAATGACGGCCTGGTCCTGGTCTACGGCGGCGGCGACGTCGGCCTGATGGGCATCGTCGCCGATGCGGTGCTGGAAGCCGGTGGCGAAGTGACCGGCGTCATCCCCAGGCAGCTGGTGGACTGGGAAGTCGCGCATCGCGGCGTGACCCGGCTCGAAGTCGTCGGCTCGATGCACGAGCGCAAGGCGCGCATGTTCGACCTGTCGGACGCCTTCGTCGCCCTGCCCGGCGGCTTCGGCACGCTCGACGAGATGTTCGAGATGCTGACCTGGCGCCAGCTCGGACTCGGCGCCAAGCCCTGCGCCTTCCTCGACGTCGATGGTTTCTACGAACCCCTGATCCGGATGATCGACCGCATGGTCGAGCAGCGCTTCCTGCACGCCGAGCAGCGCCGGGACCTGTGGCACGGCGACGACCTCGACGCGCTGTTCGCCTGGATGCGCGACTACACCCCGGCGCAGGCGGACAAGTGGCTGGACGCCAAGCGCCGCGACAGCCTGCGCTGAAGGAAACCACGACATGACGATCCCCGCCACGTTCCGCGCCTTCCGTATCCACGGCGGTGATGGCGACCACCGCAGCGGCATCGAACAGCTCGGCGTGGACGACCTCGCGCCTGGCGAAATCGTGGTCAAGGTCGCGCACTCCTCGGTCAACTACAAGGACGCGCTGGCCGGGACCGGGGAAGGCAGGATCCTGCGCCGGTTCCCGCTGGTCGGCGGCATCGATCTCGCCGGGCACGTGGTGTCCTCGGCCGACAAGAGCTTCAGGGAAGGCGACGCGGTGCTGGTCACCGGCTGCGGACTGAGCGAGACGCGCGACGGTGGCTATGCGCAATACGCGCGGATCCAATCGCAGTGGGCAATCCCGCTGCCCGATGGCCTCACCCTGCGAGAAAGCATGATCCTCGGCACCGCCGGCTTCACCGCTGCGCTGGCGCTGCTGCGAATGGTCGAGAACCGGCAGTCGCCGGACCTCGGGCCGCTGGCGGTGACCGGTGCCACCGGCGGCGTCGGCTCGCTGGCGGTCGATATCTTCAGCCGCGCCGGCTTCGAGGTGCATGCGGTCAGCGGCAAAACCGGCCATGCCGATTACCTCAAGGCGATCGGCGCCAGCCAGGTGCTCGGCCGCGATGCGCTGGCGACCACGCGACCGATGGAGTCCACGCGCTTCGGCGGCGGCCTCGACAACGTCGGCGGGGCGATGCTGGCCAGCCTGCTGGCGCAGACGGCGCCCTATGGCAACGTGGCCAGCGCCGGCCTCGCGGCTACCCACGAACTGACGACCACGGTAATGCCGCTGATCATCCGCGGCGTCTCGCTGCTGGGCGTGGCCTCGGCCGGTACCGCGCGCGACATCCGCGACCAGGTCTGGCGGCGGCTGGCCTCGGACTGGAAGCCGCGCCACCTTGAGCGCATCTGCACCCGCGAGGCGACCCTGGAACAGCTGCCAGACGTGTTCGCGACGATGCTCCGCGGCGGCTCGCAGGGCCGGACCCTGGTCACGCTCTGAGCGCCTGCGCTTGCGGCCGGTACGGCCGCGACTACAATCTGGACCTGTTCATCGGGGTAAATTCCAAAGGGAGCCGCATGGCGCGCATTCTGATCGTCGACGATTCACCCTCGCAGCTGATGGGCATCCGCCGCATCGTCGAGAAACTGGGCCACGAGGCACTGACCGCCGAGGACGGCGCCGCCGGCGTCGAGATCGCCAAGCGCGAGCTGCCGGACCTGATCCTGATGGACGTGGTGATGCCCAACCTCAACGGCTTCCAGGCCACCCGTTCGATCACGCGCGACGCCGCCACCAGGCACATCCCGGTCATCCTGGTCACCACCAAGGACCAGGACACCGACCGCGTCTGGGGCATGCGCCAGGGCGCCCGGGCCTATTTGACCAAGCCCTTCAGCGAATCCGAGCTGGCCGACACCATCGCCGGCAACATCGGCCAACCCGAGGCGCCGCCGCCCGCCGCTGCCTGAAGTCAGCCCCTGCCGGGCGCTATTCCCGACGCCAGTCGCCGTCGGCGAAGGCTTCGCGGATCTTCTCATATGCTTCCCGCTGCTTGAGGTCGTGCGGGGTTGGCGCCTGGATCTCCAGTTCGACGATCTGGTCGCCGGCACCGCCCGCGAGCCCGGTTGCGGGCAGTCCGCGCCCGCGCAGGCGCAGCTTGCGGCCGGCCTCCGAGTCGGGCGGGATCTTCAGTTCGACCTTGCCGCCCAGCGTCGGCACGCTCACCGTCGCACCCAGCGCGGCCTCCCAGGGCGCCACCGGCAGGCTGTAGATGATGTTGCGGCCATCGACCTCGAACTGCGGGTGCGCGGCGTATTCGATCTCCAGCAACAGGTTGCCGCCGTGCGCACCCTGCCCCGCCAGCCGCACCACCTGGCCGGGCTTGATGCCCTTGGGGATGCGTACGTCGAAGGTCCGGCCGTCGAGCGCGATGCGGACGCTGTCGCCGCGGAATACCGTCTCCAGCGACACCGACAGTCGTGCGCGGGTGTCCCTGCGCGGCTGCGGGCCGCGCGCACGCGCCTGCTCGAAACCGCCGCCGCCCTGGGCATGCGAGCGCCGGAACAGGCTCTCGAAGAAGTCGCTGAAGCCACCGCCCGCGCCGCCGCCGGCGAATACCTCGTCGAAGTCGAAGCCGCCGTTGCCGCCATGGCCGAATCCTGCCGGCGGTGGCTGCACTTCGTCGCCGGGCCGGTAGCCGCGCGTGCGCAGCTGGTCGTAGGCCGCGCGCTTCTGCGGATCGCGCAGCGCCTCGTAGGCTTCGTTGACGGCCTTGAACCGCTCCTCCGCACCCGCCTCCTTGCTGACGTCGGGATGGTATTTGCGCGCCAGCCGCCGGTAGGCCGTCTTGATCTCGGCCTCGCCGGCGTTGGGCTCCACGCCGAGGGTCTGGTAGTAATCCTTGAACTGCATGCAGGTCCGGGCTTGCTGCGGAATCAGTCGCGCAGGTTACAAGATACCGCGCCCGGACGAACCGGGCGCGGGAGCTGGGCCGCATCCGCGGCCTGTTTCAACGATACCGGCTCAGTGCGCCTTGACTTCGATCCGGCGCGGCTTGGTCTCGGGCCGCTTGGGAATCCCGATCTCCAGCACGCCGTGCTTGCCGCTGGCGGTGATGCCGTTGGGATCGGCGCTGTCGGGCAGCGCGAAGCGACGGTAGAAGGTGCCGTGCGAGCGCTCGACCCGGGAGTAGCCGCCGCCGTCCTGCCTGGACTCGGTGCTGCGCTCACCCTTGATCGAAAGGATGCCGTTGTCCATGTCGATCTCGATGTCCTTGGGATCGACCCCCGGGATGTCGGCCTGGATCAGGAAGCGTTCCGGCTCTTCCTTGATGTCGACGCGCGGCGCCCACTGGCTGGTGACCACGTTGGACTGGTCGCCGTCGCCCTCGTTGAGGAAGCGATCGAAGACCTGCTTGATTTCATCCTGCAGGCTGTTCTGGATGCCCCAGGGGGTGTAGCGAACGATGCTCATGTCTGTGCTCCGTCAGGTTGCGGTAACGGCGGCCTGGGCCGCCATGCCTCCAAGGTCGGTGCTGGTCCGGCGATTTCAAGGCCCGTTGACGTGGCCTTCCCCGGCCAGGGCTAGACTCCGTTCACCCTCCCCACGGAATTCCCGCATGCCCATCGAAGCCGGCGACCGCATCCCCGAGGCCAGGCTGCAGTTCATCCGCGACGGCATCCAGACCGTCGATACCCCGACCCTGTTCGAGGGCAGGAAGGTCGCGTTGTTCGGGGTCCCGGGCGCCTTCACCCCCACCTGCTCGGAGAAGCACCTGCCCGGCTTCATCCAGCACTTCGACGCGTTCCGCGCCCGCGGGGTCGAGGTCGCCTGCATGTCGGTCAATGACCCGTTCGTGATGCGGGCCTGGGGCGAAAGCCAGCATGCGCCGGAGGGCCTGATGATGCTGGCCGACGGCAACGGCGAATTCGCCCGCGCGCTTGGCCTGGAGATGGATGCCAGCGCCTATGGCATGGGCACGCGAGCCAGGCGGTTTTCACTCTATGCGGACGACCGCGTCGCCACGATCGTCAACATCGAGGCACCCGGCGAGTTCCGGGTCTCGTCGGCAGAGTACCTGCTGGATCAGCTCGCCTGACCGGAAACCCGCATCCAGGCCCGTCCAGAGCGCAGGGACCGCCCAATGGCAAAGACAGGTGCGGGCAAGACCGGCACACAAGCGGGCACGTTTCCCGCTTCCCCGCTCACCGCCACTGCTTCGCCGCCAGTGGCATGCTGGCCGATTCGATCAAGACCGGGTTCCTGGAGCACGCGCAGCAGGAGCAGGCGCACGCCCAGCCATGGGTGGAGCCGGGGCGTTCGCGCGGCGCTGCCGCGCGTCCCGGGCGGGTGGCCTGTGTGTTGTGGGAGCGGCGGAAGTCGCGACAGGCCTTGTTGCCCTTGGCCACTTGTTGCGACTTCCGTCGCTCCCACAAGGGCGATAAGAGCAACCAGGGCCTGAAGCTCGCGGCTATAGCCGTTCCTGCAAGAAGACCATCACTCGAGCACGCGGAACCCCACGCTGTCCCAGGCGCCGCTGTCGGCCAGCGCGGTCAGTTCGTGGTCGCCCGGCCGGTCGAACTCGTGCACGAATGGTTGCGAGCCAAGGCTTTCGCCAACCCAGCGCCCGTCCAGCAGCCACTGCACGCGCACATCCGTCCCCAGCGCCCGCAGCGACAGGCGCAGCGGTTGTACGCTGCCCGGCACGCGCGTCAGCGTGGCGCGATCGTTGATGCCTTCGATGCGCAGTTCCCCCGCTGCGTCGCGACCGTACGCCATGCAGTCGGGCGCCAGCGGCGGCAGGCGCGAAGCGCGCCGCTCGGCTGCCGACAGCCAGGGTGAGGCCAGGGCCGGCCAACGCGCAATTTCGGCGTCGCGCCGCTGGTGCGGGAGCGAACACGCCGCCGACAGCCGTTCACCCGTTCGTGTGTCGACCTCGAATCGCTCGCGCCCCGCGCTCCACAGCCGCGCTCCGCGCTCCGCGAACGTGGGTGGAACGGTTCCGTCCAAGGCCCACGCCTGCATCTTCCGCTGGCAAAGCGTGGGCGGCTGCGCGTCGGCGGAGATGCCGAGCGGCCAGCAGATTTCGAGCTCGGACACGCTGGCCGGCGGCGGGCGCGGCGCATTGTCGCCGCGCGCGCGCGGCAGGCTGTCGGCAACCTCGAACAGCAGCGGCAGCGCCGCGACCGCGCCGTACTGCCCCGGCAGCGGCGTGCCATCCGGGCGTCCGACCCAGACCCCGAGGGTGTAGCGGCGCGTGCCGCCGATCGCCCAGGCATCGCGGAAGCCGTAGCTGGTGCCGGTCTTCCACGCCACGCGCGGACGTCCGCGGCGATCGAAGGTGTCGGCACGCTCGCCCGGGCGCAGGTTGGCTTCCAGCATGCTGCGCACGATCCATGCCGCGCCGGGCGACATCATCCGGCGATCGGTCTTCGGGTCGGACGGCGTGTAGCGCACGCGCCCGGCGATGCCGTCGCGATTGAGCGCCGCGAAGGCACCGGCCAGGTCCTCGAGCCGCCCGCCGGTGCCGCCCAGGATCAGCGACAGGTTCGGCTTGGCGCCGCGCGGATATTTCAGCGCGATGCCGGCGTTGTCCAGGCGCGCCGAGAAGCGCGCCGGCCCGACCCGGTCGAGCAGGTCGACCGCCGGGATGTTGAGCGACAGCCGCAGCGCCTCCGCCGCGCCGACCGGTCCGTTGAAGGCGGCGTCGAAGTTGCCGGGGCGGTAGCCGCCGAACGACTGCGGCGCATCGACCAGCAGGCTTTCGGAATGGATCAGCCCATCGTCCAGCGCCATGCCGTACAGGAACGGCTTGAGCGTCGAGCCCGGCGAACGCCATGCGCGCACCATGTCGACGTCGCCCAGCCGCGCCTTGTCACCGAACGCGACCGAGCCGACGTAGGCACGCGCCTCCATGCTCGCGTTGTCGACCACCAGCAGCGCCGCCGAGGTGCGCGGTGGCAGGCTGGAGAAATAGCTGGCGACGCGCTCCTCCAGCGCGCGCTGCAGGCCCGGATCGATGGTCGAGCGAATGCGCGCGACGCCGGGATGCGCCGACCGCAACCTCTGCGCCAGCAGTGCCGCCGACAGCGGCGCATGCAGCACGCGCGAGACCACCGGCTCGATCTTCGCATCGTCGACCTGCGCCCGGGTCCAGACGCCGAGCGCTACCATGCGGTCGAGCACCTTGTCGCGCGCGACACGCGCCGCCTCCGGCTCGCGATCCGGGCGCCAGCGACTGGGCGCCTGCGGCAGCACGGTCAGCAGCGCAGCCTCGGCGCGCGACAGCCGCGCCGCCGGCTTGCCGAGGTAGGCGCGGCTGGCGGTTTCGACGCCCTCGATGGTGCCGCCGAACGGCGCACGCTCCAGGTACAGCGTCAGGATCTGGCGCTTGGACAGGCGCGCTTCCAGCTGCAGCGCGCGCAGCACCTGCCTGAGCTTGCCCCAGGGTGCGCGCGTGCTGGGCGCATCCGGCGGGTCGAGGATGCGTGCGACCTGCATGGTCAGCGTCGAGCCGCCGGAGACCACGCGCCCGCTGCGCAACAGCTGCCCACCCGCACGCAGCATCGCCAGCGGGTTGATGCCCGGATGGCGCCAGAACCATCGGTCCTCGTAGCCAAGCAGTGCCTGCAGGTACAACGGCGAGACGTCATCGGGGGTGACCGGATAGCGCCACACCCCGTTCGCATCCGCGAACGCCCGCAGCGGCGTCCCGTCGCGCGCCACCACCAGGATGCTGGTGTCGCGGGTCTTCGGCAGCAACGGGGGGAAGGCGAAATCGAGGATCAGCAGCGACAGCAACAGGACCACCGTTGCCCAACGCAGCCACGGCAAGATTCGGCGCATCGGGTTCCGGGAGTCGTGTCTCACACGATCACGCCGGGGCTTGTATCGTTGCTGTTGCGGCTGCTCTTGCATTTGACCTTCTGCGACTTATAAAGGCCGCCGAGCATCGCAGGGAGCAGCGGGGGCAAGGCCCGACTGTCTGAGGGCCATGGATGGCCCGAGCTCGGGCCGGCCCGCTGCTTCCGAGAAGCGCAGGGCACCGCCGCGCAGCGGCGGCGGGCGTCAGGAGCATTGGTTACTTTTGCCGAAACAAAAGTAACTCGCGCAACGCGCGAAAGCTCTTGATCTTGTTTAGCTACGCTCGAAATCAATTCTCCATCCAGCCTATTCGGCTCCGAACGCTCCCTCATCCGGCGCTACTCGCCACCTCGCTTTGCGCCCCAGCCTTCGCGCATAGCGCTCAGGCGTTCATCGTCGCGCGAACCGGTGGTTCGCAAACACTCCTCTTCACCCCGCAAGCGGGAGAAGGGCTCAAGCCTTAAGGCTGCACCACCGTGATCTTGTCCGGCGCCGACTTGCCGACGCCGCGGATGTCCGGCCGGTACATGTCCTCCACCAGCGGCGGTGGCGCAGTGTAGGTGCCCGGCGTCACCGCGCGCACCAGGTAGAACACCCGCGCCTTGCTGCCGGCGCGCAGTTTCATGGCCGCGACATAACGGTCGTCGCGATACTCCTCGTGCTGTACGTCGGCCGCGCTCGAACGATCGGTGACCTCGATGCCATCGACCACCACGCCGGCCCACTGCTTTTCGTCGCCGAGGTTGAAGTTCTCGATCTCCAGCCCCGCCGGCAGCAGGTCGGTGAGCAGCGCGTCGGGCATGTCGACGTCGCTGGTGATGGCAACGCCGACGATCAGCGCCGCGCCTTCCTTCAGCGGCGCCGGTTTCCACGGCTTGCCATCGGTGCCGTACAGGCTGCGCTCGACCTTGATCCGGCTGGCGTCCGGCGCGGGCGCGGTGCGCGGCACGCCGGCGACTTCGAGGCTGGCATACAGCGGCGGTTCGCCCTTGGGGTCGAAGCGCACGCCCTTGGCCAGGGTGTCGTAGTCGAACGCGCGGCCGACGATCTTCGCGGCCTGCGCCGCGTCTTCGCTGTCGCCGACGTGCCAGGTGCCGGACACGCGCTTGTCCTGCGATGCCACCAGGGCCTTGCCCAGCCGCGCCAGCGCGACCTGCTCCTGGGTGCTCAGGTACAGCCAGCCGGAGTTGCGGCGGGCATCCAGTTCGCGTCCGAGGTCGACCGCACGCGCGTCATACGCCGGTTTGGCATAGCCGCGCTCGTGGGTCAGCGCGATCATCAGTGCGGTGTCGCGCAGCGGGCTGCCGTAGTCCCCCAGGTAGCCCGGGCGGTCACCCTTGAACGCAAAGCCTTCGGCGATCGCCTTTTCGCCGCGCGTCCTGTCGCCCTGCATCGCCAGCGCCAGGCCCAGGTGCACCAGCGGCAGGCCGGTGAGCGTTTTCTTGCGCTCGTTGTCGTACAGCGCGCGCAAGGTGCCCAGCGGCGCGCGATTGACGCGCGCCAGCACGTAACCGGCGTGGGCCTGGTAGGCGAACTTCAGGTGCGCGCGGTGGTCGCGGCCGTAGAACTCGTTGCCGCCTGCGAGCAGGTCCTCGCTGAGCCGCTGCAGCGCCTTCTGCAGCACCGTGTCCGGCACCCGGAAACCGGCCTCGCGCGCGTCGAGCAGGAACTCGACGATGTAGGGCGTCAGCGCAGGGTTGACGTAGTCATCGTCGCCCCACATGGAGAAGTGCCCGGAACTGACCTGCATCGAGGCCAGCCGGCCGAACGCACCGTCCATGCGCGCCTGGCGCTGGTCTGCGTCGAGCGTGGTCACGCCGAGCATCTTTGCCGTCGCCGGATCGAGTTCCAGCGCGGCGTAACCCTTGCTCGCGGTCTGCTCGGAACAGCCGTAGGGATAGTCGAGCAGCCCCTGCAGCGCGCTGGCGAACGGGATCGGCGGCAGCGCGCTGACGGTCATGCGCGCATTGACCGAACCTGGCATCAGCCCGGACGCGAAGCCGGTGTCGAGCGTGACTGCGGCCAGCTGGTCCAGCACCCGCGTCTTCGCCCGCAGCACGCCCGGCCAGGCCGGACGCACCGGCAGGTCGTACCTGCGGTCGACCTTGAAGCTGTTGCCGTCCACGCGCACCCGCACCTGCGCGGTGCTGTAGCCCTCCCTGGCGAGCAGCGGGAAGCTCAGCGTCGACTTGCCTTCGGCGTCGATCTTCGCAGTACGCATGCTGTCGCCGACCGACGCCGGGCCGATGCCGTCGAGCCGCACCTTGAACTCCCCCGGCTTGCCGGTGAAGTTGGTCAGGTCGAGCGTGACCATGCTGCGGTCGCCCGGCGCGAGCACCCGCGGCATGCTGGCCTCGGCCACGATCGGCGCGCGCACCACGGTCTCGACGTCGCGATTGCCGTAATGGTCGGCCGAGAACACCAGCGCCGATACCCGCAGGGTGCCGTTGAAATCCGGCACCGGCAGCTTGACGATGGCGTTGCCCTTGGCGTCGAGCTGCACCGGACCCGCGAACAGGTCCACCGTCTGCACGCGGGAGGTCGGGCGCCGCGCCTGCGGCAGCGCCGCCAGCGCCATGTCGCCGCCGAAGCGCAGCCTGGCGATGCCGCCCTCGAAGCTCTCGATCACGCGCCCGTAGATGTCGTAGGCATCGACGCCGAGCCGGCGCTGGGCGAAGAAGTGCTTGTTGGCATCCGGAACCGGGAAGCGGGTGATGTTGAGGATGCCGACATCCACCGCCGAAATCGTCGCGTAGGCCTGCTTGCCGGCCAGCGCCGGTGCGCTCACCGTCACGCGCATCGGCTGCTCGGGCCGCATCTGCTTCGCCGCGACCAGGCCGACCGCGACGCGGCGCGCCTTGCGGTCCATCGGCACCCAGGCCACGCCCACCGCGCGCGCCGGCGTGACCTTGCTGGTCGCGCTGCCGCCGCGGAACACCAGCGCGGTGACGTAGACGTCGTGGCGCTCCCATTCGCCGGTCACCGGGATCTCGAAAGTGCGGCCGGCGGCCTTGCCCTCGCCCGCCTTGAGGTCGCTGGCCTGGATCTCGATGTCCTTGGCGTACAGCAGCTTGTCGCTCTCGACCAGCAGCACGCCCTTGCCCCCGTGCGGCGGCGTGATCGTGACCTTGAGCGTGTCGCCTGCACGATAGCCGGTCTTGTCCAGCGCCAGCTTGACCTTGTCCGGGCGCGCGTCCAGGCCGCGGTTGTCGTCGCTCCAGCTCCAGCCGGCGTGGAACGGGTAGCGCATGGTGAGCCTGGTGGCCGGATCGAACACGTCGATGCGGTATTCGCCCCACTCCACCGGGAAATCGAAGCGCGCGGCAGTGGTGCCGGCGTCGATGCTGCGGGTCTCGACGTTCTCGAAGCGGCGGGTGAAGTCGTAGTCCCAGCCCCTGCCTTCGTCGTAATTCCAGTGGTAGTCGCGCAGTTCGCGTACCAGGGTGACCTTCAGCCCGCGCGCCGGGCGCGGCTTGCCGTCGACACCCACTCGCATCAATTCGAAGCGCGCGTTGCTGTTGCTGTCGGCGCCGTCCTTGTCGTCGAACAGCGGGCGCACGCCGACCAGGGCGTCGGCTGGCCACACGACCCGCTTCAGCGAGCGGTTGACGCTGCGCCCGCCGGTCTCGAACAGGCTGCCGGACATGACCGCCGCGATCGGCGTCACCGGTTTGGCCTCGTCGGGCAGCTTGATGTCGGTCGCCAGCTTGCCTTGCGCGTCGAGCTTTTCGTCGACCACGTCCTTGGCGTCCTTCGGCAAGCCAACGGTCGGGTCGCCGAAGAACCAGCCCGGCATCTTCTCGTCGAGCGGATGCTGCTCGACCGCCACCGCAAGCCTGGCGGTGAAACGGTTGCCCGCCGCCGGCGCGCCGTAGAGGTAGGCGCCGGTGGCTTCGAGCCTGAACGGCTGGCCGGGCCTGAGCACCGCATCGGACGTTTCCAGGTCGAGCTTCATGCGCTCGGGCATGAACTCCTCGATGCGCAGGGCCATGCCCTCGACCGCTTCCTTGCTCGCCGGATCGGTGCGGAACTCGACCTGCCAGCGGCCGGTTGGCGCATCGACCGGGATGGTCTTCTCGAACTGGAAGTAGCCCAGCGCGCCGGGTTCGATGCGGCTGTCGAGGAAGGTCTTGCCGTCGGGCTGCTTCAGGCGCACGAACAGCGGCTGCGTGCCCTTGCCGCTGGCCGCGACCGGCTTGCCGTCGTCGTCGCGGAACAGCGCCGACACCCGCACCGTCTCGCCGGGGCGATAGAGGTCGCGTCCGGACCAGGCGAAAACGTCGAACCACGCCGATTCGCGCCCGGCGACGGCGAACTCGGACAGGTCCAGCGCCGGCTGGTTGAACGGCAGCAGGGTCACGTCGCTGCCCCGCCGCGCGACCAGCACGTCGGCGGATTTGAGCCGGTAGTCGAGCAATACGTTGCCGTTGCGGTCGCTCTGGCCCTTGAGGATGGCCTCGCCCTTGCCATCGAGGACGCGCAGCTCCACGTTGGCCAGTGCCGCGCCGCTGCGCAGCGATGCGGTGTGCACGAACAGCTTGTCCTTGTAGGCGCGCGCGTGCAGGCCGACGTCGCTGACGGTGAAGAACGCCGTATCGAACTGGTCCTCGAACTGCCCGGCCCGCTTCATCACCGCGAAGTACAGGCCCGGCGCCTGCAGTTCGGAAATATCCTGCACCGGAAGGTAGGTCAGCACCCGCTCGTTGCGCTTGCCGCCCAGCACGAAGCGGTCGATGTAGACCGACCTGGCCAGCTTCGACAGCGGCAGCTTGCCGTCATAATCCTGCGACAGCTCCCAGCTGCCACGGCGGCCGCCGCGCTGGTACTCGCTGAAGAATCGCGGCAGCGATTTGTCGTCGACGCGCAGGAACTCGACGTCGACCTCGTCGACGTTGACCGACACCACCGGCAGCCCGCGCGACTCCTTCGCCGGCAGCACGCTGCCCTGCGAGGCGAAACCGACCGCCGGCGTGAGTTCGCCGGTGTAGACCTTTCGCTCCACGTCCTTGCCAAGCTTGCTGCCGTCGGCCGCGGTCAGCGCGCCGGAAATCCGCAGCGTGTAGTCCCGATTCGGCTCGACGAACGGGAACCGCAGCACCTTGCCGTGCTTGTCCAGCGACCAGCTGCTCTTGTCGCCGACCGGCTCGGCGAAGGTGACCAGCTTGTCGAAGTCCTGGGTGCCGACCAGCGGCCGCGAGAACTCCAACGCGATCGCCAGGCCGTCGCCGCCCTGGTCCGGGTAAGCGCGCACCAGCCCGAAGCCCTTGACCTCGGCACCCTGGGCCTTGACCGGCTCGCCGCTGACCGCCGGCACCTGTCCCTGCTCGCTGCGCTTGCAGGCGGCGCCGGCGAACGCCAGCAGCAGGATGAACAACCATTGGATCGCGGTCGCGGTCGTCAGCAGGCTGCGGTGGCGCATGCTCGATCCCTCTCCCAGGTCGGATCGAGTATAGGATGAAGCTGCGCATTTTGGGGAGCGCTGAAACAAATCCGCGGGAGCGACTCTGTAGGAGCGACGTGAGTCGCGAGCTTTCGATGGCGCAAAAGCTCGCGACTCACGTCGCTCCTGCAGGAACCACCATTGCGGAAACGCGCCTTGCGCCGCAATCGGTCAGGCCGTGGGCGGCGCTGCAAGCGGCGGCGAGTCGTTTGCCTGCTCGCTCTCGACATCGTCCTCGTCCAGCGACGCATCCACTCGCTCCACCGCCTGCAGGCTTTCGTCATCGGCCAGCCGGATCAGGGTCACGCCCTGGGTGTTGCGGCCGACCTGGGAGATTTCCGAGGCGCGGGTGCGTACCAGGGTTCCGCCGTCGGAGATCAGCAGCACTTCGTGGTGCTCCGACAGCTGGATCGCGCCGACCAGCTTGCCGTTGCGCTTGCTGGTCTGCAGTGCGATCACGCCCTGGGTGCCACGGCCCTTGGTCGGGTAGTCGGCCACCGGGGTGCGCTTGCCGTAGCCGCGCTCGCTGGCGGTGAGGATGTCGCCGTCGCCCTCGACCACGATCAGGCTGCGCACCTCCTCGCCCTCGGCCAGCTTCATGCCGCGTACGCCGGTCGCGGTGCGGCCCATCGGCCGCACGGTCCTGCCGGGGAAGCGCACGGCCTTGCCGTTGCTGGCGAACAGCATGATGTCGCGCTTGCCATCGGAGAGTTCGACGTTGACCAGCGAATCGCCTTCATTGAGGTTGATCGCGATCTTGCCGCGTTGCAGCCGATAGGCGTATTCGGGCAGCGGCGTCTTCTTGACCGTGCCGTTGCGGGTGGCGAAGAACACGAACAGGTCCTCGCTGTATTCGCGCACCGGCAGCACCGCCTGCACCTGCTCGCCCTGCTCCAGCGGGATCCAGTTGATGATCGGGCGGCCGCGCGCGTGCGGGCCGGCGTCTGGCAGCTGGTACACCGGCAGCCAGAACACCCGACCGGCGCTGGTGAAAGTCAGCAGGGTGTCGTGGGTGTTGACCAGCCACAGCTGGTCGATGAAATCCTCGTCCTTGGTCGCGGCGGCGTTGCGGCCGCGGCCGCCGCGTCGCTGCGCGCGGTAGTCGCTGACCGGCTGTCGCTTGGCGTAGCCCGAATGCGACAGCGTCACCACCACGTCTTCCGGCGCGATCAGGTCGAGGATGTCGAGGTCTTCCTCGCTGGCGCGGATCTCGCTGCGCCGCGCATCGCCGAACTCTTCCTTGACGTTGTGGAGCTCGGTGCGGATGACGTCGAGCAGCACGTCGGGGTTCTCGAGGATCTCGATCAGGCCGCGGATGGTGTCCAGCAGCTGCCTGTATTCCTCGGTCAGCTTGTCCTGCTCCAGCCCGGTGAGGCGGTGCAGGCGCATCTCCAGGATCTGCTGGGCCTGGATCTCGGTCAGCTGGTAGGCGCCCTCGACCAGGCCGACGCCCTTGGGCAGGTCTTCCGGGCGCGAGGCCTCGGCGCCGGCCGCGGCCAGCAGCGCACCGACCAGACCCGGTTGCCAGCTGCGCGCCAGCATGCGTTCGCGCGCCTCGACCGGGTTGGCCGAAGTCTTGATCAGCTCGATCATCTCGTCGATGTTGGCCAGCGCGACCGTCAGGCCTTCCAGCACATGGGCCCGCGCGCGCGCCTTGCGCAGTTCGAAGATGGTGCGGCGGGTGACCACCTCGCGGCGGTGGCGCACGAAGGCCTCGAGGATCTGCTTGAGGTTCAGCAGCTGCGGCCGGCCATCGACCAGGGCGACCATGTTGATGCCGAAGGTCGACTCCATCTGGGTCTGCTGGTAGAGGTTGTTGAGCACCACCTCGGCCGAGTCGCCGCGCTTGATCTCGATGTAGATGCGCATGCCGTCCTTGTCGGACTCGTCGCGCAGCTCGCTGATGCCGTCGAGCTTCTTTTCCTTGACCAGGTCGGCGATCTTCTCGATCAGCCGCGCCTTGTTGACCTGGTAGGGGATTTCGCTGACCGCGATCGCCTCGCGGCCGTTGTCGAGGACTTCGATCTCGGCGCGCGCGCGCATGCGCACCCGTCCGCGCCCGGTGCGATAGGCCAGATGGATGCCACCGACGCCGTTGATGATGCCGGCGGTGGGGAAGTCCGGGCCCGGGATGTGCTCCATCAGGCCGTCGATGTCGATCTGCGGATCGTCGATCAGCGCGATCAGCGCGTCGATGACCTCGGACAGGTTGTGCGGCGGGATGTTGGTCGCCATGCCGACCGCGATGCCGGCCGAGCCGTTCACCAGCAGGTTCGGGAACCGGGTCGGCATGACCGTCGGCTCGAGTTCCTTCTCGTCGTAGTTGGGCTGGTAGTCGACGGTTTCCTTGTCGATGTCGGCCATCAGCTCGTGCGTCAGGCGCGACATGCGCGCCTCGGTGTAGCGCATCGCCGCGGCGGAATCGCCGTCGACAGAACCGAAGTTGCCCTGTCCGTCCACCAGCAGGTAGCGCAGCGAGAACGGCTGCGCCATGCGCACCAAGGTGTCGTACACCGACTGGTCGCCGTGCGGGTGGTACTTGCCGATCACGTCGCCGACGATGCGCGCCGACTTGTAATAGGGCTTGTTGCTGTGGGCGCCGAGCTCGTTCATCGCGTAAAGCACGCGGCGATGCACCGGCTTGAGGCCGTCGCGGACGTCCGGGAGGGCGCGCCCCACGATCACGCTCATGGCGTAATCGAGGTAGCTGCGGCGCATCTCGTCCTCGAGGCTGACGGGGATGATTTCCTTGGCGAGTTCGGCCATTGGGGCCCTTTTTCAGTGTTGTCCGGACGGCATCCGCGGGCAGGCCACGCGGGCGCGTGCGCAGGCGTGCGCACAAGGGCGGAATTCTACCATGAACAGGCCTTCGGAAGCGAGCTGATTCACGCGCGAAAACAAGGACTTGCGCTCGTTTTTCGGCTCGTTTCAAGCCCTTGGCGTCCAGATCGCCAAAAACCGCTTTTGTAGGAGCGCACCAGGGCGCGACCGGCCTGTCGGGGCAAGGCCCGGTCGCGCCCTGGTGCGCTCCTACAAAGGTGCGGCGGTGCTCCCGAACATCGCCCGCATTTTCTTCGCGTCGGGGTGCTCGACGATGCCTTTCTCGGTCACGATCGCGTCGATCAACCCCGCAGGGGTGACATCGAAAACGGGATTCCAAGCATGGATGCCCGCGGCCGCGGTGCGGTTGCCGGCAACCCCGAGCAATTCTTCCGGGTCCCGCTGCTCGATCTCGATCAGGTCGCCGCTGGCGGTCTCCATGTCCACCGTCGACGACGGCGCCACCACCATCATCCGCTTGCCGTGGAAACGGGCGGCGATGGCCAGCTGGTAGGTTCCGATCTTGTTGGCGACGTCGCCGTTGGCGCAGATGCGATCGGCGCCGACCACCACCCACTCCACCTCGCCGCCGCGCATCAGGTGCGAGGCGGCGGCATCGACGATCAGGGTGGCATCGATGCCATCCTGCTGCAGTTCCCACACGGTCAGGCGCGAGCCCTGCATCCACGGCCGCGTCTCGCCCGCGAACACCTTGCCGATGCGGCCCAGGGCGACCCCGGCACGGATCACCCCGAGCGCGGTGCCGAAGCCGGCGGTTGCCAGCGAACCGGTATTGCAGTGGGTGAGCACGCCGCTGCCGGGCTCGATCAGCCCTGCGCCGAGTTCGCCCATGCGGTGGTTGGCGGCCAGATCCTCGCTCTCGATCGCGTGCGCTTCGCGCTCCAGCGCATCCCGCCAATCGCTGCCGGCGCTTTCGAGCACGCGGCGCATGCGCGCCAGCGCCCAGGACAGGTTCACCGCGGTCGGTCGCGCGGCGTTCAAGCGCTGCATCACGGGCGCCAATGCGGTTGCGGCTTGCGCGCCCTGCCCGGCATCGACTCCGCGTGCCGCCAGCACCACGCCCCACGCGGCGGCGATGCCGATGGCTGGCGCCCCACGCACAGCGAGCGTGCGGATGGCGTCGGCTACCGCGTCGCTGTCGGCGCAGGCCAGGTATTCGACGACCAAGGGCAGCTTGCGCTGGTCGAGCAGTTCCAGAGCAGCGCCGGTCCAGCGGATCGGCCGGATGCGGTCATGGCGGGCATAGTCGACAGGCTGCTCCATCGCCCCATTATGCGCATGCTTCCGGGGAACGGCACGCGCTCCGTGCCGTATTTCTCGCGCGCGCCTGCCGCACATCCACGGTCACGCAGCTTGCTCAGCGGATGCGGAACTCGCCGCGGCAACCGCCGGCCACCCAGATCCCGCCACGATCCCAGCCCCAGTTCTGGCGCTGGATGCAGCGCGTGTCCGACAGCTGTCGGATCAGGTCCACGCCACGGTCGACCCTGACGTTGCAGCGACGCTGGCGGTTGTCCCGCGACTCGCAGCGCAGCACCTGCCCGTAGCCGGAGCCATAGCCGTATCCACCACCGCCGTAGCCGACCACGAACTCCGCGCGGCACCCCTGCGAAACCCAGATGCCGCGGCTGTCATAGCCCCAGTTGCGGCCCTGGATGCAGCGGGTATCCGACAGCTGCCGGGTAATGCGGACGCCGCCACGGGTGTCCACGTTGCAGCGCCGGGTACGCTTGTCGTTCGACTCGCAGCGCACCGTGCCATTGTTGCCGTAGTTGTTGCCATAGCCTGGATTGCCGTAGTCCGGGTAGCCGTAGCCGCCAGCGTCCGGATAGCCGTAACCATCCGACGGATAGCCCGAACCCGGAAGCCCGTAGCCGACGCAGCCGCCGACGCACAGCGCCGCGAAACCTGCGGCAATGCCCTTGAACCAGTTCATGCTCGCCTCCCTGTTGCCGTTGTCCACGATCCTACCGTGCCACCGCCAGCATGAATGACAGGCGACACGGCCGTCGATTGGACAAGCAGCGTTCAGGCACGCCCGAATGCGAACGCCAGCACTTCATCCAGGCTGGATGCATCGAGCATCGCCGCCAGCAGGCGGTCGACGCCAAGCGCAACGCCCGCACAGTGGGGCAGTCCATGCGACAACGCGGCCAACAGGCGCTCGTCCACCGCAGGCAGCACGCTGCCGCGCGCTGCGCGGATCGCCAGGTCGCGTTCGAACCGCGTGTGCTGCTCCACTGCATCGGCCAGCTCGTGGTAACCATTGGCCAGTTCCAGCGGGCCGAGGTAGAGCTCGAAGCGCTCGGCCACCGGCGGATCGTCCATGCGCACGCGTGCCAGCGCGCACTGCGAGGCCGGGTAATCGTGCACGACCAGCAGCATGCCGGGCGACAGCGCCGGCTGGATGCGATGCGTCATCAGCAGGTCCAGCCAGTCGTCGCGTCCCAGTCCGGACGGATCGATGGCGACATCGCCGAGCGCTGCGCGCAAGGCCTGCTCTGGCGCGGTCATCGGATCGATGCCAAGCCTGTCCCGGTAGAGATCGCGGTACGTGATGGTCTCGGCGCGCGCACTGCGCCCGACCAGGGCCAGCGCCATGCGCACCAGCTCGACGGTTTCCCCGGCAAGCCGCAGGTGGTCCCAGCCGGTGCGGTACCACTCCAGCATGGTGAATTCTGGGTTATGGCGGCTGCCGACCTCGCCGTCGCGGAATACGCGGCCCAGCTCGTAGCAATCGCCGGTCCCGGCCGCCAGCAGGCGCTTGAGCGGGTATTCCGGCGAGGTGCGGAGCCAGCGGGTGCGCGGCGCGCCGTCGGTGCGTCCGGAAAACTCCAGCGAAAACGAGGCGATGTTCGCGGCGGTGTTGCCGGCGCTCGACAGGATCGGCGTCTCGACCTCGAGCACCCCGCGTTCGGCGAAGAAGGTGCGGACCGCGGCGTTGAGCCGCGCGCGCAGGCGCAGCGCGTCGATCGATGCGGATGGTCCCCAGTCGCTCATTCCGGACGCGCCCCCGCGAGAGCGGTCATGCATGTTTGTCCAGGAATTGCAGCAGGGTCGCCTCGTCCCAGATCTCCAGGCCGAGTTCCTGCGCCTTGGCCAGCTTCGAGCCCGCGGCCTCGCCGGCCACCACGATGCCGGTCTTCTTCGACACGCTGCCCGAGACCTTCGCGCCCAATGCCTCCAGCTTCGCGCCGGCCTGGTCGCGGCTCATCGACGCCAGGCCGCCGGTCAGCACCACGGTCTTGCCGGCCAGCGGGCCCTCGCTGGCGCGCCGCGGCTCGCCCTCCTGCCAGTGCACGCCATTGGCGCGCAGCGCGTCGATCACCATGCGGTTGTGCGGCTCGGCGAAGAAATGCGCGATGCGCGCGGCAACGACGGGGCCGACATCCGGCACCTCGAGCAGCGCCGCCTCGTCGGCCGCCATCAGCGGTGCCAGCGCACCGAAATGGCGCGCCAGCGTCCTGGCCGTACTCTCGCCGACATCGCGGATGCCGAGCGCGAACAGCAGCCGCTCGAGCGTGGTCTCCCGGCTGGCGGCGATCGCGGCCACCAGGTTTTCGGCCCACTTGCTCGCGATCTTGCCCGCCTTGACGGTTTCCGGCGTGCTGCCGTCGCGTTCGTCGGCGCGGCGCTTCATCTCGAGGAAATCGTCGAGCGAGAGCGTGTACAAGTCGGCCACGGACTTGACGTAGTCGAACTCGACCAGCGCATCGATGAAGCGTTCGCCCAGCCCTTCGATGTCCATGGCCCTGCGCGACGAGAAGTGGATCAGCGCCTGCTTGCGCTGCGCCGCGCAGTACAGGCCGCCGGTGCAGCGGGCGACGACCTCGCCTTCGCCGCGTTCGATGGCCGACCCGCACACCGGGCACTGCGTCGGCAGTTCGTACGGCGGATGCAGCGGCTTGCCGCGCTTGTCCAGCGGCCGCCGCTCCCCGATCACCCGCACCACCTCCGGGATCACGTCGCCTGCGCGGCGCACGATCACGCTGTCGCCCACGCGCACGTCCAGGCGCGCGATCTGGTCGGCGTTGTGCAGGGTCGCGCGGGTGACGGTGACGCCGCCCACGTGCACCGGCGCCATCAGCACCCAGGGCGTGACTGCGCCGGTGCGGCCGACGTTGACTTCGATCGCCTCGACCGTGGTCGCCTCCTCCTGCGCCGGGAACTTGTGCGCCAGCGCCCAGCGCGGCGCGCGCGAGACGAAGCCCATGGCCCGCTGCTGGTCGTGGCGGTCGAGCTTGTAGACGACGCCGTCGATGTCGTATGGCAGCGCATCGCGCCGCGCACCGATGCGCGCGTAGTAGTCGAGCAGGCCGTCGATGCCGCGCACGACCTCGACCTGCGGGCAGACCGGCAGGCCCGCTTCGCGCAGCCATGCCAGGGTGCGCGAATGCGTCGGCGGCAATTCGACGCCCGCGGTTTCGCCCAGCGCATAGGCATAGAACGCCAGCGGGCGCTTCGCGGTGATGCGCGGATCGAGCTGGCGCAGCGAGCCGGCGGCGCCGTTGCGCGGATTGGCCAGGGGCTTCTCGCCATGTTCCAGCGCCCAGGCGTTGTAGCGTTCGAAGCCCGTACGCGGCATGTAGACCTCGCCGCGGACTTCCAGCACCCGCGGCGGCTGCCTGCCACGCAAGCGCAGCGGGATGGCCCTGATCGTGCGCAGGTTGGCGGTGACGTCCTCGCCGGCGTTGCCGTCGCCGCGGGTGGCCCCGCGCACGAAAGCGCCGTCCTCGTAGCGCAGGCTGATGGCGAGGCCGTCGAGCTTGGGTTCGGCCGAGAACACGGGATTCTCGTCGCCGGTCTCCTTGCCGATGCGGGCCACGAACTCGCGCACCTCGTCGTCGCTGAAGGCGTTGCCCAGCGACAGCATCGGCACCGCGTGCCTGACCTCGGCGAATTTCCGGGAGGGCGTGGTGCCGACGCGCATGGTCGGCGAATTGGCGTCGACAAGCTGCGGATGCGCAGCCTCCAGCGCTTCCAGCTCGCGCATCAGCCGGTCGTATTCGGCATCCGGGATCGACGGATCGTCGAGCACGTAGTAACGGTGGTTGGCGTCGTCGATCAGGCGACGCAGTTCGGCGGCGCGGGCGGCAAGTGTCGATGGCATCGAACGATCTTAAGGCACGGGCGCTGCTACCAGCGCGGGCTGCGCGTGATCGGCGGCGCCTCGTGCTGGCGGTCGTAGGTGCGCAGTTCCTCGCGGATGTGGGCGACGCGCTGGCGGCCCAGCGCATTGCGCTGCTCGTCGAGCACCACGCCATCGAGCAGTTCGGCCATGCGCCTGGCGGTCGGTTCCATGGTCTCCCAGGCGTCGAGGGCATTGAGCGATGTCGGCAGGGTCAGGAAGAATGCGATCGCCGGGGTTTCCAGCGACTGGATCTCCGCCATCTCGAAGCTGCCGGGCTTCTTGATGTTGGCGACGCTGAAGATCGGGCCGCGTTCGGGGTGGCCCTCGACCAGACGATGGAACACGTTCATGTGCCCATAGGTCAGGCCGGCCTTCTCCGCCGCGACCACGATATCGGGGCCGCGCAGCGCCTGGCCGGCCTTGGCCGCGATGTAGACGGTCACGATCTTGTCGAAATCCTCGCTGGTGCGCCTTCCCAGTTCGCTGGCCGCCATCGCCGCGGTGCTGCCCGCGGTCTGGTCGAGCAGCTCCATCTCCGACTGCACGACCTCGTCGCCGCCGCCTTCCGGCCCGGCGGCAAGTTCCTGCTCGATCTGCGCGCCCAGCGTGGGCTCGGTGCGACCGCCCTGCCGCTCGGGCTTGAGGCGGCGTCCCTGCCCCGGCCTGCGCGGCCGGCCGAAATAGTAGATCGCGGCGACCAGCACCACGCCGGCAACGAGGATTCCAAGACGCAGCAGCCAGACATCGGACATCGTGCTCTTCTCCTGGTGTTTGCGTGGATCCGGATTCGCCCGGACCGGGGATCAGGCCGCGCCCGCCAGGCGCGCGGCTTCGGCGAGGTCGACCGACACCAGCCGGCTGACGCCCGGTTCCCGCATGGTAACGCCGGACAGCTGCTGCGCGGCCTCCATGGTGGCCTTGTTGTGGGTGACGAACAGGAACTGCACCTGCCCGCTCATCTCGCCCACCAGCGCGGTGAAGCGGCCGACGTTGGCTTCGTCCAGCGGCGCATCGACCTCGTCGAGCAGGCAGAACGGCGCCGGATTGAGCTGGAAGATGGCGAACACCAGCGCCACCGCGGTCATTGCCTTTTCGCCGCCCGAGAGCAGCGAGATGTTGGACACGCGCTTGCCCGGCGGGCGCGCCATGATCGCCACGCCGGTGTCGAGCAGGTCGTCGCCGGTCAGTTCGAGGTAGGCGTGGCCGCCGCCGAACAGTCGCGGATAGAGTTCCTGCACGCCGGAATTGACCCGGTCGAAGGTGTCCTTGAAGCGGCCGCGGGTCTCGCGGTCGATCTTGCGGATCGCGGCCTCGAGGGTTTCCAGCGCGGTGTTGAGGTCGGCGTCCTGGGCGTCCAGGTATTCCTTGCGCTGCGCGGCCTCGGCGTGTTCCTGGATCGCGGCCAGGTTCACCGGCTCCAGCCGGCGCAGCTTGGCGTCGAAATCGGTGACGGTCTTTTCCCAGGCTGCCGGTTCGGCATCGGCCGGGAGGCCGGCGATCACCTCCTCGAGCGTGAATCCGCCGTCGACCACCGCCTTCGCCAGCTGTTCGGCCTGGATCGTGATCGCCTGCTGGTCGAGCTTGCGCTGCGAAATCGCCTCGCGCTGGGCGATCGCCTGCTCGTCGCGCTGGTGGCGGGTCTGCTCGAATTCGCGCAGTTCGTTGTCGACGCCTTCCAGCGTGGCGCGCGCGGCCGAGAGCGCCTTTTCGGCGATCACGCGCTGCTCCAGCGCTGCCTGGCGCTGCTGTTCCAGCGCCGCGACCGGGCTGTCGCCGCCGGCCAGCTGCGTGGCCAGTTCGCCCAGCCGGGCATCGAGCTGGCCGCGCTGGCTGCCCATGCGCTCCAGCGACTGCCGTAGCGAGGCGACCTGGGTGCGCTGCGATTCCAGCGTCAATGCCAGCGCATGCGCGGCATCGCGCGATTCGCGTGCGGTGTTGCGCGCGGCTTCATGCGCTTCGACCAGCGCCTTGCGCTCCTGTTCCAGCGCCTGGCGGGACGTTTCCAGCTCGGCCATGCGGGAGACCGCGGCTTCGAGCCTGCCGCGCGCCTCGCGCGACTGCGTTCGGCTGGTCTCCAGGGTCTCGACCAGCTGCGCGATGTCGGCATCGATCCTGCCGATGCGGCTGCGCGCCGATTCCAGCCGTCCCTGCTGGCCCTGGATCTGGCCGGCGAGCTCGGACACGCCGCGATGGGCCAGGTACAGCGCGCGCTGCGCGTCCTCGCGATGCTGCTCGGCGGCGAGCAGGCGATCGCGCCATGCGGCGATGCCGCGTTCGAGCTCGTGCTCGCGCTTTTGCAGTTCGTCGATCCCGCCGCGCAGCGACTGGATCTCGCGTTCGCGCAGCAGCGCGCCCTGCTTGGCCGCGCCGGAGCGCAGCACCCGCACCCAGCCGTCGCCCATGCGCTCGCCGTGCCGGGTGATGACCGATTCGCCCTCGCCCAGCCGCGCCCGCAGGGCGCGCGCCTCCGCCAGCGTTTCGGCGACATGCAGCTTGGCCAGCATGCGGCGGATCGCCAGCGGCCCCTGCACCTTCGCCGCCAGCGAGGTCGGGGCGAATTCCATGGTTTCGGTCGCGGACGACACCAGCGCCAGGCGACCTTCGCCCAGTTCGCCCAGCGCTTCGACCAGCGCCTCGGGATGTTCGACCAGCACGCCCTCGATCAGCTGCCCGAGCGCGCCTTCGACCGCGTTTTCCCACCCGGCCTCGACCTGCAGCCGCTCGCCGACGCGCGCCGCCGAATCCAGCCCGCGCTGCTGCAGCCACGCAACCGCGGCGCCCTGTTCCTGCCCGAGCGCGGCGTGCTGCAGGGTTTCCAGCGACGACAGGCGGCCGCGCGCTTCCTGCGCCTGCTTGCGCACCTCGGCCAGTTCGGCCTGCGCGCTGCGCTGCTGGTCCTGCAGTTCGGTAACGGCCTGCTTGCGCGTGTCGTGTTCGCCAGCCAGCGCATCGAGCGCGGCCTTCTGCTCGTCGTGCTGCGACTGGATGCCGGCAAAGGCCTGCGCCAGCGCGTCGAGGTCGAGCGCGGCGCGTTCGGCGACCAGCTGCTCGCGGCGCTGCTCGGCGTCGAAGGCCTGGCGGTCGAGGTAGTCCACGCGCGTGCGTTCGACGTCGCCGGCGCGCGTGGCTTCGGATGCCTCGGCCGCGTGCGCGTCCCAGCGCCGCTGCCAGTCGGCCAGCGCCGATTCGGCTTCGCGCAGCGCCTGCTGGCGCACGCCGTCGTCGGCCTGCAGCGTCGCCAATCGCGGCTCGTCGCCTGCGATCGCCGCCTGCAGGGCCTGCAGCCGGGCCTGGTCGCCACCGATGTGTTCCCCCAGTTCGGCCAGCGCGCTTTGCGCCTCGTCGCGGGCGCGCTGCAGGCGCTCGCCCATCTCGCGCTGGTGCGCGATCTGCTGCTCGATGCGGGCGAGGTTGCCGCCGGCCTCGTAGCCTTCGGCCTGCGCCTTGTTCAACGCCTCGATCGCCTGCTCGCGGCGCACGCGTCCGGTTTCGATCTCGCGCTCGGCCTCGCGCTGTTCCGCGACCAGCCGCTGCAGGCGCGTCTCTTCCTGCGACAGTCCTTCGCGCAGCGACTGCAGCTCGCCATCCAGCCCGCGGTACTGCAGCGCCTTCCACTCGGCGTCGCGGATCCTGCGCTCGGCCTGGATCGCGGTGTACTGCTCGGCCTGGCGCGCCTGGCGCTTGAGGTGGTCGAGCTGCTTGCCGACTTCCTCGCGCAGGTCGGTGAGGCGCTCGAGGTTCTCGCGGGTGTGGCGGATGCGGGTCTCGGTTTCCTTGCGCCGTTCCTTGTACTTGGAGATGCCGGCGGCCTCCTCCAGGTACACGCGCAGGTCCTCGGGCCGGGCGTCGATGATCTGGCTGATCATGCCCTGCTCGATGATCGAGTAGCTGCGCGGGCCGAGGCCGGTGCCGAGGAACAGGTCGGTGATGTCGCGGCGGCGGCAGCGGCTGCCGTTGAGGTAATAGGTGCTGGTGCCGTCGCGGCTGACGATGCGCTTGACCGAGATCTCGTTGTAGGCCGCGTACTCGCCGGCGATGGCGTGGTCGCTGTTGTCGAAGATCAGTTCGACCATGGCCTGCGAGACCGGCTTGCGCGCCGAGCTGCCGGAGAAGATCACGTCGGTCAGCGAATCGCCGCGCAACCTGCTGGCGGTGCTCTCGCCCATCACCCAGCGCACCGCGTCGATGATGTTGGACTTGCCGCAGCCATTGGGCCCGACCACGCCGGTCATGTTGGTCGGCAGGTGCAGGGTGGTGGGATCGACGAAGGACTTGAAGCCGGCGAGCTTGATCGTGGACAGGCGCATGCGGTGGTCGGATTGCCTCGGCGGCGCGGGAGCAGGCTCCGGCGCCGCGTGTCTGGATGGGAAACAGGTTGTATTCCGGCCGCCAAGCCATTGATTGGATTGACGGCACTGCAGCGCCAGCGCCGCTTCTCAGGCGAGTATAACGGGCGCGAACCGGATCGTCCGGCAAGCGTGTCCTGCCTGCGCATCGACGACCCCGCGCATCCGCCCGCCGGGGTGGATCAATCGCCGATGCGCTCGCCGCTTTCGCTGTCGAAGTAATGCATGCGTTCCGGCGAAACGCCCAGGTGGACCAGGTCGCCGGGGCTCGGCAGGCCGCGCGGCGGCAGCCGCACGACCAGGTCGCCGCCGCCGCAGGCGAGGTTGATGAAGGCCTCGTTGCCCACCGGCTCGACCGCCTCGACCCGCGCCGGCAGCCGCGTCGCTGCGCCCGATTCCGCCAGGTGCATGTCCTCCGGGCGCAGGCCGATCGTCAACTCCCGCCCGATCCGCGCCTGCAGGACCGGGCGCAGCGCGGCGCCGGGAGCCAGCGCCATCACGACGCCATCGGCGATGCGCAGGCGCAGGTGGCCGCCCTCATCGAGCAGCGTTCCCCGCAGCAGGTTCATCTTCGGGCTGCCGATGAACGTCGCCACGAAGGCATTGGCGGGCCGGTCGTACAGCGCCATCGGCGTGTCGATCTGCTGGATCTGGCCGTCCTTGAGTACCACGATGCGCTGGCCCAGGGTCATCGCCTCGATCTGGTCGTGGGTGACGTAGACCATGGTCGCGCCGAGCTGCCGGTGCAGGCGCGCGATCTCCACCCGCATCGACAGGCGCAGCTTGGCATCGAGGTTGGACAGCGGCTCGTCGAGCAGGAACACCTGCGGCTTGCGCACCAGGGCGCGGCCGAGCGCGACGCGCTGGCGCTGGCCGCCGGACAGCAGCGCCGGCTTGCGGTCGAGCAGCTGGTCGAGCTCGAGCGTCTTCGCGGCCTCGGCCACGCGTGCGGCGATCGCGGCCTTGTCGTGGCCGCGCAGCTTCAGCCCGAAGGCCAGGTTCTCGGCGACCGTCATGTGCGGATACAGCGCATAGCTCTGGAACACCATGGCGATGTCGCGGTCCTTCGGCGAGACGTCGTTGACCATGCGCCCGCCGATCTTCAGCGTCCCGGAGGTGATCGCTTCCAGCCCGGCGATCATCCGCAGCAGGGTGGATTTTCCGCAGCCGGACGGCCCCACCAGCACCAGCAGCTCGCCATCGCCGGCGGTGAAGCTGGCATCGGCGACGCCGACGTAGCCGTTCGGATAGACCTTGCGCAGCTTGTCGAGCTCGACACTGGCCATGCGTTCTCCGTCTGCAAAGCGCCGGCTCGCCCGTCGTGGAGGCACCGGACCACTGGCCGCAGCCCGCCCTGGCCGGGTGGCCGGGGATCCGGGACAACACGGCGCCTACGATGCCATGTCCCGGGGGGCGGCACCCGACCCGTTTCATTGCCGGGGCCGGGTGCGGTATTCTGCCATGTAATCGTTTTCATGCCGTTCGCATCGCACGAGGGGACCACGGGGATGGACCAGTCTCAAGGCAAGGACTACGCGTTCCCGCAGGGATTCCTGTGGGGTGCCGCCACCGCCGCGCACCAGATCGAGGGATCGCCGCTGGCCGACGGCGCCGGCCCCAGCATCTGGACCCGCTTCGCCCATACCCCGGGCATGACCCTCGGCGGCGACACCGGCGACATCGCCTGCGACCACTACCGGCGCTGGAAGGACGACGTGAAGCTGATGCGCGACCTTGGCCTGCAGGCCTACCGCTTCAGCGTGTCCTGGTCGCGCGTGCTGCCCGACGGCACTGGCCGGATCAACCAGCCCGGACTGGATTTCTATTCGCGCCTGGTCGACGAACTGCTGGCCAACGGCATCGAACCCCTGCTGACGCTGTACCACTGGGACCTGCCCGCGGCGCTCGACGACCGCGGCGGCTGGCTCAACCGCGACTGCGCGGACTGGTTCGCCGACTACGGCCGGGTGCTGTATCGCGCCCTCGATGGCCGGGTGAAGAAGTGGGTGACGCTCAACGAACCCTGGGTGATCTCCGACGGCGGCTACCTGCACGGCGCGCTGGCGCCCGGGCACCGCAGCCGCTACGAGGCGCCGATCGCCTCGCACAACCTGATGCGCGCGCACGGCGCCGCGGTGCAGGCCTACCGCGCCGAGGGCAGCCACGAGATCGGGCTGGTGGTGAACATCGAGCCCAAGTACCCCGCCACAGACTCCGACGAGGACAGGGCGGCGGTGAAACGCGCGCATGCCTACATGAACGAGCAATACCTGCACCCTGCCCTGCTCGGGAAGTATCCGCCCGAAATGAAGGACATCTTCGGCGATGCATGGCCGGAATTCCCCGCGGACGACTTCAGGCTGATCCGGCAGCCGCTGGACTTCGTCGGCATCAACTACTACACCCGCAGCGTCACCGAGGCCGACGACAGCTATCCGCTCAAGGCAGGCGCGGTGCGCCAGCCGCTGGGCACCTACACCGAGACCGGCTGGGAAGTATTCCCGCAGGGGCTGACCGACCTGCTGCTGTGGTTCAAGCAGACCTACGGCGACATCCCGCTGTACATCACCGAGAACGGCGCATCGTTCTTCGATCCGCCGGTGGCCGAACATGGCCGCGTGCGCGACCCGCTGCGCACCGACTACCTGCGCAAGCACCTGGGCGCGATCCACGATGCGATCGCCGCCGGCGTCGACATCCGCGGCTACATGGTGTGGTCGCTGCTGGACAACCTGGAATGGTCGCTCGGGTATTCCAAGCGCTTCGGCATCGTGCATGTCAATTACGACACCCAGCAGCGCACACCCAAGGACAGCGCGCGCTGGTATTCTGGGGTGATCGCCACGCATGGACGCAAGCTGGCCGACCCGCTCCCCTGACCGAGGACGATCCGCGCGCCCATGCACGATACCCTCCTGCTGTTCGGCGCCAGCGGCGATCTCGCGCAACGCTACCTGTTCCCCTCGTTGCTGCACCTGCTGCGCGACCGGCTGCTGCCCGACAGCTTCCGGATCATCGCGGTCGGACGCAGCGAATACGACGATGCCGGGTTCGGGGCCTGGCTGCGGGAGCGCCTTGGCGACCCTGAAGGACGCGCTGCCGACGCACTGGGCGACCTGCTCGCGCGCACGCACTACCTGTCGCTCGACCTCAACGACCGCGAGGCCATGCAGCGGGCGCTCTCGCATCTTGCCGGCCGCCCCAGCGTCAGCTACCTGTCGACGCCGCCCGACCTGTTCATCCCGGCCTGCCTTGGGCTGAAGGCGGCCGGCCTGCTCGAGGGCGAATCACGCCTGGTGCTGGAAAAACCGATCGGCCGCGACCTCGCCTCGGCGCGCGCGATCAACGAAACGCTGAAGTCGGCGCTCGACGAATCGCGGATCTTCCGCATCGACCACTACCTCGGCAAGGCGCCGGTGCAGAACCTGCTGGCGCTGCGCATGGGCAATACCCTGATGGAGGCGGTGTGGGAGCGGCGCTGGATCGAGTCGGTCGACATCCTGGTCGCCGAGACCGCCGGCGTCGACGGTCGCGAGGGCTATTACGCGCATTACGGTGCGCTGCGCGACATGGTGCAGAACCACATGCTGCAGCTGCTGGCCCTGATCGCGATGGAGCCGCCGGCCACGCTCGACGCCGACAGCGTGCGCGACGAGAAGACCAAGGTGCTGCGCGCGCTGCGGCCGATGTCCTCGGCGGACGTCGCCACGGACTGCGTGCGTGGGCGCTACGGCGGCGGCGTGGTCGAGGGCCAGGCGGTCAAGGGCTTCAGCCACGACAGCGACGTCGAGACCTTCGTCGCCCTGCGCGCCTACATCGACAACTGGCGCTGGGCCGGGGTGCCGTTCCGCCTGGTCACCGGCAAGCGCATGCCGTCGCGCACCACCGAGGTGCTGGTGTCGTTCAAGCCGGTCTCGCACTGGGTGTTCGAACGCCCGACGCGGCAGTGCGCGCGTCCCAACCGCCTGCGCATGCGCCTGCAGCCGGAAGAGACCATCGAGCTCGGCCTGATGGGCAGCCTGGCCGCGCCGCAGTGGGGCGAGACCGAGCTGCAGCCGATGTCGCTCGACCTGTCGATGTCGCCACTGCGGCGCCGCATGGCCTACGAGCGGCTGATGGTCGATGCGCTGCGGGGCGACCAGACGCTGTTCGTGCGCGACGACGAGGTCGAGGCCGCGTGGCGATGGATCGACAGCATCAGCGAGTCCTGGCAGCGCGCAGCGACGCCGCTGCAGGATTATCCTGCAGGCTCCTGGGGGCCGGCCGCCGCGGCGGCCTTCCTCCCCGCCACCCTCTCCGGCAACGGGCAACGGGGCACGAACTGATGGAGCAAACCGGCCAGCGCTGCCTGCTCGCCGACATCGGCGGCACCAACGCACGCTTCGCGCTTGCGGACGCGTCGGCGCGCATGCCATTGATCCTCGACAGCGTGCGCAAGTACGCGGTCGACGATTTTCCTTCGCTCGCCGATGCCGCGCGACACTACCTCGGTGAGATCGGCGCAGCCGCGACGGAAGCAGGCATCGAGGCCGGCGTGTTCGCGGTCGCCGGCCGGGTCGACGGCGACATCGCCCGCATCACCAACCATCCCTGGGTGATCTCGCGCACGCGTACCCGCGAGTCGCTTCGCCTGGAACGGCTGCTGCTGGTCAACGATTTCGCGGCGCAGTCGATGTCGATCCTGCTGCTGCAGGCCGGCGACGTGGTCCCGGTCGGGGGCACGGGCTGGACGCCGGATGCGGACGTGCGCGATCGCACCTACGCCGTGATCGGTCCGGGCACCGGCCTGGGCGTCGGCGTGCTGGTGCTGCGCGACGGGCGCGCGCATGCGCTCGAGACCGAAGGCGGCCACGTCAGCTTCCCGCCCGGCACGCCGGAGGAAATCGCGATCCTCGAGCACCTGTCGGCGCAGTTCGGCCGCGTTTCCAACGAGCGCCTGGTCAGCGGCCCCGGGCTGGTCAACCTGCATCGCGCCCTCAGTGAAATGGCCGGCGTGGACCCCGGGCCGATGCAGCCGGCCGACGTCAGCGCCGGTGCCGCGGCCGGGGATGCGCGCTGCCTGCGCGCGGTCGACGTGTTCTGCGCGGTGTTCGGTGCGATCGCCGGCGACCTGGTGCTGACCACCGGCGCCTGGGACGGCGTATTCCTTACCGGCGGGGTGGTGCCCAGGCTGCTGCCTGCGCTGCAGCACTCCGGCTTCCGCCAGCGCTTCGAGCACAAGGGGCGATTTTCCGCGAACATGGCGCGGGTCCCGTCGCTGGCGCTGCTGCATCCGCACGCCGGCTTGCTGGGGACGGCGGCGATCGCCCGCCAGCTGCAGCAGGAGCGCCATGCGTGAACACCCGCGATGCCAGCACGCCGGAATTCGACATCGCCGGCAAGCGCGTGCATTTCCTGGCCTACCAGAGCGCGGAGCAGTGGGCCTGGGCAGGTGCGGTAAGCCTGGCCGCCGAACTGCGGCGCGCGCTCGAACTGCGGCCGCGCGCGCGCCTGCTGCTGTCGGGCGGCAGCACGCCGGGGCCGGTCTACGAGGCCCTGTCGCGCGCGCCACTGGACTGGTCCCGCGTCGACGTCGCGCTGGTCGACGAACGCTGGCTGCAACCCCGGGATCCGGACAGCAATTCGCACCTGGTGCGCAACACCCTGCTGCGCGAGCGCGCCACCGATGCGCGCTTCGAGACCCTGACCCGGACCGGTCGCAACATCGAGGAGGCGGTCGCCGCCGCCAACCTGCACGCCATGCAGGTCGCCGATGCGGTCGTGCTCGGCATGGGCGACGACGGGCACACCGCGTCGCTGTTCCCGGGCATGCGCAACCTTGGCCAGGCACTCGCCAACCCCAGCGCCTATGTCGCGGTCGATGCCAGCGGTTGTCCCGGTGCCGGCCCATGGCCGCGCCGGATCAGCCTCACGCCGGCAGGGCTTGCCCCGGCACGCATGCGCCTGCTGCTGATCCGCGGCGAACACAAGCGCAAGCTGTTCGAGCGCGCAATGGAAGGCAACGATCCACTCGAACTCCCGATACGGATGGCCTTCACCACGCCCGGCGCGCGGCTACGCGTGCACTGGTGCCCATGACGCCGGCATCCGGATGCCGGTCCACGATGAGCCTGCCAGCACAGTAACGGCGGCCTGGGTCGCACCGACCGGGCCCGCTGCTAGCGCGCGATCTCCACGGTTGCCGGCACTTCCATGATCCCCAGTTCGCCGTCGTGCCATGAAGCCGTCTGGCCGTTGACGGTCGTCGCGCCGGGCGTGCTGCCGGGATACGGCCACGGCAGCACCAGGCCGCCCGCCGGCAGGCGCAGGCCGTCGTCCACCGTGAGCAGCAGGCGCGCGTCGTCGCGACGCAGCGAGTAGCGCAGCGGCCCGTCCGGTGTCCGCAGGTTGTCGACGGCGATGCCCTCGCCGTCGAACCAGCCTGCCGGCACGCCGGCGGCCAACACGATGCTGTCGTCCGACTCGCGGGAATAGGCGAACATGTCCAGCGCCGCGCGCACGAAGTCGGACGCCACCCAGGCATGCGGCAGGTCGCCAAGGAAGAAGGGCTTGCGCGGCGTGTGCGAGACCACCTCGGCCCACTGGTTCCAGGCCCGCGGGGTGCGGTCGTCGAAGAAGAACCGCACCGCCTGCCAGGCGCGTTCGCGCCAGCCCAGGCGGACGAAGGCCGAGACGTTGCGCCATTCATAGGGCGTGTACCTGTCCCATGCGAGCTGGCCGTCACGCCGCTGCACGAACTCGCGCCAGTAGCGCTCGAAACCGGCGTGCAGCGCGTCCTGCGGCAGCCGCTCCTGTTCGCCGCCCGGCGCCAGCGCGATGGTGGTCGAGGTCGGGTCGAAATCGCCCAGCTCGGCCGAACCGGGCAGGTAGTCGATGTGGTGCTGGCGCATGGTCGCGCGCAGCGACGCGTACAGGTCGTCGCGGAACTGGTCGCGCGCCACGGCGAAGCGCTGCGCATCCTCCTGCCTGTCCAGCCACCGCGCGACCTCGACCGCGTCCTTGTAGCCGCGCAGCGCCCAGAAATCGTCCCAGTACGAATGCACCGGCTTGGCCGAATAGCCCTCGTGGCTGATCGACGCGGGCATCATGCCGTAGAACGCCGGATTTACAACCTTGTTGGCGGCGGTGCGCTCGCTCACCCGCAGCTGTTCCATGTAGTCGAACGCACCCAGCACATGCGGCCACATCCTCTCGAGGAAAGCCTTGTCGTGGTCGTAGCGGTACAGCTCGGCGATGCTGAAGATCAGTTCGCCGTGGCTGTCGTTTTCCGGTACCGGGTCGCTGCCGCGGTCGTCGACGCAGCACGGCACCTTGCCGTTGTCGAACTGGTAGGGCGCATACCAGGCGACGTAATCGTGGACGACATCCGCGCGGCCCATGCGCAGCAGGCCTTCCGAAATCATCGCGCCGTCGCGGATCCAGCTGCGCGCGTACGAGCGCGTGCCCGGCTGCAAGCGCGGGCCGATGCGCGAAACCAGCATGTGCGCGGTCGCGGTGCGCAGGGTGTCGACCAGCGCCCGGCCCTGCGCCGGCACCTGGACATGCACCCGATCGAGCTTGTCGCGCCACTGCTGCGCGACCTGCCGCTGCAAGGCATCGGCATCATGTGCGGCCACGGCGGTCGCGGCGCCGGTCATCGGTACCTGCAGATCGACTTCGCGCGACTCGCCCGGCGCCAGGCGCATGCGGTACAGCATCGCGCCGGAAGCCAATCCTGTCGCGTCGTGCGCTTCCGCGCCTTGCGGAAATGCGCTGTCGCGCAGGTGCGCCACCGCCATGCCGGCGTCGAATGGCGTCGCGAATGCGGCATCCGGTCGCGTGCTTGCAAACACCCGCGGCAGGCCGTTGACCGACGCCGTGGCGCCATCGAACGACAGCGCATCGATGCGGCTGACGCCGCCGACCGTATTGAGGAACTGGCTGGGCGGATTGACCTGGAACGGGCGCACGGCGAGTGCCAGCGTGAAATCGCGTGTCCCGGCACTGGTGTTCGTCATCCGATAGCGTGCGACCAGCCGGGATTGCGCGGGCTCGCCCTGCGCGAACGCCGTCACCTGCAGCGTGAATTCCGGGTCCTTCCACGCCACGCCCGGGATCGGCAGGTAACCGTCCTGCAGCGATTGCGTGGCCTGTACGTCGGCCCAGGACACCAGCCTGTTGCCGGCCAGCACGAAGGGTTCGATGCTGAAGCCGCCCTTGGCCACCTCGATCGCGCCGTCTTCGCCGATCAGGCCCTGCTGCTCGCCGCCGTCGATGCCGAGGATGGTCCAGTACGGCTGTTCGCCGCTGAAGCCGCGCGGGAACCAGCCGCGTGGCGAGTCGGCGGCCACGGACTCGATGAAATCGTTCGACGTGGCCGCGAATGCCAGCGGCTCGACCACCGCATCGGCCAGCGCGTAGCGCCCGGTCGGGCCGTCCTGCAGCCGCAGCGCGACATAGCGCGCCTCGGACTCCGGCAGCGCGATCCAGTCGGTGCCGCCATTGCCAGCGTCCACGCTTCGCACGTCTCGGAAGCTCGTACCGTCCGCGGACTCGGATACGACGTAGCGCGAGGCATGGTCGGCGCCGCGCCAGCGCAGCGTCAGCCCGCCGAACTCGCGCAGCTTGCCGAGGTCCAGCACGAGGCGCGCGTCCGGGCCGCTGGCCGTCCATGCGGTCTCGGGATCGCCGTCGACCGCGGCCGCGGCGTCGCCCTGCTCCGCCTGCGCGCTTGCAACCAGCGGGCCGTGATCCGCCGGCGCCAGTTCGACCATGCGCAAGTCGTCGAAACACACGCTGCCCTTGCCGCCGGCGTTGTTGTAGATCGTGAACTCGAGCTTCGCGTTGTGCCGCAGTATCCGGTCCTGGTCGGGGCCCCAGGCCTTGTCGATCTGGCGCTTCTTGTAGCGCACCGTCGTCCACTGCTTTGGAAAATCATATTTCGGCCGGTTCACCCACCAGACGTTGTCGCCGCCGGCGTCGATGAACTTCATCTGCAGGTCGTTCTTCGGCGAATCCCCGCGCAGCTCGAACGTGAATGCGTAGTTTTCCGGATAGTCGATCGCCAGGTCGCGCTGGATGCCGGCGTAGCCGGACACGCCGTTGAAGTCGTAGTCCAGGCACAGCGCCTTGCCGTCGACGCCTTCGACCGTGCGCAGGCTGCCCGTGACCTGGTTGGAGGCGACGACGCGCCAGGTCGACGGATCGTCGAAGGCGTCGAGCAGGCGCGGGGCGGCGATGGGCTGCTGGGCGAAGCACGGGATGCTGCAGAGGACCAGCGCCAGCATGGCGATGCCCCGGTGCGCCATGCAGGCGACGCGCCACGCCTGTGGGAGCGACGGAAGTCGCGACTCGTGATCTGGCGCATGTCGCGACTTCCGTCGCTCCCACAAGCTCATCCTTTGACGCTCCCCAGCAGCAAGCCCTGGATGTAATGCCTCTGCAACAGCAGGAACAGCAGCAGCACCGGCACCGTCGTCACCACCGAACCGGCCATCATCAGTTCGTTGTCCTGCACGTGCTCGCGCGACAGCGACGCCAGCGCCACCGGCAGCGTCTGCAGGTCCTGGTCGCTGAGCACGATCAGCGGCCACATGAAATCGTTCCACGAGGCGAGGAAGCTGAAGATCGCCAGCGTCACCAAAATCGGCTTGAGCGCCGGCAGCACCATCTGCAGGAAGATGCGCAGTTCGCCGGCGCCATCGATGCGGGCGGCCTCCAGCATCTCGTCCGGGATCGAGCGCGCGTACTGGCGCACCAGGAAGATCCCGAAGATCGCCGCCATCCCCGGCACGACCACGCCGGCGTAGGTGTTGATCAGGTGCATATGCTTCAGCAGCAGGAACAGCGGCATCATCGCCACCTGCGCCGGGACCACCAGCGCCGCCAGCAGCATGCGGAAGGTGCGCTCCCTGCCGGCGAAGCGCAGCTTGGCGAAGGCATAGCCGGCCATGGTGTTGAACAGCAGCGACAGCAGGGTGACGCAGGACGCCACCAGCAGGCTGTTGAACAGGTAGCGGCCCATGCCGGCCTTGGCGAACAGCTCGTGGTAGTTGTGCAGGGTCGGCGCCGCCGGCAGCAGCGGCGGCGGGAAGTGCGCCGCCTCGCCGGCCTGCATGAACGAGACCGACAGCATCCACAGCAGCGGCGCCAGGCTGAGAACCGCCAGCGCCAGCAGCAGGCCGTTGACCACGGCTTTCGCCAGGCGCGGATGCATCACTCCACCCCCCTGCGCCGCGCGAACCACATCAGGCCGCTGGTCGCCGTCGCCATCAGCAGGAACAGCAAGAAGGCCACGGCCGAGGCGTTGCCGAGGTTCCACCACTTGAAGCCCTCGTCGTACATCAGGTACAGCACGCTCTTGGTGCTTTCCAGCGGTCCGCCCTGGGTCATCACGTAGGGCTCGGCGAACAGCTGGAAGTAGCCGGCCATGGTCAGGATGCCGACCAGCAGCAGGATCGGCCCCAGCATCGGCAACGTGACGTGGCGGAACTGCTTCCATGCACCGGCGCCGTCGATGCGCGCGGCCTCGTACAGGTCTTCCGGGATCGACTGCAGGCCGGCCAGGAAGATGATCATGTTGTAGCCGAAGTTCTTCCATACCGCGAACGCGATGATGGTCGGCATCGCCCAGTGCGGGTCGCCGAGCCAGTCGACCGGATCGATGCCGGCCAGCGACAGGCCCCAGTTCACCAGCCCGTAGCGGGTGTGGAACAGGTAGCGCCAGATCACCGCGACCGCGACCACGGTGGTCACCACCGGCGCGAAGAAGGCGGTGCGGTAGAAGCCCTTGAAGCGGCCCAGCTTCGAATGCAGCAGCAGCGCCGCGGCCAGCGACGCCGCGATCGACAGCGGCACCCCGACGACGACGAAATACAGGGTGTTGCCCAGCGTCTTCCAGAACAGCGGGTTGCCGAGCAGGCCGATGTAGTTGTCGAGCGCAACGAAGCGCAGGTTGTGGATGTCGGCGAGCGCGTAGATGTCGAAGTCGGTCAGGCTCAATCCCAGCGCGGCCACCACCGGCAGGAAGAAGAACACCACCAGCACCGCCAGCGCCGGCGCGGCGAAGGCCCAGCCTGCCAGCGAGCGGTTCATGGCGAGGCCCCAGGTGCCGCAGCATGGTCGAGCATCCAGCGCCGTTTCTCCAGGATCCTGTCGGTACGTCGATCGAGTTCGGCCGCGGCCTCGTCGACGCTCATGCGGTCATTGGCGACCTGCTCCTCGATCAGCTTCAGCTCGGCCGCGATGCGCTCCCATTCCGGCACCTTCGGCGTCGGCACCGCGCGCTCGAGCTGGAGGCGGAAGGCGCGCGCATACGGATCGTTGGCCAGCGACGGCGACTGCCACGGCGAACGCCGCGACGGCAGGTTGCCGGTCAGCGCATGGAACTCCTCCTGCACCCTTGGCGACGACAGGTAGGCGATCAGCTTCCACGCCGCGGCCTTGTGCCGCGACTGGCTGAAGACGACGAAGCTGGTGCCCCCTGCCACCGAGGCGGTCGGCCCGTCCGGCCCGGGCAGCGGCATCGTCATCCAGCTGCCGGCGAGCGACGGCGGCAGGCGCTTCTTCATCTCGGCGATGTTCCATGGGCCGTTGATGTAGAACGCGAAGTAGCCGCGGCCGAACTCGTTCCAGACGTTCGAGATCGCGGTGTTGCTGACCGCCGGCGCCCAGCCCCGGTCGAAGATCTCCTTGTAGAACGCCAGCGTGCGCTTGAAGCCGTCGCTGCGGAAATTGCCATAGCGGCCGCCGTCGCGCAGCAGCGGGGTATGGATGGCGAGGTTGAGCAGGGGCTCGTATTCGTTGAGCGGCAGGTAGATCGCGTAGCGCTGCGGCCCCACCTCGCGTTTGATCGCGGCCATCGCCTTGCGCCATGCGTCCCAGTCGGCCGGCAGGTCGACCACGCCGGCCTTGCGCAGGATGTCGGCGCGGTAGAACGGTATCCGCGTCTCCGCGTACCACGGCACGGCATAGACCCGGCCGTCGATCACGCCGCTGTCCCAGGGGCCGGGGTAGAAATCGGCGGCATCGAACCCTGCGGTCGCCGCGATCTCGGCGTCCAGCGGTTGCAGCGCGCCCAGCGAGGCGAACTCCGGGATCCAGGTATTACCCAGCGGGGTCACGTCCGGCAGCGAATCGCCGGCATAGGCCGTGAGCAGCTTCTCGTGCGCGGACAGCACCGGCACCTGCTGCAGGTCGACGCGGATGCCGGGGTTCTGCCGCTCGAATTCCGGCAGCAGCTGCGCGACGACCTCGCCCTCGAAACCCATCACCCAGAAGCGGATGGTTTCGCGCTGGTCGCTGGTGCGCGCGCAGGACGTGACCAGCAGCACGCAGACAGCCAGCATCGCCGGCAGGAAACGCCTCATAGCGCGGATACCGGATCCCCGCAGGAGCGCGCTTGGGCGCGACAGGTTTCGCGGAAAAGGCCGATCGCGCCCAGGTGCGCTCCTGCACAATCCTTCCGCTCCGCGCCTGGTATTCATGGCGCCGGCTGTTTCTTCGCGTCCGTCTTGCCGGTCCTTGGCTGCGTCTTGCTTCCCTGTGCCTTCGCTGCAGCATCCTGGCCGGCACCTGCCCCGGCTTTCGCGTCAGTCTTCGCCGCAGCGTTCCCCGGCTTGCCCTCATCCAGCCATCCGCCCGTGAACCCCGCGCGTTCGAGGCCCTTGCGGATGTACGGATTGCGTCGCATCACCTTCCACACGAACCCGTTGCGGTAGTTCGCGATCATGGTCAGGATCGGCCCCTGGTCGATGCCGATGTAGTCGCTCGCCACCCATCCCTTGCCCGGCACCAGTCGGCCGGTCTTCAGCGGGATGTCGTAGTCGAAGCTCGGGTTGAACGAATCCAGGAAACCGTAGCTGGAGTACAGGAAGTCGCCGTAGCGGTCGTGCATCGCCATCGCCGCCGGGATCACGATCTCGGGCGCGAACACGATCGACCCGAGCGCCGCGGTCGGCGCGATGGTGCCGTCGTCGAACGCGCCGTGCAGGCCCGCCCCGCGCGCGCTGTAGTGGCGGAACTCGCGCGGCTGTCCCCGGTATTCCAGCACCGTGCGCTGCGGGCCGTCGCTGGCGGTCAGGCCCCAGACGTCCTTGCCGTAGTCCTTCCAGCGCATCGGGTTGTCGATGGCGTACTGGCGCTGCGCCAGCGTCGCGCGGCGGCTGTTCTCGAAGTAGTCCATGCCGCGCCCGCGCATGTAGTCGTCCTGGATGCCGCGGAAGTCGATCCAGACATGGCTGTACTGGTGGCCGAACATCGGCGCGAAGCTCAGGTACTCCTGCCCTTCGTAGCTGCCCCAGGTCTGGTCGTAGGTGCTGGCCCAGGCCTGCCAGGCTTCAGGCCCGACCGGATGGGTGGGCGATCCGAGTGCGAGGACATACACCATCATCGCCTCGTCATAGCCGTTCCAGTCGTGCTCGATGAAACCGGTCTCCGGATACCAGCCCATCGAGATCAGCGGCGGCCGCTGCTGCAGCCACGGCCACTCCACGCGCCGGTAGAGCGTGTCGGCGAGCTCGCGGATCTCGCGCTCGCCGGCGCTGTCGCCAACGTAGTAGCTCTGCGCGAACAGCACGCCCATCATCAGCAGCGCGGTGTCGACGCTCGACAGCTCCACCCAGGACTCGTAGCGCTGCCCCTTCTGCATGTCGAGGAAGTGGTAGTAGAAACCGTGGTAGCCGCTGCGCCCCTGCTTCTGCGGTCCCATCCTGGCATCGCGCAGGAAGCGCAGCGTAGTGAGCGTCCGGTCCACCGCCTGCCGGCGGCTGATCCAGCCGTTCTCGAGCCCGATCGGATACGCCGTCAACGCGAACCCGATCGCCGCGATGCTGGCGAACGGTCGCGACGGGAACCGGTCCGGCGTCATGCCGTTGGTCTCGCTGGTAGTGTCCCAGAAGAACTGGAACGTGCGCTTCTCGATGTCGTCGAACAGCGGCGGCAGCGGCGGATGCGCCAGCAGCTCGGCCGACGGGATCACCTCGACCGGCGGCAGCTGCGCGGTGGGCTGCTCCCGGGGCGACGTCGCCCCAGGCACCCCGGCTTCCTCGGTTTTCTTGCACCCGGCAAGCGACAGCAGGACGAACAGGCATGGCGCCAGCAAGTGGCGGAAATTGCCGAATCGCATTGCCGGGGGAACCCTCTCGATCCAGATGTGGGGGACCGATCGCCCGCGAGCGGGCGATCGGCGCACGAATCCTACCAGTCGAGACCGAAGGTGAGCTTGAACATGCGCGTCGGATAGGCAATGCCGTCGCCGCTGCGCCTGCCGAAGTTCGCATTGGTATCAGGCGCCGGACCGCCGCGCCAGGTGTCGTAATCGGTCCAGTTGCGCCAGTTGAACACGTTCAGCACGTCGCCGCGGACCCGCAGCTTGAGGTTGGAGCCGGTATCCCACTCCTTCTGCAGCGCCACGTCGAGCTGCTTGTATCCGATTGTTCCGCGGGGAATGAAGGAATCGAAGAAGCAGTTGTCGAAGCTCGTGGTGTCGTGGCAGTTGACCGAGTCTTTCGGGGTCGGGCTTGCGAGCGTCAGCTTGCTCGACGCGGTGATGCCCCAGAAGATGTCGCCGAATGCCGTGGCCACCAGGCGATGCTTCGGGATCCCGACCGATGTCTGGAACGGCTGCCCGCTGAGGTTGGGGTAGTCGAACAGGTAGTGCTCGTCGCTGTTGGCCGCATTGAAGCGGTTCTCGGTCGCATCGCTGTAGGTGTAGGCGATGGTGAGACCCCAGGGCGAGCTGGACGTATACGGTTTCTCGATCGAAAGCAGGAAGGTGTTGAGCCTGGTCTCGATGCCGTTGTCGGCGATGATCAGGGTGCCATAGCCCGGGATCGGGAATCCCCACGGCTGGTTGCCCCAGGTCGCGCCCGGATTCCCGGGATTGCGGAAGCTGCCATCCGGCCAACGGTTGCCCAGCGAGAAGACGATGCCGTCGTGGCTGCGGATGTGGGCGATGGTCGCCGAGGTGTTCCAGTCATTGCCCCACATCGTGAAGGTGTTGCGCATGCCGATGCTGAACTGGTCGGAATACGGCGTCTTGATGTCGTTGTTGATCAGGTTGACCTCGGAACCGAGGTTGGGATTGGCCGCGACCAGCGAACGCAGCTTCTGCTGGTCGTAGAAGCTCGGGTCGAACTGGTAGCAGTTGTTGACGCCAACCGTGCAGGGATGGTCCGGCGTGTTGAAGAACAGGGTGTAGCTCGGGAAAGTGCTCTTGGACTGCTCGAGTGCCAGGTAGTCCCACAGATTGCGGTCGTAGGAGCGTCCGGCGCCGCCGAAGATCACGTGCCGCTGGTCGGCGAACAGGTCGTAGGAGAAGCCCAGCCGCGGCTGCCACGCGCCCTTGAAGGCGCTGCGGTTGTGGCCGTTGCTGATGTAGTCCTCGATGTTGTAATCGACGTTGGGGCCGTGGATGTTGCTCCAGCCGCGCAGCGCGGCTACCAGGTCCGGTGGCGTCACGTAATCCTCGTAACCCGGGCTTTGTTCGTAGTCCCAGCGCAGGCCGAGGTTGAGGGTCAGCTTCTCGTTGACGGCCCAGTCGTCCTGCAGGTACAGGCCCAGCTGCTTGTTGCGGGTGGTGATGTTGCGGCTGGCGACACCTGGCACCAGTGCACCGAACCGCACCTGGTAGGGCACGAAATTGGCGGTGGATGTATTGCCCTGGTTGAGCTGCTCGATCAGGTCGATCTGGTACTGCGGGTTGTAAGGCTGCTGCTCGAACGAATTGATCTCGACCGACTTGTACTTCACGCCGGCCTTCAGCGTGTGGCCTTCCCAGCCGAAATAGCTCAGGTCGTCCTGCAAGGACCAGCCCTTCTGGCCCTTGTCCTGGAAATCGGGTCCGCCGCCGATGTTGAGGATCGTCTGGCGACCGGCCGCGTCCGGGGTGACGAAGTTGTAGCCCGGGCCGAGCGTGAGCGGGGTCGGGTTCCAGGCCTCGTCCTCGTAGGTCAGGTGCGCGTCGTTGAGCCAGTCCATGTTGCTGAACTGGTAGCGAAGGTCGACGCGGGTGCTATCGTTCTTCTTGCGCGAACCATAGGACGTCGGGTTCTGGCCGCCGATGCCGGTCTGCTCGTCCTCCTTGCGATACTTCGTCGTCAATTCGACCAGGTGGTTGTCGCCCGGCTGCCAGGTCAGCTTGCCGAAATACAGGTCCTCATGGAACGGCGCATTGGCCGTGCCGATCTGCGAGGCCAGCTCCGGCGGCAGCAGGTTGGCCGGGAAATTGCCGCCCGGGGTCACGTCGCGCGGCGACAGGAATTCCTTGGCCTCGTAGGTCAGGAAGAAGAACAGGCGGTCGCGGATGATCGGGCCGCCGAACGAGGCGCCGTATTGCTCCTCGCTGGAAGGCACCTTGCCGTTCTTCTCCTCGCTTGGCGACGGCGAACGCCAGCTGTCGCTGGTCTTGTCCCAGAAGAAAGAACCGTGGAAGTCGTTGGTGCCCGACTTGGTCACCGCGGTGACCGCGGCGCTGCTGAGCTGGTCGTACTCGGCCTTGTAGTTGGACGTGGTGACCTTGTACTCGGCGATGGCCAGCTGCGGGAACGGGTTGCCGCGACTCGAATCCTGTCCGCTGACACCGCCCTTGAGCACGTAGTTCTTCTGGCCAACACCGTCGATGAACACGTTGATGCCGTTGGAGTTCTGCGCACCGCTGCGCAGCTTGGTCGAGCCGTCGTTGGCATCGGTCGAGAACAGCATGCCTGGCACCGTGTCGGCGAACGCCAGGAAGTTGCGCGAACCCTGCGGCAATGCCTCGATCTGCTTCTGGGTGACGTAGCTCGCCACTTCCGAGGTCTTGGTCTCGACCGCGGCCGGCGCGGTCACGGTAATGGCAGCGAGGTTGGTCGCTTCGCCCGTGGTCGCGGTTTCGGCCACGCCACCCACGCCCAGGTTCAGGGTCGCGGTCTGGCCGACCTGCACGGTGATGTCCTGCGTGTTGCTCTGCCCGCCCGCGGCGACCTCGATCCTGTAGGTGCCCGGCGGCAGGCCGTTGAGCGAGTAGCCGCCGTTCGCATCGCTCTGCACGGTTCGCTTCAATCCGGTCGCGACATTGGTCGCGGTGACGGTGGCATTGCCGGCCGGCGTCGAATCGGCCGAGACCCTGCCCTGGATGGTGGCCGCCGTGGACTGCGCGAACACCTGCGGGGCCGCCACCAGCATGCAGCTGGCGAGGGCACAGGCCAGCAGCGTGCGGTTGTGCCTGCGGTTTGCTTGGTGCTTGGACTTCATGGCGTTTCCCCTCCCAGGGCGGTCTAAAGTAGAGCCGATGTAGACGTTTGCGGTCGATCGTTTGGAGGCAGCGTCCGGCCTTGGCCGGGCGAGCCGTGCATCAGGGACTTCCAGGTTTGGACTTGCGGGCCAGCTTGCCGGCGCTCGAATTGCGGATCATGAGCCGCGGAACCAGCGGCGCGTTCACGGTCGCGGGGCGCGCCGGATCCGGCGATACGCTGTCGAGCAGCACCCGCAGCGCGCGCCCCCCGAGTTCGGCGATGTCCACCTGCATGGTGCTCAGCGAGGGATGCACGTAGCGCGCCAGCGGGATGTCGTCGAACCCGGCGATCGCGATCTCGCCCGGTACCTGCACGCCCGCCTGGCTGAGCGCGAACAGGCAGCCGAGCGCCATCATGTCGTTGGCGGCGAACACCGCATCCGGGCGCTGCCTGGCGGACAGCAGCTCGCCGCCGGCACGGTGTCCGGAGGCCTCGTCGAAATCACCCTGCAGCACCCAGGGACTTGCGTCGGGCAGGCTTGCGGCCAATTCGTCGCGATAGCCGCGCAGCCGTTCGCGGGCATCGAAGTTGTTGTCGGGTCCGGCGATGAAGGCCACCTGGCAATATCCTGCATCGACTAGGTGCCGCACCATCGCCCGCGCGCCGCCGTAGTTGTCGACGCGGATCGTGGCGTGCCCTTCGTCCACGAGGCTGGTGTTCATCAGCACCGCCGGCATCGACGGGTCCAGGTTCTCGCCCAGTGTTTCGCTGCCGGCCACGAACGGCGACATCACCAGCAGGCCGTCGACGCGTCCGCGCATCGCGAGCAGGGCCTCGCCCTGTTCCGCGGGGTTGCCGTGGTAGCTCGACACCAGCAGGTGCAGGTTGCGTTCGCGCGCGACCTGGTCGATGCCGCGCATCAGTTCCGAGAAGAACTCGCCGTGCAGGTCCGGCAGCACCACGCCGATGGTGTGGGTACGGCGGCTGCTGAGGCTGCGGGCGGCATGGTGCGGGCTGTAGCGCAGCTGGCCGGCAACCTCGATCACGCGCTTGCGCACGGCGTCGGCCACGTTCTCGTGCCCGTTCAACGCGCGCGAGACGGTGGCGACCGACACGTTCGCCTGCTTTGCGACGTCTTTGATCGTGACGCTCACCTGCCCTCCGCAGTCGAGACCACTGCGGCGGACTGTAAACGTTTTCATCGAGCACTGTAAAGTGCTCGTTAACGCTGCCTGGCCGACCGCTCTGGCATCTGGCGCAGGCTGCAGTTGCGGTGCACAACTTGCTGCAGCGCAACACGCTACGGCCGCGCCGTGATGCTGGCGAAGGCGCCGCCGGAAGCGGCATCACATCACGGCGTACCCAGGCTCACTCTCCAGGCGCGCTCGCGCGTATCGACAGGGCGTGGATGTCCGTCACCATCATCGCGCCGAGCGCCGCATACACGGCGCGGTGCCGGGCAAGCGGCGACTGTCCGGCAAACGCCGCGCTGACGATGGCCACGTCGAAATGGCCGCGCCCGTCCCGGGCGCCGACGTGTCCGGCGTGGCGATGGCTGTCGTCGCGGACCTCGAGCAGGCTGGGCGCGAACGCCTGCTGCAGCAGCGCCCGGATCGCGGCGACGCGCTGCTCGCGCGGCAGCGCAGGCGCAGCGCTCACGGCAGCACCGGCTTGAACGGGCGCACTTGGGTGCGGGCATAGACGCCGGCCGCCACATAGGGGTCGTCGTCGGCCCAGGCGCGTGCCTCATCGAGCGAGGCGAACTCGGCGATGACGATGCTGCCGCTGAAGCCCGCCGGGCCGGGATCCTCGGCATCGATCGCCGGGCACGGACCCGCCAGCAGCAGGCGGCCGGCATCGCGCAGGGCCGTGAGCCTGGCCAGGTGCTGCTGCCGCGCCTGCCGGCGTCGCTCCAGTACCTGCTCGCCGTCGAAGCCTTCTATCGCGTACCACATGCCTGCCATGCCTCCAGGGAGCCCGATCCGCCGGAATTGTAGCGACCCGCGCCATTCAGGCCGGCGCTGGACAGCCCCCGCGCCAGCCCGTACCCTAAACCCCGGTTTCGTGACCGGAACCCAGCGGCCGCCGATCCCGGGCGCAGATTCGCTGCCCCCACCCGGTCCAGCCCGACGCCCTTATCGCTGTCTCCCGCCGTAGCCGCTGCGGCGAGCGTCGCACATGGCGCCCGGCAATCCATCGCTTCTGCTGGCGACCGCCATCGCCGCCAATGCTGCAACCCGGCCGCGGCCTGCCGCGCGCCCAACGCCAATGTGTGGCCCGGAGGGGTCCGCGAACCGCATGACCGAAGACACCGCGTCCGACGCGAATCCATCGCACCCGACTCATCCGCATCCGCAGCCGCCGCCTCCCCGGCAGCACGAGATGCCGCTGGCGATGGTGCATGGCCAGGCCGTGCTGCAGATCCCGCAGGACCTGTACATCCCGCCCGATGCGCTCGAGGTCATCCTCGATGCGTTCGAGGGCCCGCTCGACCTGCTGCTGTACCTGATCCGGCGCCAGAACCTCGACATCCTCGACATCCCGGTGGCCGAGATCACCCGCCAGTACGTCGACTACATCGAGGTGATGCAGGAACTGCGCTTCGAGCTGGCGGCCGAATACCTGGTGATGGCCGCGATCCTGGCCGAGATCAAGTCGCGCATGCTGCTGCCGCGCTCCACCCTCGACGAGGACGAGGAAGGCGACCCGCGCGCCGAACTGGTGCGGCGCCTGCAGGAGTACGAGCGCTTCAAGCAGGCCGCCGAAGACCTCGACGCCCTGCCCCGCCAGGACCGCGACACCACGCCGGTCGCGGCCTTCGTGCCGGACCGCGCCAGCATCAGGCTGCCGCCGCCGGTCGACCTGCGCGAGATGCTCCTGGCGCTGCACGACGTGCTCAAGCGCGCCGACCTGTTCAGCGGCCACGCCATCAAGCGCGACGCGCTGAGCGTGCGCCAGCGCATGGGCGAACTGCTGACGCGGCTGGACGACGGCAAGTTCCACCGCTTCGAGTCGCTGTTCGAACCGCGCGAAGGCCGGCTGGGCGTGGTCGTCACCTTCCTGGCGATCCTGGAGCTGGCCAAGGAACAGCTGCTCGACGTGGTGCAGGAGGCCACCGAAGCCCCGCACGCCGGCCAGCTCGAACTGCCGGCCCCGATCTACCTGAAGTCGCTGGCGACGCGCGATGGCGACACCCCGGCGCTGGAACTGTCGAGCGAATTCGACGACGACATCGACGCCGCCAACGACGATTGAAAACACCCTCCCCTGCGAAGGCAGGGCTGGGCCGGGGAGGGGTTCCGGCTTTTCAGACATCCGTCTGCGCCCACGCCACCCCCTCCGGCCTCCTGCTGCCGTCGCAGGGGGAGGAGCAAAAACTGACGCCTCCATTGCACTTAATCGACTGAACTCCATGGACCAACAACTCATCACCCGCATCGTCGAAGCCGCCCTGCTCGCGGCCAACCAGCCGCTGACCGTGGTCCAGCTGCAGGGCCTGTTCCCGCTGGACGAACCGGCGCCGGACGGCAGCATCGCGCAGGCCCTGCACGCGCTGCAGGACGACTGCGCAGGACGCGGCGTGGAGCTGGTCGAGCTGGCTTCGGGCTGGCGTTTCCAGGTCAAGCCCGACGTGCACGCCTGGGTTGCCCGGCTGTGGACCGAGCGCCAGACCCGCTACACCCGCGCCACGCTGGAAACCCTGGCGCTGATCGCCTACCGCCAGCCGATCACCCGCGGCGAAATCGAACAGGTCCGTGGCGTGGCGGTCAACAGCAACATCATCAAGGCGCTGGAAGAGCGCGAGTGGATCCGCGTGGTCGGCCACCGCGACGTGCCCGGCCGGCCGGAACTGCTCGGCACCACCAAGGGCTTCCTCGACTATTTCGGGCTCAAGCGCCTCGACGAGCTGCCGCCGCTGTCGGAGCTCAAGGACTTCGCCGAACTCGATCCGCAGTTCGCCTTCGAGGGCCAGGCCGATGGCGATGCGCTGCCGGTGGGCGATGTCGCGGTCGAGGATACGGACGACAGCGTGGACAGCGATATCGCCGGCGCTGCGGGAGCGACCGAGGTCGCGACTCCCGTCGCTCCCGCAGGGGATATGGCGGGTCGCGGACCCAACCACGAAAACGAAACCACCGAACACGCCCTCGCCGACGACGGCGACAGCAGGAGCAACGCATGAACGAACAAACCGGCCGCAAGCTTTCCCTCAAGCGTGCCAGTGACGGCAACGCCAGCGATACCCCGCGCCTGCAGGAGCGCCTGCACAAGGTGCTGGCACAGGCCGGCCTCGGTTCGCGCCGCGCGCTCGAGCAGCGCATCGCCGACGGCATGGTCAAGGTCAACGGCGAGGTCGCGCAGACCGGCATGTCGATCGGCGGCGGCGACCGCGTCGAGCTCGACGGCAAGACCTTCGTCGCCAGCGCCCTGACCGACCCCTCGCGCGTGCTGATCTACAACAAGCCCGAGGGCGAGGTCACCACCCGCGAGGATCCCGAGGGCCGGCCGACCATCTTCGAGGCGCTGCCCGCGCTCAAGGGCGCGCGCTGGATCGCGATCGGCCGCCTCGACATCAACACCACCGGCCTGCTGCTGCTCACCACCGACGGCGAGCTGGCCAACGCGATGATGCATCCCTCGTTCGAGGTCGAGCGCGAATACGTCTGCCGCGTGCGCGCGCCCGAGGGCGAGGAGACCGTGTCCGAGAAGATCGTCGACCGCCTGCGCCGCGGCGTGGCGCTGGACGATGGCCCGGCGAAGTTCGACGAGATCAAGCGCATCGGCGGCACCGATTCCAACGAATGGTTCCAGGTGCTGCTCAAGGAAGGCCGCAACCGCGAGGTGCGCCGGCTGTGGGAGTCGCAGGGTTGCCAGGTCTCGCGCCTGAAGCGGATCCGCTACGGCTCGGTCGAACTGCCGCAGCCGCTGCTGCGCGGCCAGTCGCAGGAGCTGTCCGACGAGAAGGTCGAAACCCTGCGCCGCGAGCTGAAGCTGGAGGAAGGTCCGCCGCCGGCGCTGACCCTGCAGCCGGTGATCGGCCAGCGCAAGGCCGGCAAGTCGACCGTGAACATCGGCAACCACCCGCGCGCGGCCGGCTACGTCGGCGGCCACAGCACCGCCGACGAGGGCCGCGAACTGCGCCGCTTCGACCATGTGCGCGAGGACCGCGGCCGCGGCCGCCACGGCAGGAAGCCGCACGGCGGCCTGACCGTCAGCGGCGAAGCCGCGGCCAAGCAATCGCAAAAACCGTTCAAGCAGCGCAAGCACAAGGGTCCCCAGCCCTTGCCGGACGGCAATCCTGCCGCGTTCCGCACCTGGTACGTGCCCGAAGGGGTCGACACCGGCCCGACCGGGCATCGCAACGCCGATGGTCGCGGCCCGAAAAAGCCTTACGGAAAGAAGGCCCGTGGCAAGCAGCCGCACGGCAACCAGGGCCGTGGTCGCGGCGGCGAAGGCGGTGCGGGACCAGGGCAGTCGCAGGGCCAGGGGCAGAAGCCGGGCCAGCGCGCAGCGCGCCCCTACGGCCATCCCGGCAATGCGCCGAGTTTTCCCTCCGACCATGCCAATCCGGGCAGCTTCAACCCCTATGATCGCCCACGCGGCCCCAAGCCCGGCGGCAATCGTCCAGGCGGGCCGCGTGGTCCGCGCCCGGGCGGCAACCGCGGCCCGCGCGGCGGCAGCGGCAACGGCAACCAGGGCGGCCAGCGCTAGCCGGGCATGAGGATCGCGCTGCCCCGCGGGTGGTTGGCGTTCACACTTGCCTTGCAGCTGTCCTGTCTGCCGGCAGCGGCCGCGGAGCCGGGTGGCGCGCAGGAGCAGGACTATGCGGGCGCGAAAGCCGCCGCCGATGCCGACGAGGCGTCGCTGGACGCGGCCGGCAAGGCTGCGATGCTGCAGGCCCAGCGCGCCTTCCTCGACGCCGCCGCCACTGCATGCGCCACCCCGAAGCCCGACCTGGATGCCTTCGTCGTGGTGATGCGGCTCGACGGCACGGGACTGGTGACCACGACCTGGCGCAAGGGCGATTCGCCGCTGGCGCTGTGCATCGAGCGCTACGCGCGAGGCAAGGCGCTGCCCGCGCCGCCGCGCAGCCCGTTCCACGTGTCGCTGGAAGTCAGCTTCGAAAGATAGCCGCGACTTCCCGCCGGCTTCACGCCGACCCCATCCGCTCCACCAGGACGACTGCCACCGTAGCTGCCGATGACTTCGCGGCGGCAGGCAATGGGCTCGACGGATGCATGGCAATGGGACCTGGTGGTGGTGGGCGCGAGCTTCGCCGGCGCCGCCTGTGCGCTGGCGGCACGCCGCGCCGGCCTGCGCGTCTGCGTGCTGGAACGCAAGCGCGACCCCGGCATCAAACTGCACACCACCGGCATCGTGGTCCGGGAAGCCGCGGAAACCACCTGGCTCGGCCGCATCCCGCGCGAATTTGTGCGTCGGGTCGAACACGTGCGGCTGTACGCACCGAACCTGCGCAGCCTGTCGCTGCATTCGCCGGGCTATTACTTCCTCACCACCGATACCCCGAACGTGATGCGCTGGCTGGCCGGCGAACTGCAGGCGCAGGGCGTCGAACTGCGGCTGATGCAGTCGTTCACCGACGCGGACCGCCGGGACGGGGGCTGGCAGGTCGAAGGCCTGGGACGCACGCGCTGGCTGGTCGGCGCGGACGGCGCGAAATCGCGCGTCGCCGCGCGCGCGGGACTCGATCGCATCCGCGACTTCCTCTACGGCATCGAGTACGAATACGCCGGCGCCTCGCTGCACGAGCCGGGCGCCCTGCACTGCTTCCTCGACCGGCAACGCGCCCCGGGCTACATCGGCTGGGCCACGCAGAACCCGACCGGCGTGCAGTTCGGGCTGGCGTTCCGGCACCGGCCCGCATGCACAGGGGTGCCGGATATCGACGGCCTGCTGGCGAGGGTCGGCCATCGCCTCGGGATCGCGCCGGCGGCCACGCCCGACGCCATTCGCGCCGGCCTGATCCCCTGCGGCGGCCCGATCCGACGGCTGGCTGCGCCGGGCGTGATCCTGACCGGCGATGCCACCGGCATCGTGTCGCCGGTGACCGCCGGCGGCATCCACTCCGCGTGGCGCCACGGCTGGGCGGTGGGCGACGCCATCGGCCGGCACCTGCACGGCGGTGGGCCATGTCCGGCGCGTGTCGCCACGGACGCTGCGCCGAAGTATCGCCTCAAGCGCGCCCTGCGCTGGACGTTCGACCATGCGCAGATGGACTGGCCGTTCAACCTGCTGCTGAATACCCCGCCACTGCGCTGGGCGGCGGAACGGGTGTATTTCCACCGCCGTGGTGGCCAGCAGATGCGCTGAAATCAGCAAGCCGTAGCGCGGATCTTGACCCGCCCTATGTCAATTCGAAGGCATCGCCGTCCAGCATCGCCGGGAAACGCTGGCGGTGTGCGGCCAGTTCCGCCGCCTGCAGCGTCGTCGTGACCACCACCTCCTGGTCGCTGCATTCGCTGACCGGATGGCCGAGGAAGTCGATCACGGCGCTGTCGCCGGAATAGTCGATGCCGTTGCCGTCGGTGCCGACGCGATTGAGGCCGGCGACATAGCACAGGTTCTCGATCGCGCGTGCGCGCAGCAAGGTCTTCCAGGCATGGCTGCGCGCCGCTGGCCAGTTGGCGACGTACAGCTGCAGGTCGAAGTCGAGGGCGTCCACGCGTTCGACGTTGAAACGGTTGCGCGCGAACACCGGGAAGCGCAGGTCGTAGCAGACCAGCGGATTGATGCGCCAGCCCTTCCATTCCACCACCAGCCGCTGGCGACCGGCGGCGTAGCGTTCGTGTTCGCGCGCATAGCGGAACAGGTGGCGCTTGTCGTAATGTTCGAGCGCGCCGTGCGGCGTCGCCCACAGCATGCGGTTGAAGACCTGGTCGCCTTCGCGCAGTTGCACGCTGCCGGTGACCACGGCGTCCAGCGTACGCGCCTGCTCCAGCATCCATGCGACGGTGGGGCCGTCCATGTCCTCGGCCTTGTCGATGGCGGCGTTGGAAAAGCCGCTGGTGAAGGTCTCCGGCAGCAGCACCAGGTCGGTGATGCCGTGCAGCGGCGCGATCAGTTCGCCGTAGTAATCGCGGTTGCCCTCCGGGTCGTGCCAGCGGGTGGCGCCCTGGACCAGGGAGATGCGCAGGTCGTTCATGGGGTCATCTTAATCCGCAAGACGCCGTTCGGCGCCTTTTGCGGGAGCGCACCTGGCCGCGACAGGCCAATCCCGTCGCGCCCAGGTGCGCTCCTACAGGGCCTGCAGCCGCTCGATCGCCTTGTCCAGGGTGGCCTCGTTCTTGGCGAAGCACAGCCGCGCGAGGCGCTGCCCGGGCGGCGGGGCCGCATAGAACGGCGACAGCGGGATCGCGGCAACGCCGTGTTCGGTCGTCAGCCAGCGGCAGAATGCGAGGTCGTCGAGGTCGCTGGCCGCCGAATAGTCGACCAGCTGGAAATACCCGCCGGGCACCGGCAGCGGCTTGAGTTTGGTCGCCAGCAGCTGCTCGCGGAAGCGGTCGCGCTTGGCCTGGTAGAACGCACCCAGCTGTTGGTAATGCCCCGGTTCGCCCTCCAGCATCGCCGCGAACGCGTGCTGCGCCGGACTGAAGGTGCAGAACACGTTGTATTGGTGCACCTTGCGCAATTCCGCGCTCAAGGCCGGCGGCGCGATGCAATAGCCGACCTTCCAGCCGGTGCAGTGGTAAGTCTTGCCAAAGCTGGAAACCACGAATGCGCGTTCGCGCAGTTCCGGATGGCGCAGCACGGATTCATGGCGGGCGCCGTCGAAGACGATGTGCTCATAGACCTCGTCCGATAGCAGCACGATGTCGGTGTCGCGCAGCAGGCCGGCCAGCGCATGCATGTCGCCCTCGCCCAGCATCGCGCCGGACGGATTGTGGGGCGAATTGATCATCAGCATCCGCGTGTTCGGCCCGATCGCCCCGCGCACCCGCCGCCAGTCCGGTGCGAACGTGACCGGATCGAGCGGCACGTGGACCGCGCGCGCGCCGGTCAGCTCGATTGCCGGCTCGTAGCAGTCGTACGCCGGGTCGAGCACGATCACTTCCTCGCCGGCCCGCACCACCGCATGCACCGCGTCGAAGATCGCTTCGGTCGCGCCGCTGGTCACGGTGATCTCCGCATCCGCATCCGGACGATGGCCATAGGCGCGCTCGGTCTTGCCGGCGATGGCCTGGCGCAATGCCGGCACCCCGGTCATCGCCGGATACTGGTTGTGGCCGGCGCGCATGGCGCGATCGAGTTCGTCGACCAGCCGCTGCGGCACGGGGAAATCCGGAAACCCCTGGCCGAGGTTGACTGCCCCATGCTCGCCCGCAAGCTGCGACATGACGCTGAAGATCGTCGTACCCACCCCGGGCAACTTGGTTTCGAGCTGTGGCATGGACACGATTGCCTGTAAAGTTCACAAAACGCGCTGCCGGCAGTTTACGCAAGCGCCTGCATAGGTTAAACCTCGACGATGGCAGCCCCCCCCGCCCCGAGCCAGCATGCCCCGATCGCCGAGCTGGTGCGCGCCTACCTGGCCGCCGACTATCGCTGGCAGCACGAAGGCGACTGGCACGACCTGCTGATAGGGCTGCCTGCACCCGCGCTGGAACTGCTCTATCCCGACATCGATACCTTCGGCCTGACGTCGGCCTGGAACCCGCACTCGGTTGAACGCACCGAGATCGACAACCGCAACGCCGACCATGCCCTGCACGATCGACTGATCGCAACCGGCAAACCCTACTGCGCGGCCTTCGCATCGGCACCCAACCGCAGCTGGCGCGAACCAAGCTGGGTGCTGATGGGCGTCGACGGCAAGACCTTCGATGCGCTTGCGCGCGAATACGGGCAGCTGGGCTGGCTCTGGTGGCCGCGCGGCGCACCCGTCAGGCTGCGCGTGGACGCCGCGCGCCCGGAGGCATTCGAAGACGGTGGCTTCGTCGACTGGCTAAAATGACGGCACTGCGGTCGCACCGCGACCGAACTGCGTATCCGATGCCAGATCCCGCGTTCGTCCAACCACCGCTGCTGGCCGTGCGCGAACTGCATTTCGCGCGCAACGAACGCCCGGTGTTCGGGCCACTTGGATTTTCCATCGATGCCGGCGAGGCGCTGCTGGTCCAGGGCGACAACGGCTCGGGCAAGACCACGCTGCTGCGCGTGCTGTGCGGGCTGTTGCGCGCCGATGGCGGCAGCATCCACGTGCGCGGCCGGGTCGCCAGCCATGCGACGCGGGCCGCGACCACCGCCTACCTCGGCCACCTGCCGGCGTTCAAGGCCGACCTGGGCGTGCTGGAAAACCTCGAGTTCCTGTGCGGACTGCACGGACGCCGGGGGTCGCAGACGATCGCGGGCGCACTGGCGACCGTCGGCCTGTCCGGCCAGGAGGACACGCTGGCGCGGCAGCTTTCGGCGGGCCAGAGGAAGCGCCTGTCGCTGGCACGGCTGTGGCTGTCGCCAGCGCCGCTGTGGCTGCTTGACGAGCCCTACGCCAACCTCGACCTGGGCGGCATCGATCTGGTCAATCGCATGGTGCAGGCGCATTTGGGCGACGGTGGCGCCGCGCTGGTGACCACCCATGGCGCCTACGCCGCGCCACCCGTGCGTACCCGCCTGCTCATGCTGGGGGCTGCCGCGTGATCCCCGCGCCTGCCCCACCTGGCCTGGCCGGCACTGCCAGGGCATTGCTGGTCCGCGACCTGCGCCTGTTGTGGCGGCGTCGCGGCGATGCGCTGCAGCCGGCGCTGTTCGCCCTGCTGGTGATCGTGCTGTTTGCGCTGGCGCTCGGCGGCGAAGCCCGGCTGCTTTCGAGGATCGCCGCCGGCGTACTGTGGGTGGCGGCGCTGCTGTCGGGCCTGCTCGCGCTCGACAGCCTGTTCCGCGGCGATGCCGAAGACGGCTCGCTGGAACAATGGATGCTGGCGCCGGTACCGTTGGCATGGCTGGTGCTGGTGCGCACGCTGACGCACTGGGCGACGACGGCGCTGCCGCTGATCGTGCTGGCGCCGCTGCTGGCCGAACTGCTGCAGCTGCCGCACCAGCAGCTGCCGGTGCTGCTGGCGTCGCTGCTGCTGGGCACGCCGCTGCTGAGCCTGCTGGGCGCGGTCGTCGCGGCCCTGACCATCGGCATGCGCCGCTCCGGCATCCTGGTCGCGCTGCTGGCGCTGCCGCTGTACGTGCCGGTGCTGGTGTTCGGTGCCGGCAGCGTCGCCGCCAGCGCGCAGGGGCTGGATGCGGGCGGCGCGCTGCTGCTGCTGGGCGCCGGCCTGGTCGTGTCCCTGGTGCTGGCGCCGCTGGCGGCGGCCGCGGCGATCAGGATCGCGGCGGCTTGAGCCAGGTCAAGGACGGCCCCGGCGCGCGGGCGCAAACTGGGGAGACGCCAGAGGCGCAGGCGCATCACGCCGCCTATGCGCGGCCGCTGCCAATATCAACTGCTGCGTTGCGACTGCAGCCCACTTCAAAGGAGATCCATCCATGACCATTCGATTCGCCATCCTCGCCGCCGCCTGCACCCTGGTGCTGGCGGGTTGTGGCGACAAATCCGCGCCCCCGGCGGAACCGGCCGCCGCGGATGTCCAGGCCGCGCCCGCCGAGACTCCGGCGGCCACGCCCGAAACCCCCGCGGCCGCCACCAGGCCGGCCGTCGTCACCGACTGCAGCACCCATGTCGAAGGCAACGACGCCCTGAAGTACAACGTCGATTCGATCACGGTGCCGGCGTCCTGCACCGAGTTCACGATCAACCTGACCCACGTCGGCACGATGCCGGTCGCGGCGATGGGCCACAACGTGGTGATCACCAAGCTGTCCGACGTGGCCGGCGTGGACGCCGACGGCATGGCTGCCGGCGTGGCCGCCAACTATGTCAAGGCCGGGGATCCGCGCGTGATCGCCCACACCAAGCTGGTCGGCGGCGGCGAAAGCACGTCGGTGACCTTCGCGGTGTCGAAGATCCAGGGCGACGGCCCCTATGAGTTCTTCTGCAGCTTCCCCGGCCACGAAGCGTCGGGCATGAAGGGCACGATCCAGGTCCAGTAGCGGCAAACGCTACGGGCGAAGCCTTGGCCACAAGGGACACCCGCCCGCGCGGGTGTCCCGCATGCTGCCGGGCCGCGCGGGTCCGGCACGCATTTGCCGGCGATGCCGGCCGCCGCAGCGGTTCCACGATGGCCGCGCCGCAAGCGCGCTGGTATCCTTGCCTGTCAGGCTGCCGGTCGACGCAAGGCGCAACCGGTTCCCCGCCATCCGCCCCGAGCGCATGAAACCCCGCATGAACCGTGTCGTCCGCTGGTTCCACCAACTCGGTTCACCGCCCACCTTCGATCGCTTCGCCGCCCGCTGGGCGCCCTGGTGCTACGCCGTCGCCGCGCTGGTGATGGCCTGGGGCATCTGGCAGGGCCTGTTCGTGGCCCCGGCCGACTACCAGCAGGGTGACAGCTTCCGCATCCTCTACATCCACGTGCCCAGCGCATGGATGAGCCTGGCGGTGTTCGCCTTGATGGCGGTCTACGCCGCGATCGCGCTGGTCTGGCGGATCAAGCTGTGCGAAATCCTGGCGATGGCCTGTGCGCCGATCGGCGCGGCCTTCACCGTGGTCACGCTCGCCACCGGGTCGATCTGGGGCAAGCCGATGTGGGGCACCTGGTGGGACTGGGATCCGCGCCTGACCACCGAACTGATCCTGCTGTTCCTGTACCTGGGCATCATCGGGCTGTACCACGCCATCGACGACCGTCGCGCCGCGGCGCGCGCCGCCGGGCTGCTGGCGATCGTCGGCGTCGTGCTGCTGCCGGTGATCCGCTATTCGGTGGTGTGGTGGCATTCGCTGCACCAGGGCCAGACCATCAGCCTGCTGGGGCCGTCGAAAATGGACCCGAGCATGCTGCCGCCGCTGTGGGCGATGGTGATCGGCACCCACGTCTGGTTCGCCGGCTCGTTGCTGGCGCGCGCGCGTGCCGACAACCTGTGGCGCGAGGCCGGCAAGGACTGGGTGCGCAGGCTCGGCCAGCCGATGCAAGCCGGGGCAGGACGATGACTTATCAAAGCTACGTGGTTGCCGCCTATCTTGTGTTCGCGGTGGTGCTGCTGTGGGATTTCGTCGCGCCGCGCGTGCGCATCCGGCAGCTGCTGCGCGCGGCCAGGCTGCTGGCCGCGCGCAAGACGGCCGGCCCGCGCGCCGACGCCACCGGGGAGCTGCAACGATGAACCCGACCCGCAAGCGCAGGCTTTGGCTGCTGCTGGCGATCGTCGTCGCCGCCGCCCTCGCGGCCACCTTGGTCGCGCTCGCGCTGCAGCGCAACGTCGCCTATCTCTACACGCCGACTGAAGTGCTCGACGGCAAGGCCGGCGAGAGCGTATCCGACGGCGCGGCGAAATTCCGCCTCGGCGGGATGGTCGCAGCCGGTTCGTTCAAGCGCGCCGATGGCTCGATGCAGGCTCGTTTCCGCGTCACCGACGGCGACGCCGAGCTGCCGGTCGTCTATACCGGCATCCTGCCCGACCTGTTCCGCGAGAACCAGGCGGTGATCGCCACCGGCCGCATGCAGGACGGCACCTTCGTCGCCGAACAGGTGCTGGCCAAGCACGACGAAACCTACGTGCCCAAGGAAGTGGCCGACAAGATGGGCCTGGCGCATCGCAAGCACGGCGTGGAAACGCCGGCCGACGCCGCGGCGGAGACGCCGTAGTGCTGCCGGAACTCGGCCAGCTGGCCCTGGTCCTGGGCCTGCTCGTCTGCGTGCTGCAGGCGGTCCTGCCGTTGGCCGGCGCACAGCGCGGCAACGCCGCATGGATGGCCGTCGCGCGTCCCGCCGCCTACCTGCAGCTGCTGCTGGTGCTTGCGGCGTATGCGATCCTGACCGCCGCATTCGTGACCCAGGACTTCTCGGTCCGCTACGTGGCCGAGAACTCCAACTCGCTGCTGCCGCTGGTGTATCGCTATACCGCGGTCTGGGGCGCGCACGAAGGCTCGCAGCTGCTGTGGGCGCTGATCCTCGCGGCATGGACGGCGGTGGTGGCGATGTTCTCGCGCAGGCTGCCCGAGGTGGTGGTCGCGCGTGTGCTGGGCGTGATGGCGCTGGTCAGCATCGGCTTCCTGTCGTTCCTAATCTTCACCTCCAACCCGTTCGCACGCCTGCTGCCGGCGGTCGCCGAAGGCCGCGACCTCAACCCGCTGCTGCAGGACCCGGGGATGATCATCCATCCGCCGATGCTGTACCTGGGTTACGTCGGCTTCGTGGTCCCGTTCGCGTTCGCGATCGCGGCGCTGCTCGATGGCCGCATGGACGCGCGCTGGCTGCGCTGGGCGCGGCCGTGGACCAACGTCGCCTGGGGCTTTCTCACCTGCGGCATCGCGCTGGGCTCGTGGTGGGCGTACTACGAACTCGGCTGGGGCGGCTGGTGGTTCTGGGATCCGGTCGAGAACGCGAGTTTCATGCCGTGGCTGGCCGGCGCGGCGCTGCTGCATTCGCAGGCGGTCACCGAAAAGCGCGGCAGCTTCCGCGGCTGGACGGTACTGCTGGCGATCGCGGTGTTCTCGCTGTCGCTGCTCGGCACCTTCCTGGTGCGCTCGGGCGTGTTGACCAGCGTGCATGCCTTCGCCGCCGACCCCGCGCGCGGGCTGTTCATCCTGATCTTCCTGGCCATCGTCATCGGCGGTTCGCTGCTGCTGTACGCGCTGCGCGCGCCGCGCTTCGAACCCGGTGCGCCGTTCACCGCCAGCTCGCGCGAAACCCTGTTGCTGGTGAACAACCTGCTGCTGGTCTCGGCCTGCGGCATGGTCTTGCTGGGCACGCTGTACCCGCTGCTGGCCGATGCCCTGGACCTGGGCAAGATCTCGGTCGGCCCGCCCTACTTCGGCCTGCTGTTCCTGGTGCTGATGGCGCCGCTGGTGCTGCTGCTGCCGTTCGGGCCGCTGACCCGCTGGCAGCGCGAGCAGCCAACGCGGCCGCTGGCGATGCTTGCGCCCTGGCTGCTGCTGGCGCTGGTGCTGGGCGTGGCCGCCTTCTTCCTCGCGCCGCAGGGCCGGTGGAAGACCGCCGCCGGCGTCGCCGGTTCGGCGTGGGTGGTGCTGGGCACGGCCCGGTTCCTGTGGTCGCGGCTCAGGTCGAAGGGCCGCCTGACCCCGGAGATGCTCGGCATGGCGCTGGCGCATATCGGCGTCGCCGTGTTCCTGGTCGGCGCATTGCTGGTCGAGGCGCAGAACATGCAGCGCGAAGTGGCGCTCGAGCCGGGGCAGTCGGTGGCGCTGGGGCGCTATGCGTTCCGCTTCGAGGGCGTCGATGAAACGATGGGACCCAACTATCGCGCCGATCGCGGCCACGTGCAGGTCTTGCGTGACGGCAAGCCCCTGGTGCTGCTGCATCCGGAGAAACGCGCCTACGCCAGCGGCGGCCAGGTGATGACCGAAGCCGGCATCCACGGCGGCGTGTTCGTCGACATCTTCGTTGCGCTCGGCGAGCCGCTGGGCGTCGGCGCCGATCGCGTGGACGGCGCATGGGCGGTGCGGATGCAGGTCAAGCCCTTCGTGCGCTGGATCTGGTTCGGCGCGGCGCTGATGGCGCTGGGTGGCTTCGTCACCGCGACCGATCGCCGCTTCCGCGCCAAACCTGCGGACGGCACGCCATGAACACGGCCCCGCGTCGCCGCTTTCCGATCGCACTGATCGCCGGTGCGGCGTTCTTCCTCGGCCTGGTGGGGCTGCTGTCCTACGGCGTGCGTGAATCCGGTCGCGCCGATCGCGACGCCCTGCCCTCGCCGCTGATCGGCAAGCCGGCGCCCGATTTCGCGCTGCCGGTGCTGCACGAGGCCGGCCGGCTGGTGACCAGGCAGGAGCTGCTCGGCGCACCCTACGTGCTCAACGTCTGGGGCAGCTGGTGCCCGGAATGCCGGATCGAGCACCCGGTGCTGACGCGCTTCGCCGAGACCCGGCGCGTGCGCGTGGTCGGCTACAACCTCAAGGACGAGCATGCCGACGCCCTGCGCTGGCTGGAGCAGTTCGGCAATCCCTACTGGCTGGTGCTGACCGATTACGACGGCCGCAAGGCCATCGACTGGGGCATCTACGGCGCCCCGGAAACCTTCCTCGTCGACGGCAAGGGCATCGTGCGCTGGAAGCACGTCGGCGCGCTCGACGACACCATCATCGCCACCGAACTCGTGCCGAAGCTGGAACAGGCGGAGGCGGGCCGATGAAGCCGTCCGTGCTGGTGGCCGTGGCCTGCATCGTGCTCCAGGCGATGCTGGCATGCATGCCTGCGCATGCGCAGGCCGGCAGCGACCCCGCACCGCTCCAGTTCCGCGATGTCGCGGAGGAGGCGCGCTTCCAGCACCTCGCCCACGAGCTGCGCTGCGTGATGTGCCAGAACCAGTCGCTGGCCGATTCCAACGCCCAGATCGCCCACGACCTGCGCCGCGAAGTGCTGGTCCTGATGCAGCAGGGCAAGTCCGACGCGCAGATCAAGCAGTTCCTGGTCGCGCGCTACGGCGAGTTCGTGCTCTACAAGCCGCCGGTGGAGTCGAAGACCTGGCTGCTGTGGTTCGGCCCGCTGCTGCTGCTGCTTGGTGGCGGTCTGGTGGTGGTGCGCATCGTGCGCAACCGCAGCCAGCGCGGCGTCGCCGTGCCCGGCGACGAGCAGGAGTGGTGATGGCGCTGTTCGCGACCCTGTCCGCCCTGCTGGCCCTGGCGGTCGCCGCGATCCTGGCGCGGCCGCTGCTGCGCGGGACATCGCGCGCCCTGTCCGCTGGCATTCTCGTCGCGATACCCCTGCTGGCGCTTGGCCTGTATCGCATGGTCGGCACGCCGGCGGCGCTGGATCCGGCGATGCGCGAAGCGCCGGCGACGATGCAGGATGCCATCGCCCGGCTCGAGTCGGAGCTGCAGCGCGATCCGCGCCAGGTCGAAGGCTGGCGCCTGCTCGGCCGCGCTTACACTCGGCAGTCGCGGTTCGACCAGGCGCGCGATGCCTACGCCCGCGCCGTGAAGCTCGCGCCGGAGGACAACGACGCGCAGGTCGACTACGCCGAAGCGCGCGCCAAGGCCGACCCGCGGCACCGCTTCGACAAGGATGCGGTGGCCGCGCTCGATGGCGTGTTGCAGCGCGATCCACGGCACCAGCGCGCGCGCTGGTTCCTCGGCATCGCCCAGCGCCAGGCCGGCGACAGCGCCATGGCGGCGCGGACCTGGGAGCCGCTGCTGGCCGAGGTCGATGCCGCCACCGCCGCCGCGCTGCGTCCGCAGATCGACGCCGCGCGCGCCGATGCCGGCCTGTCGCCGCTGCCCGCGCCCGAAGCCGCGCCCGCGACGCAGGCGCCGGGCGCGCACGCGGTGACCGTGAAGGTCGCGCTCGCCCCTGGCTTCGCTTCGCGCGTGCGCCTGCGCGGCGACGCCAGCGTGTTCGTGATCGCGCGCGTGCCCGGCGGCCCGCCGATGCCGGTCGCGGTCAAGAAGCACGCGCTGGAGGAGCTGCCCCTCACCATCACCCTGGACGACGCCGACAGTCCGATGCCGACGCGCACGCTGTCGTCGCTCCGGCAGGTAGAGCTAGTCGCACGGCTTTCCGCCAGCGGCGATGCCACGCACCAGGACGGCGACATCGAATCCGATCCGGTGCGCGTGGACCTGCCGGCCAAGGCGCCGGTCACCCTGACCCTCGGCAACAACACGCCATCCAACCCGTAGGAGCGGCTTATAGCCGCGAGCTTGCTTGTCTGTTCTTGTGGGAGCGACTCTTGTTGGAGCGACGAAAGTCGCGAGCTGTTGAAACCGGGATCACCCAGTCGCGACTTCCGTCGCTCCTACAGGGGACCGATTCCCGACACCCGTTAAACTGCGCGCATGACTGAATTCATCCCGCCCGGCACGCGCTGGGCCGACCTGCCCTCGCCGTTCCCGATGAAGCGCGGCGGCGCGCTGCATGGCGCGCGCGTGGCCTACGAAACCTGGGGCACGCTGAACGCCGCGCGCGACAACGCCATCCTGATCCTGCCCGGCCTGTCGCCGAACGCGCACGCCGCCGCCAACGACGGCAATCCCGCCGACGGCTGGTGGGAGGCGATGCTCGGCCCCGGCAAGCCGATCGACAGTGATCGCTGGTTCGTGGTCTGCGTCAACCCGCTGGGCAGCTGCAAGGGCTCGACCGGGCCTGCCTCGACCAACCCCGCGACCGGACAGCCCTACAGACTCGATTTCCCCGACCTCGCCATCGAGGACATCGCCGAGGCCGCCTACCACGCCGTTGCCGCGCTCGGCCTGGACCATCTCGCCTGCGTGATCGGCAACTCGATGGGCGGCATGGCCGCGCTCGCTTTCCTCGCCCGCCATCCGGGCCTGGCCCGCAGCCATGTCAACATTTCCGGCGCGGCGCGCGCGCTGCCGTTCTCGATCGCGATCCGCTCGCTGCAGCGCGAGGCGATCCGCCTAGATCCGCTGTGGAACGACGGGGACTACGACGAAGACCACTACCCGGAGAGCGGCATGCGCATGGCGCGCAAGCTCGGCGTGATCACCTACCGTTCTGCGCTCGAATGGGACGGCCGCTTCGGCCGCGTGCGCCTGGATTCGGACCGTCGCGACGACGAGGATCCGTTCGGGCTGGAGTTCGAGGTCGAGAGCTACCTCGAAGGCCACGCCCGCCGCTTCGTGCGCAACTTCGATCCCAACTGCTACCTCTACCTCAGCCGCTCGATGGACTGGTACGACCTCGGCGAATCCTGCGGCGGCACCGCCGACCAGGGCCTGGCCGGGATCCGCATCGAGCGCGCGCTGGCGATCGGCGTGCACACCGACATCCTGTTCCCGCTGCAGCAGCAAAAGCAGATCGCCAAAGGCCTGCGCGCCGGCGGGGCCGAAGCCAGCTTCCTGCCGCTGGAATCTCCCCAGGGCCACGACGCCTTCCTGGTCGACATCGACCGCTTCGGCCCCGCCGTCGCCGGTTTCCTGCAGTCACTGTAGGCGGGGCCTAGTGCCCTTGCAGGAGCGGCTTACAGCCGCGAGCCCTTTGTGGGAGCGACGGCAGTCGCGACTGCCGTCGCTCCCACAACAGCGGCAGGGCGGCAATGCTCGCGGCTGTAAGCCGCTCCTGCATGGCCACGACCGCTCCTCCCGCACTGCAACACATCCCGCCAGCAACCCCCGCCCGCGCAGCGTAAACTCCCCTTCCATGAACGCCACCGCCCCGCCCGACCTCGATTTTCCCGGCCGCGACCAGCTGGTCGCCGCCATCGACGCTGCGGTCGCGGCCGGCGACGAGCACGCCGTCACCGCCACGCTGCGCGCCAGCCTGTGCCAGCTGATCCGCGACCGCGAAGTGCAGCTCCCAGCCTGCGTGCATGAGCCGATCGCCGAACACTACGCACGCCGCGAGCTGTATCGCAGCCCGACCCACGGTTACAGCGTGGTCGCCATGACCTGGGGGCCGGGCCAGGGCACCCCGATCCACGACCACTCTGGCCTCTGGTGCGTCGAGGGCGTGTGGGACGGCCAGCTTGAGATCACCCAGTACGAACTGCTCGAACGCGACGGCGACCGCTTCCGCTTCCGCGCCGCCGGCGGCATGCAGGCCGGCCCAGGCAGCGCCGGCAGCCTGATCCCGCCACACGAATACCACACCATCGCCAACCCCAGCCCCGACGCCATCGCCATCACCCTGCACATCTACAAGGCGCCGATGGAGTGCTGCAGCAAGTTCCAGCCGCAGGCCGGCGAATGGTACCTGCGCACCGACAGCACGCTCGAGACCGACAAGGCCGCCTGAAGCCGGGACAGCGTCCGCCGCGGAGGCTGCGGTCGGCTCGGCTATACTTCCCGCCCGCGCCGAAGTGGCGGAATCGGTAGACGCAGCGGACTCAAAATCCGCCGGTGGCAACATCGTGAGAGTTCGAGTCTCTCCTTCGGCACCAGGCCAGACGAATGCCGCGCACCTGCGCGGCATTTGCCTTGCGCCAAGCCGGTCGCGGAGCCGGGTCGCTACCCGTAACGCACCGCCGTCACGCATACGGTCTCGTCCATGAACACCGACAGCACGCTGGGGATGCCGGCGTACTGGTAGACGGCGTAGGCCTTGACGTCGCCGGCGACCACGGCGCCGTGGCGGGTGCTGTACCAGCTGACCGGCTCGTCGTTCTCGGCGAGCACCCAGCCGAACTTGTCGGGCTTGACGCTGAACATGTGGCGTTGGCACTGCATGGCCGAATTCCCGAAGGGAGAAGGTGCCCCGGCCCGGCGTCACGACTTGCTCAAGGTCGCGCCCTGTCCTGTGCGAGGACATCCGTTGCTGAGCGGCTTCCGCTGCCGTTGCATGGGCGGGCTGCCGGGGCACGCACAGGATCGCGCTTTCGTCCGCGCGGCACAGTCGGTACAGCCCGCATCGGAGTGTAGGGTTTTCCTGACATGCCCTGTGCGCCGCTAGAACGCCTTGTGGTAACCGAACAGCATGCCGCCGCCCGGCAGCACGCCAACCACGAACGGCGTCTGGCGGTGGTGGGCGTACAGGCCCCAGCCGACGCCGACCGCGGCTCCGACCAGCACGTCGCTCTGCCAGTGGCCGTGGGTCTTGACCCGCGCCACCGCGTCGTAGGCCGGCAGCAGCGCCAGCGCATAGACCGCAGGATGGTCGTGGCCGTACTCGGCCATGAACGGGGTGACCACCGCGCTGACTTCGGCCACCTCGCCGCTGGGGAAGCTGCCGTAGCCGCTGCCGTCGAAGAAATCGCCGGGATCCGAGTTCTGGCTGGGGCGCTCGCGCGAGAAGGCGAACTTCATCGCGGTCGTGGTCGCGGCGCTGAACAGCATCGCGTCCAGCGACTGGTCGAAGGTGCGGCCCAGGCGCGAATCGCTGTCGAGAAAGATCGCACCACCCAGGGTCGTCGCCGCGGCCAGTACCGCGACGCCCTTCTGCACGCTGCGATTCCAGATGCCGGAGTCGTCGTAACGGACGGCGTGGTCGATCAGCAGCGGCCCGCCCGCGATCGCTGCCGCCGGTGCCGCCAACAGCGGCAGTGCCGCCACCCACAAGCGCAAGTTCATCTCGCCACACCTTGGTCGTTGCCTGCCCGCCACGGGCGGCCGCGTGCATGCTCGGTCCACGATCGTCGGAAAACCGTCGTAGCGGAGTTAGCCGCGCGTTAGTTGCATTCGACGACATTTATCCCGGGGCTTCGGACCGCGCTTTCCGACATTCACCGGACATCGGAAGCGACACCCTTGCCGAAACGACCGCGAATCCATCGATCCCATGATGGAACAACCCAAACCTGCGACCGGGCCCCGGCAGCGGGCCGGCCGTCGCCACGAGGACAGCAAATGCAAACGGACAAGCAGGACGCACTGAGCAAGGTGCCGCAGGTGACCCTGGTTTTCTGGATCATCAAGATCCTGACGACCACGCTCGGCGAGACCGGCGGCGACGCGGTGTCCATGTCGCTGGGGCTGGGTTACCTCGTCGGCACTGCGATCTTCGCTGCGATCTTCATCGCGGCGGTACTGGCACAGGTGTCCGCCAGGCGCTTCCACCCGCTGCTGTACTGGACCACCATCATCGCGACCACCACCGTCGGCACCACGCTGGCCGATTTCGCCGACCGTTCGCTCGGCATCGGCTATGCTGGCGGGTCGACGATCCTGTTCGCGCTGCTGATGGGCTCGCTGTTCGTGTGGTACCGCACGCTGGGCACGATTGCGGTGGGCAGCGTGGCGTCGCCGAAGTCCGAAATGTTCTACTGGATGACGATCATGTTCTCGCAGACCCTGGGCACCGCGCTGGGCGACTGGACCGCCGACACCGGCCTCGGCTACCAGGGCAGCGCGCTGGTCTTCGGCGCGCTGCTGGCACTGGTCGCGGCGGCGTATTTCTGGACGAAGACCTCGCGCACGGCGCTGTTCTGGGCGGCGTTCATCCTCACCCGGCCGCTCGGCGCGGTGGTCGGCGACTTCCTCGACAAGCCGCACGCCCAGGGCGGGCTGGCGCTGAGCCGCTACGCGGCCTCGCTGGCGATCCTCGCGCTGATCGCGGCCTGCATCGCGCTGTTCCCGCAAAGACCGGCACGACAGGGACACTGAGGACGACCAACCCTGCAAAGGGAGCAGTCGACCTTGCCCCGTTCCCCCGCATTCGCCGATACATGGCTGATGCGAACGCCAGCGGTGCCGTTCAGAGCTCGACCACCGGCTTGAACCCGCCCCAGAACATGCGCTTGCCGTCGAACGGCAGCGCCTTCGGATCCATCATGTCGGCCAGGCGCGGATCGGCCATCACCAGCTTGTTGATGCGGTCGCGCTGCGCGCGCGACTTGTAGACGATCCAGGAGAACACCACCACCTCGCCCGGCTTGAGCTTGACGCTCTGCGGGAACGAGGTGGTCTTGCCCTTGGGCACGTCGTCGCCGACGCACTCCACGTAGGCGATGGCGCCGTGTTCGCGCCAGACCTTGCCTGCCTTGCGGGCCATGCGCTTGTAGGCCGCCAGGTTCTTCTTCGGTACCGGGACTACGAAACCGTCGACGTAACTCATGCGGATTCCTCGGTTTTGTTGGGGCGGGACCGGAGGCCGGGTCGGCGCGGATCGCCCCGGGTGGGACATGCGTCGCCCGGGCAGGATAGTCCACGACAATCCGCCAGAGGCGGCCGGCCCTACGGTGCGTGGGGCTTGCATTGATTCCATTGTTTCGGAATAATGGAATTATGGATACCGGAACCGCCCTGGCGTGCCTCAGCGCCCTCTCGCACCAGCACCGCCTGGGGGCGTTCCGCGCCCTGGTACAGGCCGGGCCGGCCGGACTGGCGGTCGGCGAACTGCGTGCGCGGCTCGACATCCCGGCCGCCACGCTCAGCGCCCACCTCAACATCCTGCGCGCCGCCGGCCTGGTGTCGGACCTGCGCGAAGGCCGGGTGATCCGCGTCAGCGCCGACTTCGGGCGCATGGACGCGCTGGTCGCCTACCTCGGCGAAAACTGCTGCGGTAGTGGTACCTGCCAGGCAGACCCCCTTCCCCACTGACGAGTGCATCGACATGAACGCATCGACGATCACGATCTACCACAACCCCGCCTGCGGCACCTCGCGCAACACGCTGGCGATGATCCGCAATGCCGGCATCGAACCGCGCGTGGTCGAATACCTCAAGCATCCGCCGGACCGCGAAACCCTGCGCGGACTGGTCGATGCGATGGGCATTCCGACGCGCGAACTGCTGCGCGCGAAGGAGGCGCTCTACGCCGAGCTCGGGCTCGACGACGCCTCGCTCGACGACGACGCCCTGATCGACGCCATGCTCGCGCATCCGATCCTGATCAATCGCCCCATCGTCGTCTCGCCGCTGGGCACGCGCCTGTGCCGCCCGTCCGAGGCCGTGCTCGACCTGCTGCCGTCGCCGCAGCAGGGCGCGTTCGCGAAGGAGGATGGCGAGCCCGTGGTCGACAGCGAGGGCAACCGCCTTGCCTGAGTTCGCCGCCCTGCTGCCGAACGTCGATGCCTCCCGGTTCCAGCGTCCCGCGCTGGACCGTTTCGATGCCATCGGACGTGCCACGCACCCGCCGCGCGTGCTGCTGCTGTACGGGTCGCTGCGCAAGCGCTCCTACAGCAAGCTGCTGGTGCTGGAGGCCGCGCGCCTGCTGCAGGCGATGGGCGCCGAAACGCGCCTGTTCGATCCCGCCGGCCTGCCGCTGCCGGACGACGCGCCGGATACCCACCCCAAGGTGTCGGAGCTGCGCGAGCTGGTGCGCTGGTCCGAGGCGATGGTGTGGTGTTCGCCGGAGCGGCACGGCGCCATGACCGGCATCATGAAGGCGCAGATCGACTGGATCCCGCTCAGCCAGGGCGCGGTGCGGCCGACCCAGGGCAAGACGCTGGCGGTGATGCAGGTCTCCGGCGGTTCGCAGTCGTTCAACGCGGTCAACCAGCTGCGCGTGCTCGGCCGCTGGATGCGGATGCTGACGATCCCGAACCAGTCGTCGGTGCCCAAGGCCTTCCTCGAGTTCGACGAGGACGGGCGCATGAAGCCGTCGCCGCTCTACGATCGCGTGGTCGACGTGATGGAAGAGCTGGTGAAGTTCACCCTGCTCACCCGCGACATCGCGCCCTATCTCGTCGACCGCTACAGCGAGCGCACCGAATCTGCCGCGGTGCCCGAGCAGCGGGTGCGCCAGCGCGTCGCCTGAGATCCACTGCATGCGCTAGCATCGCCGCATGTGCCTGATCGCCCTCGCCTGGCAATTCCACCCGCGCTTCCCGCTGGCGCTGATCGCCAATCGCGACGAATTCCACGCGCGGCCGACGGCGGCCGCAAGCTTCGATCCGGGTGCGCCCGACGTCTACGGCGGCCGCGACCTGCAGGCCGGCGGCAGTTGGCTGCAGGTCTCCGCCCGCGGCAGGTTGGCGGCGGTGACCAACGTGCGCGCCGGGCTCGCCGGCGAAACCGCGCCGCGTTCGCGCGGCGCGCTGGTGAGCGACTTCGTCCGCGGCGGCGACGCTGCCGCTTCCTCGCTGCAGTCGCTGTCCGCAACCGCGCCGGAGTACGGCCGCTTCAACCTGCTGGCCTGGGACGGCAACGCGCTGGCCTTTGCCGGCAACCATCCGCGATTCACGACGCAGCCGGTAGCACCGGGACTGCACGCGATGTCCAACGGACCCTTCGATGCGCGGTGGCCCAAGAGCGGCCACGCGATGCAGGCGCTGTCGGCCTGGCTGCAGGCACGGCCGGCCGACCCGGAGATGCCGGCGGAGATCGCAGCCCTGGCGCCGCTGTTCGACGCGCTCGCGGATTCCTCGCCCGCGCCCGATGCCGCGCTGCCGGATACCGACGTGGGGCTCGAGCTGGAGCGGACGCTGTCGCCGGCCTTCGTGCGCGGCCGCGAATACGGAACGCGCTGCAGCTCGGTGGTGCTGGTCGGCGAGGGAAGCATCGTGTTCGCCGAACGCCGCTTCGGACCGGACGCGGCGCCGTTGGGCGACAACATCGCCACGCTGCCGCTGAGCTGAACAGGCGCCTTGCATCGCCGGGCAGGCAGTTCAAACAGTTGCTACCCGCTGCTCATGGACCGGCTCCGGAAGCCGCCGCATGCGCTTGATCCGATACCCGATGCGCCTTCCGTCCGGAGATCCGCATTTCAGCATCGCAGGAGCGGCTTGTAGCCGCGAGCTCTTGGGTTCGGATCCCGGGTTCGGGAAAAGCTCGCGGCTACAAGCCGCTCCTACGCAAAGCCCGGCATCGCGGCTTTGCGTGCGAGGGCCTGCATATACGGCAGCGCACAAAAGTAGAAGGCCCAGTCTCGCGGGTTGCCCCGTTCGGCTGAGCCTTCTGTCGTCGAAGCGATTGCTTCCGGCTTGCGCCTTCCGCTTTTTCTTCGACGCATGCAGGCTAGCGCGACAGTCGTTAGACGCATGTAAAAACAATCGACCGTTCGTCGGCGGATTTTCGCTGTGTACGGCGTGGCTTCACCACGGCCACCAGCCGCGGCCGTCGCGCGCGTAGCGGTCGGCGGCGCGCTCGAAGCGGTTGCGTGCGCTGATGCCGCCGCACAGCAGGTACAGCGGCAGGAACAAGGGCCCGAGCGCCATGTACTGGTAGACGTGCGCACGCTCGTGGTCTGCCAGCCGGATCGGCGGCTCCTCTCGGTGTCCGGCGCGTTGGGCATAGGTCACGCAGGACGTATCGAGGCTGTCGCCGGTATGCAGGATGACGTTGCCCAGCGTCAGCGCCCCGCCCGGTCCCCAGGGCCAGCGGTGGAACACCAGCGCGAGGTCGTGCCGGCGCAGGTGCGCATGGGCGCCGAACGCCAGGCCGATCGCGCCCAGCAGCAGGCCGGCAAGCGTATTGGGCAGCGTCCAGAGCCCGCCCAGCGACTGCAGCACCCCGCCGGCGACGCGAGTCATGGCCGTGTGTTCGCCGCGCTGCTCTCAATCGGCGCCCTCGGGCATCAGCAGCCACAGGATCAGGTAGGCCAGGATCCCGGGGAACGCGGCCGATGCGACTGAGACGACCACATAGATCACCCGCAACAGGGTCGAGTTCCAGCCGAAGCGGTGGGCGATGCCGCCGATCACGCCGGCCAGGACGCGGTCGTTGCGGGAGCGGGACAGGGTCGGCGTCTGGTTCATGGCGGCAGGTCCGTGAGGTCGTGGTCGGGTGTTCGTGACACGCTGCAAGTCTAACGCGCCGGCGACGCTGCATCGGCAGCGCGCAGCCGCTGCAGGGTGGCGTCGAACCACGCGCCCGACTCCTGCACCGGCTTGCCCGCGCAGCGCACGTGGTAGGGCTTGCCGCTGAGGCTGCTGCGGCTGGCCGCGCGCTCGATGAACTGTTCAGGCGTCGCGACCAGGTTGCGCTTGCGCAGCCAGTCGTACTTGCGCTGCAGGTGCGCCCGCGCGCGGTCGGTGTCGTACCAGCGGCCGTTGCGTTCGAACTGGCATCCCGAACGCGCCAGCGCGTCGATCAGGCCATGGATTTCCCGTTCCGGCCCGGCCGCCATGGCGGTCGCTGCCGCGCCGCCGAGCAGCAGCGCCAGCAGGGCCGGCCTTGAACGCATCGTTCAGCCCGCCCGCTGCGCCAGCCAGTCGTGGATGGTGCCCGGCACTTCCTTCTGCGCGCGGCTGGAAACGTAGATGCCGATATGGCCGCCGCGGAACGACAGCTCGGAATAGTCCTTGCTGCCGACCAGCTCCTTCAGCCGCTTCGACGACGCCGGCGGTACCAGGTGGTCCTGCTCGGCGAAGATGTTGAGCACCGGCATCTCCACCAGCCCGAGGTGCACCTCGCGCTCGCCGATGACGATGCCGCCGTTGACGAAGCCGTTGCCCTGGTAGAACTGCTTGATGAACTGGCGGAAGGCCTCGCCGGCCTGGTCGGGCGAATCGAAGATCCACTTCTCCATGCGCAGGAAGTCCTCGAGCGCGCGCTTGTCGTCGAGGATGTCGACCAGGCCGACGTACTTCTGCGCGAACAGCCGCCACGGCTTCAGCGTCAGGTAGCACAGGTTCATCAGGTCGGCCGGCACGTTGCCGAGGGTGTCGACGAACAGGTCGACGTCCATCTCGCGCACCCAGTTCGACAGCATGTTGTCGTCGGTGTGGAAGTCCACCGGCGTGACCATGGTGACCAGGTTCCTGATCTTGTCCGGGTGCAGCGACGCATAGCACAGCGAGAACGCGCCGCCCTGGCAGATGCCGAGCAGGTTGATCGCGTCGAGGTCGTGCACGTCGCGCAGGTGGTCGACCGCACCGCCGAGGAATCGCTCGATGTAGTCCTCCAGGGTCAGGAAGCGGTCGGAGCGGTCGGGGTAGCCCCAGTCGATCAGGTACACGTCCTCGCCGCGCGCCAGCAGGTTGCGCACCAGCGACTTGTCGGCCTGCAGGTCGACCATGTACGGACGATTGACCAGCGCGTAGCTGATCAGCAGCGGCACCTTCGCGGTCGGCTTGCCGTCGCCGACGAAGCGGTACAGCACCACCTTGCCGTCGCGCCAGACTTCCTCTTTCTTCGTCGCGCCGTAGTCGACCTCGTCGACCTCGCGCAACGTACCGAGGCCGGCACCGAGCTTCTGCTGGAAGCGCGCGGCTTCCTCGGCCAGCCTGTCGGGGGTGAAATCGAGCGGTCCGAACATGTCAGCGCTTCCTCTTGGCGGCGGCGGACTTCACTGGCGCGGAGGTGCGCTTGCCCACGGATTTCCCGGGCGGCTTCGACGCGGGATTTTTCTTCGCTGCGGTTTTCCCCGCATCCTTTTTCGCGGTCTTTTTCGTGACGGGCTTCGGCTTCCCCGCCTTGCGGCCGGAAGCCTTGCTGCCCTCGCCTGGGTCCGCGCCATCGCGCAGGCGCCGCAGCTGGCGCTCGAGTTCGGCGATCTTGCGGTGCGCGCCGTCGAGTTCGCTGCGCGTCGGCATGCCGACCTGCGCGCAGCTGTTTTCGACCTGGCGCTGGATGCCCGCGCGCAGGCGCATCTGCGCGTCGGCGAGCTGTCCGTAGACGTGGCGGAATTCCGGCGACAGCGCGATCTTCGCGTAGGCCTCCTCGGCGGCATCGATCCACAGGTCGAACAGTGCGCGCGCCGACTGCAGCTGCTTGCCCGGCTCCTCGCAGGCAGCGAGCTTCTGCTCGAACAGCGCATACGCATCCTGCGTGGCCCTGGCCATCAGCGCGTTGTAGGCCTCGTTGCGCTGCTGGTACTCGGCCTGCGCGCGCACCAGCGCCTGCCAGTGTTCCTGGTGCTCGCGGGTGAAGCCGAACGCCGGCATGCGCAGCCATGTCTTGGCTTCGCTACGCAGGCCATCCAGATAGGGCGAGATGGCCTCATGCCATTGCTCGAAACCCTGCAGGCCCGGACCGCGCATGCCGCCGATCAGCTCGGCGAAGGGATTGCCCCCGGCACCCTCCATCGCGCGCCGCCACGCCGACGCGATGTCGGCCGCGGCCGCCGGCTGCCCGGCGAACTGCGCCGCGACCTGCTGCATCTGCCCGAACCACAGCTGCGCCTGGGTATTGAAACGCCGGGCGGCGTCGTTCGCCGGACCGTGGCTTGGCGCCCCGCCCTGGGCAAGCTGGCTCCACCAGTCCATCGCCTGCTGCCACGGCTGCGCACCCGGCTGCGATGTGCCGGGCGCCGCAGCGCGCAGCGCATCGCCCCACGCCTGCCAGTACTGCTGCCCCAGCTTCGCGAAGTCGCCCGGCATTCCGGCTCCGCCCTGCCCACTGTCGTCGCGCATCGTTGCCTCCAGATCCAGGCCGCGATGATAGCAATGCAGGCGTTACATCCCGATGCCGAAGCATCAGGGCTTCGGGATCCGCACCGTCTTGCTGATCATCAGCGAGCCTGACAGCGCATACAGCAGCACCAGCGGGTGCAGCTGCCAGGGGCCCAGCTGCCATTGCCCGAGCCACAGCTCGTCGCCGATCCGGCCGAAATAGGCGGCGACCGCCAGCACCACGACTATCAGCAGGCTGGTCGGGATTGGCGTGCCCTCGAAATGCTTCACCTTGTCGCTGCCCGCGGCCAGGGTCTCGGCGGTGACGTTGTAGCGCGCCAGCCGGCTGACGCCGCAGCCGACGAAGTAGCTGAGCACGATCCAGTCCCAGCCGCCGTTGAGGCCGCAGGCGTAGCCCAGCGCCGCCGGCGCCACGCCGAAGGAAATCACGTCGGCCAGCGAATCGAGCTCGCGGCCGAGCGTGGAGGCCACCTTGCGCCAGCGCGCGATACGGCCGTCGAGGGCGTCGAAGACGAAGGCCAGCGGGATCAGCGCCATGCCGATCATCAGGTCGCGGATGCCGAAGGCACCGAGCCGGCCGCCCTCCAGGTAGCGCATCGCCGCGAAGATCGCGCCGGTGCCGCAGAAGGCGTTGGCCAGGGTGAACCAGTCGGCGAGCTGGAAGTCGCGGAGCATGGAGAAGTGGCGCGGGCGCTGCATGGCGGGTTCCGTAGGCGGAGTGGCTACAGCCTAGCGTCATCCGGCGCCACCAGCCGTGCAGGCGCGCCTCCCGCCTTTTGTAGGAGCGCACCTGGGCGCGACAGGCCCACCCAGTAAAGCCTTGTCGCGCCCAGGTGCGCTCCTACAGGTGATTGCCAACCACGCGGAGTGCGTTAGCCGGGCGCATGGCTTGATCGAACAGGTGCATCGCTCTTGTGGGAGCGACGGAAGTCGCGACTGTTTCCCTCGCTGAATATCGCGACTTCCGTCGCTCCAACAAAGGCGAAGAGCCGGGACTATCTGGGCAGCGCCAGGTTGCGCATCTGCAGCGGCTTGCCCTGCCCGCGCGGCACGGTGTCGATCACTGCGTCATCCGGCAGCTTGCCCTTGCCGTCGAGGTAGGCGTCGACGCGATCCAGCGCCGCGTACACGTAGGGCAGCAGCGGCAGGTAGCGCGCGGCGTAGTCGGGAAAGCCGAGGAAGGCGTCGAAATGCTGCGCGTTGCGCACCTGCCAGTAGCGCACGTCGCGCCCGGCGGCCCGTGCCTGCGCCACCCACGGCCGGCTGCTGAAGGCGATCGGCACCAGGCCGTCGTCGGTGCCCTGCACCACCACGACCGGCAGGCCCTTGCGCGGCACGCCGGCGCGGATTTCCGCAACACCCTCCTGCACGCGCCGTGCATCCGCGCTGTCGCCGTCGTTCAAGGCGCGCAGGCATTGCAATCCGGCGAACGTGAAGTCCGGCGGCGCCATCTTCGGATCGAGCAGGCCAATGCCATTGCCCGGCGGAATGCCGCTGCCGTCGCTCCACCACGCCGCGCGCTCTTGCGGTGTCGCCGCACGCGGCGAGCCGTCGGCGTTCTGCGCCGAGAAGCGATAGCCGCAGGGATGCTCGTTGACGCCATAGCGGCCATAGCCCGAAGCGTAGGTCACCGCGACCGAACGCCACAGGTCGAATCCGGCCGACAGCACTCCGGCGCGCAGCGAGTCTTCGGTCCAGCCGCTGGCCAGCATGCGGTCATAGGCCGACTTCGCCTGTGCCGCAATGTCATCGCCATCGACCAGGCCCGCATCCTTCAGCGACGCGCAGCGCGCGGCCCACGGCTGCGCCACCTGCGCCTGCAGCGGCGGCTGCGGCAAATCCTTGAGGTGCAGCAGCGCGCAGGGCATCAGCAGCGCGGCCTCGGTGGCATAGTCGTACAGGCTGCGCGCGCCCGGAGCGCCGGCAGCGTACACGTTCGGTTCACCTGCGACGACCGCATCCAACCAGTCGCCCTCCAGTTCCGCCGCACGCAGCACCGCGCCGCCGCCGTTGGAGATGCCGACCGCGATCACGCGCGTGTTGGCGAAGGTGAACGGCTTCGCATCGGGCAAGGCCTCGTTCAATGCGTGCAGCGCGAACTCCGCCGCCTGCCGCACGTGCCGGCCCCAGTCGGCCTCGGGGTTGTCCTGCGAATGCGCGTGCTTGAAGGCCACGCCGCTGGCGCCGGCCGGCGCATCGGGCACGAAGGCCAGGTCTTCGACCTGGTCGACCGTGCCCAGGGTGCCATCGACGCGCGCCACCTGCTGCGCGTCGAGGTCGAAGTAATCGGTGCCGGCGCCCTTGTCGGTATAGGCCACCGCGCAGCCCTTCGGCAGGCCCCAGGCGCCGGCTACCGAGATCGCGCCGTAGATGCCGCGCGAACCCGAGGCCGCGCCCACCACCACGCAGCGCTTTCTGGCATCGAAGTCGTCCGGCACCTGCAGCAGCACGCGCTGCGGCTGGTGCGCGCCGGGCAGCCTGGCGTAGGCCGAATACTCGCGGCCCGGCACGTCGGCCGTGCTGCCGAACAGCTCGCCGTAGCCGCCGCCCGGCGCCAGGTCGGCGATGCCGCGCCAGTTGTGCCAGATCGCGCGGCGGCGCAGCTCGGCGGCGGTCGGGTGCGCCGGATCGGCGAATGGCGGCGGTACCAGGTTGCGCAGGCCGTCGAGGCCGAGGCCGGCGGTCAGCAGGTCGTCGCCATCGCGGTGCACGCTGCTGGTTTCGGAAGTGAACATGGCGGGTTCCATGCGGTCGGACCGCGGCCCGGTGGCCGCGCAGGCGGCGAGCAGGATGGCGAGGGCAGACACGCCGGCGGCGCGGGCGGGATACGAACCGGAGAATGTGCTCATGCCATGACGGTAACAGTCGGATGCGGGGGCTTCATCGTACTTTGGTACCACGCTGCCGGCGGGCCGACCTGATAACGTTCAAGGCGCTAGTCAAGCATCAACAGCCCTTCTCCCGCTCGCGGGAGAAGGTGCCCGCAGGGCGGATGAGGGCGCTCTTTGCCACGCACCCTCACCCCATCCCCTTTCCCGCTGCGCAGGAGAGGGGCTAAAAGCCGAGACACGCCACAACCCCATGCCCACCATCCTCATCGCCGACGACCACCCGCTGTTCCGCGCCGCATTGCGCGGCGCCGCGGCCGATGCCATCGCCGGACTTCAGGTGCGCGAAGCCGAATCCCTGGATGGCGTGCTCGCGGCGCTGGAATCCGACCCCGACATCGACCTGGTCCTGCTGGACCTGCACATGCCTGGCAACCACGGCCTCGCCGGACTCGCCGCGATCCGCGCCCAGCACCCGGGCGTGGCCGTGGTCGTGGTCTCCGCCAACGACGACCCGCGCGTCATCCGCCGCGCCCTCGACCACGGCGCCGCCGGCTACTTGCCCAAGAGCACCGGCCTTGCCGAACTGCGCGACGCCATCCGCACCGTGATGGCCTGCGAGCAGTGGCTGCCGCCCGCGATGCGCGGCGCCGTGTCTAATGCACGTTCCTCCGACGACGACACCCGCCTGGCCGCCCGCCTGGCCAGCCTGTCCCCGCAGCAGTTCCGGGTGCTGGTGCTGGTCGCCGAAGGCCTGCTCAACAAGCAGATCGCCGATCGCCTGGACATCCAGGAGCGCACGGTGAAGGCGCACCTGACCGCGATCTTCGAGCGACTCGGGGTGCGCAACCGGACCCAGGCCGGGGTGGTGCTGCGGGAGCTGGAGCTGGCCGATCCCTCTCGACAGATCTAGCGGTGTTCACCGCGGAATCTGTCGCTGACATCTTTTCCGCCTTTTCCAAAGCAGCGCCTGTGTGGCCGAACTGCGCGATGCCAGCCGGGGAATAGTCCCTCGCACATCCACCTTTACTTTCTCTTTCACTCCCTTTGCCACCCAGCAAGCGGTTACGGCCAGATTGCAGGACAATGGACCGGTCGGGCCGGGCAACCGGACTGGCCATCAACAGAGGAGTACTGCAATGCGCAGCCCGCGTGAGTCCTTCGGTCGATCCTTCGACCGGGCAGTCGCGCCGATCGTGCGGATGTCGGAGACCCGCGCCAACCACATGGGCAGCCTGTTCACCGATGTGCTGGTGGGTGCGACCCTGGTCTGGGCGGGCCTGCATCGCATGGGAGCGCATCCGGGCATGGCGCTGCTGGCTTTCGGCACGGGCCTGCTGCTGTTCAGCTGGGTCGAGTACGGCTTCCACCGCTGGCTGATGCACGGACCGATCCCGTTGGTAGGGCCGGGCCATCGCAAGCACCATGAAAACCCTGGCGGCCATGATTCGCTGCCGTTCTTCCTGCCGCCCATGATCGTGTCGGTGCTGGCGGGCCTGTTCGCGCTGGTAATGCCGGTCAGCGTTGCCCTGCTGCTGGCCGCCGGGCTGGCCTGCGGCTACGCGGCCTACGGCTTGAGCCACGCCATCATCCACGCCAGGCGTTTCCGCCACCCCCTGGGCCGGCGCTGGGCCGCGTTCCATCACGTCCACCATTACCACCCCGATGCCAATTTCGGCGTCACCACCCCGCTGTGGGACATCGTCCTGCGCACCCGGCATGTGTCAGGCAGCAGGGGCAGGGAACACCGTTGAGGTGTTGATGGAGGGCGCGGATTCCTGCCATGCGACACCCCGGGGACTGCCCCCATTTGCAGATGTTCGTGAAGGCGGGCCACCCCGGTTCAATCCGTATGCGGAAGCCGCCCTACCCCACCATCCTCGCCACCAGCAACCGGTCCAGTACCGACTTCAACGCCAGCGGCTTGACCGGTTTGAGCAGCAGCGGCAGGCCGGCTTCGTGCACGGCGCGGCGGACGGCTTCGCCGGCGTCGGCGCTCAGCACCAGGGTCGGGCGCGGCCCGTGGGTGGCGGACAAGCGCCCATGTAGGGCGACGCCGGTGTCGCCGTTGTCGAGGTGGTAGTCCAGCAGCCAGAGGTCGGCGGCGCTGCGTTCGATGGCGGCCTGTGCGGTGCCCAGGTCGGTCGCGGGGGTGACGTGGCAGCCCCAGCCGCGTAGCACCTGTATCAAAGCATCGAGGGCGAGCGGTTCATTGTCGACCACGAGGACGTGCAGCCCTGCCAGTGCCGGGGCGCGTCCCATGCCTGCCGCTTGCGTCGGCGCGGGTGCGCGCGCGACCTGGACGGCGAACACGGTGCCGGCGCCAGGCCGGCTGCGCAGCGTCAGCGGCGCGTCCAGCAGGCGGGCGATGCGGTCGGCGATGGCCAGGCCCAGGCCCAGCCCCTGGCCGGACGCGTCATCGCCGCGGCGGAATTCCTCGAAGATCGACGCCTGCAGTTCGGGCGCGATGCCGGGGCCGGTGTCGTGCACCTCGATCCGCAGCTGCGCGCCTCGGCGGCGCACGCCGAGCACGATGCCGCCGCGCGTGGTGTAGCGCACGGCGTTGGCGAGGAAGTTCTGCAGCACGCGGCGCAGCAGCTGCGGGTCGCTGTGCACCCAGGCGCGGGTGGGCCGGTAGCGCAGCGCAAGGCCGCGCTCGGCGGCAAGCGCCTGGAACTCGGAGGCCAGCGGCTCGAGGACTTCGGCCAGCGGGAAGGTGCGCGGCTCGGGGACCAGGCCGCCGGCCTCCAGCCGCGACATGTCGAGCAGGCCGGTCAGCAGGTCGGTGGTGGAGTCCAGAGCGCCGCGGATCTGCTGCACCGAGGCGCCTTGTCCCGGATCCAGTGCCTGCTGCGCCAGCGCATCGGTGAACAGATGCGCGGCGTGCAGCGGCTGCAGCAGGTCGTGGCCGATTGCGGCGAGGAAGCGGCTTTTGGCGTCGTTGGCGTGTTCGGCTTCGCGCCTGGCTGCGTCGAGGCTTGCCGTCCGTTCGTCGACGCGCAGTTCCAGGGTTTCGTTGCTGCGCTTGAGCTCGGCCTCGGTGCGGCGGAAGGCGGTGACGTCGGTGTAGGTGGCGACGAAACCGCCGCCGGGCATCGGGTTGCCGCGGATCTCGACGATGCTGCCGTCCGGCAGCACGCGCTCGGTCAGGTGCGGGGTGCCGGCGCGCATGAAGGCGAGGCGGCGGTGCAGCGCCGATTCCATGTCGGCCTTGGTCGGCATCACCCGCTGCAGCGCCCAGCGGCTGAGGTCGGCGATCGGCCGGCCCACCTGCAGCAGTTCGCCGGGAAACCCGAACAGTTCGGCATAGCGGCGGTTCCACGCCACCAGCCGCAGCTGCGCGTCGACCACGCTGATGCCCTGGCTCATGTTCTGCAAAGCGCCTTCGAGCACGCGCTGGTTGAAGCGCAGGTCCTGCGAGGCCTCGCCGACGATGGCGGCGATGGTATCGAGGTCGGGGCCGGCGTCGCGGCGCGCGGCGTCGAGCAGCAGGCGCGCCGAGGCGCTGCCGAGCACCGCCGAGAGTTCGCGCTCCATCCGTGTTTCGACCGCAGCCGGCACCGGGCCCTGTGCCGGCGCATCGCGCAGCAGGGAATCGACGGTAGCCGCAGGCAGGAATCGTCGGCCGGCGCTGCGCAGGGTCTGCCGGTCGGAGCCGCGCGA
>SWCD01004933.1_pt1 | contig 120540 bp, 107 predicted proteins | sample 4693011 | NCBI WGS metagenome assembly SWCD01 (sample SAMN10267278, study PRJNA491770) | bioreactor metagenome | isolation source: DHS bioreactor inoculated with marine | place: Japan: Omine Ridge, Nankai Trough | reverse complement strand
GAAGCTGGAGTGCCAGCGTGAGCACGAGGATGCTGATGTTGCGCTACAGCGGCTACGACTGGAACGGCCTCGAATCGCTGACCAACTTCGTCGGCTTCGACAACTTCAAGCAAGCCTTTGCAGATCCCTCATTCCGGGGCGCGCTGCAGCACAACATCATCATCCTCGTGCTCACGCTGGCACTCCAGCTTCCGTTTGCGATGTTCCTGGCGGTCCTCCTCGATCAGAACCTCAAGGGCCGAGCCGTCATGCGCATGCTGTTTTTTGCGCCATACGTCCTCAGCGAAGTAGTGACGGCTGTGGTTTGGCGCCAGATTCTTCGACCCAACGGCCTGCTCGACTCGGGCCTCACCTCGATCACCGGAAGCGAAGTCCAGGGTCTATGGCTCGCCAACCCGGACATTGTCCTCTACAGCGTCTTCTTCGTTGTCTCGTGGAAGTACTTCGGTTTCCACATGATCCTGATGCTCGCCGGGCTGCAACAGATCCCCGATGAGCTGGAAGAGGCGGCCGCCATCGACGGAGCCACGTGGTGGCAAACCTTCCGCCATGTCACGGTACCCCTCCTCGGACCGACAGTTCGGGTGTCGGTGTTTCTCTCGATGATCGGCTCTCTTCAGCTGTTCGACCTCATCTGGGTCATGACCGGCGGAGGACCGGTCAACGCATCGAACACGATGGCCACCTACATGTTCGATTGGGGATTCCGCCGCAACCAGTTCGGTTACGCCAGCGCCGTCTCGGTAGTGGTGTTTGTTCTTTCGCTCTTTGTCGCATTGGCGTATCAGCGATGGGTACTGCGACGCGACATCGAAGGCTCGCTGACTGCGATGGGTGGGTAGCCGATGACACGCACCTCCACGATTGATCCCACCCGCCAGGTTCGAGCAAGAGCCGCCATGTCTCGAGGACTCCTCTATATGGCTGCGTTTGCCGTGCTCGGCAGCATCATCATCCCGGTTGTCTACGCCGCTCTCGGTGGGTTCCGCGACACGGCGCAGCTCGCGGGCGATCCGGCAGGTCTACCCAACCCGTGGGTCTTCGAGAATTACACCGACATCCTCACCTCGGCATCGTTCTGGGTGCAGATTCGCAACAGCACCTTGATCGCCCTGCTGACGACGGCGGTGATTCTGCCCACGGCGTCCCTCGCCGCGTTCGTCATTTCCCGTTTCTCATTCAGAGGCCGAGAGGGCGTTTACACACTCTTCACTTTCGGTCTGCTCTTCCCGGTTGCGGTGGCGATCCTGCCGCTGTTCATCGTGATCAGGGAGATGGGCCTCATCAACAACTACCTCGGTGTCATACTCCCGCAGGCAGCGTTTCAACTGCCGCTATCCATTGTGATTCTCCGCCCCTTCTTCTCGTCGATCCCCGGTGACCTAGAGGAGGCAGCAATCCTTGATGGAGCCGGGCCGCTTCGCTTCTACTGGTCGGTGCTCCTCCCCCTCTCCCGCCCCGTCATGGCCACCATCGCCGTGTTGACCATCGTCACCAGTTGGAACGCCTTCTTGCTTCCGCTCATCGTGCTGACCGACGCCGGCGGTTGGACCCTGCCGATCGGCGTAACCAACTTCTCAACTCAATACACGACCGACACCGCCCGAGTTCTCGCATTCACCACCTTGTCGATGGTTCCCGCCCTTGCGTTCTACATGGTCGCGGAGCGGCAAATCGTCAAGGGCCTCTCAGCAGGAGCAATCAAAGGATGACAACGGAAACACGACCCGACAGCCAGGCGCCCTATCTCGATCCGGGCCGCCCGGTCTTCGAGCGGGTCGACGACCTGATGCGTCGGATGACGGTGCGGGAAAAGATCGGCCAGCTCGGATCAGCCTGGGTGTATCAGCTGACCGATGATGCCGGTTTCTCTGCCGAGAAGGCCGAGCAAGTCTGCGCCGACGGTCTCGGACAGGTGTCACGCATCTCCGGTGCCAGCGCGTACACGGTGGCAGAGGCCGCACGAATCGCCAACGAGATCCAGCGATACCTCATCTCCAAGACCAGGCTCGGAATCCCGGCGATCGTGCACGAAGAGATCTGTTCGGGGGTCATGGCGCGTGGCTCGATGGTCTATCCGCAGGCGATCGGTGTCGCCAGCACCTTCGACACCGACCTGAATGAGGCGCTCGCCGATCAGGTACGCAGGCAGATGCGCAGCACCGGCTCCCACCAGGGTCTCTCCCCCGTTCTCGACATCGCTCGCGATCCACGTTGGGGGCGCACCGAGGAGACATACGGAGAGGATCCACACCTCGTTGCCGCAATGGGCAGTGCGTTCGTGGACGGGCTCCAGGGAGACGATCTCAGCGATGGGGTCGTCGCCACCGCCAAGCACTTCGTGGGCTACGGAGTATCAGAGGGCGGGATGAATTGGGCGCCGGCCCACATCCCAGATCGAGAGCTCCGTGAGGTGTTCCTGCACCCCTTTGAAGCGGCGGTAGCTACATCGGGTCTTCGCTCTGTGATGAACGGATATCACGAGCTGGATGGCATTCCCTGCGGGGCCAACAAGGAACTGATGAACGACATCCTGCGCGGAGCTTGGGGGTTCGATGGCATCATCGTTTCCGACTACTACTCCGTCGACCAACTCGCGGCGTACCACGGTCTCGCCGCGAACGAGGTTGAGGCTGCGGCGCTGGCTCTGAACGCCGGCATCGACGTGGAGCTCCCCTTCACTACCTGCTACGCCAAACCCCTGGCAACTGCCATCGGCGACGGCAGAGTAACGGAGACGAGCCTCGACGATTCGGTACGGCGCACGCTCACCATCAAGTTCGAGCTGGGCCTATTCGAGCGACCATTCGTCGACGAGCAAACTGCAGTAGAAGTCATGGATGCGCCGGAGCAGCGCGAGCTGGCCGCCGAGATCGCCCGCAAGAGCATCGTGCTTCTCAAGAACGATGGTCAACTGCCTCTTGCCGCATCGCCCGGGTCCGTGGCCGTAATCGGACCCAATGCACACGAGCCGAGGAATCTGCTCGGCGACTACTGCTACCAGGCGCACATCGACTCGTTGCTCGAGATGAGCGAGAAGCGGAATGTGTTCAACATGCCGATTCCCGATGACCTCGGCGTGTTCGACCTGCGCCTCGATCACCCGACCATCCTCGACAGTCTCCGCGCCAGATTCGACAACGTTAGATATGCCAGGGGCTGCGCCGTCAACGATGAGGACACCAGCGGGTTCGAGGAAGCGGTCAACCTTGCCGCTTCCTCCGACTTGGTGGTGCTCGTGCTCGGCGACAAGGCCGGCTTGACCGACGATTGCACGAGCGGAGAGACCTGTGATAGGTCGTCGCTCGACCTCCCCGGGATGCAGGAGGACCTCGCCAGGGCCGTGCTCGCGACCGGAACGCCGGTAGTCACGGTCCTGGTCGTAGGTCGCCCGTGCGGAAGCGAATACCTCCACGAGAACTCAGCTGCGGTTGTCCTGGCCTGGTTGCCCGGTCAGGAGGGCGGTGCGGCCGTAGCCGAGATCCTGACGGGCCAGTTCAATCCCGGCGGGAAGTTGCCCATCTCGTTCCCAAGATCCGTCGGCCAGATCCCGGTGTTCTACGGCCACAAGGTCTCCGGCGGGCGCTCGCACTGGAAGGGCGACTACGTCGACGCTCTATCGACTCCGCTGTATCCGTTTGGCTATGGGTTGAGCTACACCACCTTCGAGTACTCGGGGGTCTTCGTGGATCGTGGCGAGGCGGCAACGGACGAGTCCGTGGTCGTAACGGCAACAGTCACGAACACGGGTGACCGCGACGGCGACGAGATCGTCCAGATTTACATCCGCGATCCGCAAGCCAGCGTGACGAGACCGGTCAAGGAACTCAAGGCGTTCTCCCGTGTTGCCATCCCGGCCGGGGCCAGCCGAATCGTGAGTTTCACGGTGCCGGTGGCGCAGCTCGGTTTCTACAACCGGGACCTCGATTATGTAGTCGAACCCGGCGAGATCGAGGTGTACGTCGGCAGCTCATCAAGCCAACTCCACAATGCCGGTTCGTTCTGGGTCAAGACGGAGAGCGGAGACCAGCCCGCGCTCAAGGCATTTGCCGGCATGGTCACCGTTAGCGAGGCGTAGCGCTTGTCCGCCGGATGGGGCTCCCCGACCGGGGCGGAGTTGCCACTATCACGCGAATGGCGGAGCCGTACCCGGGTTCCACGGATCGGGCGCCTCGGCGCGGATATCGGCTGCGGTGATCTCGGCTGCGATCAGCGTTGGAGTGGCCAGGCGAGGACGGTCTTCGACTACCCAGAGTTGCCCCGGGCCGCAACCGCTGCCCACAGGTGTTCCGCGGCCGACGCCGGCTCATCGGCAGTTATCGTCGTGCCCACCCGACGCGAGAACAACCACATGCTCCCCCCGACAATCTCACTCCCCGATCACCTCCGTGGCAATGAAACAGGCACGTTCACTGAGGACTCGGTGATTCGCCGGCTGCCGGAAATCGCTCTCAAGACCATCGACGACAACGGCCTCGAGGGCCACCGCAGCGAGTGTGTGGCGCGGCTGGCCGAGGAGATCGCGACGGGTGTCATCACTCTCATCGATGAACCGGAGGAGCTGGATGCGGCGGCCTGGCGTGAGTACGTCGCTCCGTACGAGGGGCGGAGCTGGGTGGAGGTGCCGTGGTTCTTCGTCGAGACCTACTTCTATCGGCGGGTGCTTTCCGCAACGGGATACTCGCAACCGGGGGACCGTGCGGGGGTTGATCCATTTGCCTTGCAGAAGCAGACAGCGCTTGACGGGGCGATCGCACTGGCGGCAAGTCTCGGCGAGACGTTGGGCAACACCCGGGCGCTCCTTGGTGCGTCGTTGTGGGCCAACCGGGTCGATCTCAGCCTATGGCGAGCGGGCGAAGGCGACATCGACGCCAGAACCGCCGCGGTTACCGGTGGGCGCGATGATCGACTCCTGGTCGATGACAGCAACCGGGCGCTCGAGATCTTGGAGACCCCGGGCATCAATGTGCATTTCGTACTCGACAACTCCGGTGCAGAACTCGTCGCCGATCTGGCGCTAGCGGCAGATGTGCTCGGCCGGAACGGGCGCGTCACCATCCATGCCAAGCCGCATCCGACCTTCGTCTCCGATGTGACCCTGCCGGACCTGGCCAACACCATCGAAAGACTTGGAGCCGAATCGACACCGGCAAGCGCGATTGCCGAGAACATCGTGGCCGCTCGTCAACGTGGTGCACTGCGAGAGACCGTTCATCCGTTCTGGGTTTCTCCGCTTCCCTTCTGGAATTGCCCCGAAGATCTCGTCGATGAACTGGCTGCTGCCGACATCGTGGTGGTCAAAGGCGATGCCAACTACAGGAGGTTGCTCGGCGACCTGCATTGGGAGCCAACAACATCCTTCGCCGACATCGTTCGCCCACTGCAACCGCTGGTCGCGCTGCGGACTCCAAAGTCGCTCGTTGCGGCAGGGATCGCAGCTGAGGTTGTCGATCGAGCCGCAGCGGCCGATCCTCATTGGATGAGCAGTGGCGAGTGGGGAATGATTCAATTCGCCGAAGAGATCAGCTGACGGAGCCTCAGGCGAACACAATCGTCTTGTTGCCAACCACGAGGACTCGATCCTCGGCGTGATATCGCACGGCCCTGGCCAGGACGCGGCGTTCGATGTCCTGCCCGATGACCGCAAGCTGCTCCGCAGTCAGTGAGTGGTTCACCCGCTCGACATCCTGTTCGATGATCGGTCCCTCGTCGAGGTCCGACGTCACGTAGTGAGCTGTTGCTCCGATGATCTTGACGCCGCGGAGGTGAGCCTGGTGATAGGGGCGGGCACCGACGAAGCCCGGTAGGAATGAATGGTGGATATTGATGATTCGCCCCGCCAGTTGCCGACATAGCTCCGGCGACAGGATCTGCATGTAGCGAGCCAGAATCACGAAATCGATGTTGTGCTCATCGATCAGGTCCAATAAGCGTTGCTCCTGCTGGTCCTTGATGTCCGGCGTGATCGGCAGGTGCTCAAAGCGAACACCATCCCGAGCGGCATGGTGCGCTGCATCCGTGTGATTCGACACCACCAGCGGGATTTCGATGGGCAACTCACCGGTCCCCTTGCGATAGAGCAAGTCGACGAGACAGTGATCCTGTTTGGAAACCATGATCAGGGCCCGCGGCTGCTCCTCTTCATCACGAACCCGGTGATCCGCCGACAGCGCGGAGACAATCGGGGCGAGCACCGCCTCGATGTCATCCAGCGATCGCTTCGTCTCGAATCGGGTCCGCATCGTGAACAGGCCGGAGTCGAGGTCATCGAATTGGGAGTTCTCCAAGATGTTGGCATCAACGTCGAGTAGCGCCCCCGACACGGCGTGGACGATTCCGGGCCGATCCGGGCAACTCAGAGTGAGGATGTAGGTGTTCACCGGCGCTCTCCAGCAACTGCGAGATCGGAGAGTACGACATCAGCCGCGATCAGACCAGCTTCACGCCGCCGCTTGACCGTATCAGCGCAGTCGCCACTCTTGCTAGACCTCTGGCTCGGGTGCGGGCAACGTCAGAATGAACACCGTGTGCCCGTCGACGCGGGAGTACTCGAGATCGCCATCCATGCGTCGCGCCAGGTCACGCGAAACACTCAGGCCCAGACCTATCGATGCCGGCTGGGTCGACGCGGCGTGCGCCCTCGCAAAGGGCTCGAATATCGCCGCAACCTCACCGGCAGGAACTCCCGGGCCGTCATCGCGTACATAGAGGCGCACCACGCCTCCGTCGGTCTCCGTCGACACGGTTATGTTCTCGCCTCCGTAGCGCAATGCGTTGACGATGAGATTGCGCAGGATCTGCCTGACCCGGCTGGCATCACCCCAGCACACGTCTGCCGCCAGATTGGCCAGCGAGCCGGGTCGTTCCTGCTCTGGTAACGACCGCAGGGTCGCTTCGGATTCTTCACCGAGGTCGACGAGACCAGGAACGAGCACTATCGCACCGGTGTCTGCCCGCGCCGCTACGAGCAGATCCTCAACGATGTTGGCCATCTCCTGCCCTTGCTCGGCGATCAGCGCGGCGAACTCCTGGTGGATCTCGGAGTCGAAATCCATGTAGTTGTCGCGCAGTTCCGACGCAATGCCGAGGACAACAGACAACGGCGTGCGGATCTCATGGGAGATTGATGCGACAAGCTCATCCTTGGCGCGCACCAATGCCTTCAACTGGCGTTCGGTCTCGACCTCGTCGGTCACATCACGCGAGATCGACGCAACTGTGTAGTCGCCTGCCGTCTCGAGCACCTGCAACCCCGCGCGAACCATGCGGGCACCATCGCGTCCCGGGACCGTGATCAGGCCACTCCAGGACTCCCCGTCTTGGAGGGCCTTGCGGATGGTGACGAAGTCGTCTCGCTGAATGGGCTGACCCAGATGGACGTACTCGTCGTCCGTTATGTATCGGCGCATCCACTCTCGGGCTGCGGCGTTCGCATAGCGGAGCGTGCCATCCCAGTTGCCCAGCGCCACAAGGTCGCTGGTCGAGTCGATTACGCGAGCGAGCTGCTCCCGCTCGACTTCGGTCTTCCGTAGTGACGTGAAGTCATTGATGACGGACTCGATATAGCGCAGACTCCCGGTCTCGTCGTCGATCGCATTGGCGGCGACGACGGCCTCGATTGTCTCGTCGGGACCGGTCCGGAAGGTCACTTCGTGATTGATCACGACCCGGTCCCGGATCAGCTTCTCGACAAAGGAAGCTCGTTGGCTTTCGTCTACATAACGTTCCGTGACATTCTCCCCGATCACAGGTTTGTCAAACATCTGCGCAGTTGCCCGGTTGTACTCGAGAAGCTCCCCGGCCGGATTGGTACGGACCAGCGCGACCGGAACCCGATCGAAGAAGGCCCGGAGCTCTTCTTCGTTCTGGCGGAGCAACTCGCCAACCTTCCGGAACACGTAGACAAAGAAGATGGTCACCGCCGTCACTCCCGCCACCCGCAAGATCGCTGGTATCGAACCGTCGAATCCTCCCGGCTCGATGAGTGCGGTGGACAACGCAGCGGCTATCCCGCTTCCGGTCGGATAGAACCACCGGTTCTCTATGTCGACGAGACCGATCACCGCCGACCACCCGACCACCGTGGCAAGTCCAATCGGGGACTCGGAGAGCAGAGCGATCCCGATCGCAAAGACCATGTCAAACACCCAGGCGAGAGGAACGGAGATGTCCCGATATTGGTAGTACGCCACCGCAACGCCGATCACCGCCATGGCAACCAGCAACGGATCGTCCTCACCCGACAGGAGAAGGATGACGCCGATCAGAACGCCGAAGGAATAGAGAAGAATCCGGGCCAGGAATATGGGCCGGAGGAGATCGTCGGAAAGAATCCTCGCACGCGTACTCACCTACTGGGTATCGACGCATATACCAAGATCTGAAGCCTCGTCGTTCTCAATCCGTGACCTCCGCCGGTTTGTGAGTGAGCGCTCACTCAGTTAGGGTGCGGCGGATGAAAAGCCAATCTGGCCGGGCCAGGCCCCTCTCCGCCGACGAACGACGAACTGCGATCCTCGACGCCATCCTCCCCCTGCTCATCGACAAGGGTGCGGCAGTGACCACCGCCGAGATGGCAGCCGCCGCCGGCATTGCCGAGGGAACCATCTTTCGGGTGTTCCCCGACAAAGCCGCTCTGCTGCATGCTGCGATCGCCAAGACGATGGACCCGAACCCGATTCAGACTGCGCTCGCCGAGATCCCGACTTCCTTGACGGTGGAGGAACAACTGGTCACCGCAGCCGAGATCCTCAGCGCCCGCTACAGCAAGACGACTGCACTCATCGCAATGGTCCGGTCGATACCACACCACAAGAAACCGGACGAGGGGCACCGTATCGCCGAAGAGTCGATGGCGGCCGTCATCACCGCGTTGGCCAGACTGCTCGAACGCCACCGCGATCGGCTTGTCGTGGAACCGGGCCAGGCTGCCATCCTGCTGCGCGGGCTGGTGTTCGTGCATTCCCATCGCTTGCTGAACCCTGATCAGCAATTGGCTCCGGAACAAATCGTCTCGGTCCTGTGCAACGGAATCCTGGCCCGGGAGATCTCCTGATGCTGCTCCAGATCGTCCGCACCAATCTCCGCCCCTACAAGCGAGAGATCACCATCATCGTTGGCCTGCAACTGGTGGCAACGATCGCTTCGCTGTTCCTCCCCAGCCTCAACGCCGACATCATCGACAAGGGCGTCGTACTTGGCGACACCGGCTATATCTTGCGCATGGGGGGCTGGATGCTGGCGGTATCGCTGCTGCAGATCATCTGCACGATCACCGCGGTCTACCTCGGAGCGCGGACGGCGATGGGATTCGGGCGGGATGTCCGGTCGGCCGTGTTCCGGCGCGTCGCCTCATTCTCCAGCCGTGAGGTCGGCCGCTTCGGCGCCCCGTCGCTGATAACCCGCAACACCAATGACGTGCAACAGGTACAGATGCTGGTGATGCTCGGATTCACACTCGCCATCTCAGCACCGATCATGATGGTGGGCGGCGTCATCATGGCGATGCGGGAGGACGTCGGCCTGTCCTGGCTCGTTGCTGTGGCCATTCCGGTGCTCGCCGCCAGCACCGGCTTCCTCATCTCGAGGATGGTGCCGGGCTTCAGAAAGATGCAGGGAAACCTCGATGACGTCAACCAGGTGCTTCGCGAACAGATCACCGGGATCCGCGTCATCCGAGCGTTTGTCCGCGAGCCGTATGAGACTGATCGCTTCGGCACGGCCAACGACAATCTGACCGACGTCTCCATCAGCACCGGCCGGTGGATGTCCGGGATGTTCCCAACGGTGATGTTCGTGATGAACGCGTCCAGCGTCGCGGTCCTCTGGTTCGGTGGTATCCGCATCGATGACGGCGCCATGCAGATCGGGGCGCTCACCGCCTTCATCACCTACCTGGTGCAGATCCTGATGGGCGTGATGATGTCAACGTTCATGTTGGTCATGGTGCCGCGCGCCTCTGTGTCGGCAGACCGAATCGGCGAGGTGCTCGAAACCGAGTCCTCGGTGGTGCCGCCCGTTGCCGGCATCACCGAGGTTTCCAGCCACGGCCGCCTCGAATTCCGCGACATCGGGTTCACCTATGCCGGCGCCTCGCATCCGGTCTTGAGCAACATCTCATTCAGCGCGGCTCCCGGGCAGACGACCGCCATCATCGGCTCCACGGGTGCCGGGAAGTCCACACTGCTCAACCTCATTCCTCGCCTATTCGACGTGAGCGAAGGGACGATCGAAGTCGATGGCGTCGATATCCGCGAGTTCGATCCAGATGCATTGTGGGGGCGGATCGGGCTCGTCCCACAGAAGGCTTATCTCTTCTCCGGGACCATCGCCTCCAATCTGCGCTACGGCAAACCGGACGCGACCGACGAAGAGATGTGGGAGGCCCTCGAGATAGCCCAGGCGAAGGACTTCGTTCTGGAGATGTCAGACGGTCTGGACTCTGCGGTCGCTCAGGGAGGCACGAATCTCTCGGGTGGACAGCGACAGCGCATCGCCATCGCCAGAGCGTTGATCCGCAAACCAGAGGTCTACCTGTTCGACGACTCCTTCTCGGCGCTTGATGTCGCTACCGACGCGCGGTTGCGGCAAGCATTGCGGCCGGTCACCCGCACGGCCACCGTTCTGATCGTGGCCCAGCGCGTGTTCACCATCACCGACGCCGACCAGATCGTCGTTCTCGATGACGGGGCAGTGGTCGGCCTCGGCACGCACGAGGAACTGCTGCAGAGCTGTCCCACCTATCAGGAGATAGTCGAGTCACAGCTCAGAGCGGAGGCATCATGACCGAGCAGCAGAGGCCCGGCTCTCCCCAGCAGCTGAAGAAGACCGAACGAATCTCGGGGCAGATGGGCCCGGGTCGCGGCCCGCATGGCGGCGGCATGGTCGGCCAGAAGTCGCTCGATTTCAAGGCCTCCGGAAAGCGCCTGGTAGCCCAGCTTCGCCCGGAGCGTTTCCGGGTGATTGCGGTGTTGATCGCCGCCGTCGTCAGCGTGGCCCTCTCAGCAATCGGCCCGCGCGTCCTGGGCCGGGCCACCGACCTCGTCTTCGCCGGAGCTATAGGCAAGAACCTGCCTTCCGGGATGAGCAAGGAACAGGTCATCGAGATGGCCCGCTCTCGGGGCGATGGGCAAGTTGCCGATCTGTTGACCGGCATCGATCTCGTGCCCGGCCAAGGTATCGACTTCGATGCTCTCGCCGGCGTGCTTCTGCTCGTGCTCGGGCTGTATGCGGCGTCTTCGCTGATCAGCTTCTTCCAGGGCTATCTCCTAACCGGCGTGGTACAGAACACCGTGCGGCGGCTGCGGGCACAGGTAGAGGAGAAGCTGAATCGCATGCCTCTCTCCTACTTCGACCAGCAGCCCCGCGGCGAGTTGCTCAGTCGGGTCACCAACGACATGGACAATCTGTCGCAGTCGCTGCAGCAGACAATGAGCCAGCTGCTCACGTCTCTACTGACGATCGTATTTGTGTTTGCCATGATGATCTGGCTGTCTTGGACTCTGGCCCTCATCACGCTCATCACTATTCCGGTGAGCATGGCGGCAGCCGGGATCGTCATGAAACGCTCGCAGGTGAAGTTCATCGACCAATGGCGTCGCACCGGAACGCTCAACTCCCAGGTCGAAGAGGCCTTCACCGGTCATGCCCTGACCAAGGTCTTCGGTCGGCAACAAGAGGTGCAGGCAGAGTTCGATCGAGAGAACGAGGAGTTGTTCCAGGCAAGCTTCGGAGCCCAGTTTCTGTCCGGCCTGATCATGCCGATGATGATGTTCATCGGGAACCTCAACTACGTGATCATCGCCGTGCTCGGCGGCTTGCGGGTGGCGAGCGGCACGATGAGCCTCGGCGATGTTCAAGCGTTCATTCAGTATTCGCGGCAGTTCACCCAGCCGGTCACCCAGGTGGCTTCGATGGCCAACCTGCTCCAATCCGGGGTCGCATCGGCCGAGCGCGTGTTCGAGCTACTCGACGCAGACGAGTTGATCTCCGATGACCATCATCCCCGGACCGTTGATGATCCGCATGGACGCGTCGCGTTCGAGAACGTGTCGTTCCGGTATGTCGACGATCAGCCGCTCATCGACGACCTCTCGCTGACGGTGGAGCCGGGACAGACGGTGGCAATCGTCGGACCGACGGGTGCGGGCAAGACGACGCTGGTGAACCTGGTCATGCGGTTCTACGACCTGAACGGCGGCCGGATCACGCTCGATGGCTTGGACATCGCAGCGATGCACCGTGAGGATCTGCGCGGCCAGATCGGCATGGTGCTCCAGGACACATGGCTGTTTGCGGGCACGATCCGCGACAACATCCGGTACGGTCGACTCGATGCAAAGGATGAGGAGATCGTCGCCGCCGCCAAGGCGACGTTCGTCGATCGGTTCGTCCACAGCCTGCCCGACGGCTACGACACGATCGTCGACGACGAGGGCTCCAATATCAGCGCCGGCGAGAAGCAGCTCATCACCATCGCTCGCGCCTTCCTCGCCAACCCCGCGCTGCTCATTCTCGATGAGGCCACGAGCTCAGTCGACACTCGAACCGAGTTGCTCCTCCAGCATGCAATGGCCGCGCTGCGCACCGAGCGCACCAGCTTTGTGATCGCCCACCGCCTGTCCACGATTCGTGACGCCGACCTCATCCTCGTTATGGAGGACGGAGCGATCGTGGAGAAGGGCACACACGACGAACTGATTGCTCGAGGCGAGGCCTACGCCAACCTCTACAAAGCCCAGTTCACCGGACCGCGAAATGGCGGAGCGCTGCCGGTGCCGGGTGCCGCCGCGGTGGCGGACTGATGACGTTTGCTGCAGCGTCGGCCGTGACGCTTGTGGCGCCCAACCGCTTCAGTGGAGCCATCGAACCGGGGTGGGGCATCGTCGGTAATGCCGGCGCTAGAACTCACCGCCCACGTACGGCGGGTTCCGGAGCCCGGCTGGCTGCGATGCGAATTCACCACCCGATTCATCAGCGGTGGCCATCTCGACGAAGACGGTGAGGTGCGGGACGCCGCAGGACACCTCGTCGCCGGTCACGTCAGCCGCCCTCCTTCCTGCGAAGTAGCGATCACCCGACCTCGGCCCGGCTCCACCAGCGCACCGTCGCCCCCAAGGCCGCGCCGGACAGCAGCAGCACCAGCGAGATGTGGGCGATGCCGGGCACGGGAACGCCGTCGGCTCCGTTCACCGCCAGGAGACCCGGGACCGCAAACGGGAGCCATGCTCCCGAGCCGAACAGGACTGCGATCTGCGCCACGGCGATCGTGACAATGATCGCCCCGATGGCGGGCAGGTATCCACGCCCGGCGCTGGCAACCGGAGCCATGGTGAGGGCGAGGACTCCGGTGAGTCCCACTATGGCGAGTTGCCGGAGCGCTCCCCCGGCAACCCCGTCCACATCACCAGACCCGACCGTGGCCAGCCCAACCGCAACCGTCACGATGGTGATCAGCAAACCCAGAACGATGACCCATCCCACGAGGACAACGATCTTGGCCCCGGCAATAGCGCCTCGCGACACCGGGAGGGCAAACAGCGAGGGGAAGGTTCGATCGACATGTTCCCGGCCGAACACCCATGCCACCACAATGCCGATTCCCAGAAACATCGCAACGGCAGCGATCTGATGCACGATTCCGAAGTATCCGTCCCAGCCGTCACCGACAACTAGGGCCTGTGCTTTCTGCCCGATCGCTCCCGCTCCCCCATTCTCCGCGACCCAGACGAATGCCGCTCCCATTAGCGGGATCATGACCACCATCAATGCTGTTGCCACCATCACGACCGGCGACCGGCGCATCTTCAGTAGCTCGACTGATATGCCTCTGTTCACGACGCCCTCTTCTCCAGTGCCATGTCCGCCTGATAGACCATGTCGAAGAACCGGGCCTCGAGGTCTATGCCGCCGGGGTCCAATTCCCCGATGCGGCGCCCCCGATGTAGCACGGTGATGCGGTCGGCTACTCGGGCAACCTGATCGAGGTGGTGTGACGACACGAGAACCGACGCTCCCTGCTCGGCCTGCGCCCGCAGCAGGCCACGGATGAACACGACCCCGGCGGGATCGAGAGAGTTGGCGGGTTCGTCCAGCACCAGGATCGACGGCCGGTGCACAAATGCGGAGGCAAGCCCCAGCCGTTGCCGGTTACCCAGCGACAGCACGCGCGCTTTGCGTTCGACCCAGTGATCCAATTCAAAACCTGCGACGATCTCCGCAACGAGCTGCGGTATCTCGACCGGGTCGGCCCCATGCAGCAGCGCCGCCGACCGAAGGTTCTCCCGTACGGTCAACTCCGAGTAGGCAAACGGCGTCTCGATGAGATAACCCACCTTGGTGAACGATCGTGGAAGCAACGCGATCGACTCGTGACCGAGTATCGATGCGCTGCCTGAGGAAGGTTTCAGCATGCCGAGCAGCAGCCGCATCAGCGTGGTCTTACCGGCACCATTGAGACCAACGATGGCGTGAATCTCGCCCGCCGCAACTGCGAGATCCACTTGATCTACGGCCGGCTCATCAGCAAAGACTCGGCTCAGGCCGCTGGCGAGAAGTACTGCTTCCCCGCTCACAGCTGCGCTCCATCGGTCATCAGCAGGCCGATGGCGTTCCGGACACAGTCACCGAGCGATCCCGCATCGGAGTTCGGTCCCCAATAAAGCAATGCGGCCATGATCGCCCCCATTACCGCACCGGCGGCCACCCGGGCCTCGAACTCGTCGACATCATCGTCGACAAGTGCGGCGACGATGATGTCCTCGGTGCGGTGATTGTTTTCCCACACCTTTGCCCGCAGGCCGGGATGCCCTGCCGCAAGTCGAACCCGGTTCCGAGTCATCTCGGTATCCGGTTCATCGAGCAATGCCCATGCAGCCAGTAGGCCCCTGCCAACTCTTTGTAGTGCAGGGGCGCTCCGGTCCTGAGCGGCGATCATCTGGCCGATGACCGGATCGTATGGATCGTCGAACACAACGGATTCCTTCGTCGGGAAGTGCCGGAAGAAGGTCATATGCGACACCCCTGCTGCCCTCGCCACTTCCTCCACGGTGACGTTGTCGAAACCGTGTTTGGTGAACAGCTCTATCGCCGTGTCCTGGATTCTCTGGTGAGTCTCTTCGATCTTGCCCATGCGCATATGTTAGTCACTAACGCCAGGCATTGTTAGTCACTAACACGAAACTTGCGACTCCCCCGGGGCAGATGGAGGAATGCGGCCGTGGATGTGGGGCAACGGCAGCTCCGATGTTTCGGAGCAGCCGGGCACCCCTACACTCAAGTTGTGACCGGTTCCCTGCTGCGTGACAAGCATGTGCTGATGATTCAGGCTGCAATCGGCTGGTGTATCGGCGGGCTGGGACCAGTTCTCGTACTCGGAGCCCGCGACCTCGACGTCCCCCGCTACCAGCTCTCCTGGCTCGGCTCGGCATTCGGATTCGGGTTGCTCGGTGCGGGGTTGCTGGGCAGGCGCATCCTCAGCCACGGCGTGGAGCCGGTGACTCGAATCGGGGCAGTGCTCGTTGCTGTCGGGGTCGTGCTGTTGGGCTTCGGCAACAGCGTTCCGCTCCTTGCCGGTGGCGGGTTGCTGCAGGGTGCCGGCTGCTCGGCGTTCCTCATCGCCACCCCGGCGCTGATCGGTATCGACGATCGAGCCCGCCGGTTGGCAATTGCGGTCGGTGCATCGAGCATTGCCGCACTAATTGCCCCCGGCGCTGTATCGCTCAGTGATCAGGGACTATCGACCGGCCGGATCGCTCTCTTCATCCCCGTCGTCTGGCTGATCCCAATCGCGCTGCGCCGGCTACGCGCCCCCGAGGGAATCGGCATCGACCGCCCGGTGACGAAAGCCGGCGCCGACGCAGGCTCGATGTCGCCCGACACTTGGCGCCGCTGGTTGGTGATCGTGCTTGCGGTATCAGCCGAGTTCTGCTTCTGGACCTGGGGCGCCGCCCGTCTCGTCGACGCCGGGGCCGCCGAGGACACTGCGAGCGGGCTGGTCGTCGCCTTTGCCATCGGGATGGCCCTGGGTCGGATCATCGGTCCGCGCTCGCTGCGCTCGCTGAATCCGGTGCATTTGTCCGCAATCGGGGCCACGGCGGCTGCCTTGATCGTGATGCTGAATGTCCCCATGCCGGCCCTCGTGGCCGCCCTGTTCTTTGCCGGTCTGGCCGTCGCAGTGTTGTACCCGGTATCCCTGGCCCGGTTGCTCGACGATCCCGGCCTGCCCGAAGAACGGCTGATTGCACTCGCCGCATACGCTTCAGGAGTGGCGATCACAATTACGCCCACGCTGCTCGGCTTGCTCGATCAGGTGATGGCACTTCAGTTCGCCTTCGGTCTCGTCCCCATCCTGGTGGCAGGCATGGTCTGGCTACACCAGCGGGTAGCGGAGCCCGTATAGCGATCAGATCGTCAGAACGGCCGCTCCGTTGACGTCACCATTCTTGAGGCGACCGAGAGCGATATTGACATCAGCAAGCGGATAGGGGTCAACCACGGTCTTGATCGGGATCTCGCCGGCGAGCGCTAGAAACTCCTCGGCATCGCTCCTGGTGAAGTTGGCGACGCTGCGTACGCCCCGTTCCATCCAGAGCATCTCGTAAGGGAACTCGGGAACGGTGTCGAGGTGGATGGCATTGATCGCCACGGTGCCTCCGGGCCCAATCGCCCGCAGTGCCTCGACAACGACATACCCAGCCGGGGCAAAGGTGACGGCGGCATCGAGAGTCACCGGCGGCTGCTCGTGATAAGACCCGGCCCAGGCAGCACCCATCTCGAGCGCCCTTTGCTGCTCGGTTCTCGACCTGGTCGCCACGAAGACCTCGCAGCCCCAATGCCGGGCCACCTGGAAAGCAAGCAGCGCAGAGGCCCCAAACCCGTACAGGCCGAGCCTGCCACCCGGCTCGATGCCGGAGATCTTGAGCGACCGATACCCGATGATGCCGCCGCAGAGAAGCGGTGCGGCTTCCGTGTCGGTGAAACCCGCCGGAACAGAGAACACAAAGCCGGCATGCGCCGACATGACCTCTGCATAGCCGCCGTCCCGATCCCAACCGGTGAACTGCGCCTGCTCGCAGAGGTTCTCCCGACCGGATTCGCAATAGCTGCATTGGCCGCAGGCACCGCCAAGCCAGGCCACGCCGACTCTCGCCCCGGGCTGCCAGCGCTCGACCCCGGCACCAACCGCACGGACCCGACCCACTACCTGATGGCCGGGAACGATCGGGAGTTGTCGGGCTTCCAGATCTCCCTCGATGATCTGGAGATCGGTGCGGCACACGGCGCAGGCCGAGACGTCGATAGTGATCTCCCCCGGGGCCGGGGCGAAGTCGAGCCGATCTACCGACCGCAACGGCCGGTGCTCGACCGCACCTGGTTTTGCCAGCTCGAACGTTCGCGACATCCCTTGTCCTGTCCCGACTACAAACAGAGTATCGGATGGGGGTGACGCAAACCGGTGCTGCAGGCGACCGACCGGGTCGGCGCTAGGCCGGGCCGGTCGGTCCGAACCGAGCTATCAGATGATCCATCACGTCCTCAACCGCCGGGTTCAAGACGCGCCGGGCCGGGTCGGCCTCATGCCACTCGACAATCCGGCGGGCACCTTGCCAGAAAGGAACCTCGGCCTTCCATCCCGGGACCATCCGCTTGATCTTCGTGTTGTCAAACACCATCGAGTGGGTTTTGTCGCCCAGAAGACTGGCTCCCCACACCGGATCGACTGCGGCTATGGCGTCCGAGGTCACGTGGACAATCCTGGGCTCAACCTCGAGAGCCGAGGCCATTGCGGCGGCAATCTGATTCCATGGCAATGCCTCGTCCGAGGTGATGTGATAGCTCTGACCGATCGCCCGCGGATCTCCCAGGAGCCCAACGAATGCTGCGGCGAAGTCCTCGTTGTAGGTGATGGTCCACAGGGACGTGCCATCGCCGTGCACGACGATCGGCGCTCCTCGTCTCATCCTCTCGATAACCGTCCATCCCCCGTCGAACGGCACCAGAGTGCGGTCGTAGGTGTGGGATGGCCGCACGATCGTCATCGGGAACCCGTGGCTGCGATAGGTGCCGACAAGCAAGTCCTCACATGCGATCTTGTTGCGTGAGTATTCCCAGAAGGGGTTCCGCAGCGGTGTGGACTCCACAACCGGAAGCTGCGCGGGTGGCGTCTGGTAGGCCGAGGCAGAGCTAATGAAGATGTATTGCCCGGTGCGATCACGCCAGCGATCGATGTGGGCCTGAACGTGATCTGGCGTGAACGACATGAAGTCTGCAACCACGTCGAAGTCGCGTTGCGAAACCACTGCGTCTACGGACTCAACATCGCGAATGTCGGCGACCAAGGACTCGGCGTCGGCCGGCAACGGCCGCACGGTCGTGGTGCCCCGATTGAGCACGGTGACGTCGTATCCCCGTGCAACCGCAGCACGGACGCACGCCGAGCTGATAACCCCGGTACCACCGACAAAAAGCACGCGTAAGGAAGCCATAGGCGAAGCGTACTGTCTAGGTCGGGTCGCGCAGCTCCTCGACGTGACGCCACCGCCCCGGCATGATCCCTTCGAGCGCAGCACGCAGTTCGTCGAGCTGTTCCTTGTCGAGCTCCGCGAACACAAACTCAACCTCGCCCCCATCGACGAGCAGGAAGCGAGCAATGCCCTGCGATGCGGTTGCGTTGACGCCGCCGGGCGTTGTGGACGCGGCGACGTTTATGGATGTAGATCCTGTGAAGGTGCTAAAACGCGTCACCTGATCAATCGGCACCCTGCGTTTGGCCCAGCAGAGATCTCCGCCGTCCCGGGTGACAACCGGGTTGGTACGTTCGTTGCGGCCGCGCAGCCATACCCAGACAAAAAGCATCGCCCCAAAGAGGCCGAGCAGGATCAACAGGCCTGCAGCATCGCCGACACTGCCAACGATCCCGGCGGTGAGTATGACCAGGCCCGCGGGCAGCGCATAATACGTCCAGAATCGCTGCATGCTCTTGCGATGGGCGTCCGCGTCGATCCGACGGTGCCAGACAATGGTTCCGGGTTGCTCCCCCACTTCGATTCCCTCCTCGTGTGAATCCGGGCGGCATGATGGCGGATCCAGCGGCTATCGGCAACCGATTGCGATGCCCGAGGGTGACCGGCGTGGGCCTATTCACTCACCAATCTGTGACCACGCCCGGTCGGTATCGATGATTGCGCCCAGGAACGCGGCACTGACTTCTTTGTCCTCCAACCCGATGATGTGAGCCCGGGCCCAATCGCCCTTCTCATGGGCGAGGACTCCGCTCAGGACCTCTCCCATGATGCCGCCTTGGGCCACGATCGCATCAACGATCTCCGTGGAAAGCGGCAGTTTCTGCAGCGCCTGTGCAGCGGGTACATCGAGCATCGCTTCTATGACCGAGAACAAGCCGACCAGATAGAACCGTTGGAGATCCTGTCGCCCGAGGCTCTCAGCAAGGGTTTCGCACGCCTTGGCGCGTACCATCGCCGTCCGCGTCAGCTCACTGGGCTTGCCGTTGAGACCCGTCATATTCATCATCCCGACCCACGAGACGATCTGCTTGGTTCCCACCAGCATGACCGCCTCTTCGATCGAGCCGAGGGGTCGGGGCAACGAGTACTGCGCCGAGTTGACCACCTTCATGATGCGGTAGCTCAACGACACGTCGCTTCGGATCACATCGGCGACGTCGGATATGTCTGCATCCGGATCCTGCAGCAGGGTTATGAGCTCGAGAGCCGCCATTTGCCCTTCGGGGGCCCCGCTCTTGCGGAAGGCATTAGGGCGGCTGAGGAAAGAGCCCTGGAACTGATCGAAGCCAAGCTTGATGGCGTTCCGCAGCTCCTCGTAGCTTCCGACTCCATCGGCGATGAGGACAACTCCGGCTGCCTTGTAGACGGCTATTTGTTGGGCGGACCATGCTGGGGAAGGAATAGCGATGTTGATGCGCACGGCGGAAGCCAGCTTGAGGAGACTATGCAGCCGTGGGTTGGCCGCAAGGTCATCGAGCACAATCGCATGCCCCTGTGCTCTGAGGTCTTCGAGCCCTGCAATCAACGCCGGCGATAGCTCCACACCCGACCCGAGGACCGGCATGATCTGCTCAGGTCCGAGCTCTGGAGGCAGACCGGCCTCGATCACCGACGAGCACATGGTGAGCTGGACCGGCTTGTCGGCTCGGATGGCTTCTACGTCCAGATCGACCAGCGAGTTGGCAAGCAGGCGCCGACGCCCGTCGGGATTGTCCTCGACCTCGATTTCGGTGATTGGTCCGTCACCGAGGACGAGTTCGTAGGCAATGACGTTGAGCCTTCGATTGAAGACGGGTCTGCGTACTACCGCCGCGTTTCTGGCCGAGTCGATGCGTGCGGTGATCTCGGCAAGGCGACTGGTACCGGCCGACTCCCGCGCCTTCCGACCACTCCCCTTGAGCTTCTCTACGGAGCGCTTCCTGCTTCCAATCATGGTCTCTTGCGGCCCGAGGCCATACTGCCTTCTCTCAATCGATCTCGCGCCGGCAACCCATCGGATGGGCCCGCCAGACACTTAACTGTCGGTACGAGCGACGGCGATTCAAGCGGCCACGTCCCGTTTTCAGCGAAACCTACCTTGGAGCCTGCAGGGACCGGCGTGGTGTCGCCCGCCTTCCTGCTCCTTCCGATTTCTCCCACAAACTGGGCTGCCGGTGGCTAGGATCCGGCCCGTGCGCAAGATCCTTCTACTTGTAGTCCTTGTCTTGACGACTTCCGCCTGCGGGGGCGGCGACAACAGCCAAGCGGCCGACCAGCCTTCGGCAGCAGCGGACGCGTCACAGGAGGCCGAAGGGCCCACTCCGCTCGACTTCGAACTGGCGCTCGCCGACGGCTCTAGCTTCAAGCTCAGCGACGAGGCGAAGCCCGTCTACCTCGTGTTCTGGGCAGAGTGGTGACCCAGTTGCAGACGGGAACTCCCCGTCATCGATGCAGTTGCATCGGATTATCTGGACAGCATTGAGTTCATTGCGGTGGCCGGATACGGCGATCTCGACGCAACCGAGAGCCGTGCCGCAGAATTGCTGTCCGACAACGTTGCGTGGGGCTTCGACGAGTCGCTGTGGGATCTCTTCGGCGTGCGTGGTCAGCCGACATCGTTCATGATTACCGGCGACGACTTCATCGCCGACGCCTGGTCGGGAATCCTGGGCGAAAAACAACTGCGTGAGAAGTTCGACCTACTCGTCGATCTGTAGAAGCGAAGACGCGCGGCGGATCTCAGCAGCTTTCAGCGGCATCCGCGGCGCGGGGCCAGGGCTCTTGTGGAGTGGCGGCTACGACGCCCTTCTTCTCGTAGCGACGACGTAGCTTCGCATCCGAGGCCATGCGGATCGCCACACTTTCGTGGATTCGGGGCAACTTGGTGGAGCCCGGGTAGTACTTCATCCTGTCCTTCTCCGTCGGCAGCAGCCGGCGACCCGAGATGCCGGTGACCGCCCAGACCTTGCCCATCTTGTGAGCGGGTTCGCACGCCGAGTTCGTCGGCAGCGCTTCGAGCGCAAGCTGGTATGTCTCCGGGGATTGGTCCGACTCGGTACCGGCGACAATTCGTTCCACGAACATCTTCTCAGGGTCGACGTGGAGGCCGGCATCGATTGCACCTCGGGTGATCCACTGCAGACTGATATCGGCCAGATCGTGGTGGGGGAAGAACGTCCCGCCAACGTCCGAGTGGACGCCGGCAAACCAAACCTCGTTGAGGGTGCGCTTATCCGCCTTCGCCTCGTCGTACTTGATCTGTTCACCCCAATCGATGCCGTAGGCCTTGTATTGGGCACGCCATTCGTCGAGCGAGCAGGCGTGACGGATGTGCTTGACGTTGTCGAGCTTGCGGGTGAAGGGCAACCTCATACGCCGGGTGAACCAACCGAAGGCTTTCACCGTGTCCCACACTCCGAGGTATTCGATATTACGCCGGTATCGATTGAAGTCCGCCCGACCGAATTGCTCGCTGTAGTCCTCGACCAGCTCCCAATCGATCTTGTTGTCACCCTGTTTCCAAAACAGCTTCAGCCCATACGGGATGAGGTTCTCCTGGCCCGGTCGGAGCAAGCCGATTACCCGCAGCATCCCTGCCAGGGCCCGGGCGGTGTATGCCCCGCGGCTGAACCCAAAGAGGTAGATCCGGTCGCCCGGCTCCCAGTTGTTCATGATGAATGTGTATGCGTCGACCGTGTTGCGCTTGATCCCGTAACCGAAGGCGAGGCCAAGCACCTTGGTGACGGTGCGGCCGACGGCCGTTGAGGCGCGGGGGGAACCTTCCGTGCCGACACCGGGTCCGTAGAAACGCAGCTGGGTCGGGGTCTCGAGGGTCATCCGATGCAGTCGAAGGACGTTGGTGTTTCCCTTTGCCTTGAGCTGGTTCCCGGTGCCATCGCAAAAAACGACGATGCTCTTCGATTCGCGGTCTGGCATCCTGCCCCTCTAGCTCCGGACTCGACATCCAAGCGTATCAGCGACGAATACCTCACGCGGAGGGCGAGGCGACCTACCGGGGCTGCGCCACGTAGGCTCGAGGAAGCGACAACCGGAACACGTTCCGGTTGTCGTGTCGTTCGCAGGTGATGTCACCGTTCTGCGCTCTGGCCAGGGCAAGAGAAACCGTGAGACCCAAGCCGATCGATCCCGGTGCCGACGGCGATTCGGTGAGCTTCTGGTAGGGCTCGAAGATCTGGCTCACTTCCGCAGGCGACAGGGCTTCGCCGTCGTCGGCTACGTCGATGTAGATGTACCCCTCACCGCGGCTGACGGAGACCGACACATCATCGCCGCCATAGCGAATTGCGTTCGTGATCAGGTTTCTCAGGATCTGTCGAACCCGCGACGGGTCTGCGTGGGCGATGTGATCACCTTCGGGGACAGAGCAGCGAATGTCTTGATTCTGCATCAGCCTCAGTACATGATCCACCTCGGCAGGGACATCCACGTCGGTGGCAGCTATGTGTACCTCGCCAACTTCCTCACGGGCGACGACCAGCAAGTCCTCGATCAAGTCGGCCATCTCGATGCTGTTCTGAGCGACGAGCCCGAGGTACTCCTCTCGGTCAGCTTCTGTGAGCTCGGCGCCGCCGTCCTTGAGCTCGTGAGCGAATCCAACAATCGACGTCAACGGGGTCCTCAACTCGTGCGCCACCGTTGCCAGGAAGCGGTCCTTGGACGCAAGCAGGTCCTGAAGCCTCCGCTTCGTGTCGACCAGGTGGGTGACGTCGCTGATGGTGACGATCACCTGGGAATAGTCGAGATCATCCCCCATCGGTACAGGCTGCCAGCGCAGATCGAGGTGCAGCTGGCGGCCGTCCGGCGTCGTCCGCGACACCGGGATCGAAACGGTCTTGCTGCCGTTCCATACTGCCTGCAGATTGGATATGAAGCTGGCTCTTGTCTTGTCCGATATCAAGCCGCGCAGATCGATTGCTTGGCTCCCGTAGTCCAGTTCATGGTTCAGAGACCGTGCCAATGGATTGGCGTCTTGAACCCGGATGAGCCCGACAAGCTCAGCGACAGTGTCTTCATCCTCGACGATCGCTGTTATGTCGATTCCCTCGGCGCGGAATTGATCGAGACGCTCCTTGACGAGCGAGAAGTCCTGCCGCTGGATCGCTACGGGCGCCGCATCAAACAAGTGCCGGTATCTGGCTTCGCTCTGCGCCAACGCCGCTTCGGCGGCTCTCCGCTCGGTCACATCCTCGAGCACTCCGACGTACAAGATCGAGGCATCGGTTTGGATGGTGGTCACCTGCGCTCGACACAGGCGTTGCCCATCTGCCCGCAGCAGCCGTAGCTCCATTTCGACAACGCCGCCGTTCTCGACAACGTAACCGCTTCTCCTGGCCAATTCACCGATGTCGCCCGGATGTACGAAGTCGGTCAGCTTGACCTCGGCCATGGCGCGGTCAACATCGTGCCCGACGATGAGCTTGAACGCCCGATTCGCCGACACGACCGAACCTCCACTGTCAACTATCGCAATCCCGACCCCGGCATGCTGGAACGTGGCCTCATAGCGTGCTTCGGCGAACGCCAGATCGTCGAGCGCCTTCTGCCGCTCGGCCTTCAGTGCTTCCGGTCGGCTGAGCAGCTCGGCAACCCCGATTGCGGACAGCAGCGCAATCAGTACGCCCGAGATCCACAGCGTGGAGGTCGTGGGGGCGGTGACCGGCCAACCATCGATGGGTCGCATCGCCAGCGTCCAGGTGGTGTCGGTTCCCCCGACTCTCAGGGTGCGGTCCACGTAGTGGCCGTCGAAGGCTTCCGGATTCCCGGCAATGATCTCGGTGCTGCCGGCTCGGCGCAACCCGGCTGCATGGGACCCGCCGGTTGCATCTATGCCGGTCTCGGCTGCGATGGCGGGCCAATCCAGGACGATTGCTGCGAAGCCCCAGAAGCTGCCATCGGGTTCGTACACGGGACGCCGCACAATGAGGCCAAGACCTCCCTGGACAAGTTCGACGGGGCCCTGGATGACGGTCTCGCCCGACTCGATTGCAGGTTCGAGCAGTTCCCGCCGATCCGGGTCGGCGAGCAAGTCGAGGCGCGATGCCTGTTCATTCCCCGCAAGGGGGTACACGTACTCGAGGATCGCGTCCGGGCCGAGTTGAACCGAACGAATCATGGGTGCGACGTCCATCAGAGCCGCGGCGAAGACTGGAAAGTCTGAGGAGAGACGGTCCGGGTCACCGGCCGTGATTTCGACGAACGCGGAGAGGGTCTCTACCGACGCAGACTCGCGGACTACGACGTCGCTGAGGGTTCTGACCAGCGAATCGGCCGTGGCGGCGACCTCCGCCTCAACCTGGGTGACATGAGCGGAACGGGCGGCGTTGTCGACAAACGCGGTGAGAGCGATGACCGAGATCAGTACTGCGATGGCTACGAGGCGTGGCTTCATTCTTCTCCGGACTACACACACATTTCATCGGTCCTCATCGCCTCGCCTGAAGCCGCCTGTCGGTTCAGAGAACAGTGCCCGCGCCGGCCGCGATCGCCCCGCTTCCCTCAAGTACAACCGAGAGCCCTCAGGCCACTTCAGACCTGAGGGCTCTTCGTAGCGGGTGCAGGATTTGAACCTACGACCTTCTGGTTATGTGTTTGGCGAGGTTGCTGCCGAAGAGAAAGACAGGGGGCACGTCGACCGATCCACGCCGGAGGGAACACCGCGAGCGGTGCTGACCGCGAGGTCTACGTCGGAGGAGATTTTGTGACGTGACCTCGACGGCCTTACACCGCCGACCGTGTTAACTCGGATGCCTTCTGTGGCGGCCGGATCAAGTTCAAAAAGGTGCTTCTGTATCGAGGGTGTACCCCGCAGTCAGATGAGCCGCCCAGCTACTCGCCTCTCCCTTCCACCTCGGACACGCTGACCCATCTGTCCTCTTGAGACGAGCGTTCCGTCGCTTCGCAAATCGCTTGAACGCGGGCACCCTGTTCGAAATCCGGTGACCACGGTCCTTCTGGCCATGAGCCGAGCAACTCGGCAACCTGGTTCACAAAGCTTGCGCCATAGCCGACGCCTTGGCCGATCGGCCACCAGTGGGAAGCAAATGGGTGGCTGACATGCTCTGCCCGAATGGTGCGCATACCGTAGAGTTCAACGTCGTCCGTGGCCGAGCCATATCGCAACTCGTTTAGGCGCGCATAGTCGAACACAAGTGTGCCGTGGGTACCGTTCACCTCGACAGTCAAATCACACGGCCTGCGCACCGCAGTCCTCGCCACCTCGAGTGTTCCGGCGGCCCCAGAGGCGAAGCGAAGCAACGCTGATGATGCCTCGTCAACAGTTACCGGGCGCGACCCCTCCGGCGTGTCACGCTCCGTGGTGAACGTAGACGACTGTGCGTTCACCCGAGCCACGTCCCCCACCATCCACAGAGCCATGTCAAACACATGGCAGCCGAGGTCCGAGATCGTCGTCCCTCCCATTGTGCGGTCGAAGCGCCAGTCGAACGGGATCGTGGGATCCGAGAACTCGTCCGACAACCAGGTGGCTCGCCACAACAGAACGTCCCCGACCATGCCGTCCTTGATCATGCGCTGCATCAAAGCCAGCGCCGGCAGCCGGCGATAGTTGAAGCCCACTGCGTTGAGCACTCCCGAACTTGTCACGACCTCGGCGGCCGTCGCCGCGTCCGAATAGGACGCAGCCAGAGGCTTCTCACAGAGGATGGCCTTGCCCCCCTCGGCTGCGGCCATGGCAATCTCCGCGTGGGTACCCGGCGGGGTGCAAATGTCAATGATGTCGATCGTCGGATCTTCTACCAGAGCTCGCCAATCGGTAGTCCACGACGGTATCTCGTAGTCATCGGCTGCCGCTTCGACGGCATCCGCATGCCTGCCTGATATCGCCGCCACCACCGGTCGAACCGGCAGTGGGTATAGCATCGGTGCCACCCGGTAGCCGTAGCTGTGCGCCTTGCCCATGATCCCGTAGCCGGCGATCCCGATCCGAACCTCTGGGCGTTCACCCATCACGCCTCCTGTCCCAGGACACGCAGTCCTGCCTTATCTGAAAGCTGATTTGCCACGACCAGAGCTACCTCTGCGTCGTCGATGCTGGCACCCTCGCGCGAGCCTCCTTCAGCCCAGCGCGCGAACGCTTCGGCTTGCCTCCGCAATGCTTCGAGTTGCGGACCCTCGCCGGTAGACGGCTCGAGAACACCGACACGCGCATGGTCGCGCGACCCAAAGACTTCGACTGCAACCATGTCACCGCCTGGATAGAACCGTCCCAGCGACACCAGCGCTGTGCCCCCGCCGGACAACGTCAATAGCGCTTGGCTGCTGTCGGCGTCTCCGACAACATCCGGGTCCTCGACCATTGGGAAACTCGCAACCGTTGCATCGACGATCTCTTGACCTGTGAGCCAGCGAATCTGGTCGATCTCATGGACGCCCATGTCAACGAAGATGCCTCCGCTATGGGCACGGAATTGCGTCGCAGGCGGAGCCTCGTCCCACTGGGCGCAGATCGTGAAGTGCAGTTCGCCCATGTCGTCACCAGCGATCTTTCGCTGCAGCTCCTGCAACGCCGGGACGAACCGGCGCCAATAGGCCACTTGCAGCGGTACTCCATGTCTGGCAGCCACAGCACCTGCCTCACGAGCCTGGTCGGCGTTGAGGCCGCAGGGCTTCTCGCTAAGGATCGGTAGACCGGCCTTCACAATGTCGGCGACAATCGTGAGGTGTTGATCGGTCGGTGCAGCCACGAGAACGCCGTCAACACCGCCTGCCCCAAGAAGGGAGGCATGATCAGGATGGACGGTGAAGCCGGTATCGCGCAGCTTTGCCGCCGTCTCTTCATGCGGCTCGGCCACCGCCACGATCGAGACGTGAGGGGAAGACGAAATGGCGCGGATGTGGGTTCGCCCCATCCTGCCGCCGCCAACCAGGCCAATCCGAAATACGTCACTCACAGCCCGCGCTCCGCTAGGTAGGCGCGGTTCGCCCGCTGGTCTCGTATCGCTTGCTCAAAGCGTTCCCTCGTCTGCGGCAGGATATCCTGCTCGACGATCAACCAGCCTTCGTACCCGATCTCGGCGAGCGTCGCTGGCAACGTGTCGAGATCGGCATCCCCCTCGCCGAGCACCGGAAACGCCTCTCGCGACCAGATAGCCATGGTCGGCTCATCGTCTTCAACGATCCGCTCGAACACCGCGAGACTGGCATCTTTGATGTGCACGTGGTTGATCCGCGATGACCACTTCCTGAGAGCCTCGAGTGGCATGCCGCCACCGATGAGAAAGTGTCCGGTGTCGAGGCACAACCCTACGTCGGATAGAGACAGCACTTTCTCGATCTCAGCCGGCGACTCCACAAAGGTTCCGGTCTCGTGGTGGAAAGTCGGCTCGTAACCTCGGGCGCGACAGCGGTCAACAACGCGCCGCAGCCCTTCGCCAAACAGCTCCCACGTAGCATCATCGTGCCCGCTGCTGGGATTGCGCACGCCGGAACCAGGCCGGTTGCGGCGTGCCTCGCTACCGTTGTCGGCGATCGTCGGACGGGGACGCGGGCCAGGTGCATACGGCGCCACTGCATCGAACGTGTCCAACATGGCATCTAGCTCAGGCATGACCCGGTCAAGTTGGGCCTCGTCCGCATACGGGAACTCCAAGTAGGCCCCGGCAAGACCCAGGCCACGATCGCCGAGTCGCCGACCGAGTTCAGCACCTTCGCCCAAGAAACCGACCGGCCCCAGGTCGATCCCGGCGTACCCGGCGGATGCCACCTCATCGAGGATGGCGACCCCGTCCGGCACATTCGGATCGATGCCGACCGTCAGTTCAAAAGCTCCGTAGCTGATGGGAGCGTTGGCAACGGTGATTCCCGCATTGGTTTCGTTCTTCCTCATGCTGCTCTCTTTCATTCGATGCGGCTCGGATAATCAACAGGGGCCTTGGTCTGGAAGCTGCGCACAATGGATCTGCAGATCGCCAGATCGTGGAGCGAGTCGTCGGCATCCGTGACTGGCAGGCCGCCCTTGGTGACGCAGTCGTGAAAGGCAACCAGCTCTAGTTTGAAGGGGCTCTCATAGGAGGAGACCTCATCGGTGCGCCACGACCTAGTCGTGCCATTGTCGCCACCTTCGATCTCGAGCAGAGTCGGAGCACTGCGCAGGAAGGGTGAGGGAAAGCTGAGAGTCACCCGCCTGTCGGGGCCGTAGTAGGCGAACTCCATCTTGTAATTCGTGATCCCGGGCAGATCAAGCCAATGAATCGCAACCGGGAGACTGCCAAAATGAAATACGGCGGTAAGACTGGACGGCTGCAGATCTACGTAATCCAGTCTGTCCGGTTCCCCGAGCACGCCACGCACGGTGTTGAGCTCGTGGACAAGCGTGTCGAGCAACACCCAGTGGTATGTATTCCGCAGGAACTCGTCCGCATCACCGATCGCCTCGGTTATCGCGGCAGCGGTCTCAGCCTGCAACTGCTCCACAGCATCCGCAGGAACCGGCGCGACCGGCGCGAGCGAGTAGTGATCGACGTATGGGAGAAACGGCGACTCGAAAGTCGTCACACGCAATAGGCGGGGATCGACTACGCCTGCCACCTCTTCCCGAAAACGATCGAAGGCGGGGTCGAAGCGCTTGGGGTAGGCAACCATGAGGACAACGCCCGACTCGTTTGCCGCATCGCGCATCTGCTTTCCCTCAGCCACAGAGAAACACATGGGTTTTTCAACCAAGACGTGCTTCCCTGCCTTGGCTGCCGCCACCGCAATTTGGGCGTGGCTACCGGAACTGAGGATGAAGACTGCGTCGATAGCCTCGGATAGCATTTCCCGCCAGTCAGTGAAGACCTTCGGTATCTGATACGACGCGGCGTTGGCTGTCGCGTTCTCGGGGGCGATATCGCACAGGGCTACTACCTCGAAGCGGTCTCTAAGCTCCCTCAGGTAGTGCAAGTGCATCACTTGAGCGATAACACCTGCCCCAACGACGCCGACCCTCAGTCTTTGAGCCATGCTGCTACTCCTTGTTGACATGTCGCTTTCAATTCGTGAATGGCTGCCGGGGATCTAGGGCGACCTGCATCGCCGCACCTGATTGAGCCAGAATGACCGCTTCCTCGGCACGATCGAGAGGAAGGATGTGCGAGGTGATCTGCGTCAACGGATAGCGATTCAGGTTCGCCGCCATCAGACGCATCGATGGCTCGTATTCCGTTGCCTTTTCCCCGCCGATTCCGAGCACGGCGATGTTGCGGCTACAGATGTCGGCGTTGGGGTTCATCTGGATCGGTCCCATGTCGACAAAGGCTCCCGCTTCGACGACCACTCCCCCAGTTCGGACGATGTCGAGAGCTTCGATGAAGGTGGACGGGACCCCGCTGCAGTCAAGAACGATGTCGACGCCACGACCGTCGGTTGAGTCTCGGATTGATTCGACCCGTTCGTTGACCTCTGTTGCGCTCACGTTTAGCGCCAGGTCAACACCGAACGCGGCCGCACGTTGGAGGCGACCCGGCAACACGTCTGTCGCGACCACCGTCCCGGCACCAAGCAGCCGACTCTTGACAAGATGGCAAAGCCCCAAAGGCCCTGTACCGAGCACCGCCACCGAGAATCCGGACCACGGCCCCCCCTGCAGCCCGAGCACCGCAAGAGCGGTGTCGACACCATGGGTCACTGCCATTACTTCAGTGAGAACGGCCACCTCATCGGGCAAATCCTCGGGAACCCGAAAGAGCGGCGTTCCGGGCAGGAGGTACATGTATTGCGACCAACCGCCGAACAGGCCAGGAGACCTCGCGCAGTTCAGGCTATTGCCGTAGTCTTCGAGATGCTGGCAGTAGTAATACGGGTAGTTGTTCAGACAGTAGTGGCAATGCCCACACGGTACGTTTGCGCCAGGAACGATTCGATCACCCTCTCGCAGAGCCGCGCCATTGCTGTCCAACACCTCGCCACCCGTGGCTACGACCGTACCGACATTCTCGTGACCACAAATGAGCGGGTATTCGATCTCGCGTTCATGTGGAGTTCCGGCATATTGTTTCGACTCTCCCCGAAAAGTGTGCTTGTCGGTGCCGCAGATGCCCGATAGATGCATCTCGATGACGACGGCGCCCGGTTCGGGATCAGGGACTGCGAACTGATGAATCGCAATCTTGCCTGGCGCCTCCATCACGGCTGCACAGGAACTAGTCATGACACAGCGACCGGTTCACCGGCGAGGCGAATCGCTTCTCGCAATAGCTGGGCCGCTTCGGGAACACCAACGGAAGCAGGCACAAATGGGTCCTCGTGCTCAATCGAAATGATCCGAGCCGGGCTCCCTTCAAGCCGAGCCACCAGACCGGTCCACCAGGACAAGTCATGACCACGGCCAGGGATCGAGAAATTCCAGGGCATCGCCTCAGATGGATTGGGCCAACGGTGATCGAGAAGTCCATTGAGCGCGAGACTCTCGTTGCTGAATGACGTGTCCTTGCCGTGCACATGGCCGATGCGGTCACGAATTCGTTCCGCAACCCGGTGTCCATCCATACCCATCCAAAAGAAGTGACTCGGATCGAGATTGGCCGCCAGAGAGGATCCGAGAGCAGCGAATTCTTCGAAAGTCGTTACGTTGTAGACGGTCGTGCCCGGGTGCAGCTCGATGCACACCAACAGATCCGGGTTCTCAGCACGGGCAAACGCAGCCATGTCGGACCAGTACGGTGCTACGACGTCCTCCCACTGCCGATCATGAACTCCCTCGAGATACGGCAGCCATCCGCCGGCTCCAAAGTGCGGTGTGCGGTCTGTCGGTTCGCCACCGGGACATCCCGACATGGCGACGATGCGATCTGCCCCGAGTTCCGTTGCAAGCCGGATGGCTTGGCGTAGGTCGTGGTCGTGGGCGCGTGCCAGGTCACGATCTGGGTGCAGAGGATTCCCCCATGCATTAAGCGCACCAAGATCAATCCCGTATCGGTCGAGCAGCGCAAGCCATCGTCGGCGGGCATCGCCGCTGGCCAACAGCTCATCAACATCACAATGCGGATGTGGCGCATAGCCGCCAGCTCCGACCTCGATCACCGAGACCTCCGGGGCCTCGGCAGCGAGGAATCTCAAAGCGTCCTCGAGGCTGTTGTCGAGAAAGGCTTCGAGAACCACTCCGATTCTCAGATCTTCTACTGTTGACATAATTTGGTTCTCCTCTGACGCAATGAGACATAGGGATCGGTTGGATGAGGTGTCGTGGACGATCGGGAGGCTGGGCCTCCCGCAGTTATGGGGTGAATGCGACCGTCTGCTCTAGCGTTCTTCAGCTCCGCCGTTGCTCTCGGCTGACCCAGATCCCGCAGCTCGTCGCTGGCCAATCTCGTGCTCTAGCGCTGCCAGCTCATCACCACCTGCCATCTCTCTTATGAGCTCCTCGACAGTCACCTCACTGCGGCTGACATTCATGCTCATGCGACCAAGGCTGAGGACAGCAAAGCGATCGCCGATGATGTAGGCATAGTGCGGATTGTGAGTGATGAAGACCACCCCGATTCCAGCCTCCCGAGCCTTCGTGATGTACTTCAAGACCACTCCGGATTGCTTGACTCCGAGTGCTGCAGTTGGCTCATCGAGAATCAGCACCTTGGCTCCGAAATACACCGCCCGTGCAATGGCCACACTCTGGCGCTGACCGCCCGAGAGTGTCCCCAACGGCTGATCCACGTCGGCCAGGTGAATCCCCAACCTGGACAACTCCTCCGCTGTCGTCGCCTTCATGTGGGCGATATCCATGGGTTTCAGAATCGGGATCTTCTTGCGGACCTCTGACCCCAGGAAGAAGTTGCGCCATGTCTCCATCAGGTCAACAACTGCAAGGTTCTGATATACGGTCGCGATGCCGGCCGCGAGCGCTTCGCGTGGCGACTTGAACTCAACTTCCTCACCATTGACCTTCATTCGGCCGCCATCAGCGCGGTGCAAACCGGCCATAACCTTGATCAGTGTTGATTTCCCTGCGCCGTTGTCACCCAATACACAGGTGACCTCGCCCGGCCAGACCTCGAGGCTCACCCCTTCCAAAGCCCTGATGTGGCCGTAGTACTTCGCGATGTTGGACATTTCGATAATGGGGGCGTTGGTCGTTTCCACTACATCTTCTCCGACATGCGCTTGACGTTCAGGTTGAGCAACACCGCCAACAGCAGCATCGATCCCAAGAAGAAACGGAACCAGTTCGGGTCCCAGCCTGCGTAGACGATCCCTTGGATGGTCATGCCATAGATGAACGCTCCGATGGCCGACCCAACCGCGGTGCCCTTTCCGCCTGTGAGCGAACACCCACCAACAACGGCCGCGATGATGTAGAGGAACTCATTGCCGATACCGGACCCAGCCTGGATCGTGTGATACGCCGCAACTTGGTGCATTGCATAGAACCAAGCCGAAAAGCCGACGAACATGAACAAGCCGATCTTGACCCACTTCGTCGGCACACCCACTGCGACCGCGCTGTCGGGATTACCGCCGGCGGCAAGGATCCAGTTGCCGGTGCGGGTGCGCATCAAGACGTATGTGGCGATCACTACGAGGACTAGCCACCAGAGGATGAGGATGCTGAACTGAGGGCCACCTTGGCCTCCCCAACGCAGCCGGTATGCGAAGAGGTTGGCAATCACATCGAACCCCGCCCTGTCCGACAGGTCCGGAGTCGACACGGCGTTGGTCACCAGCCGAGTGAAACCAAGGTTGAGGCCAAACAGCATGAACAGTGCGCTGAGCGTTATCAGGAAGCTGTGAATGCTCGTCTTAGTAACTAGCCAACCGTTGAAAAACCCGATGGCCAGACTCACGAGCAGCGCAAACCCCATGCTGACAAAGAGATTCACGCCAAGCTCTACGGTGACGATCGAAGTCACGACCGAGGCGGTGACAACGGCGACACCTGCTGAAAGATCGAACTCGCCGCCGATCATCAGCAGGGCGACACCAACCGCCATCAAACCAATCGTGGCGCTCTGGTAGAGCACTGTGGCCATTGCCGCAGAGGATCTGAAGGGCTCAGCCACGATCCAAAAGAGCACGAAGATCGCGACCGCCGCAACAAGGGCACTGAGTTCAGGTCTAGAGAGGATCTTCTTGACCAGCCGCGTTGCGGGGTCGGGGTGAATTGTCGGCGCTGCGGGTTCGGAGCGGACTGGTTGACCAGATTCCGGACTCGACTCTTGATCGATCATGTCGACGCCACTTTTCCTCCTGGAAACGCTCAAACGGATGGGGGTTCGGGCTCGCCGAAGTATGTCCAGCGTGCCCGAACCCCCTTAGGTACGGGCTAGCGAGTGCCTCTTGCCGAGAAGGGCAGAATCGAATCGATGTTGCCGCTGTCAACGATCGACGGTCCGGTCAGTACCGGATAGCCTCCGCCGATGTCGTTGCCATTCGTGTTGAGGAGCCATAACGAATCCACCGCTAGGTACCCCTGAAGGTACGGCTGGGCATCGATCGCAACCTCAATGTCACCATCGCGGATGGCTTCCGCGGCGACCACGTTGAGATCGAATGTCCCGACCTTCGCCGAGCTGCCAGCTGTCTCGATTGAGTCAAGGGCCACGAGCGCAATCGGAGCACCCATCGTCACGACCCAGTCGATGGACGGGTCCTGTTGCAGCTTCGCAGTGATCGATGCGTTGACTGATGCGTCGTCCGTACCCTGGACCTGCATATTCTCGCTCGAAACTCGCTCACCGACGCCCCGGCAACGTGCTTCGAGTGCAGTGGAGCCTTCTTGGTGAATGACACACAGGACGTTCGATCCGCCAGAGTCGGCGATGTACTGGCCAAGAGCCTGGCCTGCGATGTACTCATCGGAACCGAAGTACATCAGGGCACCCATGTCCTTCCAGTCTTCGATCCCCGAGTCGAACATCACCAACGGAATGCCGGCAGCAGCTGCAGCCGCCACGGCGTCTTTAAGTGCCGCGGGACCGGCAGCCGTCAACGCGATTCCGTCAACACCTGAGTCGATCGCGTTTTGGACGAGCACGGCCTGCCTGGTGAAGTCGGGATCAGCGGAATACTTCAAGTCGATCCCGTGCTGTTGAGCACCTTGTTCAGCACCCGCTCGAATGATGTCCCAATAGGTGTCACCCGGAACCTCGTGGGTGATCATGGCAATCGTGAGCCCTGAACCCGCCGCGGCTGGCGCAGTAGTTTCTGCCGCAGGAGCGCTGGTCGCGGCGGTTGTCTCACTCGACGCATCGTCCCCGCTGCAGGCACCGGCGATGATCGCAAGTACCGCGCCGATGATCGCCAAGCGCGCCACAATCGAAGGCTTTCTCATCTGGTCTCCCTTCGTGAATCTCCTCCATTTCGGAGCATGGACATCGCGAAAAGGTTTGTCAATAGGCAGTTCCGGAACGGCCAGGGGCAAGGTCCAAACCCTGAAAAACGCAATGTGGCATTGCGTTTTCGGCTTGGCGGGTTCGCCAGAACGGAGCCGGTCGTGCGTGCGCCCTCCTGCAAGAACGGCCGCCGAATCAGGAACCTTCCGCGCAGCCAATACGGTTATCGTGAGGACCCTGGAGACCACGCCGAGTCGTGCGCTCGACCTCAGACGACCGCCCCTCCCCATCGCCCGCGCCGACAGTTGCGGTCTATCGATCCGCTCTGATCGATCGGTTTTTCCACCCCACTGCATCGGCTTCGTCAACTCATCCGATGCTTCGACGGTGTCGAATTGATCAGGTCTCGATGGACCGAAAAACCTCCTGCTTGATTCTGCAGCAAGTGGGCTCAGACCTTCGAGAGTTCGCACTGCCACGAAGGCGGGAGTCGCATTCAGGCCGCCGACGAGCAAGAGTACGAACCATCAGGAGATTGCCTCACCGTGGTCGACAGACATGCCACAACGCAATGTCACAAGTCTGAGCAGCTTGCGTCCGATCAGGCTGGCGCTACCGCAATTCTGTGCGAAGGCAGGCACCCGGCAGCTTGTCGCGTACTCCGACTTGTCAGACAATCCTTGAGTTTCTCCGACGCCTATCCATCATGGACCAAACAGCACAACCCACCTCAGCGAGCCCGTTGGAAGATCCGTAAGAGGCCGGCTATCCAGGCCGGCCCACCGGTCTCCACAAATGCCTAGAGCCCCCGAGTCGTTCGACTCGGGGGCTCTTCGTAGCGGGGGCAGGATTTGAACCTGCGACCTTCGGGTTATGAGCCCGACGAGCTGACCAGACTGCTCCACCCCGCGTCGCTTTGGGACAGGAGAGTGTAGTCACATCTGCGACTACATGAATCGCCCGGCCCATCCGGCTATTTTCGGGCACAGAATGACGGAGTATGTACTCGCCATCGACCTCGGTACCTCCGGGCCCAAGGTCGCCCTCGTGGGCTCCGATGGCACCATCAATGGCGGCACCTTCGAGCCGATCGACCTCATCCTGCTCCCAACCGGCGGTGCCGAACAGGACACCGATCAGTGGTGGACCGCAATCACCACAGCAACCCGCCGCGTAGTCACCTCCCACCCCGACATCCCCATTGCCGCCATCTCGGCAACCACCCAATGGTCGGGCACCGTCGCCGTTGACTCTGACGGGGAAGCGATCGGCAACGCCATCATTTGGATGGACACGCGCGGCGCATCGCATATCGACGATCTCATCACCGGACCCGTTCGCTTCGAGGGCTACGACGTCCGCAAGGCCCGGCGCTGGATCCAGCTCACCGGCGGCGCCCCGACCCGGGCCGGCAAGGACCCTATCGCCCACATCCTCTATCTGCGCAACGAACAGCCCGAAGTTTTCAACCGGACCGCAGTGTTCCTCGAGCCGAAGGACTACATCAACCTCCGGCTCACCGGCCGGGCCGTGGCTACATACGATTCCATCACCCTCCACTGGGTCACCGACAACCGCGACCCGGAAACCGTCGCCTACGCCGCCGATCTGCTCGGGTACACGGGGCTCAACCGCCGCCAGCTCCCCGACCTCGTTCCCGCCACCTCCATCATGGGTGAGCTCACTGCCGAGGCTGCCGCCGACCTCGGCCTCGCTGCCGGTACTCCCGTCCTCGGCGGTACCCCTGATGTGCACTCCGCTGCCATCGGCTCGGGCACCATCGCCGACGGTGCCGGCAGCCTCTACGTTGGATCCTCGAACTGGATCACCTGTCACGTCCCGTTCAAGAAGACGGACCTCCCCCACAACATCGCTTCGCTGCCCGCCCCGATCCCCGGGCGCTATCTGGTCCTCAACGAACAAGAAACGGCGGGGAAAGCGGTCGAATGGCTTGCCGACATCCTCCACCCGGGCGAGGATCGCCGCACCGCTTATCAGCACATGAACGCCCTCGCCGCCACCGCCGAGCCCGGCAGCGGCGGCGTGATCTTCACCCCGTGGCTGTTTGGCGAACGCACCCCCGTCGAAGATGCAACCCTCCGTGCGGGATTCTTCAACCAGTCCCTCAGCACCGGGCGAGCCGAAATGATCCGCTCCGTGTTCGAAGGCATTGCCTATAACGCCCGCTGGTTGCTCAAGTACGTCGAAAAGCTCGCGGGCAACAGGCTCGACCCCATCGTCATGGCCGGTGGTGGCGCCCTCTCCGACTTGTGGGCTCAGATCTTCGCCGACGTTCTTGGCCGCACCATCCAGCAAGCCGAGGACCCGATCATGGTCAACGCTCGCGGTGCCGGGCTGCTCGCCCACGCCTCCCTAGGCAATATCTCGTGGGATGAGATTCCCGGTCTCGTCCCCATCGCCGCTACCCGTCGCCCCGACCCGGCCCACACCGCTGTCTACGACGGCCTCTACGATGCATTCCGCCGGATCCACAAGGCCAACCGGCGCATCTACCGCAAGCTGAACCGATGAACCTGACAGAGCGCACCGAACGCTTCCTCGGCCGACTCCCCCGCCGGCTCAGTGACACTCTCTTTGCCGGCGCCAGCATGATCCCCAGAGTCCGGCGCCAACTCGAGGCCGAGTACAACGACATGCTCGCCGCGGCCCCGATCGAACGACCTGCCGGCGACCACGCCACCTACGACCACATTCCGCAAGTGCCGCTGGGCCGCAGTGAGATCCTCGATACGATCGCGGCGCTTGCCCAAAGCGAGGAAGAGGACTGGAGCAAGGGACGGGCCTCGGGAGCCGTCTACCACGGCGATCGTGAGCACATCGACTTCCTCAATGAGGTCTACTCATTGCACTCCCAGTCGAATCCGCTTCATATCGATCTATGGCCATCGGGGATGAAGTTCGAAGCCGAAATCGTGGCCATGACCGCATCGATGCTCGGTAGCGACGAAACGAGCGATGAGATAGTCGGCACAGTCACCTCGGGAGGTACAGAGTCGATCATTCTGGCGATGAAGGCGTATCGGGATCACACCGGCTTGAAGCGTCCCGAGATGGTCATCCCCGACTCGGCCCACGTCGCATTCGACAAGGCCGCCCACTACTTCGGCTACAAACAGGTCCGGGTTCCCGTCGCTGAAGACTTCCGCGCCGATGTTGATGCCATGGCCAGGGCCGTCACCCGCAAGACCGCAGTCGTCGTCGGCTCCGCACCGGGATTCCCCCACGGCGTCATCGATCCCATCGCCGAGCTCTCCGACATGGCAAGGGAACGCGGTATCGGTTTTCACACGGACGCCTGTCTTGGCGGTTTTCTTCTTCCCTGGGCAGCGAAGCTGGGCCACCAAATACCGCCATTCGACTTCAGCCTCCCCGGAGTCACCTCGATGTCGGCCGACACCCACAAATACGGGTACGCCGCCAAGGGCACATCAGTCGTTCTCTACCGGGGCCGGGAACTGCGCCGCAGCCAGTACTTCGTCGCTGCGGATTGGCCGGGTGGGCTGTACTACTCGCCCACCGTGGCCGGGAGCCGACCCGGAGCGCTGCTCGCCACCGCATGGGCAGCGATGCTGGCCATGGGCGAAGAAGGCTATAGCGAAGCCACCTCACGGATCCTGGCCACTGCTGAGATGATCAAAGCCGGGATCGCAGCCATCCCTGAGCTGCGAATCCTCGGCGATCCACTGTGGGTGATCGCGTTCACCTCAGACCAGGTCAATATCTACGAAGTGATGGCCCAGATGGCGCAGCGGGGCTGGAGCCTCAATGGACTCCACCATCCGCAGGCGATACATATCGCACTGACTCTCCGTCACTCCGAGCCTGGAGTTGCCGAGTCGTTCCTCACCGACCTCGGCGAAGCAGTCGCTGCGGCCGGCACGACCGGCGGTGACCCGCAAACGGGATCGGCGCCGATCTACGGAATGGCAGCTACGTTTCCGGTGCGGCGGGCAGTTGGAGAACTGCTCCGCCGCTACATCGACAAGCTCTATGAGGTCAGGCGTTAGCCTCGCCGGAGCAGTTATTCCACGAAGCCCTTCACCCTCTCGCTTGCACTGGTGCGCATGGCTCCTCGTCAGCCGCAACAACAATGTCAGCAGACTCGCTTCGCTCGGATCTGCCTCGCCGGCCGCCGTGTCCGCAGCAAGGGCAAATCGCGACATGGTCCCGGCCAGTTCATCAGCACTCGAGCTGAGGTCGCGTGCAGTCGCGCCGATTTCCTGAGAAGTGAAGCAGCCTGTTCAGCGGCGGCGGCCACCTCCTCAGATGCCGATGAGGTGACACCCGAAACCTCGGCAAGATCTCGCACCCCGGTTTCGATGGTGTCTATGGCGCCCTGGATCCGGTCCGCCGAAGCGGAGACACCCGACACCTTCTCCTGAATCTGCTCGACCGCACGCTACTGATACAGCCCGCACCAACTCCGAGCGAATCGCACTCGTCCCTTTACAGGGCAACAGGAGGAAGCGCTTTCGCCGCTCCCGGCTGCGCAAAAACGTCGTGCCTATGTAGCTGCGAGTCCCTCACGACTGGCTCGGGCCCCACGCCACAGGGCTACACCCGCAGCCAGCGCAACACCGGCGAAGGCGGCCTGCCAGCCTGCCTCCCCAAGGAGGGCTGGTTCGGCCACATGGAATCGGACCGTTTCGATGGCGATGCGGGCTGTTGCGTAGACCGCAACTAGCGCCAGCGCGGCCGAACCAGGAGGCAGGAATCCCCGACGTACCAATCTACGGCCAACGAAAATGGCCGCGGCGACGGCCAGCAGGGCAGCACCCCCGTCGTAGATCGGCACCGGATGAACCGCGGGAGGGGCAGCAAACAGGTCCCCAAGCGAACCTCCCGAGTCGAGATTGGCGATGTGCGCACTCGAACCCCGCGGGTAGGTGACAGCCCACGGCGCATGACTCGGTGCACCGAAGCAGCACCCGGCACACCAGCAGCCACCCCGGGACACTGCGATCGCGATGCCGGCCGGTATCGCCGCCGCATCGAAGAACCGGCCGACCGGCTGCGAGTTCAGTCGCGCAGCACCCCAGATACCGAGAGACCCACCGACGATCGCGCCCCAAATCGAGAACGCTCCCACCGACAACTCGAGAAGAGGAGTCGCGGTATTCAGTGCGCCGAGGATGCGGGCGCCGGCCACCGCCCCGACTGCGCCCATCGCTCCCGCTGCAATCATCTGTCGGGCCGGCAGCCCCCGGCGAATGCCGACGAAAACGGTCCCGGCTACGGCGACAACAGCAGCTGTGATCATCGCCAGGCGGTAAGCCGATATCGCAAACCCCAGCGGACCCAGATCGACATAGATGGCAGGATGCATGATCGCCTAGACCTCAGCCCGTCCGACTCAACGTGAAGTCCCCACCCAATGTCAGGTTGGGTATCCCGGCGAGCACCCAGTCTCCGTTGATTCCGGCCGGCTGGCCCGACTCGTCGAACGCCACCGTGCCGGTCAACACGAAAGTCCCGCTGTAGCCATCGTCTGTGAAGGCAATCGGTATGGTCACCGTGGACCCCGAGAGCGTCCACGTCGTCGGTGAGGTCTCGGTTGGCTCGCCATCAACGTCATAGAGGCTGCCGGTAACCGGTCCCGAGACTCCAGAGCCATCGTCGCCGAGTGTCAGATCGACCGTGAAGGCCCGGCCTATCAGGTCCGAGTACAGATCCTCACAGTCTTCCTGTGAGACTGTTTGCTCGCCGTCGGGAGTATCGACCACCAGGTCACCGTCGGCCTCAACGAACCCGACGATCAGCGAACCGGAATATGAACCAGCCACCGACGACGGCTCCAATGTCAGCACACAGCATCTGCTCGCATCAGTGCGACAGACTTTGGCGCTGGCCGGAAAGGTGGGATCAGCCGGTGACGCTATCCACTCGGCAAAGGTCGCCGACGTTGCAGGCTGACTAGATGCCCCGGAAACGGACCCCTCGCCGAACAGCTCGAATGACATTGTTGCGGCCTGATTCTCGCCATCAACCCCGGCCCGCACCGAGAACTCACCAGGCCCTGTTGGCCTTGCCTCTACGGAGAATGACATCGCAGCAAGCAACGCGTCTCGATCGAGAGGCGGCTGCGGTGGATTGGCCGCAGCCCTAGCGCCATTGATGGCGGCAAGGACTGCCTCGTCAACGCGCATCACCCGTCCCCCGACTGAGTCCGGCACCAGCTTTGACGTGTCGGCATCGCCGGTGGCCGCAACACCATCGCGTGCGGTGTCTTCGAGCAGTTGCCTCACCTCAGCCGCGGTCAGATCCGGGTTGATCGACTGAATCAGTGCGATGGCACCCGTGACCATCGGTGCCGCAAAGGAAGTTCCCGAAGCGTTGAAGACTTGGTCGGTCGTGGGATCGACACCGACCGGAACCTTGACGCCGGGGGCGGCCAGAGTCACCTCACCGTTGCCGGATGTGGTGTTCGAGAACCTGGCGGCATCACCTGTGTGGTCGATTGCGCCAACCGTGATCACGTTGGGAAGATCAATCCCTCCTGGGTAGTAATTCTCGCCGTCCAGCTCACCGGACTCATTCCCTGCGGCGGCCACGAACACAACGTTCGGGTGGAGCTCGGCCATTCGTTCGAAGAACCGCCGGTACGCAGCCGCATGCCACAGATTGCTCCGGCTCGGTTCTTCGGGACCGTAGGACATGTTGATCACCGTGGCGCCCTCTTCAACCTGACGCAGGACCTTCTGCAGCGTCGGCAAGACGTACGCTTGCCCATCCCCTTCTGCGATGTGGGCAGGGTTATCGGGGTCAGGGTTGTTGATGATCGTGCGTGCGCTGCCATCAAAGATGTTGTCGACCGTCACCTGGAGCTTGTCGCCAAGCGGTGAGGCCACCCCGGCGACACCGCCATTCCCATCGTCGGCCGCTATCACGTGCGCGACCGCGGTGCCATGGTTGAGGTTCCCCAGACTGGGTCGGCCCTCATACATATCCGGCTGATCAGTCGTGCCCCGCGGCGTGCGGATGTTGACATCGCCTTCGTCCTCAGTCGAAGCAGGCATAAAAGCCGTGTCGGCCACGCCCACGTGCACGTCGGAAAGCTCCACTCCAGAAGCCGCGATGATGTCCCAAGCATTCTGCAGCCCGATCGCCTCATAGTGGGCAGCATTGTCGCCCTGGCCATACGATGATGAGTTGAGGGCAGACGTGGACTCGCAGGTCGAACCGGAAACCGAAACTCCGATGTCGGCGGCAGCGCCGGTAACACCCGGAACGGCGTTGGCAATCTCGATGGCTGCATTGAGACTGTCGATCGAACTGTCGGGGAGACTCACCTGATACATGCCGATGAGGTCAAAGACTCCGGTGACCTCGCCACCGAGCGCAGCAGCAACATCTTGTGCTACCGCTCCGGCATCAGGAGCATCGACCAAGACGTTCAGTCGGCCTAAGGCGATGACACCAATACCTTCGACATAGGCAGCCTCGTGGTCCGTGTAGTCGGGGACGACGATCGGCTCCACCGGAACCACTGTCGTCGAGGTACTGGGCGATGTAGCGGATTGAGCGGTCGACACCGGGGCCGATGTTTCTGTGGGCGCCCCTTCGGAGGGAGTGCCCGAACAGGCGGCGACTAGGAGCATTAGCGCTAGTGCAGGAAGGACGATGGGAAAGCGGCGACGGTGATCAGCGGACACGGACAGAACCTCCACGACGGGATGCATACTCGGCGGGACAGCCAGCGACCACCGACAATCGCTTCTGTCTTCCTAGCGCAAATGATCGGCCGATTGTCGGCGCTGCTTTAAGGGGCAATTGCGACCTGCGCAATCCGAACCGCTCCGGCACGTTCCGGGTCCGACCAGCAGCCTGGAGGTGATGCCGTCGTCGAGGATCCCTTCTTATCCAGCGAGGCGACCTGCCGAAGTGATGTTTGACAGTATTCGCGATCAAAGCTACTTTCGTCGCCGTGAGAAACGTTACGTCCACCCGAATGATGTGCATGGCCCATATGAGCCGTGCGGATTAGTCGTGTAACGAACATCACATAGGGAAAACATCACCCGCACCGGCTCAGCCGGGAGCGGGTTTTTCTTTGCCCAATCCCGGTAGCCGGTCGGGGACCTTTCGAGGGAGACGACCACATGAGCAACAACTACCGCTACGAGACCCTGCAGGTACATGCCGGGCAGGACCCTGCTCCGGGCACCAACGCCAGAGCAGTACCCATCTACCAGACGACGTCGTTCACGTTCGACGACAGTGCCCATGGCGCTCGACTATTCGGGCTCGAAGAATTCGGGAACATCTACACCCGGATCATGAACCCGACCAGCGATGTGTTTGAGCAGCGGATTGCGGCGCTCGAAGGCGGTGTCGCTGCTCTCGCCACCGGAAGTGGGCAGGCCGCACAGTTCCTGACGCTGACGACGCTTGCCGAGGCCGGCGACAACATCGTCTCCACGAGCTATCTGTACGGAGGCACCTACAACCAATTCAAGGTCGCCTTCAAGCGACTCGGTATCGAGGTCCGGTTCGTCGACGGTGACGATCCCGCCGACTTCGCCGCCCAGATCGATGAGAAGACCAAAGCCGTCTATGTCGAGACGATCGGGAACCCTCGATTCAACGTTCCTGACCTTCCTCAGATCGCGGAGGTGGCTCATGCCGCCGGTGTGCCGCTTGTGGTGGACAACACCTTTGGTGCTGCCGGCTTCCTGTGCCGCCCCATAGAGCATGGTGCCGATATCGTTGTCCAATCCGCAACCAAGTGGATCGGCGGTCATGGCACTTCGATAGGCGGCGTGATCGTCGACTCCGGCAACTTCGACTGGTCGAACGGGCGGTTCCCCACTTTCACCGAACCGTCACCCGGGTACCACGGGCTCAAGTTCGCTGAAGTATTCGGCCCCGATGGCCCGTTCGGCAATATCGCCTTCATCATCAGGGCCCGGGTCGAGGGTCTGCGTGACTTCGGCCCGGCGCTCAGCCCATTCAACTCGTTCCTCTTCCTGCAGGGTCTCGAGACGCTTTCGCTGCGGGTGCAGCGTCACGTCGACAACGCTCAGGAATTGGCCGAGTGGCTGGAGGCTCACCCCTCGGTCGACTGGGTCAGCTACCCGGGCCTCGAGAGCCACCCGTATCACGAAACCGCCACCCGCATCCTCAGCAACGGATACGGCGCCGTGCTCACGTTCGGGATCAAGGGTGGCCAGGCGGCCGGGCAACGCTTCATCGATTCTGTGGAACTGGCATCGCACCTGGCCAACGTCGGCGACGCCAAGACCCTCGTCATTCACCCGGCGTCGACAACCCATCAGCAGCTCAACAGCGAAGAGCAGACGGCATCCGGCGTCACCGACGACCTCATCCGGGTCTCGGTAGGCATCGAGCACATCGATGACATCAAGGAGGACTTCGAGGCCGCCTTCGCCAGGGCCGGGCTGAAAGGCGCAGCTGCATGAGTCTCAAACGCTGGATCTCGGACAAAACCGAGTTCCTCGACATCGAGGGTCCCATCATCCTCGAAAACGGGAGTGCCCTCCCCCAGGTTCGGATTGCTTACCGGACCTGGGGGCGCCCCCGTTCGACGGCGACTCTGGTGTGCCACGCCCTGACCGGCTCGGCAGACGCCGACGACTGGTGGGCCGATCTCTTCGGACCGGGCCGGGCGCTCGACCCGGAACAGGACTACATCGTCTGCGCCAACGTGCTTGGAGGTTGCTACGGCACAACCGGGCCGACCAGCCGGGCCCAGGGCGCGTTCGAGCCCTTTGGCGGAACATTTCCGGAGATCACCATCCGAGACATCGTCAACACCCAAGCTCTACTGCTCGATCATCTGGCGGTCGAAACACTCGACCTGGTCGTTGGTGGATCGATGGGAGGCATGCAGGTGCTGGAGTGGGCGGCGCTCTATCCCGATCGAGTCGCCGCCATTGCTCCGATCGCGGTCGGACCCACCCAGTCGGCGTGGGGCATGGCCCTCAGCGAAGCCCAGCGGCAGGCAATCCAAGCCGACGCCAACTATCGCGGTGGGCGATATCCGCTTGGTGCGGGCCCGGCGCAAGGACTGGCCGCTGCCCGAAGCATGGCAATGGTCAGCTATCGCAGCCCGCACAACTTCGAATCCCGCTTCGGGCGTGAGGCGACCGCCGATGCCTATGCGGTACAGAGCTATCTGCGCCATCAAGGGACCAAGCTGGTCGACCGGTTCGATGCCAACACATACCTCACGCTGCTCACGGCGATGGACAGCCATGACGTGGGGCGCGGCCGTGGCTCCCTCGTCGCCGCGCTGCAAGCGATCGAGCACCCGGCACTGGTGGTCGGCGTCAGCAGCGACGGGCTCTACCCCGCTACCGAAGTCGCCGCGATGGCGTCACATCTTCCCAACGCCGAGTTGCACGAGATCGATGCACCGCACGGGCACGACGCCTTTCTGATCCGTGTCGATGAACTCAACGACAAGCTGGTCGATTTCATCGAACGCCGCTCTGCGCGGCGCCGGCACGGTCTGCGCCGCAGATTGAGGGCGGTCGGCAACTAGGCCTCGCGGCGGCCATGCCCGCCCGGCGAGACCTCCGGTGTCTACACAACCCGAATATCGCCGGAGGCAAACTCACAACCCGCCCAAGGCGAGGCCATCCTCGCCCACGGCGACGCCATCACCCCTCGGCGGCTATCAGTTCGGTGGCTCGTTCTATGAAGCCCTGGGCTTCGGCGACCTTGTCGGCGTACGTTCCGAGATCACCGCTGCGAAGTGCGGAATCGGCTTCGATGAGAGCCTGCTCGGCTGCCTCGACCAGAGCTGCAATCTCCTGCGGCACCTCAACTCCATCGCCACCCCCTGCCGGAGGTTCGACCACCGGGACGGACCCCTCGCCAAAGATGGCGTCGAGCGCCTCGGCGAGCGTGTCTCGCATCTGGATGTCACCGCCATAGGAAACAACCACGCGTTTGAATTCGGGAATACCTGTGGCCGCCTCTTCCGCAACTACCCCCGTTGCCGTCTGGGTCGTCGGACTCGACGTGCTCGTGGTCTCCGCCTGGATGTAGATCGGCTGCACGTAGAGGATGGACTGCTCGATGGGCAGCACCAGCATGCTGCCTTGGATGACCTTCGAACCGCCCTGGCCGAGCAACGTGAACTCGGCGGAGATATCGGTGTTCTGGTTGATCAAATCGCCAACCTGGCCGGGACCATCAAGCTGGGTTGCAGCCGGCAGGCGGTACTCGATCATCTCGCCATAGGACTCAGCATCGCTCTTCGCCACGAGGAAGGAGACCATGTTGGGTCGCTCTTGTGGAGTGAACGGCTGCATGATGATGAAGGACAAATCCTCTTCACCCGGCAGATTCATCAGCAGGTAGTAGGGCAGCATCGGCCGCGTTTCGCCGTCGCGCTGCTGCACCCGCAGCGCCGCTCGGTCCGCAGTCGAGGGGTCCCTGGCGATCTCCCACGGGTCTACTGCGTTGAAGAACTGGACCGGATCGGTGATGTGATAGAGCGTGTACTGATCCGACTGAATGCGGAACAGATCCTCGGGATATCGCAGATGCGAACGGATATCGGCGGGCATCTCACTGCCGTCGACGAACACGTCCGGGAAAATCTTCTGCTGGGTCCTGATCAAAGGATCATCGGGGTCGACCACATAGAGGGTCACCGTTCCGTCGAAGGCATCAACGGTCGCCTTCACCGAGTTTCGGATGTAGTTGAAGCTCGTCGGCAGCTCCGATGAGCGATTGAGCCGTGCCGTAGGTGCGGCTTCGGAGTACGGATAGTTGTTGGTGACCGTGTACAGGTCGATCATCCACACCATCCGGCCGTCATCTGTAATGATCAGATAGGGGTCCGAATCGGGATAGAGGAACGGGGCGATTCGGTTGACCCGATCGACGATGTTGCGCTCCATCAGCACCTTGCTGTCGGCAGTCAACTGGCCGGAAATCAAGGTATCCAGATCGGCGAATCGCAGCGCAAAGGCGGCACGGCGGAAGATGCCGCCGAGCTCGACGCCACCGGAGCCGTCATAGTTGTTGTACTCGACGTCGGAGCCTTCGATGCTCACCGGGAAATCGACCTCGTCCTGTTGCGTTCCGACGATGGTGAATGCCCCGCTCGCCGAGTCGCCGAAGTAGATCCGATCCTGAACGGTGGCTAGATCAGCACTGGTGCTGACCGGCGGTATGTCCTGGACCAGGAACTGTGGCTGGCCCTCGGCGGTCACGCTGTTGGCGGGCGAAACCACGGCCCCAAAGCCGTGGGTGAAAACCAGCTTCTCGTTCACCCAGCCACCGCCGGGGACGTTCTGCTCATCCAATTCACGGCCCGCGACCATCACCTGCGTCAGCTCACCGTCGATCACATACCGGTCCACGTCTACGTCACCGATGTCGTAGTAGGTCTTGATGTTCTGCAGCTGCTTGTAGGTGGTGGTGAGGACACCCGGGTCCCAGAGTCGGATGTTGTCAATGGTCGCCTGGTTGGTGTCCAGGTCGTCTCGCTCGAGGTCGGTCGAGGCGGCGAACGAGGTCACCGCAATGTCATCGAGCCCGTAGGCGGCGAGGGTCGCGTCGATGTTGTATCCGACGTATTCCTTCTCTTTGTTCACTTCATCGGGAACCACCGAGAAGCGCTGAACGAGCGTTGGGTAGAGCCCACCGACCAGGATCGACGTGCCCAGCCACAAGCTCACCGCGACGATGGGAAGTGTCCAACCACGGAAACGAAGGTTCAGCAGCAGGATCACTGCAGCTACGAGCGAGATGAGAATCAGCAGATTGAGCGCCGGCAGCTGCGCGTTGACGTCGGTGTAGGACGCTCCAAAGACCTGGCCCCTGCCCGAGAACAGCAGCTCCCAACGGTTGAGCACGTACCCGGCCGCTTTGAGCAGAGCAAGGCTGGCAAAGAGAACAGACAGGTGCACCTTGACGCCCGGCTCGACACGACGGTTGAAAGAGAACTCAACGGCGCCGTTCAGATAGTGAATCGAGGCGCTGACCACTGCGATAACAAGCAGCAGCTGAAAGAACCACCCGAACATAACGCTGTAGAACGGGAGCTGGAATACGTACAACGACAGGTCGTTGTTGAAGACCGGATCATCGACACCGAAGCTGGTGCCGCTGCGGAACATCAGCCATTCCTGCCACCAAACCGAGCCACTCAAGCCAAGCATGATGCCGAAGAAGGCGCTGATGCCGAACCGAACTTTGCGCACGCGGGGCTCGATCCACTCCTGGAATCGCGCCAGCAGCTCTTCCTCGGGTGTGCCCGAGGGGAGTCGGCGCCGGGGAGAGAGACGATCGACCAGCCAGAGGTTTACCCAGAACAGGCCAAATGCGATTACCGATGCGACGACGACGAGACCGACACGCGTGAAGACGAGAGTCCTCCAGACACCGGTCTGGTCAACAGACTGATACCACAGGTAGTCGGTCCAGAGGGTGGCGAGGAACCTGCCGAACACCAGCATGGCGATGACGACGACGGCAATGATCGTCGGCCACCGACGATCGGAGCGGGACGGGCGAATGGGGACTGGTTCTCGATTGATCACAAGTCGATTCTATTGCTCGGGGGGCCTATCAAAGCCGTCTGTGCCCTTTGGCACAACCATGGCCGCACATGCAGGCCCCGTGGGCGGTATGTCGACACCGGGCGGGACGTCATCAACGGGCGCCCAAGAGACACCCGTGTCGGCGGCACACTGCCCACACGGCCGGCCCGGAGCAGCGTATTCGACCTCGGCGACACCGAGCCGCTTGTACCCGGCCAGTAACCCATCATTGAACGCACGACGCGCCGCGACGCGGACGTGACGCTCAGCCTCATCGGTTCGCCAACCCCGGAACACGCGACTTACGTCGGATGACAGCTTCTTGCTACCGGACTCCACTCCCCTGGTGATGACGTCGTGGACATCTCGATGCAGATCGGCCGAGAACTCCTCGGCTGCGCCTTGATTGGGCCCGCCGGTGACCGGTGGCGCGGCGACTCCGATGGACTCTGCAGCAGCAGCGTGGCCCGCGAGAAAGCTGTCCCGGAGCACACCGTCCAATTCGTCGCCCATCATCTGGACCACGAATTCGCGCCCCGGGCGATACTCGCCGCCGGTGGTCCGCAGTTCCTCCAGGACCCGGTTCTGCAGTTCAACGATTCGCCTCTTCAGCCCGCGCAGACCGATGTTCTCGACCGGAAGCAGCATTCTGTCCCTACGTTCAAAACCCTCACCGACCGCAAGATCGGGCACCGCCGACAGCGGAGGGGACTCCTGCGCTTCGACGTCTACTGTGACCGGCTCCGCGGTGGCCGGTGGCGGCTCTTCTGGCTCCGCCGGTTCGCGCAGCTTGGCAAACAGGGCAGCAAGCCCCGAATCTCCATCAACCACAGTCACCTTGTCCTGTGCTGAAGCCGGATTTGGTTCGCCTTCAGTCTCGGGTTCCGGTTCCGGTTCAGGCTCAGGCTCCGGCTCGGGCTCAGGTTCAGGCTCGCGTTCAGTCTCGGGTTCCGGTTCAGGCTCAGGCTCCGGCTCGGGCTCAGGTTCAGGCTCGCGTTCCGGTTCGGGCTCAGGTTCCGGTTCGGGCTCGGGTGCGGGTTCGGGCTCGGGTTCCGGCACCTTCGGCATCGTGGCTGCGGATCGCAATTCGGCGACCTCTGCCGCGATTTCCTCCGCATCCACAACCGCAGACGCCGCAGGCTCCGGTTCAACCGCGGGAAGAATCCGAATCGCACCTTCGTCCTCGGGCCAGTGGGTCACGGCATCACCGGCCGTGACTCTGGGCCCGACCGCCGGCGTGGAATTAGTCCGGCTCCGGGTCTCCTCGATATCACGGATGGCCGACTGGGCCTCCTGCAACTCGCCAAGCAGCTCAGCGCGCCGGTTCTCCAGGGCCCGCGCTCGCTCCTGCGCCTTTTCGGCGGACTGCCGGGCACCCTCGAGAATGGCTTCGCTCTCTGCCTTGGCGACGACAACAATCTTCTCGCCCTCTTCACGAGACGAGCGAATCATCTCGTCGGCCTGGCGACGGGCGTCGCTGACTAGACGCTTGGCATCTTGCTCCGCCTCGGCTCGAATGAATAGGGCGTCATCCCTTGCCTCTTCGAGCATCGCGGCCGCTGTCTGCTCAGCCTGATCGAGCAGCTCCGACCCCGAGGACCAAGCGTCACCACGGGCTACCGCGCTCACGGCTTCGGCATCGGCGACCATCGCATCAGCGTCTTCCCTAGCCCGGGTGCGCATACCCTCTGCGGCGGTGAGAGCGGCGCTGAGAACCGCCTCGATCTCAGGGCCGAGATCGTCGATCTCCCTCTTGAAGTCTCTGAGGTCGGTGATGCCGAGTTGATCGAGGCGTTCTTCGATGGCCGCGACTTCCGATTCGAGGTTCTCGAACCGGTCGGCCACGCGGCCGAGGAACTCGCCGACCTCGGTACGGTCGTATCCGCGTCGCGACACAGCGAACTTGCGCGCTCGTATGTTGTCTGGACGCAGATCGTCAGCCATCAAGTCACGATACCCCGGCTCGCACCGACGTTGGTGTCTATCGGAAGAGTTGGGACCCAGGCGATTGGGAGTCCTCAGTCTCGCAGCAGCTAAGCAGCAGAAAGCGAGGCCAGGAATGTCATGGCATCTTGAATCGTGGCGACTCTGATGACTTCGATGTCGTCGCCGGCGGCGTCCACGGCATCGTCGTAGTTGCCGTCGGGAACAAGGATGAACTCGGCGCCTGCATCGATGGCACCGTATGTCTTCTGCCGGATGCCACCGATGGCCCCGACCTCACCGTCGGAATTGATGGTTCCAGTCCCGGCGATGCGGCGACCCTGCGTCAGATCCTCCTCGGTGAGGGCATCGATGATCTCGAGAGTGAACATCAAACCAGCCGACGGACCGCCGATGTTCTGGCTATCGATCTGCACGTCCACCGGGAACAGGATCTCCACATCGGCGTTTTCGAGAAGGACGCCGACCATGCCCCGATCAGGATCGTCCAGCTCGTTGCCACTCTCATCAACGAACTTGTAGGGTCCAAGCACGAGTGGAACGTCGAGCGTCTCGATGTCGTCCGGATTGTCCGGATTGCGACGCTCGATGGTCAGCGTCAATTGATCTCCCGGTGACCGGCCACCAATGAGGTCGACAGCGTCGGATGAGAACTCCACGATGTCGCCCTCGACGAACCTGATGACATCCCCGGCGAACAGCACTCCATCTGCCGCCGAGCCCTCGATCGTTGACGTAATCCGCGCCCCAAAGCCCTTGTAGGTGACGTCGTATCCGAGATAGGTCAGCGCGACATATTTGGCCGCCTGCTTGGAAGTCTCCATCAAGGCGAGGTTTTGGGCGCGAAGTTCCTCCTGCGAGACTCCCGCCGGCCGGATGTTCTCTCGAGGTGCAAGATCCACACGGCTGTCCAGTTTGGCGGCAACCCACTCGAGGACGTTGACTTCCTGAAGAGAGACGGTGAGGAAGAACAGCTCTCCTTCTGTGGTGTCGGATGGTTCCTCGACCTGGATGTAGTCGCTGACATCACTGACCGGGCCCGGCGACATCGCGTAATAGGGCATTGAGATCGGGATGGCCACGGCGGCAAACACAAAAGCGCCTACCAGCAGCATGGCCCCGGCCGCGACAAACGGCCAAACCGGAAGCCTTCGACGGGCCGTCGTGGCCGCTTCGGGCTGCTCTAACTCGGGGAACTCATCCATGCTGGAGATGCTACTTCCCGCTGTCGTCTAGTTGACCGTCGCCCTTGAACTGGTCGCAGCGGTCGTTGTCGATACCGCGGCGGGGATCAGGGGCAGTGTCAGCTCGAAGCACGTCCATCGGTCGAGTCGCCGGTAGGTGATGTCACCACTCATGCGACGGGCGAGACGCCGCGAGACGAACAAGCCGACACCCATCGAATCCGGCTGTCCGACATCCTCCCTGGCATGTTGATACAGATCGAACATCCCACCGACAAGGTCGTCTGCAACCCCGGGCCCGTTGTCCATCACCGTCACCCGGGCAACAGGCATGTCGACGACAACGTTCACCTCGACCCGATCGGCGTGCTCGGTGGCGTTGGCAATTAGGTTTCGGATGATCTGGCGTACGAGTCCGGGATCGCCTGCAGCGACAACGTCGGGATCGGCGGCCACAACACGCACCTTCGCCCGCCGGGCTGGTTCTGCAGTGTCCAAGACGGCATGAATTTCCTCCGCCACCTTGACCCGAACCGGACTGAAGTAGGCACGATCCGCATCCCTCGTCACCGTGAGAAGATTGTCGAACAGGTGTCCGAGCTCGATAGCCTGGATGGCGATCGTTGAAACCAGCTCACGCCGATCCGCGTCAGATAGCGCGCTATCGAGGTCCCGCAGGATCTCGCTGAAGCCCACGACCGCGGTCAGCGGTGTCCGCAACCGGTGACTCACCGACGCCAGAAACTCATCCTTACCCTCGTTGAGAGATTCGAGCGTCTCCAGCCTCATCCGTGACTGCCGTCGAGCGACAACGAGCTGCGCAATAAAGGCCAGAAGGACCGTGACAAGCAGGCCCCCGCCAAGCGGATAGCCCGCGGTACCGCTGAACAACCCTCCGTCGGGGTCCGCAAGCTGAACGCCAAACTCCCAACTTCGACCCCCGAAGTCAAGGCCACCGATCCACGTGTTCGGCTCCTTGCCCACACCGGCTGCTCCGTCGGTTACGTCGACAACCTCCCACAGGATCCTGTCGGTCAACTCCGGCGAAACGTTGCGGTCGACGAGGACACCCAGGTCGATCACCGCGATCACGAACTCCTCGACGACTCCGGTCGCTGGATCGGCTATCGGCCAACCCATCACGAATTGGTCGTGGTCATCAAGTCCCGGCAGCCCGAACTCGATGAACGTCGTGATGACAATGCTGTCTTGGCTCAGGCTCTCAATCAGCACGTCATGCCAATCCTCGTGAAAACCTATGTCGAGACCGGCAAGCGACGAGAACAGATCGATCGGCTCGAAGTACAAGAGCGGGAACCGGAGCTCACGGGGGGCGATGGGAACCGGCCGATCATCGTCGTCCAGCTCGAACACCTCCAAGCCCGGGATCTCAGCCCGGGTTGCCTCGAGCCACATATCCAGCCTCTCGTCCGGGACGATCGGGATATACCCCAGGCCGAGAATCCCGTCCATCAAACCAATGTCACCGACAAATGTTTGGAACTCGAAGGGAGTCACGTGAGAGCTCGCCCTGAAGAGACTGCCACCAGCGGTGATCTGGACGCCGGCGTCTTCGAGCAGTGACCTCGTTTCGAATACGAGCAACTCTCCGTTTCCGGCCAGTTCCGCCACATCATGGTGATGCCTTCGATTGAGTGACCAAAGGGTCCCGAACGCCGTCACCAGCAGACCGATGATCACAACAGCCAGCACCACTCGCTGCGCGCCAAAACCGCCAGAGGCTCCGGGTGGGGCCACGGGGTCAGGGCGCGTCCTAAATGTATCCCTGAGGGGCATTCCTGGTCTGTCGGCAAGACAGCTGCCCCGCTAAACGGAGATCTGATCCGGTTGTTGCTGATTCGCGCCGATCCGGACGCCTAAGCTCCACCCTGCACCGGGAAGGGAGAACCAATGCAGACCGTCATACCATCGCGCGTGATCGCGGGCGCTACGTTGCCACGGCATCGTGTGGCCACGGTGGTTCTCGTCGCTGCATTTGCGCTGCTGACCGCGGTCGCCGCGCAGATTCGGATTCCCCTCCCGTTCACTCCGGTTCCGATTACGGGTCAGACCTTCGCCGTGCTGCTCTCGGGAGCTGCCCTGGGCAGCCGGGCTGGTGCCGCTAGCCAGGGTCTCTACGTATTGCTGGGTCTCGCGTTCCCCGTCTATGCGGGCGGAGCGAGGGGCTGGGAGTACGCAACTGGAGCCACCGGGGGCTTTCTCGTTGGTTTCATCGTTGCGGCATGGCTGGTTGGAGCTCTCGCCGAGCGTCGCCAGGATCGCGCGGTGGCTACGGCGATCCCGGCTTTCCTGACCGGAAGCATCACGATCTACTGTCTCGGTGTTCCCTGGCTCGCCCACGTCCTTGGTATCTCGTGGGTCGAGGCGATCGAACTGGGATTTGCGCCGTTTGTCGTCGGAGACCTCGCCAAAGCACTACTCGCCGGCATGGCACTCCCGGCCGCCTGGCGACTCGCCCGTGGCGCCGGCGAATAGAGACTCACCTGGCTCCTTCGCCGGCCCGGCGAGAACACCGTCGCTGCAGGTAGTCTGCCACCACGATGGATGAGCGAACCAGGATCAGGACCTACTTCGAGGCCGACGGCTATGCGACATCTCTCGGCGTGCATCTTGTGTCCGATGACCCCAAAGAGGTGGTGGTCGAGCTCCCGGTGACCGATGCTCACCTGAACTTCCACGGAGGGACTCATGGTGGGGCCCTCTTCTCCTTGGCCGATTGTGCCTTCTCGCTGATCTCCAACGCGGCGGGACCGGTGGCGGTCGCGATAGACACCCATCTCGTGATCTCAGCAGCAACGAGTACTGGAGACACCCTGCGGGCGGTTGCGACCGAGGTACGCCGGGGGCGCCAGCTGGCGACATATCAGGTCCGGGTCACCCGAGACGACGACAAGCTCTGCGGCCTCTTCACCGGAACAGTCTTCATTCAGGGCTGACCCCGGCGGGTGCCCGTAGAGCCACACACCGAAAACGCGCTCATCCAAACCTATGTGACAGGCGTTTCGGCCATCGCTCGCCCTGAAGGCTTTTCACCCTTCGCAATACCTATTCTTTAGATCTATACTGTATGACTAGAGGTTAGGTTTTCGTCTCTTTCCAAACCACCTCGGAGCGAAGCAGCACGAATATCGATCACGACCTGTGTGGAGGCAGCCGATGACCCAGACCACGAGTTCCGAACCGCAACCTCACCCCCACTTCACCCTCGCCTCCCTAGCAGTGATCGGCGTCGCCGTCGGTCTGGTCGCTGCCGGCATAGGTATCGCAGCGTTGGCGATAACCGCCGGCCGAAACTCGGTGGATGATGCAATAGTCGCCGAGAGCGTCAACGAGTTCCTCGCCGCCGATGGCGCCTCGGTCGCGACCGCTTCGATTTCGGCCGACGCCAGCGTTCTCCCGGTACTCACGCCCAAGTCGGAGCTGCCGCTAGCCCCTGCCGGCGAGATCAACGCAACTTATGCGCCGGAGGTGCCGCCCGCGTCGGGCAGGGCGACTCAAGCCATCGTCGAGGTCCACTTCGAAGTTGTCGAGAACGTCGTGGCAATCGATCCTGCCTCGGGAGTCGAGTACGAGACTTGGGGCTATCGCATCGATGGCGACACGGATACCGTCAGCGGCACACCCGGACCTATGGTTCGCGCCCGTGTCGGGGACGTTCTCCGCTTCACCATTAGCAACCCGGCAGCCAACACCCATCCTCACAACGTCGACTTCCATGCAGTGACCGGTCAAGGAGGTGGGGCTGCCGACACAACCGTTGCCCCCGGCGAGACGACAACCATCGAAGCCCGGCTGCTCTATCCCGGCATGTTCATGTACCACTGCGCGTTCGGCGATGTGCCTCTCCACATCTCACAGGGAATGTTCGGAGGGATACTGGTGGATCCGGAGACACCGCTCCCCCCAGTAGACCACGAGTTGTACCTCGTGCAGTCCGAGTACTACACAACCAGCACCGAGCCCGGTCTCGTCACGACCGACCGCCAGGCGATCACCGACGAAAACCCGACCATGGTTGTCTTCAACGGCGCAAAAGGCGCCCTTGCCGGAGAGAACTCACCACAGATGCAGGTCGGCGAGCGGATGCGAATCTACTTCGTCAACGCCGGCCTCAACCTCGATTCCAATTTCCACCCGATCGGATCGCACTGGGACGTCGTCTACCAAGAAGCCGCGCTTCTGAACAGACCCCTGCGCGGATCGCAGACAACGCTGGTCCCGGCGGGCGGGGGCACGGTGGTTGAACTGGTCGGACAGGTACCAAGCACAATCATCCTGGTCGACCACGCGCTAAGCCGAACCTTCGACAAGGGTGCACTCGGCACGATCATTGTCGAGGGCAATGCTGACCCTGAGATCTTTGAAGCCATCGGGGCGGAGGAGCCGACCGAGCCAAACGAAGCTGCGCCGAGTGATGGCGTAGTCGTGTCGATGCTGCCGGGCTCATGGACGACGCAGCCGCTTGATGCCCCGGACGAGTTCGCCGACAACGAAGACCCGGCCGACTATTCCATCAACGTGCTCACGGTGTCCGTTGGAACCACCGTGACCTGGGTGAATGACGATGAAGGCCAGATCCACACCACAACGGCAACGGACGGGTCCTTCGACTCCGGATTCCTGTCCTTTGGCGAGTCGTGGTCGTACACCTTTGAAACCGCAGGGGACTTTGAATACCTCTGTACCCCCCATCCGTGGATGCGGGCGAGAATCATCGTCGAGGGCTAGGAGATTGCTTTCCGGGCAAACCCGAGGAGTCAGACAGCGAGGCCACGGACCACCTCACAGGCGGTGAATTCATCACCCGCCGCCTCCCACCGAACCCAGGCTGGAATTCGATTGCATCGAACTCCGGGGTGATTTCATCACCCTGAGAAGCCGCACCGCCGCTTCTCACACCGAACCCAGGCTGGGTGATTTCATCACCCTGAGAAGCCGCACCGCCGCTTCTCACACCAAACCCAGGCTGGAGTTCGATTGCATCGAACTCCGGGGTGATTTCATCACCCGGCTTCACCCAGGTAGGCCTTGATGACCTCCGGGTGCCGTTGGATCTCAGCCGGGTAGCCAGTGGCAATCGGTGTGCCGAAGTCGAGCACCATGATGCGATCGGCGATATCCATGACGAGACCCATGTCGTGTTCGACCAGGATCATCGCAATCCCGAGCTCCTCGCGGATGTCAAGGATGAACCGGGCCATGTCCTCGGTCTCTTCGAGGTTCATACCGGCAACAGGCTCATCGAGAAGGAGCAGCTTGGGCTCCATCGCCAGAGCGCGGCCCAGCTCGACACGCTTCTGCACGCCGTAGGGCAGCAACCCGACCGGATACTTGCGCCATTGCTCGATCTCGAGCAAGTCGATGATGTCCTCCACCCGGGCTCGGTTGGCCATCTCTTCGCGCTTGGCCTTGCCCACCCACAATGACCCGGCCAGCCAGCCAACATCGGTACGGACGTGCCGCCCCAGGGAGATGTTCTCCAGAACGTTCATGTGGGCAAAGAGCTCGATGTTCTGGAAGGTGCGGGCAATACCCAGCCCCGCGACCCGGTCCGGACGCATCCCCTTGATGCTCTCGCCCTCCCACAGGATCTCTCCCTCTTGCGGTTTGTAGACGCCGTTGAGACAGTTGAACGTTGAAGTCTTGCCCGCACCATTCGGCCCGATGATGGCAAACAGCTCACCTTCGTCGACGTGAAACGTGACCCCCTCGAGCGCCTTCACCCCTTTGAACGAAAGCGAGACGTCCCGAAACTCGAGTAGATGCTCACTCATGCTCGTCTCCTCTGGACGGCGAGGCGAGCTCGCGCCGAAGCCGTTGCGAGCGGACTCAACTCAACCACCTCTTGCGACGTTTGTAGTGCTTGACCTCACGGAATGACTTCCGTTCTCCCGTTCCGTGGAGGCCGAGATAGAACTCCTGCACATCTTCGTCCTCGAGCAACTTCTTCGGATCGCCATCCATGACCAGTTTCCCGGTCTCCATGATGTAGCCGTGGTGGGCGATCGACAGCGCCATCGTCGCGTTCTGTTCAATCAGCAGAACGGCCGTCCCTTGCTTGTTGATGCCCACGATGATGTCCTTGATCTGTTGGACGAGCTTTGGGGCCAACCCAAGCGAAGGTTCATCAAGAATCAGCAGCTTCGGGTCGGCCATCAGCGCTCGGCCGATCGCCAGCATCTGCTGTTCGCCGCCCGACAGATAGCCGGCTACCGATTTGTTCCGTTTCTGCAGAACCGGGAACAGCTCCATGACTCTGTCGTGAGCCGCATTGACCGATGCCCGATTCCGATTGGTGAACGCACCTGTTCTCAGGTTCTCCTCGACATTCAGCTCGGCAAAGATCCGGCGCCCTTCGAGCACCTGGGTGATACCGGCTCTGACAATTTCGGAGGCCTCCTTCTTGTCTATGCGATCGCCGTTCCAGGTCACAGAACCCTTGGTTATGTCACCTTCATGCACGTCGAGCAGACCACCGATGGCCCGGAGCGTCGTCGTCTTGCCGGCACCGTTGGCGCCGAGCAAGGCGACGATTTGCCCGTCGGGAACTTCAAGAGAGATGCCGCGCAGGACCAGCACGACGTCGTTGTACACGACTTCGAGATTGGCTACTTCGAGCATTGCTCCCTCTTCATTGTTAGGTGGGGTGCGGCCCAGCCGCACCCCACGATCGGTTTCTTACAGTTCGTAGCAGGCGCCCGTGAAGTCGTAGTTGGCGGCAACGGTGCCGATATACGACTCTTCGATCAGGTTCGTGCCTGAGCCACCTGCAGCACGCAGGGCGGCATCAGGACGGAACACGACGATCTCGCGCTGCACGATGTCGTTTGGCGCGCCCGAATAGGTCTCGGACGGAGCCATGCCCTTGAAGTCAATGCCTTCCAGGCTCTTGGCCGCGGCAAGAACGCCGGACTGCGTCATGTCACCAGCGTCGTACGCAGCAAGCAGAGCCTCGTGCATGATCTTGGCCTCGACAAAGCCCTCGCCGTAGTAGTCGGTCGCCGGGGCGTCCGGGTTCGCTGCGGCGAACAGCGCCATCAGCTCTTGCATGCCTTCGCTGTCTGAGCCCCACGGGGACAGATAGAACGAGCCATAGAAGTCTCGCTGCACCGCATCGGCGATAGCGCCGTCGAGGAACACCGGGTTGTAGCTCGGGCCTGCGCCCGACCACAGTGCCTGGAAGCCCTGGGCGATCGAGCCGCCGTAGACCTCACCGAAGAGCCCTGGTGTGGCTGTCACGTAGACGATGTCCGCACCGCTCCCGACGATGGCGTCCGCAATTGGGGTCTGATCCTGACCGGGGATGATGGTTCCCGAGCCGTCACTCACGACCTCGATGTCGAGCGCTTCGGCGGCGGCGAGCGCCCCAGCCATAGCGTCAAGACCAAAGTCGCCGGGGATCGAGGCGACCGCCAGCGTCGGGCTGGCGATTCCGTTCTCGGCGGCAACGCCGGCCAGGTACTCGACCATGCTCATGGCTTCAAGACAATACGGCGTACCGTGCGGAAGCAAGTTTGAGTTGATGTCCGGATCCGACCAACCCGAGTACCACGTCAGCGGCAGTGCCAAAATCCCGTCGCTCTGCAAGTCCTCATTGATGGCCAGTGTCTGCGGCGTGCCGGTCGAGTGACCGAATGCAACGACCTGATCCTTGAGCTCCTCGTAGAACTGAACGTGATTGACCGGGTCATAGACCGTATCGCGGACGACAAGCTCGACCTGAAGACCGTGGATCCCGCCGTTGGCATTCACGTTGCCCCAGTAGACCTCATGGCCGGCGACGATCGCCGATACCAGCGGCCCGAACGGGCCGGTGAGGTCTGACAACATGCCGATCTGGATCGTGCCGGCATCGAGATCGATGCCAACGTCGACCGCCGGGGGTGCCATGTCCTCGGATCCGCCGTCGTCCATGGCTTCGGTGGTTTCAGTTGAACCACCATCATCCATTGCCTCGGTCGTCTCCGTCGTACCGCTGTCGGCTGCGGCAGCAGTCGTTTCGCTGCTGTCGTCGTCACCGCCGCAAGCCGCGGCGACGAGCGCCAGCACGAAGAGCAATATCCCTATTCGTTTTTTCACTTTCTGTACCCTCCCTCTGCTTTCTTTTCTCACTGTCGCCGCCCCGTTAACTGAGCAGCGTCAGACCTAGTAGGTGAATGGCCAGCCCTTCCAGTAGTTCCGGATTCGCAGCCATATGCCATAGAGACCAAGCGGTTCAAAGATCAAGAAGCCGACGATCAGCAGCCCGTAGATCACGAGGTTGAGCTGAGACACGTTGAGTCCGGGGCTGATGCCGTCCAACGTCGAGACGAGACCGGGATCATCTACCGACGTGGAGACAACGACATCGACGATACCGGCGAGTCCGCCCCCACTCTCGACCACCCCCGTCAGCCAACCGGAGAAATCCTTGACGAGCCTGGGGAAGACGAAGACGAACGCACTTCCCATCAGGGTCCCCGACACTGTGCCCGCTCCACCGATGAGCACGATGACGACGAACTGGACGGACAGCAGCAGATTGAACTGCTCAGGCGTAGTGATGCCGACGAACGCAACCAACAACGCACCGGCAATGCCCGCATAGAACGAGGAAATGGCAAATGCCTCGAACTTCGTCTTCGCATCAGGCACGCCCATGACCTCAGCTGCAACATCGCGATCGCGCAGCGCCATGAAGGCACGGCCGATTCTGGTGCGCTGCAGGTTCTTGGCGAGGATCACAAACAGGATCAGCAGTGCGAACAGTACGAGATAAGTCTTGGCCTGCTCGCTTATCTCCCCGGGAAAGTTGATCCACGGGCCCAATAGCCAGTCGAGCCAATTGAGAGGTGCCCACATTGGACCATCGCTGGTAAACGAGATCAGGGGCTCTTCTTCCTTCCAGATGCGCACGTCCAGCCTGGGGAACTTCCGGATTCCCTGCGAGCCACCGGTAATCGAAGTGGCGTTGCGGAACACGTGCTCACCGACAAACACCAGTCCTAGCGTCACGATTGCCAGGTAGAGGCCGCGCACCCGGATCGCGGTCGGGGCCACGAGCATCCCGACCAGGGCGGCAACAATCCCGGCTGCGGGCAGCCAGATCCAGATCGGCAGCCCGAGTCCCCAATGCGCTTTGCCGACCTCTCCGCCGAGAATCGCTGCCGTATACGCCCCGATGCCCATGAAGAAGGCATGGCCAAGCGACACCTGGCCGGCTAGACCGGTGAGGATGTTGAGGCCGAGAGCACCGATGCCGAATATGGCGACCTGGGAAAGGATCTTCAGCCAATCAGAGTCGCCAAGGAACCCAAGCGGTTGATAGACCCGCTCTCCGATCTCGATCCCGCCCTGGATTGGGATGAGAAGCAACAGGAAAAGGAACACAACGACAACGGCGCGCTGGGTCCACGTCGGCAGCAACGACTGCTCCGACTGGTAGGAGACGTAGAGGTGTGGTCTGCCCCTCATACTCGTCGAATCTCCTCTGTCCCGAAGAGCCCATAAGGCCGGATCAAGAGCACGATCATCATCACCAGATAGGGCACGATCCCGGAGAACCCAACGCCAAAGCCGCTCCATGTCATGTACTTGCCGGCAAACGACTCTGCCAGACCGATAGCGAAACCACCGACGACGGCGCCGGGAATCGAATCAAGGCCACCGAGGATGATGGCCGGGAAGGCGCGGAAGGCGAAGAAGGCTGACTGCTGGTCAACGCCTTGAGAAGCACGAGGGAACAACGATGAGAAGATGCCCGCAACAGCTGCAAGCCCGGCGCCGATTGCCCAGGCGATGGCAAAGATCCGCCCAACGCTGATGCCTTGAGCCATCGCAGCTTCCTGATCGAATGCGGTGGCCCGCATGGCGACACCGATACGGGTGCGGAAGAACCAGGCGATGCCGAGCACCAGCAGCACCGTCACCACAATCGCGGCAATCTCGGTGTGCGCCATCGAAATCGGTCCCGCTTCCCACAATGACGTGCCAAATGGATCACCGAGCGGTCTGGGATCAGTGCTGATGAAGTCGTTGGTGATTGCCCGGAGCACAATGTCGAGACCGATCGTGACCATCGCGATCGAGAAGATCGGCTCCCCCACCATCGGACGGATGGCGACCCGCTCGATGACGAGACCCACCACGGCCGTCGCCAGGACCGCAAACACAGCCGAGACCGTCCATTGCAGCCACGTGGGGCCACCGATGATGTCGCCGGGGAAGTTGAGGACGGTGGCGAAGTAGGCCACGAGGTAGGCGCCGAGAGCTGCAACAGCGCCATGAGCGAAACTGATGACCTGGGTCGCTTTGAAGATGATCACGAATCCAAGAGCCAAGAGCGCATAGATGGCACCCAGCGACAGGCCGTTAGTCACCGACGCAGTGAGCTTGTCGACGCCGGAGTCGGCTGCAGCCTGGGCGAGAATCAGCGCCGTCATCGGTACAGGTCCTCCACGAGATCGCCGAACATTTCGAACATGGCGCTGCGCTTGACCTTCTGTGTTGCGGTCAACTCACCATCCTCGTGGTCGAGTTCCTTGGGAATCATGCGGAACTTCTTGATCTGCTCCACACGGGCAAACTTCGCATTGGTCTCATTGACCAGGTCTTGCACCATCGCGATGACCTCGGGCTTCTCGGACAGATCGCGATATGTCGTGTAGGGGATACTGCGGCGCAGTGCCCAGTTGCCGACGGTGTCGAGTTCGATCCCGATGAGCGCTGTCAGGTACTTGCGGCCCTCCCCGATGACCATGGCCTCCTTGATGTAAGGCGAGGTCTTGAGACTGTTCTCGATCTCTGACGGTGAGATGTTCTTGCCACCCGAGGTGATGATGATGTGCTTGATGCGATCAACGATCTTGATGTGGGTGCCGTCGACCCACACGCCGACATCCCCGGTGCGCAGCCAGCCATCTTCGGTCATCGTCTCCGCCGTCTTCTCCGGCAGGCGCCAGTAGCCGGCAAAGACACCGTCGTGCCTGGTCTGGATCTCACCGGTCTCCTCATCGAGACGAAGCTCAATGTCACCGTAGGGTTCGCCAACCGTGCCGACCTTGACGCGACCGTGATGATTGAGCGTGGCCACCGCCGAGTTCTCGGTCATCCCGTACAGCTCATAGACCGGGACGCCGAAGCCCATGAAGAACTCGAGCACCTCCGGCGCTATGGCCGCAGCCCCGGTCCCCGCCCAGCGGCATCGACGCAGCCCAACCCGCTCCTTCAAGGCACGGAACATGAGAGGGTTGCCGATGGCGTAGGCGAGGCGGCTCTTCCAAGTGAAATCGCCGTTGTTGGCGACGCGGTCACGACCGATGAACCCAGCCAGCTTGAGACCAAGTGCGTTGATGACCTTTTTGACTCGTGAGGCATCATGCAGCTTGATGAGAATGGTGGCGTGGATCTTCTCCCAGATCCTCGGAACCGCAAAGAAAAGCGTCGGCTGGATCTCGCGCAGGTTCATCTGCACGGTCTCGATGGACTCGGCGAAGTTCAAGGTGGCTCCGGCGCCGACCATGTGCCAGGTCGAGAAGATCCGCTCGGCGACGTGACACAGCGGAAGATAGGTCAGGATCTGGTCTTCGGGGTGAGGGTTCTTACCGTCCCGGGTGCGACCTTCGGCCATGACGATCTTGTCAATCGCAAATGTGGCGTTCTTGTTGTTGAGCATGGCCCCTTTTGGCGGGCCCGTCGTCCCTGAGGTGTACACCAGGGTGATCACATCGTCTTCGGCGGCATTCGCCATGCGGGCCGCGACTGCTCCGGCATGCTCCTCGCGATGCCGACGGCCGAGATCCATGAAGTCGTCCCAGAACATGAGCCGGTCGTCGTCGTAGGAGCGAAGGCCGCGGGGCTCGACGTAGATGATTGTCTCGACATGGGGAAAGTCTCCCGAAGGAGCTTCAACGACCTTGTCCACCTGTTCCTGATCTTCGGCGAAGTGGACCTTGGCCCCGGAGTCGTTGACGAGATACTTGACCTCAGCCATCGGGTTGGTCGGGTAGAGACCGGTTGTGATTCCCCTGATGGCCACTGTCGCCAGATCGAGAATCACCCATTCCGGGCGGTCCTCAGAATGAATCGAAACTACGTCGCCGACATCGACACCGAGGGCGAGCAGACCGTGTCCGGCTACGACGATCTCTTCCCACAGCTGCTCCCAGGTGTATTCCCGCCAGATGCCGAAGTCCTTCTCACGCATCGCGGTGCCGAGAGGCTCTCGTTGCGCCCAGTCCCGTACCCGCGACGCGACAGTCTCGACTCCCGACCCGGTATTCGGACTATCGACGCGTTCAATCGTCGCTGTCATGGCTGCCCTCCTCCGCAAGCTCCCCAGCTGTGGGCCATCCCGATATGAAGTTGCCGGTCACGATAGAGATCCGGATTCGCAGATGTCGCACAGAATGGGGATTGATTTCTCATGCAGAAACCCTGACTCCGACCACACGAAAGCGCCCGGCCAGAAAGGCGGGGTCGGTCAGCGACGCGTTGCCTGCGGGGTTGGCACCGGTGACGTGGAAGTCGCTGAACGCCGTGGATTGGTTCACATAGAGACCCCCGGTGAGGTTGAAGGCTACGGACACGCCGGCATCGACCGCGGCATCGATCGCCGTCTCCATCACTTCATCGTCGGTCGTGTAAACGAGCCAGGTGATGGCTCCGTGGTTGATCGCTGAATGTTTGGCGAGACTAAGGCTCTCCTCTGTGTTGTCGGTCGCCACGATGTAGATGACCGGTCCGAACATCTCACGCATGTACGCCGCACGATTGTCCGCATCGACCTTGACAATCACTGGTGTCCGCACCTCAGCCTCAGGGAAGTTCGGGTGCGCCACCTCGCGGGATTCGAGCAGCACCTCGCCGGTGCTTGCTGCATCGGCGATGCGCCCGGCGATGTCGGCGCTCTTGATCGAGCCGAGGATGTCGCCGGCACGTTGGTCGTCAGCCAACAGGCCACCGATCGCGCCGGCCAACCCGGTCGCGACATCGTCGAATGAAGCACGTCCATCACCGACCGGCACGCCGTCTCTGGGGATGTAGACATTCTGCGGGGTGGTGCACATCTGCCCCGAGTACATGGTCAGCGACACCGACAGGTTGCGGAACACGCCCTTGAGGTCTGCGGCGGAATCGATGACTACCGAGTTCACGCCGGCCTTCTCGGTGAAGACGAGGGCATGGGTCACATTCTGTTCCAGCCACTCCCCAAAGCTCGAGCCGCCGGTGTAGTCCACCATGCCGATCGCGGGATGCAACACCAGGTCCTTGGCGATAGGAGCATCCGGGGTATCCACCGCCAGCATCACGGTGTTGGGATCGAAACCGGCCTCTTCCATGACACCGCGAGCCGTCTCGACAAAGAGGGCCAGCGGGAGAATCGTGCCCGGGTGGGGCTTGACAATGACCGGGTTGCCGGTCACCAGGCTGGCGAAGATCCCGGGGTAACCATTCCAGGTGGGGAAGGTAGATACGCCGATGGTCACGGCGATCCCCCGGGGCCGGATTCGCCACTGCTTGTCGATGAGTAGAGGATCACGCTTCCCTTGCGGCTTCTCCCACCGCATCTTCCCTCCGGGCAGGCGGGTCATCTCGGAATAGCCATAGGCGACCGCTTCCAGGCCACGATCCAGCGCGTGGGGACCGCCCGCTTGAAAAGCCATGAGGAATGCCTGGCCGGTGGTCTGCATCACGGCATGGGCCATCTCAAAACTGCTGTCCTTGAGCCGCTCGAGGATCTCGAGGCAGACACCGACCCTCACCTCGGCGGTAGCCCTTCCCCACGTTGTCATCGCGGCTTGGGCCGCAGCTACCAGCGGCTCGACTTCCGCAGTCGGGTAGGTCACGCCCAGCTCGACACCGTAAGGAGAAGCCTCCGCTCCGGACGATGAGCCGCTCGAAGGTTGATCGATCTCAAAGGGCTTGCCGAGGCGCTGCTGGAACGCCCGCTCCCCTTCTTGAGGAGCGTCCTCGCCATATGCTCGTGGGCTCTCCGGGTAGGGGCTCCAGTATTCGCGGTTGCCTATCGCGGCAAGCGCCCGCTTCAGAGTCTCTTCGTGCTTCTCAAAGAGTTCCATCATCGTTCATGTCCTTTCGAGGAGCATGCTGATTCCCTGTCCGACGCCGATACACATCGTCGTCAGGGCGTACTTCTCGGTCGTTGACCCGAGCTGTCGAACCGCGGTAGTCACGAGACGAGCCCCGGTCATGCCCAGCGGGTGCCCGAGGGCGATGGCACCGCCGTTGGCGTTGACATGGTCGGCGTCGTCGGGAATACCAAGCTGGCGCAGACAGGCCAGCGACTGCGAGGCAAAAGCCTCGTTCAGTTCGATCACCCCGATGTCGCCAAGACCCACGCCGAGACGCCCGAGCAATCTCCGTGTTGCCGGGACCGGGCCCAGACCCATGATCCGCGGCGGCACTCCGGCCGTCGCCATGCCCACGACCCGCGCCTGTGGTGTCAACCCGAACCGCTCCACCGCCTGTTCGGATGCCACGACGACGGCGGCGGCGCCGTCGTTGATTCCGGAAGCGTTGCCCGCAGTCACGGTCCCACCCTCGAACAGGGGGTTCAGCCGGGCGAGCTTCTCGGCAGTGGTGTCGGGTCGCGGGTGTTCATCGGCCGAAACAACGACGGGATCTCCACGGCGCTGCGGTACCGCAACGGGAACTATCTCGTCGGCGAGGCGCCCTGAGGCAACCGCAGCTGCGGTCCGCTGCTGGCTCCGCAGCGCAAAGGCATCCTGATCTTCACGGGAGATGTCGAACTCCTTGGCGACGTTCTCGGCCGTACCGGGCATCTCATCCTTGCCGAAGCGTTCCACGAGGCGAGGATTGGTGAAACGCCAGCCAATGGTGGTGTCGAAGACCTCGGTGGATCTGCTGTATGCGCTCTCCGCCTTCGCCATGACCTTCGGGGCGCGGCTCATCGACTCGACGCCGCCGGCAAGAATCAGGTCGGCCTCCCCGGTCTTGATCGTACGTGCCGCATAGCCAACGGCTTCCATGCCGGAGCCACAAAGACGGTTGATCGTGGTTCCAGAGACTCTCTCATCCATCCCGGCGAGAAGAACGGCCATCCTGGCAACGTTGCGATTGTCCTCCCCAGCCTGGTTGGCATCACCCATCATTACGTCATCGGTTTGCGACCAATCAACACCGGGGTTGCGTTCCATGACCGTTCTCATCGTCAGCGCGAGCAGATCATCGGGACGCACCCGGGCAAGCGCGCCGCCAAAACGCCCGATGGGGGTGCGAATCGAGTCACAGATGAATGCTTCAGCCATTGTCCATCTCGTCTCGCAGGGGGTGGTCCGTCGCCGCCCGGCGTCCAATGAGGGCCGGGACCCGATAGCGATCTTCGCCGAAGCCGGAGCGGAGATTGGAGAGGACGGCTGCGATTCGACCAGCACCGATCCGGTCGGCCCACTCGAGAGGACCGGATGGGTAGTTGGTGCCGAGCTTCATTGCGGTGTCTACATCTGCCCCGGCGGCGATGCCCTGCCCGACCGTGTCGGCCGCAACGGCGGCTAGCTGCGCCACCGTTCGCATCACCACCAGCCCGTGGCTGTCGTCGAGCTGGCTGACCTCGCAGCCAAAGCTCTGAAAGAGAGCGGCGGCGTGCTCGATCTTGTCGGTATCTGCCTGATCGGCGGCAGCAATACCCACACGGGTAACCGAGTCCCAGTCGTGTACAAGGTCGAAAACGATGACGTTGTCAGACCCGAAGGTCTGTTGGGAGGCGAGTTCGGTGGCCGTTCGACCATCGGTGGGCACCAGGTGGAGACCGTTGAAGATGAGGTGACCCGGTCCCCCGGCGGCCACGGCGTCAACCTCGACTCCGGCGGCCAGGAGTCTGTCGACCAGGCCCGCAGCCCAGCCGAGATCACCGTGCGCCTCGACATTGGCCGGCGCCGGTGCTGCGGCCATCGTGACCGGCACAGTCTGCGGGGCATCCGCACCGTACTCGTAGAAACCCTGCCCGGACTTCCGACCGAACCGCCCGGCGTCGACGAGGCTCTGCTGCAGGACATGAGGGGCAAACCGGGCATCGTGAAACGACTGGGCAAAGACCGATTTCGAGACGGCGAGGTTTACATCGAGACCCACCAGATCCATCAGGGCGAATGGCCCCATGCGGAACCCACCCGAGCCGGTCATGACCGCATCGATTGTGGCGTAGTCACCGACACCGTCTGCAGCCATTCGCAACGCTTCGCCATAGAACGGTCGAGCCACACGATTGACGATGAAACCCGGGGTGGAGGCGCAGTGCACGGGCACTTTCCCCCAGTCGGCGACGGTTGCCGCGGCAAGTCGTGCGGCGGCAGGATCGGTGGCCGCCCCCGAGATGATCTCGACGAGTGGCATGGCGGGAGCGGGATTGAAGAAGTGCATGCCGACAAAGCGGTGCGGACGTAGCATCTCGGCGGCGATGGCGGTGACCGACAGCGATGACGTGTTGGTGGCGATGACAGCCTGAGGGGCCGCCAGCTTCTCGATCTCGGCCAACGCTCGTCGCTTGATGTCGAGGTCTTCGACGACAGCCTCGATGATGAGCGCAGCTGGGGCGCATTCAGCCAGCCAACCGCAACCAACCACCAGGTTGAGAATCTGTTCCGCCGCTTCGGCCGTCCGGCGTCCTTTCTCGACGGACCGATCCATCCGGGCTCGCAGATCGGATAGAGCTCGATCGACAACACCGTCCACCGAGTCGAACAGGAATACCGGGTGACCCGCCGCCGCCGCTATCTGCGCGATCCCCGATCCCATGGTGCCCGCACCCACAACGGCGACCGGGCTGCCTTCAGCAATCCCTCGTGTCATCGCAGTCCTTTGAATTCGGGGTTTCGCTTCTCTAAAAACGCGGCGACGCCTTCTGCGTAGTCGTCCGAGTACCCGGCCACACGCTGCAAATCACGCTCCAGGTCGAGCTGGGCATCCAGCGAGTTGTCTCCGGATGCATTGATCGCTTGCTTTGTCTTCGCCAGGCCGCCGGTTGGCCCTGCAGCCAACTTCCGGGCCAATTCAGTTGTAACGTCCCGGAGGTCCTCGTCGTCGAGGACCTCCCAGATCAATCCCCACTCGGCGGCCTTCTCGGCACTGAGCGGCTCGCCGAGCAGGGCCAGACCCATCGCCCTGGTGGTCCCGACGGCTCGGGGCAGGAAGTACGTTCCGCCGGAGTCGGGAATCAGGCCGATCTTGGCGAACGACTGGATGAAACGAGCAGACCGGGCGGCGTAGACGATGTCGCCTGCCAGAGCGAGATTGGCGCCGGCACCCGCAGCAACCCCATTAACGGCAATGACGACAGGCTTGGGCATCGATCGGATGGTGCGGATTGCAGGGTTGTAACGATTCTCGAGCGATTCCCCGAGATCTGGAGCCGGTCCGCCGGGGGCCACGGCGCGATCGTTGAGATCTTGCCCTGCACAGAAGCCACGCCCGGCACCAGTGATGAGCATTGCACGTACCTGATCATCACCCGCCGCCTCGCTGAGGATGTTGTTGAACTGGTTGAGCATGTCTGTCGTGAACGCGTTGAGCCGATCCGGCCGGTTGAGAGTGATCGCCAGCAGACCGTCTCGGTGCGAGGTCAGGATCTGATCAGCCATCGGGTTCCCCAACGACGATCCCACCGGCGATAAACGACCACATCTCGGCGGCGATTTGGTCCGCATCCCGGTCGCCCGAGGGGCGGTACCACCGGATCAGCGCGTTGAGCACTGAGAGAATGAAGATCGCGGTGATGCCGGGATCGACACCCGCAGCCAGCGATCCCTCATCGATTCCATCTCGAATCGTCTCCCGATAGGCCTTTTCGTAGGCGTCGCGCATTTCGATGATCTTCTGCCGATCAGCCTCGGGCAGAAACCGGGATTCGAAGAGGAAAGTACGCGACTCGTCGATGTGGCCGATCACAACGTGAACGTGCCCGGAGACCATCTGCTGGAGACGATCGACCGCCGTGCCCTCAGACCGTTTTGCCTCCGCCACGACTCCGTTGAAGAACGCCGCGCCTCGGCCGATCACCTCGACCAGCAGCTCGTTCTTGCCCCGGACATGAGAGTAAATAGAGGAGCCGAGCATCCCGAGCTCCTCACCGAGATCACGCATTGATGTGCCGTGATAGCCCCGCTTGGCGAACAGTCGGCTGGCGGCAAGGACAACGTCCTCGCGAGTTCGGGCACCGCCCGCAGCAGCCCCGGTGGACGCGCTCGCGCCGACTGAATTCACTTGATCTCCCTCTACCAAACGAACGATCGTTCGTTCGGTGCGGGGAGCGTAATGAGTGCGCTAACGACCTGTCAACGAATTATTGGGATTACAGCCTGCGAACCTACTCAGGCCCGTCGATCTGGGAAGCATTGGCGGCGTGGGGGAACTCCGAGGTAACGATATAGGTGGTGTGCTCGCCGACATTCACGCCATGGTCGGCGATACGCTCGAGAAACCGGCCCATCCGGGTCAGTGCGATTCCGGCCTCGAGCCCGATGGAATCGCTTTCCTTGCCTATCTGCCTGTAGAACGCAGCAACCAATTCATCGACGACATCGTCCTCGTCGTCGAGCCGCTCTCCTGCCACGGCATCCATTGCCGCAAACACGTCCATCGATCGGGAGAAGAGGTCGGTGCTGGCCTCGACCAAACGCTCGAGCAGATTGCGCAGGTGCGGCGAGTCGGGGAAGCCGTCGATTCGCTCGAGAGCGTTGGCCAGATTCACCACGAGGTCACCGGATCGCTCCAGTTCGTAGAGAATCCTGGTTGCCGAAACGAGGAACCGCAGGTCACCGGCAACCGGCTGCTGCAGAGCCATGGTCTCGAATGTGAGTTTCTCGAGATAGGCGTAGCGCTGGTTTACCTCTTCGTCGGCGTTGACGACTACAGGAACCAGATCCAGACGGTTTTCCGTCATCGCAATCCCGGCCCGTCGGGCGTTTTCGACGATCAGTGCACCCATTTCGACAATACCCATGCGGATCTCGGCGAGGACGTCCGTGAAGTGATGCCGGGTCTCGTCGTGATGCACCGGGGTGGGCTCGCCGGTGGCGGGCGGCTCGTTTGCCTCAGCCTCCATGTTGAACTCCTGGTCGTCGGATTCCTGCCAGCTTACGTATTGGGATAGATCGTGTCACTGACTCCACGGGTTGGTGCTGCGAACGGGCGGCATCCCGGAGAGGGTCCGGCAGAATCGAGGATGTAGCCCCGATTTCGGCCGGTTGGTTGTGAGACGACAGCGCGAGCCTGAAGACTCGATGCAGCCCAAACCTATCCATGCGAGATTGCCCGAACACGACCTCGACGTGAACTTGTCGTGAATTGTCACCGCAACCGGCACAAACAGAGAAGCCCCGGCGACGACTACTCCTATAGTCGTGCCGGTGCAGGCCCTTCTTGTACTTCTATTCCTCATACCCGCCGTGTTGGGCGTTGTGATCTGGCGGATGCTGTCCCGCCACAATGCTTTCCGGCAACGACTCAAGACCGCGCTGAACTCGGCAACCGATAGCGAGCCCGGATTGGTCAACACAGCCGCGTCGCTGTCCGCCCGAATAACGACTCAGCAACACAACGCGGACCGTCTTCGCGGAGCGCTCGAGGCATCCCCGATCGGCGTGATGATCGTCGATGAGGCCGGTACGGAGATCTTCGCCAACCAGGCGGCCACAACCTATGCGGCGGGGCGCGCCGGTGGCGCCGTTGTCGGAATCCGCTTGCGCGAGCTCATTGCGGAGGTTGCCGGATCCGGCGAGCCCCACGAACAGGAGCTCGAGGTCTTCACCCCTTCACAGCGCACAATCATGCTGCGGGCGATGCCTCTCTACGTCAACGGAAAGCCGGGTGGCACGATCGCATTTACCGACGACCTGACCCCGGCATCGCGCATCGACACAATCCGCCGTGATTTCGTGGCCAATGCCAGCCATGAGCTGAAAACGCCGCTCGGGGCCCTCCGTCTTCTCGCCGAGGCGCTGGTCGCAACTCGGGACACCGAAGTACAGAACACTCTGAGCGAGCGGATCCAATCCGAAGCGACACGCATGACCAGACTCGTCGAGGACATCCTCGATCTGGCGCTCATCGAAGAACACCAGGCCGTGCGCGGGGTCCTGGACGTCTGCTCCATCATCGACGACTCGATCCGGCAAGCGGCTCTGACATCAGAGGCCCTCGGCGTGCCGATCCAACGCAATTGCGAACCGGTGGAGATACTCGGCGACCATCGCCGCCTCGTGTCCGCCGTCGCCAACCTGATCGAGAATGCAATCACCTACACCGGCGCCAAAGGGTCCGATGCACTCGAACCTGTCGAGGTCAGGGCGTTCCCAGATGGCGACAAAGCCGTCATCGAGGTCGAGGACCACGGGATTGGGATTGCCGCTCGCTACCAGGCCAGGATCTTCGAGCGGTTCTACCGGGTGGATCGGGGTCGCAGCCGGACAAGCGGGGGCACCGGGCTCGGCCTGGCCATCGTCCGGCATGTTGTGCAGAATCACTGGGGAGAGGTCGAAGTCGAATCCGTACCGGGGAAGGGAAGCACCTTCCGAATCGTGCTTCCAGCGCGGGAGAGCTGATGTTGAACGTACTGATAGTTGAAGATGAGCCCAGCTATATCGAGGCACTGAAGATCACCCTGGAGCCGGAGGGGTTCGCCGTTGCCACTGCCGGAGACGGTAGGACCGGCATCGCCGCGTTCGAAGCGAACGTGCCCGACGTCGTGCTGCTCGATCTGATGCTGCCGGATCTGAGCGGTCTCGATGTTCTCAGGCGGGTGCGCCAGAAGTCGGACGTTCCCGTGATCGTTGTTTCCGCGAAGAGCTCGGAAGCGGACATCGTGACCGCCCTCGAATTGGGTGCGGATGACTACCTGACGAAGCCCTATTCGTCGCGAGAGCTGGTCGCCCGGATTCGCGCCAACACTCGTCGTGTCATCGACCCGGAGGAAGATGTGCTCACGGCAGGCAATGCCGTTCTCGACCCGGGTCGCTACGAGATGCGTATCGGCGAGAGCACCTTTTCCCTCGCCCGCAAGGAATTCGAACTCGCTGAGATGCTCATGGAGCGGCAAGGGCGCATCGTCACGAGAGAAAGGCTGCTCGAACGCGTTTGGGGCATCGATTGGGGCGACTCCAAGAGCCTCGATCAGCACATCCGCCGGCTGCGCCGCCGCTTTGAGCAGGTTGCGGGTGCTCCGCAGATCACGACCGTCCGCGGTGTGGGCTACCGGCTCGAACCATGAGCAGCCGAAGCGATCTCACCCGCCTGCTCGATGATCCTGGCCCGATGCTGGACTCAACCGACGCCGATGTTCGTCGAATCGCCGTTGCCACCGCCGTACATCACGAAGAGCTGCTGCCCCGAATCACCCAGATGCTCGCGACTGATCCCGCGCAAAGCGTCCGTCGTGAATGTGCCGAGGCACTCGGGCGCGGTGGTAGCAGGCCGCGAGCCGCATTGGAGCTGGCGTTGGCGGACGATGCTGCAGTGGTGCGCGAGGCCGCGGTGACCGCTCTTGGCGAATTGGCCGATCGCTCATCGGTGGATCCGTTGCTTGCGCTGGCCGGCAACGATGACGAAGACAAGCTTGTCCGGGAAGCAGCCGTGGCCGCCCTCGGTGCGATCGGCGACGAACGAGCAGTGCCGGTACTCCTCACGCTCATCTCATCCGGTCCCCCACAGATCCGGCGCCGCTGTGTGCCGGCGCTGTCGGTCTTTGACGGTTCATCGGTTGAAGCTGCGCTGCGAGCAGCTGCCGGTGATCGCAACCCAATGGTGCGTGAGGCCGCGGAGATGGTTGTCGGCAGATCCAGTTCCTAACCGGGAGAACTCGCCTGTCGCATCTCGAGGAGCTGCTCCTGCCGCTCGGTGGCTAGACGCACAAATCGGATCGTTGCCACCGCAGCAGCGATAGCGACTACGGAAGCCACCAGATCGACTCCCACATAGGCGGCGAGGTCACTTGCCGTGTAGTCCTCGGGGAGCATGAACGACTCGACAACGTTCACCAACGACATGATGAGAAACAGCGCCCACCAGGAGATGACCGGTTCCATGTTGGCGTCCCTCCCTTGCGATATCGGGCCCGGCTCCGGTTTGCTTTGGTTCCAGATCTCAGCCCCAATGCCGTAAGGGATGAACATCCCTGCGATCGGTATGAACCAGGACCCAAGTGCCCAGCCGGGGGTGCGGCGGCGCGGGCGCTCGAAGTAGGTGAGGTTCGAGTAGGCCCGCCAGAACCACGTCAGGAACGCGATCGAGGTAGCAACATACGCCACCGTTACCAGCAGGAACGCTGCGTTGTACCGATCCTCGAGGGCGACTACATCGTCCGCCGAAACGGGAAGACCGGCGGCAACGTCGAGCAGCCCGGCTCTGTAGGGAACCGCGGCGAGAATGCCGACAAGGCTGCCGACGATGAACAGTCCTAGCAATAGCTGGACAAAGAGCGCTACTCCCTGGAGAGGCAGGTGCCGGGGCGGCCGGGTTGGTACCGTCACGATCCCAGCCAGGTCGCTCCTATCACCACCCGGATCGTCACCGCAGTAGGGGCACTCGGCCACAAGGCGGTTGACGGGTTTCCCGCAATGCTGACAAGAGATGTATTGGCCCACGGTCAGTGCTTGTGCTCGAGATCCTCGCGGACCCACTCGGCCCCGCCCGGCCAATGTTCCTTCTTCCAGATCGGCACTCGGGCTTTGAGCTCATCAATCACATAGCGCGCCGCGGCAAACGCCTCCTCCCTATGCGCAGAGCCGACGGCGACGGCAACGCTGGATTCGCCAACCGCCAGGGACCCGACGCGGTGCAACGCGGCGACGCGCTCGACCCCCCATTTGGCCCGGGCCTCCGCGACGATCTCTGCGATCTTGTCACCGACCACATCGTCATAGGCCTCGTACTCGAGATGAGTAACGCCAACCTTCCCGCTGGAATGATCGCGCACCGTTCCCAGGAATAGCGCAACCGCACCGCAGCGGGGTGTTCCAGCAAACGCGAGCAGCGCCGCGGGGTCGATTGGGTCCGGTCCCACGACAATCAGATCGTCATCCCGTCCGAGTTGTCCTGTTGAAGTCATACAATCATCACGTGGACAACAATAACCCCGACCCACACGCCGCTTTCCGCCCTGTGCCTGAGGGGTTGCCCGACCTCGTCGGTCCAACCGAGCCAGTTGAACCGCTTCCCCCGTCACCACCGTTGTTTCCGTATGCAATGACGACCCAGGAGTCGGAACCGGAACCAACCAGATCCAAGAGATCCTGGCCGGCGATGTTGCTGGCGGGTTTGGCCGGCGCCGGCGCTCTGGCACTGGCGCTCCTGGCAACGGGACAACTCGGTGGCGATGACGGCACTCGGGACATCAGAGAGGTGGTCACCGTCGGGGACCAGACAAGTGCAACGGCCGTCGCCCGCAAGGTCGTCCCCTCCATTGTGACTGTCGAGGTCGGTGTCATGATCGAGGCCGGCTTCGAGTTGTTCGGATCAGGATCCGGAGTCGTCGTCAGCGCCGACGGGTTGATCGTGACCAATCACCATGTCGTGACCGAGGCCGATGCGCTACAAGTGGTGTTTGGTGATGGGCGCATCTATCGGGCGGAACTGGTTGGGTCCGACCAGCGCACCGACCTGGCAGTGCTACGCATCGACGCCGCAGACCTAATTCCCATCGACATCGGATCGACAACCGATGCCGAGATCGGCCAGGTCGCGATCGCAGTCGGCAGCCCGCTCGGACTCGACGGCGGGCCGTCCGTCACCGTAGGCGTAGTTTCAGCATTCGGCAGACGGGTCCGGACGGGACCTGACGACACCCTGTTCGGCATGCTGCAAACCGATGCCCCGATTACCGAGGGCTCGAGCGGTGGAGCGCTGGTCGACGGCAACGGGCGACTGCTCGGGATCACATCAGCCATCGGTGTCAGCAGCGCAGGCGCCGAGGGCATCGGATTCGCCATCCCCGTCGAACTGGTGACGCGCATCACCGACGAGATAATCGAAACGGGGGCGGTACGCCACCCCTTTATTGGAGTGAGCCTCGACACTGCATTCGCCGAGAACGACGACGGCTCCCAAACCCCCGCCGGGGCGTATGTGACCGGCTTCGCCATTCCATCTTCGTCCGCGGCCGAAGCGGGGGTTATCGAGGAGGATCTCATCACCGCATATGACGGCAACCCTGTCCTGATCCCGGACGATTTGATCAGCGGGCTCCGTGGCTATCGAGCCGGCGATGAAGTTACGCTCTCAATCACACGTGGCTCAGAGAGTCTCGAGATCCTCGTTGTGCTCGGAGTAAGACCGGAGGACATCTAGTGAGCGACAATCTTTTTGACAGGCTATTCGAGCTGTTGCAGACCCCGGGGCCGGTGAACTGGCGGCTGGGCAAGGAGATCACGGAATCTCTGGCCGGCGGCGCAGAGCCGATCGAACCGCGGGTGGCCGAGGAGTATCAGGAGCTCACCCTGGCGGCCCAACTCCGGTTGGCCGACCGGCTGAGCCTCGATGTCTCCACAACCAAGACCATTCACCCGGTCGACCGCCACACCTGGGCAGAGAGGAACGAACAGAGTTTTCGCTATCTGATCGAGCCGCTTGCCGACAAGTTCTCCGGCATCTCCGGCGCGGCAGGCGTGGCTGGGCCTTTCCTGGCCCCGATGTCGCCGGTGATACTTGGCATCCAGGCGGGCACGATGATCGGCTTCATGAGCCATCGCGTGCTCGGGCAATTCGACACCGGGCTTCCGGCACTCGATCACGACAGCCTCTTCCTAGTTGTTCCCAATGTCGAGGCTTTTGCCAGAGACAACGACATCGAATCACATCAGATCCGCATGTGGGCGGTACTACGCGAGGTGACCAACCACGCCCTGCTCAACGTGGAGTGGGTGCGCGGCTACTTCATCAAGGCAATCAGCGATTTCTACGACACCGTGCAGTTCGACCCGTCCGGCCTCATGGAGATGCTCGGCGGTCTGCAAGATCCTTCGAGCCTGAGCGACCCGAGCGCACTCGAGGGCCTGGTCGACGAACCAGGTGGTCTGGCCCGGATGCTCGGCAGCTCCCATGACCCCACCACGCTCGAGCCCATCCAGGCGTTCCTCGCCTTCGCTGAGGGCTTCGGCGACTATGCGGTGCGAACGGCGGCCGCCGATCTGATGCCCCAGCTCAGTGAGATCGAATCAGCCGTCCGGCTTCGCCGCAGCGAGCCCAACGAGGCAGAACAGTTCCTCCAGCAGCTACTCGGCCTGAGCATCGATCGTCATCGTGCCGGCGATGCAGCAGAGTTCTGCTCCGAGGTCGAACGACGTTGGGGCGCCGACACGCTGGAAAGGCTCTGGGAGGAACCCGAAAAGCTCCCCCAATTAGGGGAACTGACCGATCCCGTCGGCTGGGCAGCCCGCGTTCTTCTCGACTGATTCACGTAAGCACCGTCATTCAACGCCACAACGCAGGCTATGTTCCTGCCCGCCAACCAGAAAGGACCACAAAGTGCAGGTAGGCAACCCCGCTCCATCATTCGAGCTCTATGACCAGGATAAGAACCTCGTCTCCCTCGATTCGCTAAAGGGATCCAACACCCTCCTCGTCTTCATCCCATTCCCGTTCACCGGCATATGCGATGACGAGGGCTGTGCCATCAGGGACAACCTTGCTCGCCTCAACGACCTGGACGCCAATGTGGTGGTCATCACAGTGCACGGTGTTCCTGTCGCCAAGAAGTGGGCCGATGAAAACGGCTTCGAGTTTCCCGTCCTCTCCGACTACTGGCCGCATGGCGCCACCGCACAGGCTTACGGCGCATTCAATGACAAAGTCGGCGCCGCGAACCGCTACACGTTCGTTCTCGATGCAGACGCTGTCGTCCGCGAGGTGATCAACACCGAGGCGCTCAGCATTCCACGCGAGATCGAAGCGTACGTCGAGGCACTCGGCAAGATCTAGACAGATCCAATTCGATGAAGGAGGACGGCGATTTCGCCGTCCTCCTTGTCGTTTCGGGTCCTATGGTCATAACAAGCAGCAGAGGAGGGGTGCAATGGATTTCTCGCACAGCGTGCGGAGTCAGGGCTACCAGGACCGGCTGAACGCATTCATGGACGAGCAGGTCTATCCGGCAGAATCCGTGGCGGAAACGCAACGTGCGGCAGCAGGCAGCGAAGCCACCGCCATCTTGAAGGAGCTCAAGAAGGTCGCCCGTAGGCAGGAGTTGTGGAACCTCTTCCTTCCCGGCGATGAGTGGGGCGCAGGCCTCACCAACGTCGAGTACGCCCCGCTTGCCGAAATCATGGGCCGATCCATCGAGCTCGCACCCGAAGCAACTAATTGCTCGGCGCCCGACACCGGCAACATGGAGGTTCTCGTCGACTTCGGTACCGAAGAGCAGAAGCAGCGCTGGCTCGTCCCGCTGCTCAATGGCGAGATCAGATCATGTTTTGCGATGACCGAACCGGCGGTTGCGTCGTCCGATCCGCGCAATCTGGAGGCAAGTGCCGTACGCAACGGCAACGAATACGTCATCAACGGGACCAAGTGGTGGACGACCGGGGCAATGAGTTCTGACTGCAAAATCGCCATATTCATGGGTGTGACCAACCCCGACGCACCCCCCAAGGGCCGCTACTCAATGATCCTCGTGCCCATGGACACCCCAGGGGTCCGGGTCGAACGCGATCTGTCGGTGTTCGGATTCCACGAGCGCGGAGGGCACGGCGAGGTTTCGTTCAACGACGTGAGAGTCCCGACGGCAAACGTAATCGCCAACGAGGGCGACGGGTACATGATCGCTCAGGCCCGGCTCGGGCCCGGGCGGATTCACCACTGCATGCGAGTCATCGGCATGGCAGAGCGAGCATTCGACCTGATGGTCGCCCGGGCCAAGGAAAGGACCGCATTCGGTGGGCGAATCGCCGATCAGGGTCTGGTTCAGGATTGGATCGCCGAAGCACGCTGGCGCCTCGAACAGGCACGATTGCTGGTCCTGCGAACGGCATGGTTGCTCGATACGGTCGGCAACCGAGCCGCAAGACGTGAGATCTCAGCGATCAAGGTCGTAGCGCCGCGTACCGCGCTATGGGTAATTGACCACGCTATCCAGGTCTTTGGTGGTGCGGGCGTCGCTCAGGACGTTCCGCTGGCTCGGATGTACGCGATGGCGCGAACGCTGCGCATCGCAGACGGCCCCGACGAAGTCCACAACATGGTCATCGCCAGGCGCGAGATCGGTTGAACGGGCCAAGAGTCCGTCCAACTGCATTCAGCCATGGTTGCCGGGGTGCCAACCCGCGTGCCCTAGAGCGTTGGTTGCCGAGTTCAGTGAACTCTCCTCGAGAGGTGTCGCGAAGCTGTCATTCCACCGGTTGAGGTAGCCGTACATAGCTATGACGGCCATGATCTCGACGATCTGACCATCATCCCAGTGCGCACGCACCTTCGCCATCAGCTCATCGGTTACGCCATTGGGGACGGATGCGGCGGCGACGGCGAGGTCGAGAGCTGCCTTCTCGGCGTCGGTGAAGAGTTCGCTATCAGGGTATTCCCAAATCGACTGCAGACGCTGGGCGGACACCCCGGCGCTCTCGGCACCCGAGATGGTATGCGCCTGGCAGTAGCGGCATCCGGCTGTCTTGCTCGCCATGTGGCCCACTAATTCCTTGAGGTCGACGGGGACGGCCGACGTCGCTGGATCGACGACGGCGCGCCGCAACTGGAGAAATCCGCGCAAGATCTCAGGTCGATGAGCCATTATCCGAACTCCGTTGGGCACGAATCCAAACATCGCGTTATAGAACTCGTTGAGTTCTTCAAGACCCTCGATCTCGCTGAGATCCAACAAAGGTATACGAGCCACGTTCTCTCCCTACTTGTACCGTACTGATTAGTACGGTACAGTGGCAGAACCGACAAGGCAAGTGATCCGTGGCACATCCCAAGTCATTTGACCCCGACCGGGCTCTCGAAAGGGCCATGGACCTTTTCTGGGCCCACGGTTACGAGGCGACCTCGGTTGACGACCTCACCGCCGGTCTTGGCATCACCCGCCCGGCCCTGTATCGGCATTGGAAATCCAAACAAGGTCTGTATGAAGCTGCGCTGCGGCACTACAGGTCAATGGCCGGCCGTGCGTTTACCACCGCGCTGCACGACCATCCGGACGACTCGGTATCCATCATCCGCCATCGACTCAACGAGATCGTCGGCGAAGCTCTCGATTCTCCAGACCGGCGTGGGTGCTTTCTTGTCAACGCTGCAATGGAGCGGGCTGCATCCGACCCGGCGACCGCGGCCCAGGTTGCCGAAGGGCTATCTCGGCTTCGGGACCGAATAGCCGAGGCGCTCCATATCGCCAAAGGCCACGGGGCGCTCGATCATTCCGATCCCGATGGGCTGGCCCGGTATCTGGTTGTCGTAATCCAGGGGCTCAGGGTCGTGGGCAAGGCGATGCCGGACGGATCTGCTCTCGACGGGGTCGTCGATCAAGCCATGGCCGCTCTCTCTACACCCGATTCGCCATCAAGCGACTCGTGTGGCTGACCCGCCACGGCCGCACACCAATCCCGGCCGGCCTCTCGAAGCCGAGCCCCCAGCCAGAGCTTGCCTTTCCAAATTCGAAGCTGATTCGTAGCCTCTCGCTTCGAATCAGCCGAAGATACCGTTCCAGAGACGGCTCAGGATGTTGCCTCTCGAGGGGCTGGGGAGTTCGGCAAGCACTTCCTCCAGATGGTCAGGGGGAAGATCGCCGACCAGGACGTAGGTCATACCGGCCCCACTCCATTGCACCCACAGCTCCGACGGGGTGAGAATCCACCGGTAGGCACCGGAATCGAACTTCATGGTGTCCGCATCCACGAAGGGCCCGGTGGCGCCCTCTCCGCCGATCACAAACACCGAGAATGAAAAGAGACCGTCGGAGTAGAAGGCATGAACGGAGTCGCTCGGGCCTACATAGGTGTCGAGGTGCCGATAGCCGGCGATCTCGGCGGGGAGCTCCTCTGCGTCTGCCGAGACGACAACGTCATAGGTTGAGGTCTCATCGCGGAGCATGGTGTAGATACGCCGCGGATTGGGATCGAAGTCGATCAGCCAGCTGAGGCGGAACAGCTCGCCCTCGCCGTCATAGACCTCCGAGCCAAGCGCCGCACCGGTCGCATCATCGAACCAAATCCGCGCTCGAACCTCGTTGTCCTCGTTGACGGTGATCACTACGACATCGCGACCCAATCTGACCTCAGTCTCCGCAGCGCCCGATTGGTAGCGATCTGCCACCGGCACCGATGACCAATCTGACAACGCCAGGCCGTTGCCGGCGCCGTTGGCAGAAGCACGGCCGCCGCCAAGCACCTGGGAGGACCCTGCCGATTCGACCATGACGAGCGATCCTGCGTGCTCGACGGACACGATGGAGAATTCCGTCTTGCCGCCGTAACTGCACCACGTTGCCTGCTGGCCGGCGTAGCTGGCCTCCGAAGCCTCAGTCAGGTGATCCTCGAGTTCGGTCGCATTTGCAGTGGAGACAGACAACGTCAACATCACTGCGACTACGGAGGCGATGGTGAGAGCACGAGAGTTCTTGCTCATGGCGTCCCCGTCGGCGCAAACACCGGGACGACATTGAATCCCGACTCAACCGAGACACGTGCCTGGTGTTGATCGAACAGAGGGCTGATGTCGAGATCGCCCTGGTCCGTGGATGGACCGAACGTGGCCACAACGACTGCAGCGGCAGCCGCAATGCCGACCCCGGCAGCGACGACGCGACGACGCGACCAACGCTCGCGTTCGACCCGCTCACGGTGGACGGCAAGGAACTCGGGGGGGTCGATACCGGGCAGCGACCGAATCGCAGTGCGGGCCGAGTCGAGCTCGTGAAGCTCCAGCCGACAGTCCGTGCAGAAATCGAGATGCGATATCACGAAGTCGTGCTCACCGGTGTCGAGTTGACCGTCGAGATATGCCGATAGCTGCTCACCGGGGTGTGTATCGGGAAGCAGGCGCTCCGGGATCTCCAAGAAAGGCAGAGTGCGCAGCGCGGCCCGCATCTCCTTGAGCTTGTGGAACTCGGCGATGCAATCCGCACACTCGCCCAGATGATCGACGACAAGACCCAGTTCGCCTGGCGCGAGTTCGGCATCCAAATAGGCGGTGATCAGCTCAGCCGTTTCACAGGATTCTGATGCCTTCACACGGGCCATGTCAGCAACTCCCTGAGCATCTTGCGCCCACGATGGATCCGACTGCGAACCGTGCCGACAGGTGATTCGATGGCTTCTGCGATCTCTTCGTACGTGAGCCCGACCACATCGCAGAGGACAACACATTCCCTGAAATCAAGGGGAAGCTTGAGCAACGCGCTCTGGATGTCTTCGGAGAGGCGTACCGAGGCGAGCACTTCGTCGGGAGAAGGACTCGTGACGAGAAGGTTCCGGTCATCATCGGGAAGCGGACTCGTCGGCCGGCGTTTCTTCTTGCGGACCCCGTCGAGGAAGGCGTTGCGGGTGATGCGCCACAGCCATCCGTCGAACGATCCTGGAACGTAAGACGTGAGCCCCTTGCGGACTCTGAGCAGGACCTCTTGCACGAGATCTGCCGCATCATCGGGGTTGCCCGTGAGGCGATAGGCAAAGTTGTATATCTTGCGCCCATAATTCCGCGCTACGTCTTCCCAGGTTGGGGTTCGATCCTCGGCCATAGCCTTCCCCGGACTCCTAGGTCACTTAACGCATACGAACCGGATCAGGTTCCCGCGAATCACCGCTTCGCTCCGATTCGTTGGAACAACGAACAGCGACGCTATGCGTCGCACGAGCATGAAGAACCGAGCGAAGCTCGGTTGTTCCAACGGACAATGACGTTATGCGTCTTTGTCCGCGTCATCGTCCATGCCACTGTCCAGGCCCTTACGGAACTCCTTGGCTGAGGCACCAATCGAGCGGGCGAGATCCGGCAGCTTCCTGGCACCAAAGAGCAGGACGATGATCAGCAAGACGATGATGATCTCCCACCCGTTGAAATTCTTAAGCACTTGATTGACTCCTTGTTACGCCTCGAGCCCGTCTTGTCGGGATTCGCATCGCTCGTCGGCATTGCATCCGCGAGCACATAGCCCGGATATCGGACTCAGGCTCGCCCGAAGTCTACTCGCCCCAGCCGCCAACGAACACTTCGGTAGCGCTCGATCAGGACAGGGCAATTGCGTCGACGAAATCCTGAAGACGTTCCCTGGCCACGAAGATCGTGTCCGGGTTCGCCCGTTCTTTGCGATAGATCAGGTAGGGCCCGTATTTGTCGGTAATGAGGAGACCACGTTCGGTGCTCGAAAGGCTGCAGGCGATCAGAAAGGCGTTGACCGCTCGCTCCGACAGTTCCGGATAGTCGCCGGCATTGTGATCAACAAAAGTCACGAGCGTCGACGTCCCGTGCCCACTGGCCACATACGTGCCGTCTGCCCGTTCCCTCAGGTCGTATCCGGTCAAACGCAGCAGACCCAACCCAAGATCGGTCGCGGTCATGCGAGCGGGATCAACACCCAGGGACCGCAGCCCGGCGGCGAGACCCGCGGTCAGCCGGATCTCCTCCCCGATCGGGGCCAGTTCATCGCCGGCCGGTCGAGCGGCAAGGGGCAGAACATCCTTGCCCTCGCGCTCACCAAACTTGGCTAGGGGGTCGTAGCCCGCGGTGAGCCGGAGCGGGACCAGCTCAGGCAGTTCGATGTCGAGGACCTCGCCCGGCTGTTCGAGGTCGAGTTCGGCGACCTCAACGTACTCGTCCAGTCTTCTGGCCGACACTCGGGCCACCGGAATGCCCGCGAGCGGCTGACCGCGTTCTTTGCGATCCTTGATGATCTCGATGGCGTGGTGCGACAACAACTCCGTCAGCACCTCATCCGCGCCTGAAGCAGGCAGCGGCACGTCGAAGTCGATGGTTATCTCGTTATCGACGACATGGAACTCATGGTCCGGTCGATGCACGTGGCCCTCCTGGTCTGGCCAGATCCTAGGAGTCGGGTGGAGACCTATGAGACCTTGCGTCGCTTCGCCTGATCGGCACGCTCGCGACGGATCTTCCTCCGCTCGCGTTCCGACATGGCACCCCAGATCCCGAACTTCTCGCTCGAGACTATGGCGAATTCCAAACATTCGTCGCGGACGGCGCATTGACGACAGATCGATTTGGCGGTGCGGGTCGAGGCACCCCGCTCTGGAAAGAAGAGATCCGGGTCGGCACCCCGGCAGTTGGCAAGGTCATGCCAAGACAGGTCTTCTGTGTCCAGCACCTCGAGCAAACGAGCGAACAACGTTTATCTCCCTACACATTTGTAATTACGTAAGTGTGATTCAACCAACCCCGCGCGCGCGTGTCAACCCCGAAATCCGTTGTGGCAGTTGGGAGGTGGCCGTCTCGGTGGCCGGCGCGCGACTGCAGCTCCCCCGGCTCGCGCGGTTTACATTCGCTTCACCGCATATTTCGCACCGGCAGCTGCAGTCGGCAATAATGATGGCAAGCGCGGAGAAGGAGGTAGACGGTGACCACAACCGGCCGCCGCAGGGACACCAAACCGGCCAGGAAATTGCCTTGGATCCTCGAGTTCTATCGCTCAGATGTAGCCAAGAAGTGGACGATGGCGGTCAGCGGGATCATCCTGCTCGGCTACATCGCAGCCCACATGCTCGGCAACATGAAGGTGTACCTCGGGCCCGAGTCGATCAATGAGTACGGCCACGCTCTGCGTGAGTTGGGAGGACACCTGGTCCCGGAGGAACACCTCTTGTGGATCATGCGCATCGGCCTGACCGCTGCCTTCGCCATCCACGTCCATGCCGCATATTCGTTGACCCGCAAGAACTTACAGGCACGGGGCCGAGTTCGATACGACGTGCCGCGCGAGTACCTCGCCGCCAACTATGCGTCACGAACGATGCGCTATTCCGGCGTTATCGTGCTGTTGTTCATCGCCTTTCACCTGGCCGATCTGACGGTCGGCACGACGAACCCGGACTTCGTCAGCGGCGACGTCTACAACAACATGATCGCCAGTTTCGAGAGAACGCCGGTTGCGATCCTGTACGTCGTCGCCAACCTGGCGCTGGGCCTGCACATCCTGCATGGGGTCTGGAGCCTCTTCCAGAGCGTCGGTGCCAATAACACGGTCTACAACAAGTGGCGCCGCTACCTTGCTTGGGCCTTCACGGCTGTGATCGTCCTCGGCAATCTCAGTTTCCCCATCGCTGTTCAGCTCGGAATCGTTTCCTAAGGAGGCCTCGTGACGACTCTCGATGCGAAGGTCCCCTCGGGACCAATCGAAGAAAAATGGACAAATCACCGCTTCGACAGCAAATTGGTCAACCCCGCCAACAAGCGGAAGTACGAAATCATCATCATCGGCACCGGCCTCGCCGGCGCCTCTGCTGCCGCTTCGCTGGGTGAGCTCGGCTACAACGTGACGGTTTTCACCTATCACGACTCGCCGCGCCGGGCCCACTCGATAGCAGCTCAAGGTGGCATCAACGCAGCCAAGAACTACACCAACGACGGTGACAGCATCTACCGGCTGTTCTACGACACGGTCAAGGGTGGCGACTACAGGTCTCGCGAAGCCAATGTCTATCGCCTGGCCGAGGTCTCCAATGAGATCATCGACCAATGCACCGCCCAGGGCGTGCCGTTCGCCAGGGAGTACGGAGGCCTGCTCGACAACCGATCGTTTGGCGGGGCTCAGGTCTCCCGCACTTTCTACGCCCGAGGACAGACCGGGCAGCAGTTGCTGCTCGGGGCCTATCAGGCCCTGGCCCGGCAGGTCGCACTCGGCAACGTCAAGCTGTACAACCGCACTGAGATGCTCGAGGTCGTCACCCACGAGGGCAGAGCCGTCGGTGTCGTCGTCCGGGATCTCGTCTCCGGCGAGGTGTCGTCACATTCGGCGCACGCCGTCGTCCTCGCCACCGGCGGGTACAGCAACGTCTTTTTCCTGTCCACGAATGCAATGGCCTGCAACGTGACTGCGGCATGGCGGGCGCATCGCAAAGGTGCATTCTTCGCCAACCCGTGCTTCACCCAGATTCATCCGACATGCATTCCTGTGCACGATGAGTTCCAGTCGAAGCTGACTCTGATGTCGGAGTCGTTGCGCAATGATGGCCGCATCTGGGTGCCGCTCGATCCCGACGACACTCGCCCGGCCAACGACATCCCTGAGGATGAGCGTGACTACTACCTGGAGCGCATCTATCCATCGTTTGGCAACCTCGCTCCGCGCGACGTCGCCTCCCGGGCGGCGATGCGAATGATCGACGAGAATCGCGGCGTAGGACCGCTCAAGAATGGGGTATATCTCGACTTCTCGGAGGCAATCGGGCGCCTCGGCAAGGATGTGATCGAGGCTCGGTACGGCAATCTCTTCGAGATGTACGAGCGCATCACCGACGAGGACCCATACGAGGTCCCGATGCGGATCTATCCCGCACCGCATTACACAATGGGCGGCCTGTGGGTTGACTACAACCTCATGACCAACGTGCCCGGGTTGTACGCAATCGGTGAGGCGAACTACTCGGACCACGGAGCCAACCGGCTCGGCGCCAGCGCCCTGATGCAGGGACTCGCCGACGGCTACTTCGTCCTCCCCTACACGATCGCCGACTACCTGGCCGACTGGCTCAACACCAATCCGATGCCAACCGATCACGAGGTGTTCCAGAAGACCGAAGAGGAAGTCTCGGGACGTATGGACAAGCTGCTCTCGATCAATGGCACTCGAACCGTTGACTCCTTCCATCGAGAACTGGGCAAAATCATGATCGAGCACTGCGGTCTCGCCCGCAGCCGTCCCGGTCTCGAGAAGGCTTTGTCCGAGATCCCGGCCCTACGCGAAGAGTTCTGGAAGAACGTCAGAGTTCCCGGGACCAACGACACCTACAACACCGAGCTGGCGAAAGCAGTACGCGTCGCCGACTTCTTCGAGCTCGCCGAGCTGATGTGTCGCGACGCCCTGGAACGGGAGGAATCGTGCGGTGGCCACTTCCGGGTGGAACACCAGACCGATGAGGGCGAGGCCCAGCGCGACGACGTGAACCAGGCTCACTCCTCAGCATGGGAGTGGAACGGATACGGAAAGCCTCATACCCACCACAAGGAGCCCCTCGAGTTTGAGTATGTTGCCCTGGCGCAAAGGAGCTACAAGTAATGGATCTCACACTGAAGGTGTGGCGCCAGGACGGCCCCAATAAGCCAGGAGAGTTCAAGGAATACGAAGCAAAGGGTATCAGTCCCGAGTCTTCGTTTCTCGAGATGCTGGACGTCGTCAACGAACGCTTGGTCGAGGCCGGAGATGTGCCGATCGAGTTCGACCACGATTGCCGCGAGGGAATCTGCGGCATGTGCGGAGTGATGATCAACGGGCATCCTCACGGCGACCAGAGAGGCACCGCTACCTGCCAGCTGCATATGCGCAAGTTCAGTGATGGCGACCGAATCGTCATCGAGCCGTGGCGGGCCACCGGGATGCCCGTGGTGCGTGACCTCGTTGTCGACCGATCTGCACTGGACAGGATCATCGAGGCCGGCGGCTACATCAGCGTCAATACCGGTGGGGCCCCAGACGCCAACTTGATTCCGGTGCCGAAGGAGGCCGCCGAAGCGTCCATGGACGCTGCAGCCTGCATTGGTTGTGCTGCATGCATCGCCGCTTGCCCCAACAGTGCCGGGCAGTTGTTCACGTCGGCAAAGCTGGCCCACCTGAACCTGCTCCCCCAGGGTCAACCCGAGCGCTACGAGCGCACGATCGCCATGGTCGAGAAGATGGAGGAGTACTTCGGCTCCTGCACCAACCATGGCGAATGCGAAGAGGCCTGCCCCAAGAGCATCAGCATCAACAACATCGCCTTCATGAACCGCGACTACATGGTTGCCAAGTTCAAGGACAGACGAAAAGCAGGCCAGTAACAACCAAGGTTCGACACGCCCCACCTGTCCGTCCCCCTGCTTGCAGGGGGACGGTACCGCCGCCGAGCAGTCGGCGGGGGCAGCGGGTCCTTCGTGAGCACCTCCGCAAGCTTGCCAGCGCGCTCTTGTGGGTTCTTGACCAAACGCTCAAATTGTTCGGGTGCGGTCTACAATGCCTGATCCCGCGATAGAAGAGGAATCTCAATGGGTGTGCAGTTCTTGAGCGATGAGCATCTGGCAGCGGCGACTGCCGCTCTGAACGCCAACGACGACTTCGTCGGCTCGATCGCCAACATCGACATGGGTCTCCAGTTTCACGTAACCGAGGCACCGGAGGGCGACGTCGATTACTACCTGACGGTCGGCGACGGCGTAGCCACAATGGCCCATGGTGAGCTCGACAGCGCTGATGTCTCTATAAGCAGCACTCACGAGACCGCTCTGGCTCTCTTCACCGGTGAGCTGAACACTCAGATGGCGTTCATGACCGGCAAGATCAAGGTTGCCGGCAACATGGCCGTGCTCATGATGAACCAGGGTGTCATCAACAAGTGGGCGGAAACCGTCGCCGGTATTGACCTCGTGGGTTGATTCTACGAGTCAACCCGTACGCGGTTCGCCGCGCGAGCTGCGGCTATTGAGCGGAGTTCTTGGACGTGAGCGTCACTCCCCGGAGACGGCGTCCTTGAAGGTGTTGCCGGGGCGGAAGACGGGGACGGTCTTTGGCGGGATCGGTACGGCGACCCCGGTGCGAGGATTGCGACCGGTTCTGGCTTGCCGTTGTTTCGGTTCGAAAGTCCCGAAACCGCTCAGCGTCACCGTTCTCGCCTCAGCCACCGTCTCGATGATCGTTTCCATCATCGCTTCGATGGCGGCCGCAACGGCAACCTTCGTCTGCCCGGTGCGGGCAGCTACCTGATCAACTAGATCCGCCTTGTTCACGAATCCGCTCCTCATCCCTGTGCCTCAGGGCAGACGATACAGAGGCGATCCCGCTTGCCCAAGGATGCCCCGCCTCCACAGCCGTCACCCAATCCGCTCGCGGCAAGAAGACGACGCCCGGTGAGGCCGGTAAAGTAGCCCGATCCGGAGGAAAGGCATGAGGTTGAAGCGTTACCGGCCACAGATACTGCTCCTGCTCGGAGCGGTAATCACGATGGGTTCAATCGGGTGGGAACTCACCCGCATGAACCCGCAGACCTCATACCTGGTCGAACCCTGGTCAATGCGCGGTTATGAGTCGGTCCATGGCTCAGTCGTATTCACAATCGGTGCTCTGGTATTCGTCGCCGGTCTCCTGACGACATTCGAGGCCAGCATGAAGCCTCTCTTCAGCCGCATTCTGGCGCTCCTGATGGGAGCCGCTGCTATCGGCATGGCGCTGGTCTACGGGACCGCCGAACGCACCATGGGTGGCGGCTTCATCGGCTGGGCCGTCGCCATCGTTGCCGCATACATCATTCGCAGGTCGGTTGCCGGGCTGCTGCCCAAGGCACTGCCCAAGGCATCTTCTACCGTGATATCGACCATCGGCTTTGCGATCATCATCGGCGGCGCCGTCTTGCTCAACGTTCTCCTCTTTGGGAACGACCGCTCGGCCAAGCCGTGGGTCTGGGTCACAATTGCGGCAGCGCTGCTGGTCGGCCTAGCCGTCGTCGGCAGGCACGCCGAGCTTTCCGCCAATCGGATGTTGATCTTCAGCACCGTCGGTGGCGGCATGGCAATTGCCCTCTCGGCAGCAGCAGCCCGGATGAACCTCCTCGCTGCCCAACTCGAAGAAAGCGGTGTCGCCGGGCAATACAAAGACACCCAGATTACGTCAGGGTACTTCCTCGCCCTCTTTGGCATGCTTCTGGCGTTCGTCGGAGCGGTATCACTGTGGGCCACACGACGAGACGTCATCATCAACCGGCTGCGTGCGGAACGACAGCGCGCTGCGGCCGAGGCCAGTGCGGCCGAGATCCAGGCTGCTCTCGAACTCGCCCAGCAACATCAACGTGAGGCTCGAGCCGGCAAGTAGCCACGACGGATACCAAAGAGGGGACGGGCCATGGCCCGTCCCCTCTGTTGTGCCCAGGAATGGGTCGCTACACGTCGATCTGGTTGAGATCAGCGACTTTCGCCTTGACTGCTTCAGCGGCGTCGACCAGGGCAGCCTGCTCCTCGTCTGTGAGCGGCTCCTCGACGATGCTTCGGATGCCTCCCGCACCAACTTCGGCCATCACCCCGAGATAGACACCATCGATTCCATACTCGCCTTCCATCCAGGCGCAAACCGGCATGTGCTTGCCCGAATCCTCGATCACCGCCTTCGCCATGCAGGCAGCCGCTGCCGAAGGAGCGAAGTACGCGCTTCCGGTCTTGAGCAACCCCACGATCTCGGCTCCGCCCTTTCGGGTTCGGTCGACGAGGTCCTCGATAGTCCCCGGAGACAGCACCTCGGTGAGCGGCTTCCCATCCACGCGACATAGGGACGGAACCGGGACCATCGTCTCGCCGTGGCTGCCGTAGGTGAAGGCTTCGACCGACTGGATATCTGCTCCTGTGGCCTCTGAGATGAAGTGAGCGAACCGAGAGCTATCAAGAATTCCTGCTTGGCCGAATACTCGGCTGGTCGGGAAACCAGACACATTCGCCGCCAACGTCGTCATCTGGTCGAGCGGATTCGTCACAATGATCAACACGGCATTGGGCGAATACCGCACAATCTCCTCGGTGACGCTCTTGACGATCTTGGCGTTGACCTCGAGAAGGTCCATGCGTGACATGCCCGGCTTCCGGGGAAGACCCGCTGTGATGATGACAACGTCGCTATTGGCCGTGTCTGCGTAGTCGTTGGTGCCGATGACCAGGGTGCGGTTGCCCATCACCGGCCGGCTTTGGTTCATGTCGAGAGCGAGGCCCTGAGGCAAGCCCTCCACTATGTCGGTCATCACGACCTCATCAACGATGTCCCACTCGGCGAGCCGCTGGACGGTCGTTGAGCCGTACTTGCCTGCCCCGACAACTGTGATTCTGCTCATTTGTGAACTCCCTCTGATCTACATCCGCTCGATCATGGCGGCGCCGAACTCCGACGTCTTGACCTCGGTGGCTCCTTCCATCAAGCGGGCGAAGTCGTATGTGACGATCTTGTCGCCGATGGCCTCCTCGAGACCCTTGACGATGAGATCCGCTGCTTCGTGCCAGCCGAGATAGCGGAACATGATCTCGCCGGAAAGGATCACCGATCCCGGATTGACCTTGTCCATGCCAGTGTATTTGGGTGCGGTCCCATGGGTCGCCTCGAAGATGGCGTGCCCGGTGACGTAGTTGATGTTTCCGCCGGGAGCGATGCCGATCCCACCAACCTGAGCGGCGAGAGCATCCGACATGTAGTCGCCGTTGAGATTCATCGTGGCGACCACGTCATACTCGGCCGGGCGGGTGAGAATCTGCTGCAAGAAAGCATCAGCAATGACATCCTGCACCAGCAGCTTGTCCCCGGGATCGCCGCCACAGTCCTCCCAGGAGACGGCGACATCGGAGAACTCGTCCCGCACCACCTCGTAGCCCCAGTTGCGGAAGGCACCCTCGGTGAATTTCATGATGTTGCCCTTATGCACCAGGGTCACCGATCGCCGATTGTTGTCCAGCGCGTACTGAATCGCCGCTCTGATCAGTCGTTTCGAGCCGGTCTCCGAGATGGGTTTGATACCAATCCCGCTGTCGGCATTGATCTCCCACCCGAACGCCTCATCGAGAAAATCGAGCAGTTGCCTCACTCCCTCGGATCCGGCTTCCAACTCCTTGCCCGCATACACATCCTCGGTGTTCTCGCGAAAGATCACCATGTCGACAAGCTCGGGTTGCTTCACCGGTGAAGGCACCCCTGAATACCAGCGAACCGGCCGCAAGCAGACATAGAGATCAAGAATCTGCCGTAGCGCAACGTTCAGACTGCGGATCCCCCCGCCCACCGGGGTCGTCAGCGGGCCTTTGATGCCGACAAGATGGCTACGAAAAGTATCAACCGTCTCGTCGGGGAGCCATTGCCCGGTCTGATCGAACGCTTTCTGCCCCGCCAGGACCTCGGTCCAAGCAACCTTGCGTTTGCCTCCGTAAGCCTTCTCGACGGCGGCATCGAACACCGCCTGGGCGGCAGCCCAGATATCGGGACCAATTCCGTCACCTTCGATGAATGGGATGATCGGTTCGTCGGCAACCTGGAGCCCATCCGGGCCCATCGTTATCGCTGTGGCCATCGGCCCTTTCCTCCAAAAACTCGATTCTCAGCGAGGGTAGTTGAAAAGAGCCGTCAGATTCACAAACTTGCAGATAAAAACGACGCCTTTTGCGGCGTTATCCGACAGATAGCTCCGCTGCGGTGACGGTATTGGCCAGGAGCGAAGCGACGGTCATCAGGCCAACGCCACCCGGAACCGGCGTGATCGCACCCGCGACGTCTACAGCCGACTCGAAATCGACGTCGCCGACGAGGCCGGCTTCTGTCCTGTTGATGCCGACATCGATCACGACCGCCCCGGGCTTGATCTGGGATCCGTCGATGAAATGCGGTCTCCCGATCGCCGCTACCAGGATGTCGGCCTCCCGGGTGAGGTCAGCAAGATTGCGAGTTCGGGAATGTGCTTGAACAACTGTGGCGTCCACACCCTTGGCCCCGAGCAGTAGGGCCATCGGCTTGCCGACGAGAAACGATCGGCCGACGACAACGGCGAGCTTCCCCACGGTTTCGATCTTGTAATGCTCGAGTATTCGCATGATCCCGCCAGGCGTTGCCGGTCGGAGCCGGCCGCGTTCCAGAGCGAGCTGCCCGAGATTGAAGGGATGCAGTCCATCGGCGTCCTTGGCCGGGTCGATCGCCTCAACCGCCCGATTCCCGTCCAGTCCGGCCGGGAGTGGCATCTGGACGATCATGCCGTCAACGGCGTCGTCGTCGTTGAGCCGGCGAACCTGGCGCTCGACGTCGTGCTGGGTAGCGTCGGCCGGGAGGTGGTAGTCGAACGACAGCATCCCCGCCTTTTCCGCAGCCCGATGCTTGCTGCGCACATAGATCTCCGACGCGGGATCCTCGCCGACCAGAACCGTCGCAAGGCCAACGCCCTTGCCGCGCTCGGCCAGCGCGGCGACCCGATCGGCTACCTCACCGCGAACAACCGCGGCAACTTCTTTACCCGACAGTATCTGTGCGCTCAATGCTTGAAATGCCTCTTGCTCGTGAACACGATCGCCATGCGATGCTCGTTGGCGGCCGCAACAACCTCTTCATCTCGCATCGATCCGCCGGGCTCGACCACAGCTATTACCCCGGCATCACCGAGTTGGTCGACGCCATCGCGGAACGGAAAGAATCCGTCGGAAGCAACCACACCGCCGTAGGCGCGGTCTCCGGCCTGTGCCAGTGCGCGTTTTGCTGCCCCGACCCGCGACTGATCGCCGGCGCCGATCCCCACGGCCGCGCGGTCTTTAACGACGACGATCGCGTTTGACTTGGTGTGCGCCGCGACGATCCAGGCAAATCGCAGCTCCGTCAGCAGATCATCGCTCACCGGACGTTCCCCTACCGACTCCCAGTTCGCCGGCATGTTGCCGGGCCGGGGCAGTGCGACGTCATCGCGCAACTGGGCGACAAACCCATCCTCGATGCGGCGCAGGTCGAGATCGGTACCGGCCGGCGCCGGGGCAACAACTACCCGCAGGTTCTTCTTCCTGGCAAGGATCTCTCGGGCACCATCGCTCACAGCCGGGGCAATCACAACCTCGACGAAATTCTCAACAACGAGACGAGCGGCCGGCTCGTCGAGCGTGCCGTTGACCGCGATGACGCCACCGAAGGCCGACAGGGGGTCACACTCCCAAGCCGTGATGAATGCCTCCTGAACCGAGGCGCGGCTCGCCACTCCGCACGGATTCGCATGCTTGACGATTACCGCAGTCGGTTCGCTGAACTCGTTGACCAGTCTCCACGCCGCCTCGGTATCGAGGTAGTTGTTGAACGACATCTCTTTGCCTTGCAGCTGTTCCATGGACAGCCACCATCCGCCTTTGCCGCGTTCGGCGTACACCGCGGCACTCTGGTGAGGGTTTTCCCCATAGCGCAGTTCTGCGACTCGGTCGAAAGCAAGCACCATGTGCTCGGGAACGTCGCCGTCCATGCCTTCGAGCCAAGCGACGATTGCCGCGTCATACCGAGCGGTGCGGTAAAAGGCGTCGCGGGCCAGCCGCCGGCGCAGTTCATCAGGCAGACCACCGGCGGCGACGGCCTGGGCGACCTCGTCGTACTGATCGGGCGTGGTGACGACCCCTACCCACTTGTGGTTCTTGGCCGCGGCGCGAACCATCGTCGGCCCGCCAATATCGATCAACTCGACCGCTTCATCGTCGCTCAGGTCGCCACGGGCCAAGCCGTCCTCGAATGGGTACAGGTTCACCACAACGAGCTGAATGGGTGCGAGGTCCCTGTCGTAGAGCTCCTTGCGATGGTCGGCATTGCCCAAATCGGCCAAGATTGACCCGTGAATCGATGGGTGCAGGGTCTTGACCCGACCGTCGAGCATCTCCGCCGAACCGGTGATTGATTCGACCGAAGTAACCGCAAGCCCGCCGGCTCGAAGTGCCTCTGCGGTGCCCCCGGAAGCGACTATTTCCACGCCTGATGAAACGAGCTTGGCCGCAAAGTCCAGCAGGCCGGTCTTGTCGCTGACGGAGATCAGAGCGCGGCGGACCTTCGTTCGATTCATAGCGACCCCTTGACTCGTCGCCCGAGGGCGTTGTGGTGGCAGCTTAGGCCACCGCCACCTGCCATCAACTGGAGCCGGGAAGCTCCATCGCCTCGAGCATCGCTGCGCCCATATCCGTCGGCGTGGGGGCGACGACCACCCCCGCGGCCACCAATGCGCTGATCTTGTCCACGGCCGTGCCCTTGCCGCCGGAAATGATGGCCCCGGCGTGTCCCATGCGCTTCCCGGCCGGTGCGGTAGTCCCGGCGATGAAGCCGGCGACGGGCTTGGTCATATTGGCCGTTATCCACGCCGCGGCATCTTCCTCTGCGGTTCCGCCGATCTCGCCGATCATGATGACGCCCTCGGTCGCCGGGTCGTCGTTGAACAATCGGAGACAGTCAATGAAGTCCGTGCCATTAACGGGGTCGCCACCGATGCCGATAGCCGTCGTCTGCCCAAGCCCAACCTGCGTGAGCTGATGAACCGCCTCATAGGTTAGGGTGCCGGAGCGACTGACCACGCCGATCCGCCCGGCTTCGTGGATGTAGCCGGGCATGATCCCGATCTTGCACTCGCCCGGGGTGATCACGCCGGGACAGTTGGGGCCAACGAGTCGGCTGCTGTGGGCGCGCAGGTAGTCCTTAGCCTTGACCATGTCTGCAACAGGAATCCCCTCGGTGATGCAGACGATGAGCTCGATACCCGAAGCTGCCGCCTCCATGATGGCGTCGGCAGCGAATGGAGGGGGCACGTAGACCACGCTCACCGTGGCCCCGGTCGCCTCCATTGCCTCGCTGACCGTACGGAAGATCGGGATTTCGACGCTATACGTATCTCCGCGACCGGGCACACCGGAGTGGTCGGTCTCGCCCTCGAACAACTCGGTCTGACCGGCGCGGGACGGATGAACGGCACCAACCATTTGGGTGCCGTAGGCGATGGCCTTGTCGCTGTGGAAACGTCCGGTCTTGCCCATCCCCTGGACGATGACCTTGGTATCCCTGTCAACCAGAACGCTCATGACTGTGTCGCCTCCAGGATCTTCTGTGCCCCGTCCTTCATGTCGGTCGCACTCAGAATGTTCAGCCCGGATTCATCAAGTATCCGCTTGCCGAGCTCGACATTGGTTCCTTCGAGTCGCACCACGAGCGGCATGTCCAAACCGACTTCGGCTACGGCGTCGACGACACCTTGGGCAATGGTGTCGCATTTCATGATTCCACCGAAGATGTTGACGAAGATGCCCTTCACATTGGGATCTCGGGTGATGATCTTGAACGCGGCGGCTACCTGATCCTTTTCGGCGCCACCCCCGACGTCGAGGAAGTTCGCCGGCTCACCGCCGACGTACTTGATGATATCCATTGTCGCCATCGCCAGACCGGCGCCGTTGACCATGCAGCCGATCGTGCCATCGAGCTTGATAAAGCTGAGACCGTATCCGGAGGCTTCGATCTCGGCAGCATTCTCCTCGCTCAGGTCCCGCATCTCCTGGACCTCAGGATGCCGATACAGCGCGTTCGCCTCGAAGCTCATCTTGCCGTCGAGCGCCACAACCGCACCGTCCCTGGTGACAACGAGCGGGTTGATCTCAATGAGGTCCGTGTCCAACTCGACGGCGGCCTTGGCCAAAGCCTTCACAAAGCGCACGCCGTTCTTGAAGGCGATGCCTTCGAGCCCGAGCCCGTACGCGATCTGCCTGGCCTGGAAGTCGAGCAAGCCGAACCCGGGATCGATCTGCGCCCTCAGTATCTTCTCCGGAGTCTCTTCGGCGACTTTCTCGATCTCGGTTCCGCCCTCGGTTGACGCCATGACCACGTTCTGGCTCGTAGCCCGGTCGAGCAGGACCGAGAGGTAGAGCTCACGCTCGATGTCGACTCCTTGCTCGACGTAAAGCCGACGAACCGGCTTGCCGGCTTCACCCGTCTGGATGGTCACCAGCGTTGAGCCCAGCATCCGGCCGGCCAACTCACCGACCTTGGTTTTCGCCGCCTCGACACCTCCACTGATGCCGTCGAGGACGACGTTCACTCCGCCAAGCTCGCCGTCCTCCTTGAAGCGCCCTTTGCCCCGGCCTCCGGCGTGGATCTGCGCCTTGACGACGACTACTGGGTTCCCTGTTGATTCGATCAGAGGAGCTACCGCACCGATCGCCTCAGCGACGGACGTCACCGGTTTCCCTTGTGGAACAGGAATTCCGCGCGCTTGCATCAGCTCTTTCGCCTGGAATTCATGGATCTTCAAGTTGGCTCCTCCTTGCAGCGGCCCGTACCGCCGGCGCGGGACCTTGGAAATTCGATGTCAGTCCGTGAATCGTTGGTCGACCCAGTCGGTGATCTCGGAAAGCGGGGTACCCGGGGTGAAGATCATCTCGAGACCGGCGCTTTGCAGCCTCGGGATGTCCTCATCGGGGATGATGCCTCCCCCAAAGACGGCAATGTCGTCTGCGTCCCGTTGCCGAAGCAACTCAACGACCCTCGGGAACAGAGTCATGTGAGCCCCGGAAAGAACGGAAAGGCCGATGCCGTCGACGTCTTCTTGGATTGCGGTTTCGACGATCTGCTCGGCCGTCTGGTGCAGCCCTGAGTAGATCACTTCGCATCCGGAGTCTCGCAACGCACGCGACACCACTTTGGCGCCACGATCGTGGCCGTCGAGACCCGGCTTGGCTATCAGAATTCTGATCGGCATACGTCGGTGACAATAGTCATGCCTGCCCCCCGAACGCGGACGTCAAGCTGAGTATGGCGTAGCAAAACTCAGCCCCCACCCCGCGGGTAGCGCCACACACGGTGAGGCCCTCAGGGCAGGTGCGGCACCTTCTCCATCGGCGCCAACTCCAGATGAAGTTGTTTGACTCCGAGACTCCCGAAGTCGACAACGCCGATCACGCCATCCACACGACTGACGATGCCCTCTCCCCACTTGGCATGATGTACGCGATCGCCGGCCTGCAACGTCAACGCCGGGGTTGCGGGACGAGCTGTACTCGTGTCAAAGGCCGACCGCTTCTTTCGCTTCCGAGCCTGTTCGACGAGGTTCTCGGGTAGCTCCTTGAGAAAGCGACTGGGCGGGTTGTAGTTGTTGGTCCCGAACATGTTTCTGCTCCATGCCCGGCTGAGGAACAGACGTTCCATCGACCGGGTGATACCGACGTAGCAGAGCCTGCGTTCCTCCTCGAGTTCGGCGGGGTCGCCCAGCGATCGCATGTGCGGGAAAACTCCGTCCTCCATGCCGACTATGAAGACGACGGGGAACTCGAGCCCCTTTGCGTTGTGCAGCGTCATCAGGGTGACGACGTCGGTGTCCTCGTAGCTGTCAACGTCTGTCACCAGGCTGATCGTCTCCAGAAAGAGCTCGGTCTTGCGGAGACCATCGAGGGCGGCCCACTCGTCCCTGCCGTAGTCAACAGGACCGTTCTCCTCGAAGTCGGCCGCCGCCGATACCAGTTCCCGCAGGTTCTCCTCCCGTCCCATCGCTTCGATCGAGCGTTCGCTACGCACCATGTCGAGATACCCGGTTTCCGAGAGAATTGCCTCGAGCGCGGCAGTCGGACCTTGCTCGGCGAGAAAGGTCAGATGGTCGATGAGCCCGACGAAGTCGAGCATCGCCTTCTGAGCACGGCCGGTCAGGCGAGGATTGTCGCCCGCCGTCCGCAGCGCCTCGAAGAAGGATATGTCCTTGTCCTCAGCATGACGATCTGCATGGGCAACGCTGGTGGCGCCGATTGACCGCTTCGGAACGTTGACAATCCGCTTTGCCCCCACCGTGTCGTCGGGGTTGGCGATGACGCGAAGGTACGCAAGGACGTCCTTGACCTCACGCCTGTCGTAATACTTGACGCCGCCAACCACCTGATATGGCTGACCGTGGTTGACGAAAGTCTCCTCGAGCACGCGACTCTGGGCATTGGTGCGATAGAAAACGGCCATGTCGCGTGCGGTTCGTCCCTGCGCCCGCAGATCTGAGACCGCGTCGGCAACGAACCTGGCCTCATCGTGCTCATCCTCGGCCTCGTAGCTGACGATCTTCTCGCCGTGGCCGAACTCCGTCCACAGTCGCTTGGGCTTCCGGTTCGGATTGTTTGAGATAACCGCGTTGGCCGCCTGAAGAATCGTCTCCGTCGAGCGATAGTTCTGCTCGAGCATGACGATCTGCGCATCGGGGAAATCCTTCTCGAACTCATTGATATTGCGAATATCCGCCCCGCGGAACCGGTAGATGCTCTGGTCCCCGTCGCCGACAACGCAGAGGTTGCGGTGCTTTTCAGTCAACAGGCGGACCAGCACATACTGGGCGTGGTTCGTGTCCTGATACTCATCGACCAGGACATATTCGAATCGATCCTGATAACGCTCGAGAACCTCGGGATGGACGCGGAAGAGATCGACGGTCAGCATCAACAGATCGTCGAAGTCCATTGCCGATGCCTCGACGAGCCGCTGCTGATACAGCCGGTAGACGTCTGCTGCTTTCTCGTGATAGAAGCCCGAATCTGAAGCCGCATAGGTCTCGTAGTCGATCAGTTCGTTCTTGGCATTCGAGATCGCCGCTCTGATGCTGCGAGGCGGGAACCGCTTGGGGTCGAGATCGAGATCCTTCACACACATTGTGACCAACCGCAGCGAATCGGCCGAGTCATAGATGGAGAACGCAGACCGATAGCCCAGGAGATGAGCTTCTCGCCGCAGGATTCGTGAGCAGGCGCTGTGGAAGGTCGAAACCCACATGTCACGTCCGTAGCCACCGACCAGCGCCTCAACCCGGTCCTTCATCTCCGCAGCGGCCTTGTTCGTGAAGGTGATGGCCAGGATCGCAAACGGAGATACGTTGTGGTCCCGGATCAGATGCGCAACCCGCCGGGTCAGCACCCGCGTCTTGCCCGACCCGGCCCCGGCCACAACAAGCAAAGGACCGTCGATTGCGGCGACGGCCTGGCGCTGGGCAGGGTTGAGACCCTCGAGAAGGGGGGAATCCGGCATGACGCCCGAGTATACGGCTGCCCTTCGGGCAGCTTGGAGTTTCGCAAAAGCGAAACTCCGGGCGCAGACTCAACCGTGATTACACCGGTGTGGTTCGGCCTGAACTCCATCGATCCTTGATGGCCTAAGCGGTGCCCAGCAGCTCGCGGAGTTGGGCGGCAAGAGCGCCCTCGCGGAAATCCGCCTTCTCGAAGAAGGCGTTCACGCCTGCTTCGATGGCTCGTTGCTGGTCCTCGGCCTTGGCGACACCGGATAGCATCACAATCGGAATGGTGATACCCGATGCGCGGACCTTGCGCACGAATTCGACGCCATCCTGGGCGGGCATCGAGAAGTCGACAACCAGCGCGTCGATGTGCTGTTCGCTGAGCACCTCGAGAGCTTCGAACCCGCTCTCGGCGACGCTCGTGCTGAACCCACTGGAGGCAAGCGAACCGGCGATGACCGCACGGGCACCCTGCGAGTCATCGACGACAAGCACCCGGGCCCGGGGGGCAACCGGTTGCGGGACCGACTGGCAGAGCTGAACTACCGCACCGGCATCGAGCACGAGCACGACATCGCCACCCCCCATCAGGGCGGCACCTGTTATGTGCGATGGTCCGGCCACGACCGGTCCCAGTTCCTTGGCCGCGACTTCACGGATCCCGAAAACCTCGTTGACGGTGATCGCGGCATTACCGGCACGATGCGACAACGCGACTACTTGCACCGGAGGACGGCCGTCTGTTGCCCCGACAACGGATGCAATCGGCGCCAGCGGGACCTCGGTCCCCTCGATGGACACAGTCTCACGATCGCCTACTGACTTGATGACGGCATCCTCGATCGGGATCATTGCATCAATGACCGCCTCGGGGATGCCCCACCGAGTGCCACCGGAGTCGACGATGAGGACGCGCTGCAGATCCCTGACTGTTGGGACTACAAGCGTCACGGTTGTCCCTCTGCCTTCTGTGGACTCGATCCGAATCCGCCCATACAGAGACTCGACCGCATCGGCAACGTTGGACAGACCGGCACCGACGCTGTTGAGCTCGTCCCCTGCCCTCGTGGTGAAACCGGGGAAGAACAGAATCGGGCGAAGCGTCTCGATATCGATCGGCCCGTCGGCGGACACAAGACCCTGAGCTACTGCAAGCTGATGAACCGTTGAGTAGTCGATCCCGGCACCATCGTCGGTGACAACGATTTCGAAACTCGACCCGCGGCGTGCCAGGGAGACGGAGATCACGCCGGTAGCTGCCTTACCCGCCGCTTCTCGCTCTGCCGGTAGCTCAATCCCGTGGTTGATGGCGTTGACGATCAGTTGCCGAACGGGATCGGATATCTTGTCGAGCACTTGCCGGTCAACATCGAGATCGTCCGCTGCAGCAATCTCGAAGCGGACTTCCTTGCCGAGTTTCTTCGCCAGGTATCGGACAAGTTGGGGAAGCGTATTGGTCATCTGGCGAACCGGCACCGCCCCGAGCTCCATGGCGTTCATCTCGAGCGCCGAGGTCGCCCGGACCAAGTCCGTCATGTGGTCGACCATGTCGACAGTCACCTGTGGCGAGTACCGCATCTCGGAGAGCATGCTGTCGAGCTCGACTCGCATGCTTGCGACATAGTTGATCAGACGGTACAAACGACCGGCGCTGACCTGGATCGTCTGACCCGAAGCCCAGTTCTCGAGAGCACCGAGCAGTCCGCCCAGGTCGGGTCCGTACACCTCGGGATCGTCTTCCGGCGTAACCGACCCGATGTAATCGTCGTCTCTGCCGGGGTCGAGAGGCACAGAACGAGCGGGAACCGGGGGTGCGGGCTCCGCTGGGGCAGGGGCGGGAGGGGCAGCGGCCACCGGCTCAACCGGGGGGCTCACGACCGGAGGAGGCGCCGGGGCGGGCTCGGCCCGTGGCGGAGCAGTCGGCGCTGGGGGCGGCGCCGCGGCTTCCTTAGCGGGTGGGCTTGGTACGACCGGCTCCTCGACTGCAGGTGCTGGAGCGGGAGCGACCGGCTCCGCAACGACAGGGGACGGAGCGGAGGACATTGCTCCCGGCAGCTGTACAACGTCGGCGAGTTCGCTTTCGGGGGCGGGGTCCGGCGCCGCGGCCAGTGGGGGCGGCGCGGGTTGCGGCGAGGACTCAGCTGCGGAGTCGAAGCTAGGAGCGGGAGAAGATGCGGGTTGTGCCGCTTGCTCGCCCAGCATGAAGCCCGTCGCACGATTGAGCTTCTCCATGGCATCAACCATTTCCGGGCTACCCGAATCAGGATCAGCGTTGGTTGCGGCCTCCAGAGTGCCGGCGAGAGTGACCAGGCAGCGGCCCAGGTTGGGATAGGGCTCGATATCGCCAGCCTTGACGCCGCGCCAGAGATCTTCGATCATCTTCCCGGCGTCGGAAATGGCTTCGAAACCCATGACGCGAGCCGTCCCTTTGATGGTGTGACCCTCGCGCAACATGATGCCCGACATCTCGTCGTCGACACCGCCCGCCTGCATCGCCTTGCCCCCCTCGATCAGACGAGCGGAACGCTCTGTGACCTCGTCGAGGAACATTTGGAGAAGCTCTGGATCTGCGCTCCAACTCACCTTTATTGCCCTTCTGGCGCCCGCATATGCTGGCTATCGACCCCAGCAACTAGTCACTTGAGGTATTGCTCGTCCCCAACAGGTCAGCCCCGCCTATTCCCATTCAATGGTTGCCGGGGGCTTCGAAGAGACGTCGTAGGCCACCCGATTGATCCCCGGCACCTCGTTGATGATCCGAGACGACATTCGCTCGAGTACCTCATAGGGCAACCTTGCCCAGTCTGCCGTCATCGCGTCCTCGCTGGTGACGGCACGAATGACGATCGGGTAGGCATAGGTCCGTCCGTCTCCCTGCACGCCGACCGAACGGATCGCAGGAAGAACCGCAAAACTCTGCCACAGCTCGTTGTAGAGGCCCGCTCGTTGCACTTCTTCCAGCACGATGGCGTCGGCGGCACGCAGGATGTCGAGACGCTCCCTCGTGACCTCACCGATGATGCGAACCGCAAGACCGGGACCCGGGAACGGCTGCCGCCATACAATCTCCTCAGGGATGCCGAGTTCCTCACCAACCGCCCTGACCTCGTCTTTGAACAGATCGCGCAGGGGTTCGATCAGGCTCAATTCCATGTCGTCGGGCAAGCCACCGACATTGTGGTGGCTCTTGATCTTGGCGGCATCGGCGGTTCCCGACTCGATGACATCCGGATAGAGCGTCCCCTGCACCAGGAACCTGGCATCGCTCACCTCGGCGGCGACCTCCTCGAAGACTCTGATGAAGGTCTCGCCAATGATCTTCCGCTTCTCTTCTGGGTCGGTCACCCCGGCGAGCGCATCGAGGAAGCGATCCTCGGCGTTGACGTGGATGAGGTTCATGTGGAAGTTGGAGCGGAATGTCTCCTCAACCTGAGTCCCCTCGTCCATTCGCAACAGGCCGTGATCGACAAAAACGCAAACGAGTTGGTCACCAATGGCCTTGTGAACGATGGCGGCAGCAACCGAAGAGTCCACCCCGCCCGACAAGCCACAGATCACGGTTCCGTCGCCCACCCCTGAACGCACGGCCTCCACCGATTGCTCGATGATGCTCGCATGAGTCCACAGCGGACGAGCCTTGCACGCCTCATAGAGGAAGTGCTTGAGCATCTCCTGACCCCGGTCGGTATGCACGACCTCAGGATGAAACTGGACTCCGAAAATGCCCCGGCTCTGGTCTTCCATGGCTGCAACCGGTGAATCGGGTGTCGCGGCAGTGACCACAAAGCCCTCAGGAGCCTTCGCAACCGCGTCGCGGTGACTCATCCACACCGTCTGTTGCTCGGGCAGACCACGCAGCAACAGCGACGACCCAGAGATCGTCAAGTCGGCACGTCCGTATTCGGCTATGTCGTTACGGGCGACTTCTCCCCCGAGGCCATGAGCGATCACCTGATGCCCGTAGCAAATCCCCAAAATCGGTATGCCGAGGTTGAGAATATCCGGGTCGATGTCGTACGCGTCTTCCGCATAGACGGAGGCGGGACCGCCCGAAAGAATGATTCCGATCGGTTCGTGCCGCTGTACCTCGGTAGCTGAAATCGTCCGCGGCACGATTTCTGAGAATACGTGCGCCTCTCGCACCCGCCTGGCGATCAGCTGGGCGTATTGAGCACCAAAATCGAGAACGAGGACCTTGTCGAAGTCTCCCGTGGACGCGTGACCGGCGGGACCAGGCATCGCTACCCCATTCCCACGTGCTGTGATTTCTGGAGTGTCTTGCCCTCGGTCTGCAACGCAGGGGCCACCATTACCTCAGCTTTTTGGAAAGCTTTGACGTCGGCATACCCGGTGGTCGCCATCGATACCCGGAGGGCACCGAAGAGGTTGCGGCGACCATCGTTCTCGTGGGCGGGACCAACGAGGATCTCCTCGAGGCTGCCCAATTCGCCGGTCTTGACCCGGGTGCCACGGGGCAACGTCGGGTGAAAGGTCGCCATCCCCCAATGGTTGCCCTTGGCGGGCGCCTCAGTCGCGGCCGTCAGCGGAGAACCGAGCATGACGGCATCCGCCCCGCAGGCAATGGCCTTGGCGATATCACCACCCGTTCGCATCCCACCGTCGGCGATAACGTGGACGTACCGGCCGGTCTCCTCGAGGTAGCGTGTCCGTGCCCCGGCGGCGTCGGCAATCGCCGTCGCTTGCGGAACACCGATCCCCAGCACGCCCCGAGAGGTACATGCGGCGCCCGGGCCGACACCGACGAGGACGCCAACTGCCCCGGTGCGCATGAGGTGAAGGGCACCCGAGTAAGAGGCGACGCCGCCGGCGATCACCGGAACACCGACCGCGGCGATGAACTTGAAAAGGTCGAGGGGCTCGGCGCGGCTCGACACGTGCTCGGCCGAAACGACCGTCCCCTGGATGACAAGCACATCGAGACCCGCGTCGAGAGCATGACGGTGCCAACGCTCGACATTCTGCGGGGTAAGGCTGGCTGCGGCGAGGACTCCCCCGGCCTTGATCTCTTCGACCCGTTTCCCGATCAATTCTGGTTTGACCGGCTCCTGATAGAGCTTCTGGATGATGGCGGTCGCCTCGTCGGCAGGCGCTGCACCGATTTGCTCGTATACGGATGTGGGATCCTCGTACCGGGTCCACAAGCCCTCTAGGTTGAGTACACCGAGGCCGCCGAGTTTGCCGATCTGAATTGCGGTTGCCGGGCTCACCGCAGAATCCATGGCGGCACCCATCATGGGAAGGTCAAACGTGAAGGCATCGATCTCCCAGGTCAGGCTCACATCCTCCGGATCCCGGGTGCGTCGTGACGGCACGATCGCAATGTCATCGAATCCCCAGGCGCGACGGCCCGATTTCGCAATACCGATCTCGATTTCCACCGGATCCCTCCACGTTTTGGTGCCAGCTCGCGGCAGCGTAACAGCAGCCCGGCAGCGAGCCGTCCTTGTCGGGTCCCGACACACGCTGGAGGCTGGATTTCCTCAGAATTCCCTCAACCGTCTCGAAAAATGGAATCGGTACCAATTCTGCAGGAGTATGCTCGCGTTATGCCACTACGTACCCAAAGCATCAGCAAACTCGACAATGGCTCATTCGATGTCCTGATAGTCGGAGGCGGCATCAACGGGGCAGTCTCCGCCGCCGTTCTTGCCGGCCGAGGGGCGTCGGTCGCATTGATCGATCGCGGCGACTTCGGCGCCTTCACCAGCCAGGAATCTTCGAATCTGGTTTGGGGTGGATTCAAGTACCTCGAGAGCTACGAGTTCTTCCTCGTGCGCAAGCTTTGCGTGTCGCGCAATCGTCTGATCAAGGCCTACCCCGACAATGTCAAGCCAATCCCCTTCATGGCCGCCCTCGATCAAGGCTCACCGTATCCGCCATGGCTGGCCATCCTGGGAAGTTCGGCTTATTGGGGAATCGGTAGCTTCAAAACCCACCGCCCCCGCTTGCTCAGCAAGGACAAGATCAAGAGAGAAGAGCCGGTTATCGACGTAGCCGACGTCCGCGGCGGTATCGAGTACTACGACGCGTATCTCCCCGACAACGATTCTCGATTTGTCTTCAGCTTCGTTCGTTCCGCTATGGACGTTGGCGCCACGGCTGCCAACTACATCGAACTCGTCGATGCCGAACGCACCGACGCCGGGTGGAAGGCAACGCTGCGCGACGTCGATGGCGACGGACGCGAGTTCACCTGCAACGCCAGGATGATCATCAATGCCGGCGGCCCATTCATCGACGGTCTCAATAGGGAGTTCGGCCTCAAGACCAAGCACCGCGTCGTTTACTCCAAGGGCATTCATCTCATCGTCCCCAAGATCACCGAAAGTGAGCGAGTGCTCGCCTTCTTCGACGACACCCAGCGCCTGTTCTACGTGATCCCGATGGGACGCCGATCGGTGATTGGGACTACAGACACACGGATCGATGATCCGTACACGGAGGTCAACGACGAGGACCGGGGGTTTCTGCTCGGCCAGATCAATGCCAGGCTCGATCTCGACAAGCCATTGACGGCCGACGACATCATCGCCGACCGTTCCGGAGTTCGGCCCTTGGTGGTGAAGACGGACGGCGGCGACAAACGCGACGTCGACTGGACCAAGCTATCCCGCAAGCATGAGATCGAAGTCGACTACGGCCGCAAAGTGATCTCGATCTTCGGCGGGAAACTCACCGATTGTCTCAACGTGGGCGAAGAGGTCGCCGAAGCCGTCGAGGAACTGGGGGTTCCCCTGGAGGAAGACACCCACAACTGGTACGGGGAACCCGCTAGAGCCACCCGTCAGGAGTTCTACCGTCAGGCCCGGCTCATGAAGCTCGACGACCTACGCCACAAGCCAAACGTAGAGCCTCTCTCGGACCGTCTCTGGCGTCGCTACGGCCGGCGCGCCTTCGAGATGCTCGATGAGATCCGCCTCGACCCGTCGATGGGTCAGGACATCATGGAGAACGCCGACTATCTGCGCGTCGAACTTCACGTGGCCGCCGGGACCGAGATGATCACCAAATTGGAGGACTTCCTCCGCCGCCGCTCGAAGATCACCCAGGTCGTAGCGGACAAGGACGTGCGCGAGGCTGAGGGTCTCCGCGAGGTCGCCGAGATACTCTTCGGCGAAGAGGCCGACGAACGGCTTGCGGAGTACTTCGGGGAAATCCCTCCTGGAGCAAGCCGAACCTGAGGAACCGATTAGGTAACCTCACAACGCGTCGACAGGTAGTGAGCGCCTAGGTCCAGGTATCAATGCAGCGTGCCCTGAAAGACCCGATATTCATTGCCATCATCGCCATTGGCGTGGTGGTGTCGGTCGGGCTGGCCGTGCAGGTTCGCCGCAGCAACGATCGCGAGGCAATTCGCTGGCTTGGAGAGCGCGGTGAATTGATCGCTCTTGCCACCGAGGAGACTGTTTCCGCAACGTTTGCAGACCTCCGGGCGGTTGCCGCATTCATGGCTGCTTCGGAGCAGGTCACCCAAGATGAGTTCAGCAGGTTCATCTCGCAGATGGATATGAACCCGGGAGTCATCGGAATCGGCTATCTCCCTATCGTCGACGACTCGGAGATCGACTCTTTCCTCGAGGAGGCCCGCCGGGACGTGCCCGGTATGGAACTACTCCGTTTCGATGGAAGTGGCGGCATTGCTCCCGACTACTCGCCCCGTCCCACCTACTACCCATTGCGCTATGTGCACGGCGGTCCGTTTCTCGACATCGTCATCGCCGAGACACCAATCGATTCACAGATCGACGCGCTGGGTTTCGATTTGGGGAGCGAGCCACTCTGGTTCCCGGCGTTTGAGCAGGCCCTGCAGTCAACCGAACCGACTGTCTCAGATCTCGTTGGCGTTGGTGGTGCTTTTGAGGAGCAGGCGTTCGGAGCCGCCCATCCCATACTCGATAGCGACGGAGAAATCGAGGGCGTGTTGGTCGGCCCCGGCCTCGAGATCCTGCTGACTGCCGATATCGGCGTCTCGATTACCTCAAACGTCGTTTGGACTGTGGACAATGCCTCGACGCCCGCCCAGCCGACGGATTGGCCGGTCTGGCAGCGGGAGCTCAATCTCCCCGGGTCAACTTGGATTCTTGCCGTCGCGCCGACCGACGAAGCCCGCCGCCAGCTTTCCTCGCCCGACCACTGGCTCTTCCTGGCTAGCGGTCTGGCACTGACGGTTGCGCTCGCGACGACCGTTCGACAAACTCGGCTCCGCGGCCGGGAACGCGCCAAGATCGATGAGCTCCGGCGGGCGGCACAGGACAAGGACCGCTTCCTCGCCACCGTTTCCCACGAGCTGCGCACTCCGCTGACCGTCGTGATCGGTCTCGCCGCCGAACTCGGTGGCGACAATGGCGAGTTCCCGCCGGCTGAGCGTGCGGAGCTTCTCAGCATGATCGAAGAACACGGGCAGGAGGCAGGGGCGATCGTCGAGGACCTGCTGGTAGCCGCCAGAAGCGACATAGACAAGATCGCGGTGAAGAAAGAGGCAGTGGATCCGCGAGCTGCCGTCGAACTCTCCCTGGCCGCTGCATCCATCGAATCGGTTCCCATAATTGGAGAGTGCGGGGCCGTCCTCGCCGACCCCTCGCGAGTCCAGCAAATCCTGCGCAATCTGTTGACCAACGCCAACCGGTACGGCGGTCCGGCAGTTGAGATTCGTCTCGAGCAGAGAGATTCGACCGCGTTGATCACGGTCGCCGACAACGGTCCTCCGATCTCACCAGCCCACGAGCGGGCGATCTTCGACCCGTACGTTTCCGCCCATCAGGGCGGGGACCAGCTCGGCTCGATCGGTCTTGGGCTGTTCATCTCGAAGAAACTCGCTCATCTCATGGGTGGGAATCTTCACTATCGGCATGACGGTTCACACGTCTTGTTTGAACTTTCTCTGCCGTCCCTGGATGCCGCAACAACACCTCATACTTGAATACCGACCGAACCACATGCAGGCATCTGCATATACCTTGGGAGACAATGCTTTTCGTGACTCCATCCGTCCCCTTCCGATGGGTCTTTGTCCCCTGGAACACGAGCGGTCTTCGGACCATGGTGGGGCCTGACACTCAAGTGAGGACCAATGAGCGACACAACGACTCGCCGTGCCGCCGAGACCTCGAATCGTCAACAGGGGGACCACCCGTCTGGGGACAACCGGTTCGAGCTCGTCGATAAGCACCTGAAGCGCGGTCGCTATGCCCAAGATCAGCTTATTGAGACCCTGCACGTAGCCCAGGATGTTTTCGGCCACCTGTCGGAGGACATCCTCGTATACGTCGCTCGGGCTCTTCGGCTTCCGCCAAGCATGGTCTACGGCGTAGCAACCTTCTATGAACTATTCAGCTTCGACCCACCGGGCGACCATTCCTGCACCGTGTGCACCGGGACGGCCTGCTTTGTCAAAGGCGCCGACGACATCGTCCAGGGTGTCAGCGCTGCTTACGGCGTGCCCGCCGGGGAGACGGCCGAAGACGGCAGCCTCACTCTCAAGACTGCCCGTTGTCTTGGCTCATGTGGCCTGGCGCCGGTTGTGGTCTTTGACGGTGAGGTCCTGAGCCACCAATCCACGGAATCAACCCTCGAATTGGTGGCGACGGCAGTGGGGGGTGCTAGCTAATGGCAGCACCGATCGACCTCCACGAAGTTGCCGAACGAGAGCGCGAGGAGCGCTTCCGCACCCGCTGGCGCGTCAAGGCATGTGCGAGCACTGCCTGTATGTCGGCAGGCGCCGGCGCAACGATCCAGGCGATGGAGCAAGAGGCCGAGTCCGATGAAATGGCCTTGGAAGTACAGGTCATCCCAACCGGATGCATGGGCCTCTGCAGTGCCGGACCACTGGTCAAGGTGCTCCGTCGTGGTGGAGACAACACGCTCTATCAGAAGGTGACACCCGAGGCCGGGGTCGAGATCCTCCGTAGCCACGTGGAAAACGAAGAATCCGTTCCCGCCCATGAGCTCGATCAGAACATCCCGTTCTTCACCAGCCAAGAGCGGGTTGTTCTCGCCAACGGCGGCGTCATCAATCCGGATCGCATCGAGTCATACGTGGCTCACGGCGGTTACGCAGCGCTGGAAAAGGCGCTCACAACGATGAAGCCCAAGCAGGTCATCGAAGAGCTGCGCAAGTCGGGTCTACGCGGCCGTGGTGGCGCCGGCTATCCAGTGGCCAGCAAGTGGTCGCTACTCGCAGCAGCCGGTGGCGACACCAAGTACGTCGTCGCCAACGGTGATGAAGGCGATCCCGGTGCCTACATGGACCGCACCATCATGGAAGACGATCCACATCGTCTCATCGAGGGTGTTGCCATCGCTGCATACGCCACGGGTGCCAGTGATGCATACATCTACGTGCGGGCTGAGTATCCGCGCGCGATCGAGCGTCTCGACCGGGCGATTCGTGTCGCCCGCCGGAACCGATTGCTCGGTCGCAAGATCCTCGACACCAAGTTCGACCTGAACGTCGAAGTCAGGATCGGTGCCGGCGCATTTGTCTGTGGCGAGGAAACCGCTCTCATGGCGTCGATCGAAGGACGACGCGGCACACCACGGCTGCGTCCGCCTTACCCGACCGAGTCCGGTCTCTGGGGCAACCCCACGATGATCAACAACGTCGAGACTCTGGCCAACATCGCCCCCATCATCAACAAGGGTGGCGAGTGGTTCTCCTCAATCGGAACCGCCAAGAGCGCCGGGACCAAGGTGTTCGCCCTTGCCGGCGACATCACCAACACCGGTCTCATCGAGGTCCCGATGGGAACCCCACTCCGCGACATCGTCGAATCAATCGGCGGTGGTGTTCCCGAGGGCGCCAACTTCAAGGCAGCCCAAACGGGCGGACCTTCCGGCGGGTGCATCCCATCGAAGTTCCTCGACACCCCGGTCGACTACGAAAGCCTGCGGGAGCTCGGATCGATTATGGGTTCCGGTGGTCTCATCATCATGGACGACGGTCAGAGCATGCCGAATGTCGCCAAGTACTTCATGGAATTCTCCATGGATGAAAGCTGCGGCAAATGCACGCCGTGCCGGGCCGGCACAGTGCAGATGCATAGCCTGCTCGAGCGGATCACCGCCGGCGACGGGACCAAACAGGACCTGCGCGACCTGGAGCACCTGTGCACAGTGGTCAGAGACACCAGTCTCTGCGGTCTGGGACAGGCGGCACCGAACCCGGTGCTGAGCACACTCCAGTACTTCCGCTCCGAATACGAAGCATTGATCGCGAAGGAGGTCGCTCATGGTTGATCGACGACCAACGGTCACTGTCTACTTCGACGGTGTCGAGCACGATGCCTTCGTCGGCGAGTCGGTTCTCGAGTGCGCACGTCGGGTCGGGGTCACCATCCCGTCGCTGTGCTTTCTCGAAGGCCTCTCGGTATGGGGCGGCTGCCGGATCTGTGTAGTCGAGATCGCTGAGGACCATCGACTGCGCCCGGCTTGCGCCACAACCTGTGTTGCCGATATGGAGATCAAGACCGAGACCCCCCGGCTGCGGGCCTACCGCAAGTCGCTTCTCGAGCTGCTCTTCGCAGAAGGAAACCATGTCTGCGCTGTCTGCGTGTCAAACGGTGCCTGCGAACTGCAGGACATGGCAGTCCACTGTGGCATGGATCACGTCCGCTACGACTATCAGTCGCCGCGCCGTGAGATCGATGCCAGCCATCCCAAGTACGTCTTCGATCCAAACCGGTGCATCCTGTGCACCCGTTGCGTGCGAGTCTGCGACGAGATCGAGGGCGCCCACGTATGGGATATCAGCTATCGCGGCGAGTCCGCCCAGCTCATCACTGAGCTGAACAAGCCGTGGGGCGAGGCACTCTCGTGCACCTGGTGCGGTAAGTGCGTCGCCGTTTGCCCGACCGGTTCCCTGGCGTATCAGGGTCGTTCCGTCGGTGAGATGGAACACGACCCGGCCATGATCAAGCGTCTTGCGGTTGCCCGCAATCGCCATGAGTGGCTCTACCCCGAGGAGGCGAAGTGACACGAGCAAGAATCGCCACAGCATGGCTGGGAGGCTGCTCCGGATGCCACATGTCCTTCCTGGACATGGACGAATGGCTCTTTGAGCTCGCGGCAGTCGCCGACGTTGTCTACAGCCCGATTGCCGACGTCAAAGAGTTCCCGTCGGATGTTGACGTGACTTTCATTGAAGGTGCCTTGGCCAACGAGGACAATCTCAAGGAAGCGCTCCACATCCGTGAGAACTCTCGCCTGGTTGTTGCCTTCGGCGACTGCGCCGTCACCGGCAACGTCACCGCAATGCGGAACCCGCTTGGTGATCCAATCGAGATCATCAAGAGCGTCTACGTTGATGCCCCCGACCGGGACGGCCAGATTCCGGAGAAAGAGGGCATCGTCCCCCGGTTGCTGCCTCAGGTGTTGCCGGTGCACAAAGCGATCAGGGTGGACGCATTCCTCCCCGGCTGCCCACCGCCGGCCGACCGGATCCAAGCTGCTCTAGAAGCCCTGCTCGAGGGCGCCCTTCCCCCGAATCGGGGCGAAGCCATTCGATTCGGTTGAGGTGTTGAAATGAGTAAAACGGTAATAATTGATCCGGTGACCCGGATCGAGGGTCACGCCAAAATAGCTATCGAACTGGACGACGCCGGTGTAGTCGACTCGGTCCGCTTCTCCGTAACGGAGTTCCGCGGTTTCGAGGAATTCTGCAAGGGTCGTCCCGTCTGGGAGATGCCGAGCCTCACCGCACGCACGTGCGGGATCTGCCCGGTGAGCCACCTGTTGGCCTCGGCCAAGGCTGGTGACGCAATCATGGGCGTCAGAATCCCGCCGACGGCGGTGAAACTCCGGCGCCTCGTCAACCTGGGCCAGATCATCCAGAGTCATGCGCTCAGTTTCTTTCACCTGAGCTCACCCGACATGCTGCTCGGTTGGGATCACGATCCCGCCACACGCAATGTGTTTGGTGTCATGAGCGCAGAGCCCGAGCTGGCTCGACGCGGGATCAGACTCCGTGGCTTTGGCCAGGGCGTCCTCGAGGCGATCGCAGGTCGCAAGGTGCACTCCCCCGGCATCGTGCCCGGTGGTATTGCCAACCCGATGACCCAAGCGGTCAGGGCGAAGATCCTCGCCGGTCTCGATGAAGCCCAGCAGACTGCCGAAGATGCCCTCGGCATCTTCATCTCGATGCTGGGCGGGTTTGAGCGTGAGATCGACAACTTTGGCCTGTTCCCCAGCTTGCATCTTGGCTTGGCCAACGATGCCGGCACGTGGGAGAACTATGACGGCCATCTCAAGTTCGTCGATTTCGAGGGAAACACCGTCGCCGACAACATCGATCCGGCCGACTACCGCGACTACATCGGTGAAGCGACTCGACGCGACTCGTACTTGAAGTCCCCGTACTTCAAGCCATTGGTCGCCCCCGGCGAGGATGTCAACTTGGGCATCTACCGGGTGGGTCCGTTGGCACGCCTCAACGTCTGCAAGACAATGGGTGCCCCGCTGGCCGACGAGGCGCTGAAAGCATATCGAGAGCGGGCCGGAGGCACGGCGAACTCGTCGTTCTTCTACCACTACGCCCGCTTGATCGAGATCCTGGCGTCGACTGAACTGATGCGGGTATTCCTCGAGGACGACTCGATCCTGGAGACCAACGTACGTGCGACCGCCGGCATCAACCACCGCCGTGCGGTGGGCGTGTCGGAGGCCCCACGCGGAACGCTGTTCCACGAGTACAACGTCGACAACAACGGCCTGCTGGAGAACGTCAACATGATCATCGCGACAGGTCAGAACAACCTGCCGATGAATGCGACCGTTCTGCAGATCGCCAAGGAGTGGATCGATGGAACCGATATTCCCGAAGGTGTGCTCAATCGCATCGAAGCCGGGATTCGGGCATTCGACCCATGCCTGAGCTGCTCGACCCACGCCGTTGGCAAGATGCCGCTCGACGTGACTCTTCGCGACCATGAGGGCACTGTGGTGTCCTCTGTGAAGCGAGGCTGAGGAGCCCCCGTGGACTCACTTGTGATCGGTTACGGCAACGATCTGCGCTCAGATGATGGCGCAGGTCGGGCCGTTGCCGACCGCATCAGTGATTTGGGGTTGCCGGGAGTGGCAGTCCGTTCCGTCATGCAGCTGACTCCCGAGCTGGCACTGGAGATCGCCGAGGTCGACACCGTTGTCTTCGTCGACGCCAGTGTCGAAGTCGCCAAGACGACATCTACGCCGGTTGTGGCGGAGCCGGTGGATCCGTCGGCGATGACTCACTATGCCACGCCCGGTTCGCTGCTGGGGATGACTGCGACAGTCGGCCCGGTGCCGACGCGAGCCGTCGCTATCTCAATCCCCGTTACCGATATTGGTCTGGGTATGGAGCTCACGCCCATGACCGAGATCGGTGTTGATCAGGCCGTCTCGATGGTCAGGGAGATCGTCACCGGGTAGTTTGTTACAGAGCGGTTGAAGGAGCGCATGTGACAGCACCGACCCATTCGTACCGGGCCTTTGTCTCTTGCGACGTTGCGTCAGCATGGGATGCAATAGTCAACGGCGACAAGACGATCGCCTACTACTACGGAACTCGTGTCGAGTCCGATTGGCAAGTCGCCTCACGGGTGCGATATCTGTCCCCCGAAGGCAACGTTGTTGCCGACGGATTCATAGTCACGATCGACCCGCCCCACCACCTCGAGATGATGTTCCATGCCCGCTGGGACCCCGATCTGGACGCCGAGGGACCGGTACGCATGGTGTGGACGGTCGAAGACAGCAACGGCCTCACCGCGATCACCGTCGACTCGCACCTCGATACCAACACCAAGAGCTACACCGATTGGGTACGCGGCATCCCTTTCATAGTGTCGGGGCTGAAAACCTTGCTCGAGACCGGCAAGCCGATGGTCGAGGGTTGAGCCCGCCACCGCCTGAAGCCGCGTACGGCCAGATCCGCAAGAACGAAACCTATCCCGCACTACCCGGCGTGATCAGGCCACGTTCGTAGGCGGCGGCAACGGCGGCTGCCCTGTCGTTGACGCCCAGCTTCTCGTAGATGTGCAGGAGATGGGTCTTGACCGTCGCCTCGCTGATGAACAGCTCGGCCGCGATTGCCTTGTTCGTTGCGCCTTTTGCCACTGTGAGAAGGATCTCGAACTCGCGATCGCTGAGCGCGCCACCAGCCGGCTGCCGGACCTGCCCGAGCAATTGACTGGCGACGGGTGGAGAGAGAACAGACTCCCCCGCAGCGGCCGCACGCACCGCACGACGCAGCTCCTCGCGAGGTGTGTCCTTAAGCAGGTAGCCCGTTGCTCCGGCCTCTATCGCGGGAAGCACATCGCTATCGGTGTCATAGGTGGTCACGATCAGCACCCGGGCGCCAAGGCCACGCTCGACGATCTCGCGAGTGGCGCCTACGCCGTCGAGCACCGGCATCCGCAGGTCCATCAGGACGACATCGGGGTGGAACACCTCGGTGCGAGACACCGCCTCCCGACCATTCTCCGCCTCACCGACCACCTCGAATTCGGGATCGCCTGCGAAGAGACCGCGGAGACCATCACGAACGACGGGATGATCATCAACGATCAGGACCTTGATGGGTGTGTTCCTATCCATCCGAATCTCCGCCTGCCCCGGTACTCACGGTGATCGAAACGGCCGTGCCCTCCCCGGGAGTCGACTCGACTTCGAGCACGCCGTTGACATCTTCTACTCGTTGCCGCATCGCCGCTAAACCAAAGCTCTGATCCTTCGCTACATCGCCCGGAGCAAAACCAACACCGTCGTCGCGTATGTCCAGGGCAACAGCAGCACCCACGAACGACAGAGTTATGCCCGCCCTGGTCGCTGCAGCATGTTTGGCGATGTTGGCCAGCCCCTCCTGAGCCGCTCTCAACAGCGTCAGCTCGAGCTCCGGGTGCAACAGGCGTCGCTCACCTGTGGTCTGCACCTGGACTTCGATTCCACTTGCCTCAGCCCAACGAGCCGCAACCTCACCTAATGCCTCAGGCAGCCGACTTTCCTCCAGCGGCCCGGGCAGGATCGCCTGCACCGAACGCCGCGCTTCCTCGAGGCTGTCCCGGGCGATCGTGCTGGCCAGATCGAGATGCCTCCGCATTTCGTCCTCATTGCCCCAGGTCTGATGGGCGGCGTCGATCTGGGTAATGACCCCGGTGAGACCCTGGGCGATGGTGTCGTGGATCTCCCGGGCCATTCGCTGCCGTTCGTCGAGCACTCCTCCCTCGCGGGCCTGAGCGACGAGCTGGGCATGCAGTCCGGCGTTCTCGGCAAGTGTCTCCTCCAGACGCTGCACGGCATGCCGGCGCTCCTCGGCGGTATCGCTCAGTTTCGCACCACCCCAGAGACCTACCCAGACCGCCACGGTCTGAATCGCAACGATCCCGGCGTAAATGAGCCAAGCGACGAGGCGCTGGTCGTAAATGACAGTCGAGGCGTGGACGACGAGGCTGGCCCCGGCGACACCGACGAAGGATGTCCACCACGGCCGCATCAAGGCTGCGTGATAGAAGCCTGAGATGCCGTAGATGAGAAACACCGGGTTCCGCAGCATGAGGGCAATACCCAAGGCGAAGAAGCCAACGAAGTAGATCCGCAGGGCCCATTGGCTGATCTCCGTCGGACGGCCTACTCGACTCAGCGCCAGCCAGGTCCACACCACCGCCGCGACCACCAAACCGGCGGTGGTGGCTTCCCACTCTCCTATCAGCGCTATGGCGGCCGCAATGGCGAGGCCGACGTACGGTGACCAGACAAAGAACCGATTCATCCAGGTGTCCCAGGATCCGAGTTCGCCCGGTGCCCTATCGCCCATGACCATCTTCCACTCGCTGACCACCCGAGCCTACAAACATCCGGATCACTCCCAGCGGAACATGCGGATGGCAAGGAAACCGATGATGACCGCGTAGGCAATCATCACGGCCAGGTGAGCGACACTCACGCTACCGAGGAACCAGGCATCGTCCATCGCCTGCACCGCCGCGCCAACCGGGGTGAGATCGCTGACGAGCCGCAGGCCGTCGGGCATCACCGCATGGGGAATCCACACGCCACCGAGGAACAGCATGGGGAAGTAGACCGCCATCCCAATTGCTGCACCGCTGGACGTCGTCCGGGCGACAGCACCGACGAGCAATCCGACGGAGAAGATAGATGCAGCCGCAAGAACGAGGACCAGGACAAACAACAGAATGTTTTCCGGGAGGATGACGTCAAACGCCAGGACGGAAATGGTCATCGCCAGCAGAGTTGCCAAGATGGCGACGGCACCGTGAACCACCATCTGCGCAGACAGCAGGCGCATCGGATGCACCGGGGTTGTGCGCAGCCGGCGGAGAATCCCGAACTGGCGATACGTGCCCAGGATTGGTGGCAAAGTCACCAGACCCAGCGTGGCCAAACCCATACCGATCGCGATCGGCGTGTAGGTATCTATGTACCGAGCCCAGTCCAGGTCGGCGGCGGGCTCATCGAAGCCCGGGAAGAAGAATCCGAGCGCCATCAGGAGTACGGCCGGGAATACAAGACCGAAGAACAAGGCAATGGGATCCCTGCGGAACAGCTTGCTTTCAACTCGAGTCAACTTCATGGTGGCAGACATCACTTGTCCTCCTTGGTGAGAGCGAGGTATGCGTCCTCGAGGCTGTTTTGCTCGATGCGCAGCTCGTGGGCAATGATCTGGCGCTGCGCCAGCAGCGACGTCACCGAGTGCACGGCGTCGTCGGTGCCGGTGATCTCGATCGTTTCCCCCCTGCGGTGGACGGATTCGACACCGGGGAGATCAGCGAAGTCTCCGTCCGCGACTTCGGCTGAGGGGCGGAACCGGATCAGCTGAGCGGCCCCGATTCGCGTGATCAAGCCCTGCGGGGTGTCGAGCGCGGCGACTCGTCCATGATCTACGACCATGATGCGATCGCAGAGACGCTCGGCCTCCTCCATGAAATGCGTGACGAGAACAACCGTCACCCCGTTGTCGCGCATCGTCTCGATGGTCTCCCAGACCGACCGCCGAGCCTGCGGATCGAGACCCGTCGTCAGCTCGTCGAGAATCGCAACCTCAGGCGACCCAACGAGCGCCAGAGCGACCGCAAGCCGCTGCTTCTGGCCGCCGGAGAGACTCGAGTACTTCGCCTTTTCCTTGCCTTCGAGTCCCAGCTTCACCAGCAGCTCGCGCCAATCAGCCGGGTTCTCGTAGAAGGATGCGTAGAGGTCGAGCGCTTCCCCCACGCGGATCTTGTCTTGAAGCCGGCTCTCCTGGAGCTGGGCTCCGAGCCGCTGCGTAACCTCGTAGCGGTCGCGGATCGGATCAAGCCCTAGCACCCGGACGGTGCCGCCGTCCTGCTGCCGCAAACCCTCGATAGTCTCCACCGTCGTCGTTTTGCCGGCGCCATTGGGGCCGACGATGCCAAAGATTTCGCCTTGTTCAACATTGAATGAGATGCCATCAACGGCTTTGACACCCTCGTAGGTCTTGGTGAGGTTCTCTACCTCGATGATCGACATTGCAAGCTCCTTCTGTCACTTCCATCAGGATGCGACATGCGACGGCGTGGCGGTATCGCCCAGCCGGCGATTCCTTATCAACCGATCGGATGATGCGAAGACACGACTCTTGGACGATGGCGAGCGCCGTTGAAATGTGCACTATGGCGGTACGAGATAAGGAGTTGGAGATGGGCAAGCAAGAAACAGCAACACCTGAGGAACGAGCCCAGCGACGCGCCAAGGACCGGACGGATGTCATGTGGCACATTGCCACTTACGTCATCATCAACGCGTTCCTGTGGTCGATCGACATCGTGACCGGCGGCACCACCTGGGCGTTCTGGGTCACAGCCGGTTGGGGAATCGCGGTCGCCTTCCACGTGGCCAACTACCTCATCGACGAGCGATCCGGCCGCCGTGCCTACCAGCGCTACCTCGCCGAGGAACGCCAGTGGGATTCCGGAAGTGACGAAACCAAGTGAAGGCAGTCACCCAAGATCGCTACGGCCAAGCCGACGTTCTGACGCTGCATGAGATCGAGAAGCCGGTGCCGGGAGACGACGAGGTACTGCTCAAGGTCAACGCCGCGTCGCTACATGCCGGGGACTACTTCTTGACGACCGGCATCCCGTACATCATGCGCCTTGGCCTGGGCCTCAGGAAACCGCGCAAGGCAATCCCCGGCTTCGATGTCGCCGGAACCGTCGAGGCCGTCGGGTCCAAGGTCACCGAATTCAAAGCTGGTGACGAGGTCTTCGGCGAGTCGAACGGAGCCTGCGCCGAATATGTCCTGGCCGCGCCGAACAAGTTGATGGCGAAGCCGACCAACTTGCCACTGGAACAAGCCGCGACCATCGCAGTCTCCGGGAGCGCCGCGCTGCGGGGCATCCGCGATGCCGGACGAGTGAAGGCGGGCGACAGGGTTCTCATCAACGGCGCGGCAGGCGGAGTCGGCACGTATGCCGTCCAGATCGCCAAGGCTCTCGGGGCAGAGGTCACCGGCGTCTGCAGCGCCGGGAACGCCGAGATGGTGAGGTCCATCGGAGCCGACCAAATCATCGACTACACCCGTGATGACTTCACGGCCGGAGACGAGCGCTATGACGTCGTCCTCGACAACGTTGCCAACCACCCCCTATCGCGGATGCGCCGCGCCGTAGCCCCCAAGGGACGACTCGTCCCCAATAGCGGCAGATCTGAGAAACGGGTCTTCGGGGCCGTAGGGCGCATGCTCAACGCTTTCGTCAGTTCGATCTTCATCCGCCGGCAGGGACGCCCGTATTTCGCACCGGTGACGACGAAGGACCTGACGGACCTCAAGGAGCTCATCGAGTCGGGAAAGGTGGCACCCGTCATTGGTGACACCTACCCACTCGCCGACACGGCGGAGGCGATGGCTGCGATCGGAGCGGGCCACAGTCGCGGCAAGGTCATTATCAGGATGTAGGCGCCCGGCTACGGGACCATGGAGGAGAGCATGTCCAACGCACCGATCACCGACTTGACGCCGCCGGATACGACCCGGCGCCAGTACTTCATGGACAATCTGCGCATCGGTCTGATCGTGCTCGTGGTGTTGCACCACGTGGCGATGGCCTACGGAGCGGCAGGACTCGGCTTCTACTACGTCGAGCTTCACCCCGATGGGTTCTCCAGGGGACTACTGATATTCGTCCTGGGAAACCAGGCGTGGTTCATGGGGGCCTTCTTCTTGATCGCCGGGTACTTCACTCCGGGTTCATTCGATCGTAAGGGCGCCGGCGGGTTCCTCGGCGGCCGGTTGGTTCGGCTCGGCTTGCCCCTTGTCTTCTACGCGGTTGTCCTCAATCCCCTGTCGATGCTGGGCTGGTTCTTCGTGCAGGACTACCTCGGGCCGATGGACTGGGATACCTATGAGTATTCCGAGTACGTCCGGATGGGCCCGATGTGGTTCGTCGCCCTACTGCTGATCTTCAGCTTCGGCTATGCCGCCTGGCGGACCGTTGCCGGGAAGCCCCGCGATGATTCGCAGTACGGTCAGCCGAGCTTCTTCGCCATCGGGGCTCTGGTCCTCGCCCTGGCGGGTGCCGGGGTCCTGATGCGCCTATGGATCCCGGTCGGGAAGGAGTGGTTCGGGTTCCCCAGCCTCGGCTATCTACCGCAATACATGTCGTTCTTCGTTCTCGGAACGGTCGCCTACCGACGCAATTGGTTCCAGTCGATGTCCGCAGTCAAGGGCTGGTTCGGACTGGCAGTGGCAGGAGCGGCAACCATCCTCCTGTTCCCCTATGCATTCAGCGGCAAGCTGTTCTCGATCGAACTCAACGAGTCGCTGGGCAACGCCTTTGGCGACAGCTGGCATGGGCAAGGTGCGGCATACGCACTGTGGGATGCGGCGCTCGCCGTAGGGTTGAGTCTCTTCCTGGTTCTTGTCGGGCGGCGCCTTCTCAATCGTCAGGGACCATCCACACGATTCCTGGCGCAACACAGCTATGCGGTCTATGTCATACACATCCCGGTCGTCGTATTCCTCGCAGTTGCGCTACGCAACATCGAGATGGAGCACCTGCTCAAGTTCGCCATGGCCGCTGTAATCGCCGTCCCGCTGTGCTTCGCCGTGGCAGCCGCGGTACGCCGCACCCCGGGGGTGTCGAAAGTTCTGTAGCCGCTAGGTGGGGCGAGAGACGAGTGCTGACCGCTCGGCTCTCGTCACCAGAGCCTCGAACGCAGTCACTGTGGTCACGGAGCGATCGCGGCTTCCACCCGGGCAAGTTGAACGGCGAGCACGTGCTTACAGGAGCCGCGCTCTCCCCGTTGCTTGGCGAACCAGGCGCACGTGCACCGCCACGAGCCCTCTTCCTCCCGGACTGTGTACGTAGCCTCGCCGCTCCTCACGCTCGCCGACGTTCCGGTCAGCCGAACAGCACCGTCCGCAACTAGACCTGCGGCGTCGACTACGCGCGGCTGCATTTCCGTCAACGTCCCCCGATCGAACGGCAGAT